>CABVLZ010000001.1_pt1 | contig 363384 bp, 376 predicted proteins | sample 4729511 | NCBI WGS metagenome assembly CABVLZ01 (sample SAMEA5946132, study PRJEB27554) | seawater metagenome | biome: 15; feature: 1000005; material: 2225 | place: Pacific Ocean | collected 2014-03-20 | depth 20 m | reverse complement strand
GTAAGTTTATATCAGGTATATCAATATATTTTTTACCAGGACTTATTTCTTGAAATTTTTCTAGTAAAGTTATAAAATCTGTTCCATTATTTAAACATAAAATATCATAGAATTTCTTAACTTTTAAATTATTATCATAAATGTTTTTAATAATTAAATTATATTGTAAAATTAATTGATTTCTAGGGGAATCTTTTAATCTTTCTTTTAGTTCGGAGAAAAATTTCATAAAATTCATGTAATCTTGAATTTCTGTTACAGATTGAGATGAATATAAGCCGGTTATCCCAAATACTTTTAATTTTTGGGATAATCTAGATTTATTATTTATTTGTTGACAAATAATATTTTTATAATCTATTTCTTCCATTTATTTTTTATATTATTTAACAGATAACAATTATAAAAGATTATCAATTTTTTTATTTGGGTGGTAACCACATCTCACTAATAAAAAAAATAAAATATAATATAAATGAATCATTATAATATATATTTTTTTTTAGGTATCTTTATTATATTTGTTTTCTTATTTTCTAAAATTCTAAATAAAATATTAATTTATTTTGTATTAGAAGGTAAACAAAAGAAATATTTGTCTATGGTTAATAAAGATAGTCCTATTCAAAATGTTAATGCAAAAATTCAGATTGTTAATATTAAAAGTGGTGAAATGAATACTTTAGGATATTACTATAAAAGAACAGAAGCTGATACATGTATTCTATGTTTAAATGGAAACGGTAAGCATATTCAAAATTCTCATGAAACTGAAGAATATTTTCTTAAAAATACTAATCATGATTTGATCTGCTATAATTACTTAGGATATGTAGGATCATCTCCTAATCCTAAAAGTCTATATGATTTATTTAAACAGGGCTACAGTGTTATCGATTATTTATTAGAACAAAGAAAATATAAAAAAATAATTTTATATGGCAATTCTTTTGGAGGTACTATTATTCCACCTATTTCAAATTATTTACTATCTATTAATCCTAGTATTAAACAAACAGTAGTGATTTTAAATTCTTATTACGATCTTAATAAATTATTCCCTTATTACCTTGATTATTTGACTAAATATCTAACTCATTGGAATTTCACTACATCTTATTATCATTTTTTAAAAATATTAGAGAATCCTAATATAAAAAAAATTATTTTTAATTCTATTTATGAATATTATGATTTTAAAAAAACTTTATGTTATTATATTTTGAATAAGCTACCTGGATTTAAGAAAGAAATACAATTTTTATCAGATATTAATTTTAAATATTTAAAATTAAAAAATGAAGATAAAATATTAGATGAAAACGAATTTGAAAAAATTAAAAAAGAATTTGTATTATCGGATGATCTAAAAATATTTTTAATTAATTCATTTCATGCAATTCATCCCGGTTCAAAATACAAATATGAGCTAGATAAAATATATGATAAATATTTAATTAAGGAATTTTAATTACAAGATCATCATTATTAAATTGTATAGACACTTTAAAAATTTTATACAACTCCTCTTTATTTTTACTAGATAAAAGTTCTATAAAATTATCTATTTTTTTTTTGGTTATTTTTTTTCGTGGTATTTTTAATTTAGTGAATAAATTTCTAATAATTATGCTTAATTGATATGAATTAGATTTTTTTAAGAGAAAAAAATATTTGTAGTTAATTTGAATTTTACCATCATACTCTCCTAATAATTTTTTGGATTTCTTTTGTAATTCAGTATTTATTATTTTGTTTGATTGATTAATATGATAATTAAAATTTAAGATTGAAGAATTTACTTGAGGATTTATATATTCTTTAATTTGAGGAATAAGAATATTTCTCAAATAATTTCTAGTATATTTAATATCGAGATTGGTTTCATCAAAACAATATCTAATATTGTTTTTATTAAGATAGTTTAATATAAGATCTTTTTTAATTTTTAACATAGGTCTTAATAAAGTCCAACTTTTATCTACAAAATTCTGTGAAATTGTTGTCATACCTGATATACCTTGAACTGAACATCCTTTAAATATTTTCATTAATATAGTTTCTACTTGATCGTCCTCGTTGTGACCTAAAACTATATAATTACATAATTTTTTATTTTTGATATCTGTTAAGAATTTATAACGATAATTTCTTGCTTCTTCTTCTGATAAATTTTCTTTTTTTGGACATGTTTTAATAATACATTCTATTTCCAATTCTTGACAAATATTTTGAACAAATGTTTGATCACGTAGACATGTTTCTCTTGTAGAATGATTAACATGTCCTACGTATAATTTTAAATTTAACTTTTTCTTTAATTTATTTAAATTATGTAACAGAAAAATACTATCTGGACCTCCTGATACAGCTATTAAAATTTTACAATTATTTATCTTATTATTTTTTAATTCTTTCTTTATTTTATCCATATTATATGGATATAATATAATTTAATTTTAACTATGAAAGAATATGTGTTTTTTAAATTTATTACAAACATTTTTTTATAATTACTATTTTTATAAAATTTACTATTATATCTTCCCCCATATACTTAAAGATATTATTAGTATAAATATTAGAAAATGGAAGAGATTGCCAAACAATACATTTATTGTAATCAAGATTTTGCATTTAATGCGATGTTAAATGACAATATATTTTTAACGGGTCCTGCGGGATCTGGAAAAAGTTATTTAATTAAAAAGTATGTTAAGTTTTGTTATTCTATTAGAAAAAAAGTAGCAGTTACTGCTCTTACTGGTTCTGCTGCATATCTAATAAATGGAAAAACTTTACATTCTTGGGCAGGAATTAAATTAGGAAAAGGAACCAAAGAAGAATTATTAAAATTAGTAGATAGTAAATTTAAGTGTAAAATGAATTGGAAATATACTGATGTTTTAATAATAGACGAAGTAAGTATGTTAACAAGAGAATTATTTGAAAAATTAGATTATATAGGAAAATTTATAAGAGGGAATATAGAAGAACCATTTGGTGGAATACAGCTTATATTAACTGGAGATTTTTGTCAATTACCACCTATAACTGATAAAGAGAATAATTTTTGTTTTATGTCCAAACTGTGGGAATCAACAATAACATTAAATTTATTTTTAAATAGGATATATAGACAAACAGATAAAAGTTTTCAATCAATTTTAAATAAAATAAGGTTAGGACTAAAAGATGATATTATTAATAATATTTTAGAAAAATGTAGTTCTAAAACCATTAATAAAGATGCCTTAATTCAACCAACAAAATTATTTCCATATAAAAAGGATGTTGATCTAATTAATCAAAAACATTTATTAAAATTAGGTAATACAATAATTACCCATAAAATAAAAAAACAAATTGTCTATATTGATCAAGACTGGTCAGAAAATCAGATTGAATATTTAATTAATCAAATGGATAATTCTAGTAATTATAAAGAAAAATTAGAATTAGCAATTGGAGCTCAGGTAATGCTAATTAGAAATTTAGATCAAGATGCTGGCTTGATAAATGGTTCTAGAGGAATAATAACCGGATTTCAAGAAGGTACTTATTATCCATTTGTGGAGTTTTTATCTGGACAAAAAATCTTAATTGAACCATTTGAATGGGAGTATGAAGAAGAAAATAAAGGAGTTATCAAAAGAATTCAAATTCCTTTAATATTATCCTGGTGTATGAGTATACATAAATCTCAAGGATTAAGCATGGATTGTGTTAAAATAGATATTGGAAAAAAGATCTTTGAATTTGGACAAGTATATGTTGCATTATCTAGAGTTAGAAATATTATATTAACTCCCGAAGAAGGAAAAAATGAAGGATTATATATTACGTCTTTTGCTATGGATAAAATTAAATGTCATCCTAAAGTATTGGAATATTATAGTAGATTTCTAATGGTGGATGATTTATGATACAAAAAAAAAAAAAATAAAATTAATAATAATGGTTAAAATAAATGATGTTTTTATATTAAAACACGATGTGGATGGTAGCAAAGAAATTTCAGGTTTTGATATAGGGGTTACTGTGCCTTTAAAATATGATAAATTTACTTCAGAAATGATATATAATTCAAATAATGATGGAAGTTTATTGAGTGTAATTAGAAATTGGAATATAAAATCTAAATCCTATCCTATGGCAATAAATATTGGATTTGGAGGATGTATTCATGATGGAGAGTTGAGTAATAGAAATAAAACAGAATATGGATCACGTTTATTATTTAAAACTAATGTTGGATTTCAATATGATCAATTAGAACTTTTTGGATGGCATATATCTAATGCAAATTTAAAAGGAGAAAATGAAGGAAATACAGCAGTTGGTATTAAATATTATTTGAATGAAAATTAAAAACTAAAAATAAAAACTAAAATTAAAAACTAAAATTAAAAACTAAAATTAAAAACTAAAATTAAAAATTAAAAACTAAAAACTAAAATTAAAAATTAAAATCATTCTCAATATTCATTGCCCAATCAAAACGATTTTCTAAAGTTTTATTAAATATTTTATCTACGGGAATATTATACTTTTTCATAAAAGCTATTATAATTCTAGGATCTATATAATTATTTTTTGACGTTCCTAAAGATACATTTTTCATCTTTAACTTCGTCTTTTTTTTAATTTGCATTAATTTTATTTTCTTTTTAATCTTTTCAATTCGTTCCTTTTTTGATTTTGATTTTGATGTTTTGGCTTTTTTTAAAAGTTTCTTAGATTTCTTTATTCTTTCATCCATTTTTTCTATTTGATTTTTAAAACTAGATGAAATAGCTTTTTGATGATTACATAATATTGCTACTTCTGCATTTGCTTGATTAATAAGTTCTAAAAGAAAATTGATTCTTTCACCCTCTGAGAGTTTTTCCATTTTTTCAGATTCTATTTTATTTAATCCTTTTTGAAATGTTTCAGAAGCATTATAAGTTCTAAAAACTTTAGATGTTAATTTTGGCATAAATGATTTAAGATATTCATTTAATGTTTGTGAATTAATTAAATTAAATAATTGATCTTTTCTAGCTTTATCTTTTTGGAATTCTTTTAAATTTCTATAAATCTCTTGACTTACTTTTACCTTATTACAATATCTGATTGAATCTTTACCTAAAAAGTCTAATTTGATATAGTTATTTTCCAACAATTTTAAATGTTCAACTCTTAATGATGTTACACCAACTGTATCTGCTGTTTCTTTTTTATTTTTTGAACTGCCAACTCTTAAAGCAAGATTGTCGATTAAATATAAGGCTGTAGCTAATTGTCTTGTTTTTTCATCAGTTGAATCAATATTTTTATTATTATTGAGATGAATTTTTTTTATAATTTTTTTTAATTCTCTTGCTCTATTAAATTTCTTTTCGTCACTTTTGGATTTAAAACCTGCTTCATGACTTGTAAAAATATATTTATTTTTTCTTGTTATTGTATCTTTCCATGAAGATAACCAAATAGCCGTCTCGTCATGTATTACTTCTTTCCAATCAGAATTTGGACTTGGTGTATCAGGTATGGGAGCTTCCTTTCCAATATTAATTATTACATCTTCTGGATTAATTCTTCTTTTAATTTTTCCTAGGTTAGGATTATTTCCTCTTCCCATAAAAATACCTGGTGGTTCAATTTTAAAATTACCAACTTTTTCTTTTTTACCATCAATTATACAATATTGATATTTTTCTTCAATTGCTTCTTTCTTTTTTTTTATTTTTTCTTTTTCTTCAGGTTTTAAATTAATTAATATATTTTTTTGATTTAAATAATATCTATTAATTTCATAAAAATCACAATTTCTTAATTCTTTAATAGGGGAATCGGAACCCAAAGTTTCTTTCCAATCTTTCCAAAAGTTTTTTTGAAATGTTTTATTTTCTAATATCTCATGTCCTAATATTTTAGCATATAAAGTTGCAATTTCTTCAGCCTTTGGATTGAGATATACTTTCTGTGTTTCTCCATTTATAGGATTTATATAACTAATAGGTATGTTATGTGGTTCATATAAGGGTGGAAACATTGGGCCATTATGAACTAATGTAGTCCATTTCTTTTTACGTTCACCTCCTAACAATGTAAACATTATATAAAATATTTAGATAAAAATTTTATCTAAAGATGTTATATAAATTAATGAGAAGTCAATTGGAACTTACAATTATTGCCTTAATTTTCTTTTTTATTTTTACTAATAATACAGTTCTGGAAACACTAAATAAATTGTTTATTGGATTTTTAGGAGACGAAAAAGATGATGGTATAAGGCATACTTTGTTATACGCAACCTTATTCGGTTTGTTTTATTTTATTACTTTAATTATAATAAATAAAGATAATAATCAAATGAAAACTGCCCAATACCCACCTTACAATTCATACAATAATAATCAAGATGATGATTGTGATTAAATCTACAAATAATCAAGATGATGATTGTGATTAAATCTACAAATAAGCAATATAAAAATTTAATAAAAATTTAATAAGCAATATACAAAGCAATATAAAAATTTAATAAAAACATTAATATTCACTATTATAAGAATAACCATTGCTTCTTGTTGCTTCACTGTGAGGATATCTAGGAGCTCCACATGACATTTGTCTCGCAACAACTGGTGGGATTGGAGCCATATTATGGACATCCGAAAGTCTATTAATATGATCAATAAAACCTTGCTTGGAAGCCTCATAAAGCGATCTAGTCAATTTCTTTAGAGGATGAATTGCTTCTTTGGGTGTTTCAAATCTTACTTTTTTTGAACCGGTTAGTGTTCTACAATGTAAGGTTTCAACGATTTGAGTAGCATGCTTCAAGAGCATTTGATTTTTAGTTTCCCTAGTATCTTCATCCAAAATTTTAGAAAAATCTTCTACATATTGATACATTTGCAAAGAGTTTTCCATATGATTGTCACCTAACTCTTTAAGTTCGTTTTCAGACGGTGATCTTATTGTAACCTCCTTGTCAAGAAAAGTAACATTCTTTACTTCACCAGGAATTACAGCCATTAACCATAGATTTTCAAATCCTGAGCTAGTGGTGGAAAGATTAATTCTTCCTCCCGATCTTGCATATACCTTCAAAATATTACTAGAAGACTCTGCATGAATAATACCTTCTGATGTATCCATATGCATAAATTCATTAAATGCTACTGTTTTATCTTCACTTTTCATACCAAAAGCATATTGGGTTGCAATCGAAATCATAGAATCATTTTCACACAAATGAACAATAAATCCTTTATTTATCATATGAGTTAGCCATAGCACTGAAAACTTATTCGGTTTTACTTGCAGATACTTTCTAATGCTATAATCCAAATCCATATCTAGCAACTCAGTTACACTCTTATCATCTTTAGCAATATCAAACTTTGATACTTCGAAAAATTTGCTATCAATAAAGATATGCACTTTGTTATCAATATCAGTTACATTAGGTACGGCACTAAAATCATGCTCCATTACCCTTGAAATAATATCTGGGGTAAGAATGTCACTATAAAATCTAAGTGATGGTAGCATAATATAGTAGTCATTTGATTCATTAAAGTCACACAGAGTAAAAAAATCTTGCATTGTTTGTGGATTCAAAGATGTAGATTTCACATTACCACCTCCTTCATTTGAGCTTCTACTTCCTTTATAATATCCAATTGTTTTCCCGTCCATACCGTTAAAAGTGATATCTACAGGAAGCAAAGGTGCTTTGCTAATCGCATATCTAAGTCCTTCTTCTTGACCAGCTAGTAGGTAAAATGAAGCAGATTTTGATGTATCGTGGAATCCCTTGACACAAATTTCAGGCGCTTGTCTATTTGAAAACGATGTGTTGACATATACAATTGAATGCTTTCCATTAGTAATTGAAAAAGCATCTAGGTTAGCCAATTTAGGCTTATTACTTGGTTCACTGTTGGTAGCCATAGTTAATTTTTTTATTTTAGGTAAATAAACATAAATCTATTTTTTTTTCAATTTTTTGGAAAAAAAATATATATATTCTTGAAATACTAAAGTTATGACATATTTAATATTTTAGTTACTTAGAGTTCTACTTAACAATTTAATTCTTTTAATAACCATTTTAATATATTTAAACAATTTTTTAATAAAATTCATTATTTTGTTCAATACAATAACTGCGAAATCAGATACTCCAAATATTTCTCCCTTTCCTCCTTTAAAAGTAATCTTCTTTTTGGTTTCATCGCTCTCAATTTCTTTTTCTAAATTTACTACATATTCAAGATATTCATCCCCACATGCAATATTTGCATTATTATATCTAAAATTTTTAATATTATCTTGAATAACTGCATTGAATGGGTTCTTTTTGAAAAATAATAAATAATTTTGTAATTCTGCAAAAGTTACTTTATCATTATTTTCAATACTTTCTGCTAAAAATGTTCCGATTGTTTTCAAAATTAGATCTTTGTACATTACAAGAGAATCTTTGTTCTCTCTATTTATCAATGTATTATATGCTTCAATTAATTTTTTGGATTTTACAAGTTCAATTATCTCTTCACGATCATCATTAGCAAAAATAAATTTAGTAATATCCATATCTTGTTTGTTTAAATAATATAAAATTATTACAAAATTGTATATACATTCATTTATACCATCCCCCTTAATAAAATAACTTTCTATTTTATTGTCCAACGATAATTCTATTTCAGGCATTTCATTTATTTTACTAATATCAAGTTTCTCTTTTGTTTTATCAGTTGAATAAAAGTAAACAAAATAATCTGCAATTTCTCTTTGACTCATATAACCAACTTCTTTAATTACATCAATTCTTCCTGGTCTAAAAAATTCCGGAGCGAAATTTGCTCTTAATAATTCGTAATTATTTGTTGTAATAAATGTTAAACAATTGTAAACACTATCTAAACCATCTAAAAGATTTAAAAAGTCTGACATAATACTATAATCTTCTTCCATATCAGAACTGAATAATCTGTCAATATCTTCAATCAATAAAATAGAATTATCATAAATACAATCAATATTTGAAATTAAGGATTTTAATGATACTGTTTCTTCATCAATTGATATTTTGTAAATATTTTTATTGAAAGTAGAAGCAATCATTTTAATAATGGTTGTTTTTCCTGTTCCGGGAGGTCCATATAAAATATACCCTCTTTTATAAGGAATTTGTCTAGTATTATAAAAATTTTTACTATTTTCGTATCTAAATACATCTTTGACTATACTCTTAGATGAGCCACCTATAACAGTACTAGAGTGTCTTTTAGGAATTTGCCCTTTTCTTTTCCATGATCCACCACTCCATACATACAAGGATATTTTTCCCTCTTCTTCATGATTTGCTTGATAATGATCATATTCTTGCTTACAATAATCAAAGAATTTTTTAATTTCTGCTTCTTTGATTGTTATGGGATGGAATACTTTAATGCTTAATACCCATCTCTTACTTCTAACATAAGATTTAGTAGCATAAAGGAAAATACCATTTAAGAAAAATAGTCCATTTTCAAAAGTAGAATAATCTAATTCTATTCTATATCTTTCCTCCTTACTATATTCATGAGATGCCAAATAAGATTTTATTTTACTTCTTATCAAAACAAATACAATAGCATTAGCTAATTCTTCGGATTCAATATTAACATCTGTGAAAATATTGTGAGTAATATTGTGTAATTTTTCCATCACTTTCTCCATATCAAACTTTTGGTAAAGGCTTACGAATAAGTAGATTTTTAAAAAGGAACTATTAAGAAAATAAGTTGGATCTAACATTAAAAATACTTATATTATTAATATAAACTTCAGGTCATTCTTATACCCAGTATAGACCTCTTTCATATTTATTACTTTTATTTAAGTCCTATTCGAGATCATTAACTATATTTTGGGTGGCAAATTTTCATCTTAAAATATTGTTCATAATAATTATTCCTATAAGTTTAAGCAATAATTTTAAATTCTATTATAAATAATATTTATTATGAAAATTTTAACTATAAATTCAAGTGCAAATTCTGATTTTCTAAGTGAAATATTTAATTTAACACAGGAATATAATTCTCATAAAATACCTTATATGGCTTTTTCTACATCTAGCTACTTCAAGAATGAATTTATTTTTATTGATTTTCAAGAGAATGCAGATTTTATTACTAAATTTTTGGTAACAAAACCCGATTTGGTTGTTATAATTGAAAAGGAAGGGTTTAAGAATACTATTAATATAGAATCAATAAATTTCCTTAAAAATTGTAAATTTGACAATGTAAAATATATTTCTTACGAAAAAAAAAATCCAATATTTAATTTATTAGTTGAATTAGATAGTATATCATTTAATAATAATTCTGTTTTATTCCATAAAGCTAATACTACTTTATATTTATTGAAGACTTGTAGTCCATATGAATTACAAAATGCTTTAATTACTATCAATAATTGTAAAGTAGGAGCTTCAATTGAAGAGTTAGATTATCAAGGAATGGCTTATAAAGGTGATATTATTCATGGTTTACTTGAAACCGTTAAACCTATTTATATTACTAAGAAATTAATTTATGAATTAATCAATAAAAAGGGTGAAATATTAGGTCATGGTATTATTATAGTTGATGATCTCTTTAATAATCCTAATTTGTTAATATTTCCAGTAGTAGCTATGTGTAAAATTAAAGTACAAGGTAAAAATTGTAAGGGGGAAATAGATTCAACAAAAAATAAATGTAAGGGTAGTGTTGTATTTATTCAAAATAATGAAAAAGATGTCGTTATTAGATATTGTATAACAGGTATTTCTCCTGGAAAACATGGAATGCATATTCATGAAAAAGCGGATTTTTCTAAAGGATGTGAATCTGCGGGTGCTCATTTTAATCCATTTAATAAGAAACATGGAGGGGCAGTAAGTATAGAAAGACATGTTGGAGATTTAGGGAATATTATAGCTAATCAAGATGGAAAATCTAAAGGGGTTTTAAAATTACATAATTCCGGGATAATGCTTTATGGCGATCCAAAATTAAGTATTATTAATAGAAGTGTTATAATACACCAAGGTGAAGATGATTTGGGGAAAACAAAACATCATTTGAGTGCAACTACTGGTAATTCTGGTGCAAGAATAGGATGTGGGAAAATTAATTTGTTATTCAAATAAAAATGAATAATGAAAATTTAATTTAATTATATAAAAGATATAATTAATATAAATGTTAAAACTAAGAGCAACCTAATAAGATGTTAAATACTAAATTATGTATTAAATCTTATATTTATTTGATGTTTACTGAATCTAGTCACCAAACACTTTGGAAAAATAAAATAGAAAATCTTCATGATAATGAATTAGAACATTACAATTTGTATAAGTTTATTACAAAAAGAGAATAATTATCTCTAGTTTTTTTCACAAATTTTTTTTATCCATATTCATAAAAAGTATGGATAAAAAAAACTTATTGGACGGAATGTCCAAAAAACAAGTGTTAGATAATTTTAGGGACTATGTTAAAGAACAAACTTTTTTTCATTTTGGTTATCCATATAATTTAGAATTTAATAATTCGGATCTAAAAGATTTTTTGGATTATTCAATTAATAATTTAGGAGATCCATTTGAACCTTCTAATTATGGAGTCCACTCTCGACAATTTGAAATTAAAGTTTTAAATTTTTTTGCTGAATTGTGGAAAATTGATTCTTTTTGGGGGTATGTTACAAATTCTGGCACTGAAGGGAATTTGCAAGCCATGATTGTTGCTAGAGAAAATTTACATAAGGGTATCATTTATACATCGGTCGATACCCATTATTCAGTTTTTAAAGCAGCCAAATTTTATAGAATGGATTTAGAATTAATACCATCAAATGATAAAGGGGAAATCGATTTAGAAGAATTAGAAAGCAGAATTATAAAAAATAAAGAATTACCTATTATTTTAAATCTAAATTTAGGTACTACTGTTAAAGGAGCAATTGATGATGTAAAAGGCGTTCTTAATATACTACAAAAATTAGATATTCCTAAAGAAAATTATTATATTCATTGCGATGGTGCTTTATATGCTATGATTTTGCCTTTTATTGATAATAAAAATAAACCAATTATTGATTTTACTTTACCTATAGATAGTTTATCAGTTTCTGGACATAAGTTCATAGGGGCTCCTATGCCATGTGGTATTTTTTTAACCAGATCTAAAAATATGGAAGCTATTAAAACACCTATTGAATATCTAAACTCGGTGGATACTACAATTACCGGATCTAGAAACGGGCATGCATCTTTATATATTTGGAATGTATTAGTTGACAAAGGATTCGAAGGTTTCAAAGAAGATGCTATTAAGTGTACAGTAAATGCAAAATATATGTATAATAAAATAAAAGAATTAGGAATTTATTGTTTTATAAATGATTTTTCAACTACAATAGTTTTAGAAAGACCAAGATGTCATAAATTTATTAAAAAATGGCAATTAGCTTGTGAAAAAAATATAGCTCATGTTGTTATTATGCCTAGTGTAAATAAAAATAAAATTGATTTATTTGTTAATGAAATTGCAATATTAAAAGATAAAGGTCAAATAGGTACTTAAATAAATTAGTAGATATCTTTCATACTATTTGATAATATTTTAGTTTAGTTTTTTAATGAACATTCTAGAATATTTAAAAAAAACTAAATTTACATTTTCCTCAAGTGCAAAAATATTTATTATTATATTTGTGTGTTATATTATTTTTGTTTTAATCTTGATTTTTGCTAATAATTCATTTATACAAAAAATTAATTTATTACCTAAACTGAATCAAAATATTATAAAAATCATTAATGAAGAAGACGCAGAAAAAAATAAAGGAGTTTTTATAAGTAATATTACAACAGTAAATAAACCCTTGTATTATTTTATAAAATTTTTAAATTACTTGCCCCTTATCAATACTAATATTGAATTTAAACTGGCGAATTTAATTGCAAATGATACTGATAAATTAATTCCAACTGATAACGATAGTTTTACGATTTACGATAAAAATAAATTATATCTAAATGAAATTGATATTTTAAGAAATAATAATAAATATTTGGTAAATTTATTATGTTATTATGAGATTACTGGTAAATTTAAAGAATATAATTATAGTTGGTGGACAACAATAAATAATAAACAAAATATTACTATTAACGAATTTAATCTAAAACCACAGGTAGTATATTTAAGTGACTGTTTAATTAGTAATAAAAAATGTTATGGCAACACAGAAAATGATGAGTTAACCTATTTTATTAATTATAATAAAATAAAAAATAATAAAATTTCCTTCAAAATCAATTCCTCAGCTTTTGTTAATAAATCTCCATATAAATTCGAATTAATTAAAGAATTAGATCATAAATACTTTCAAATAGATCAAGATACTTTAAACATTTTCAATATAGAAGAATTGAGTACTAAAAATAAATATATAATTAAAATAAAGTCATCAAATGCAAAGGGATTCGTAATTCAAAAAATTATTATTGCTTTCGAATTATAAAAAAATATATTATAATTAATAAATGATATTGTATTTTTTTGTTTTATTACTCAGTATTTGTTTAGCTTTTACTCCGAAACCCTTAAAACAAATATCTTACAGTAACGTAAAAAAATTATTTAATAATATTTATCAAAATCCGAACAATCACACTATAGAACATGTAATTCCTCAATCTAAATTATTAACAATGGTTTTAAAAACAGATATGCATAATTTATTATATTATCCTAGCAAATTAAATATTCATAGAAGCAATTTTAAATATATTTCAGATCTGAAAATATATGAAAATTCTAAACTATTAGATGATATAGGTAATGAACTAAATGAAAGAAATAATTTGATAGTTCCTTCTAAATTAAGTATTAAAACATCAAGTAAAAAAATTTTCTATCCTCCAGATATTTATAAGGGACAAATTGCTAGAGCTAGTATGTACTTTTTATCAACATACCCGGATCATAAAGACATTATCTTTGATCAAATTATTGATCCTTATACTATTTTAACCTGGCATAAATTATTTCCGGTTACTTCTTTTGAATTATTTAAAAATAATATCATTTATGAATATCAATTAAATAATAATGTATATATTTTGAATCCTGAAAATTTATACAAAGATATGGAATATTTTTTAGATAAAGATTTAGGTTCATTTATCTGATATATTCTCGAGTTTTATGTTTTAAATGATTTTTATGGTTTTCATTTGTTGCTAAATAGTTTAATACCAGTTCATCTTTATTTAATGTTTCCATGATTGTTAAATTTTCTCCAAAAATATTTTTTACATATTGTTTAACAGCTAATCTAAGACAACATTTTGCATTATATGATTGTGCATAATTATCTTTACCAAAAAGGGGATTTATTTTTCCTCAAACCAAAGTTTGGAATTAAAATTTTTCTCTCTTCTAATATCTTACCGCAGTTTTACTTTTAAATAAATCATAATTTCTATTTACTTACAATTTTTTAATTATATGGTTTTATTTAAAAAAGATTCAACAGCTAAATATCCATGTTCAATCAGATTTTCAATTGTTTCATTTGTCATTTTAGTATCTAACAATCCAATATCTCCTGTAAATATCTTAATAAATTCTATATTTCTTAAACATAAATTTTTTGATGAATATAATTCCCTTGCATAATTTAATAGAATATTTAAAACTATTTTTATAAAAGAAAGTAAATTTTGAGGATTGTTTCTAGCTTGTATACTTTCATTATTTCCTGATAAACTAAAGGCTAAACATTTATTATACGGAAATGCTGTTGTTGGTAAATTGCCTACTAATCCACCATCTGTAAAACATTCATCATTATATATAGTTGTAGTAAAGAGTATAGGAACTGAAGAAGAAGCTAATAATCCTTTTGAAACTGGCATATCAGGATAGTTAAAATGATCTATATATTTAAATTCATGATCTCTTAATGAACATACGCCGATTTTTAAATGTATTCCTGATAAATTATATAATTCTTTAAAAGTTATTTGTCTTAAACCGGTTTTGTTATACATTAATTCATCCAAATAAGTTTCTAAATAAATTGCGTTATAAACACCATATTTTGAGAATAAAAAATATATACCTTTGAAGCTTAAGAAACCTCCATTTAAAATTTTTTTCCAAGGAGCATTTTTTAATGCATTCTTCAAATCAATACTATCGTATCCACAACATATTAAGGCAGCAGTTTGGGCTCCAGATGATGTACCTGCTAAATATTTTATATTATCTAATATTCCATTTTCTTCTAATTTCTTTATAACGCCAGAATAAACCACAGCACGTACCCCGCCTCCTTCAAAAATTAAAGTATTAATATCAGAACCATCCCAATTACTACATGTAAAATCATAGTTGTTATTTAAACTTAATTTTCGAGTATATTTTGGAAATTTATATAAAAAAGGTTCAACATATAAAATATTTTGAAGGGCTAAAAATATTAAAAAAAAATTTTTAAATAACATTTATTACTATTTATTAGAATATTTGTATTTAAATCAATTAAGGTTTACATACACATATCAAAATTAACTTATTATTTTAGTAATAAAAGATATCCCACAGCTGATAATATATGAAATAATGCTGTTCCACTAATTAATGATAATTTAAATAATTTAAGAGAATCTACTAATTTTAAGAAAATACTAAGGCATAAAATACTAACAACTAAAAAACTTTCATTGTAATATAAATAAATAAAACTATATATCCCACTTATTACATTAATAATTTTAATAATATTTAATCTATTTAAATTTAGTAAAAGTAATAAACTAATTAAAAATATAATATTATAAATAAAAAACTGACTTTCATTTATTTCATGAATCTTAACTTTTATTTTTAGTCCGATAATTAATATTAGAGATGAATATATCAATATATCAAAAATATGAATTATTTCATTTTGTTTTGCCCACCATAAATATGATATAATTCCCATAATAAAAAGTAAAAAAATAATGTAAGAATTTATTAGAGTATATTTGGTATACAATAAAAGATAAAATGAAGCAATCAAATATGCGAATGAACTAATACTATTTTGATAATATTGAATATTACTATTTACCGATTTTATTTCCTGCGTATTAAATAAAGATTTTCCAATTTTTGGAATCATTATGATAAAAAAACAAATTATATCTTTATGATATTTTTATTATTATTATTTAAATTTATTTTTCATCTCTTTTATTTTTTCATCTGTGATTTTTTCAAATAATATTTTGGGTTTAATTATATTATATTCTGAAATTTCAAAATCAATAGATTTATTAATACTAATATCCTTAGAGTTTAAATATTTACATAATTTTTCTTGAACAGTTGGCATAAAAGGACCTATTAACGACTTAAGATGATTAATAATATTTAATAAAATGTATAAAATTGATTCACATTGTTGTATATCAGTTTTGAACAACTTCCAAGGTTCATAATCTTGCATTAATTTATTACCTATTTTTCCTATCAAAATTACGTTTTTTAAAGCTTCTCTTAATTTAGTCTCTTCCATATTTTTTATATAATTTTCAGACAAACTATTTATTTCTTCTATAATATTTTCGATAGAAGCATCATTATGATCAATTTTATTAATTATTCCATTAAATTTTTTACTACTAAATGTTAAAACTCTATTAAATAGATTACCCAAATTATTAATTAAATCGTTGTTAACTCTATCTTGAAAATTATCCCATATAAAACTACTATCTGAAGATTCCGGTCTAATATATATAAGGTAAAATCTCCAAATATCTGGTTCAATACCTGAATCTTGTATGGTATCACCAAATACCCCTATTCCTTTACTTTTTGAAAACTTTGTATCTTGATAATTTAAATATTCAATAGCTGCTATTTTATTTACAAGTTTATAATTATCATAAGAGGCGATTAAAGTAGCTGGAAAAATTATACTATGAAAGGGTACATTATCTTTGGCCATGAATTGTACATATTCTGTTCCAAAATTAGGATTTTTTTTCCACCAATCTTCCCAATCATCTGTTGCATTTGCTGTTATAGATATATATCCAATAGGGGCATCAAACCAAACATAAAAAACTTTGTTTTTATATTTATCACCAAATTGAGGAGTATTAGGAACTGAAATTCCCCATTTTAAATCTCTAGTTATACATCTGGGTTTTAATTCTTTCTCAATCCAAGCTTCGGTTATACCTGAAGCTGTTTTAGTCCAATCATCCTTTAAACCATCGAACCATAATTTAAGTTGTGTTTGTAATTTAGGTAAATCAAGATAAAGATGGTCCGTAGTTCTTAATTCTAATTTATATTCAGGATTAGATTTACAATAAGGTTTAATTAATTGTATAGGATCTATTAGTTTTCCACAAGTATCACATTGATCTCCATTTGCATCGTCAGCTCCGCAAAATGGACATCTTCCTGCTATATATCTATCTGCTAAAAAAGTATTTAATTCAGGACAATAATATTGCTGCGTACTTTTTTCAATTAATAATCCTCTAGCAGCAATTTTTTTAAAAATATCCTGGGCAATTTCTGTTTGTTTATCTGTCGTTGTTCTACCAAAATAATCAAATTTAATACCAAACCATTCGTATACTTGTTGATGTAATTTATTATATTTATCACATAATTCTTTTTCGCCAATACCTTCTTGTCTAGCTTTTGTTTCAGTAGCTGTACCATATTCATCTGTACCACAAATATATAATACATTATGACCTCTATTTTTACAATATCTAGAAAATACGTCAGCTGACAAAACACAACCTATTAAATTTCCTAAATGAGGAACATTATTGACATATGGTAAAGCTGATGTAATTAAAATGTTTTTTTTTGAATAACTCATTTTTCTTACATTATTTAATATTAATTTGCTTTAAATAAAAATTTCAAAATTTATTAAATATTTACCTTAGAATTAGGTTATCTTTTAAGGGTAGATATAATACTTCATTTTTAGTAATATTAAATTATCATAATTTAATGAAGATAGAAAATAAAGTTATAATTGTTTATTTTTAATATTCTTTATTGATAACTGATTTAAATACCTTGAAATATAAGGTTTAAATTTTATAAATGGTGCTACAAAAATAGCTGGATATAACATAATTTAATTTAAATAAGATATTATTAAAATTAAATTCTTATTATTTCCCCCAAACAGAGTAATAGTAATTTAAAGGATTTTTACTAAAGCGAATACCGTGATTGATGTCCTTCTGTTTAAATCCGGCTTCTATTAAATATTTGTCAAGTTCTTCTTTAGAATAATAATTAGCATAATATGTTTTTCTAAAAAAATCATATTCTTGACCAACGTGCAAAATTGAATATAAAGCATGTTGTACATCTATTAAGGTTTTAATATCATCAGAATTAGCATCATGTTCTCTAATTATTAAAATACCATCAGGACTTAAAACTTTATGTATACTTTTTAATAATTTTTTTAATTCCTTAACATGATGTAAAACCATAAATAAAGTAATTAAATCAATACTATTTTTGTTTAAAGGGATATTAATACCATCATAAATCTGAAAATTACATTTTCCTATTCTATCAATAACACAAGATTCTACATCCAGACAGTGAATTTGTTCCCAATCTAAATTAAATTTTTTTCCAATTGACTCAGCTATCATTCCGTTACCTGTGCCAATATCTAAGTAATTTTTTATATTTTTTATACCTAAATTATTTGTAATATTAATTATATTATTAGCTCTATTTAATCCCCTATACATCAAATAACTTTTTTGTTTACTATCATAATTTTCTTCAGCTAATGTCATAATTTTGTAGTTTTTTTGCAATCTTTCATACATTTGTTTATCATTTTTCATTTTATATTTTAATATCATTGTTTTAAGATATTTGAATAATTTAATACCATTATCAATTTTTGAAAATGTTAAATACAATCTATTTTTAATATCAGGTGTTGAATCAAAAAGATCTTTCATTTGATGAAAATTTTTAATACTCATTTAAATCTTAAAGAGAAAATTTTTATAATAAATAAGAATATAATGGAATTTTTTCCCAACGACGTACTAAACCATATCTTTGAAAACTTAGATTACAAACATTTAAATATATGTTGTCAAGTTTGTGAAAAATGGAACTTTTTAATTAATTATATACATTGGAAGAAAATTTTAGTTAAGAAATTACACTCATTTAGTATAATACCATTAGATGTTAATAATATAATAACTTATGACAAGGATTCTTATAAAACTTTATATTGTTATACATTACCATTACCAACCTATTTTATTACTTTAGATTATACACTCTTTGATGGTTTACATAATTTTAATAATAATCAATTTGAACTCAATCAAAAAATAGAAATATATAATAATACTATTTATTTTACAGGAAATCATGAGGGAGGAGATAGGATTATAATATCTAATAAACCCGTTCCTACTTTACTTCATAATTTTGTTTTTAAAAATGAAGGTAAATACAATTTGAAATTATCTAATATTTTTTATTTTGAAATAGAAATTTCTAATTCAGCTCATCGTTCGTCTTGGTCTAATGAATGTATTTCAATTGGATTTGGGACAAAATTATATCCATTAGTTGGAAGTCAATTAGGTTGGGCTTATAATTCCGTTGGTTTTCATAGTGATGATGGAAAATATTATAACAATTCAGGTCATGGAAAAAATTATGATCAACCTTGGGGAGCTGGGGATACTATCGGATGTGGCTTAATTAAAAACAAAGGGAATTATGTATTTTATACAAAAAATGGAAAATTTTTAGGTTTCAAAAAATTTATTTTTCAAAAAGAATCTATTTTATATGCTATGTTAGGCGTTGATTCATCTTATCCTATAGAATTTAATTTTAATTCAAAAAAATTCAAATTTAATATAATCAATTTTATCAATGATTTTACAACTATAAATAAGATTAACCTAAAAAAACAATACAATAAAATAAAATACTTAAATAATCATGAGGATGAGGATATATTTTACGATGAGGATAGTTTTGCACAAGCATTTGTAGATATATTAAATTTAACAATTAATATGTAAACAGTCTATTGGTAGATGGATAAAAAAAAAATTTAAATTTAATAGTAAGAATGAGTGAAAATATAATTTGTAATATTAAATATTTAAGAAATAATATTACATGCGGTGAAACTAATGTAGTATTGAAAGATTATAAAAATAATTTGATTTTTGAGGATTTCAAAAAAAGTATTATTAGAACTGCAATAGAAAAAGGAAATAATAAAATCAAGCTTACTATTAATTCTGAGGAAACCATAGTATTTTATGTATCCTCATTAAATCAGTTTTATTTAATAGAAGTCTTTAATATAATCGATCATAAAAAACATTTTATTGAAACTTTAAAATTTCATAAATCTAGAATAATACTTCCTTACAGGTATTATAATGATTTATATTGGTTACCATTATTAACATTACCAATGTTCTTTTTCTTTTAGGTTTAATAACCTTATAACTAATATTTATTATTTTTTTGTTTCTAAAGAAAATAATAATTCACTTTCATCTCTTGACCAACTATTACTGTATTTTTCCCAAAATTTTTTATCTTGTTGAACTGGATCGATAATAAAATATTGAACCCAAGCACAAAAATTTGGTGAATCCATAGTTTTTTTTGTATTTTCCCAAACGTTTCTTACAAAATCATCTGATAACCATAACCTCATTAATGTAACTACAGTATATACTTTACCTTTACCTTTATTATAAGTTAAACTATCTATTAAATCCTTCTTGTTCCCTAAAATTAATACATCATTTAATTTAAAAATACGATATAAATTAGTCATTTCTTGAATATATATAGCTACAAATCTAAATTTATTATTATATTTAGGATCTGCTACGTCATAAAAATCTATTTTATTTCCAAATATAGTTTTCCATTGGTTTTCTGTATAAAATGTTTCTCCATGTTGCTTTTTTATTATATCATTATAAAGTTTACTGATGTCATTATCTACTAAAGAAGTTTTTTCCCATCTTGTAATGAGTTTGTCAAACCATTTAGCTTTATCAAATTCCAATTGATACTCTTCGTTTTCTGCATTCTCTTGTCCAGTTGAAGTTATTTCAAATAATACATAAACAAAAGTAAATACTGTAAAAATTACAAGAGGAAAAGGTTGACCGGTAATGATCATAAACATTTGATGCACTTTATTATCTCCATATTTTTGTCTTACTTTATAAAATACAAAACATAAATATATACAAATAAAAAAAATTAATGGAAATACAATAAATTTTAAAAATAATACGACATCTTCTAAAATATTACTTAATTTATAGGTATTTCTTTTATTTTTTCTTTGTTTTATTTTAAATAATATAATACTTAATAAAAACAATACTATTAATATTTGAATCATTATTTGTTTAATATTTTTATATTATTTGAGAATTGTTTTATTAATATCTACCACTTTTATTAAACGAGTAAGATTATTTAGATTTTTATGGTAATCGAGTAAGATTATTTAGATTTTTATGGTAATCGAGTAAGATTATTTAGATTTTTATGTTAATTAATAAAAAAATGAATAATGATTTTCTTTCTGGTTTAATAGCTGGATCATTTACTAGAACATTAATTGCCCCTTTAGATTTTATTAAAATTAGAAAACAAATTGGTAAAGAATTTAGGATAAGGAATGTAATTAAGAATGAGGGTTATTTAGGTTTTTGGAAAGGAAATTTAATAGGTTCTTTATATTATGGTGGGTATTGTGGAATTCAATTTCTTATATATGAAGAATGTAAAAGCAAACTCGATTTAAATCCTGTAATAAATGGAGCAATTACAGGATTAACAACATCTTGTATAACATATCCCTTAAATACTATTAAAACCCGATATATATCACAAATAAATATTTCTATTTACAATCACATTAATGACATATGGAAAAGAAACCCAAGTTATTTATTTGATGGAATATCTATAAATTTATTAAGTATTATTCCATATACAGCTACCAAATTTTTTTGCTATGAATATTTATTAAATAAAAATTTAGGAAACTATGAAATTCCAATAGCAGGTGCTGTGTCTGGGATTTTAGCTCAAACTATCACCATGCCTATGGATAATATTGAAAAGAGAATTCAATTAGAAAGATTTACCTTAAAGGATTATAATAAAAAAATAAATTTTATTAATATCACCAAGGGAATTATACAAAAAGATGGTTATATGTCTTTATTTTATGGATTAAAACCGGCTATTTTAAAACAAGCAGTTGCATCTTCTTTAATATTTTCATTGTATAATTATATTAGGAATTTGACTGGTTGATATTAAATGAACTTAAAAAAAAAATATAAAATCTTATATAAAAATGATATCAAGCAAATATAACCATGTCTACTTTTATGTAAGATGTAATAGAAAAACTTGTTTAAATCTAAATCAAAAATTATTATATTTAGATTCCGAGTTAGAAGACGATACAAATATAATAATTCATATTAATAGTCCAGGTGGTAGCGTAACGTCAGCATTATCATCTGTTGATACTATTATGAATTGTAAACATAAAGTTATTACAATTGTAGAAGGAATCGCATGTAGTGCTGCAACTTTAATATCTGTGGCCGGTGATAAAAGGTATATAACACCTCATGGTTTTTTTATGATTCATCAATTAAGTAATGAAGTGGATGGAACATTAGCAAGGTTAGTAGATGAATTATCGAATAGTCGTTTATTAATGAAAGAAATTATTAGGATTTATGCAATCCAAACAAAGTTAACCCATAAGCAACTTCAATATTATATAAATAATGATTTGTATTTTACAGCTCAAAAAACAAAAGAATTAGGGTTTGTACATGATATAATAAACAAACCTTTTTCTGATTTATAAATTATATGTTTCATTATTAATGAAATAATTTTTTATTTTTTAATATTTTTAAATGTAATAGAAGGAGTTTTTTCATTAATAACATCTTTATCTATGTTGTAATATTCATTATATGTTCTATCTTTTACTCTTGTCTAATTCTAATAGATATATTAAATATTCTAAATCTTCCTTCTTATTACAATCAATTACCATATAAACAGGAATTCGAGGTAGAGTATCAAAAGTAATTTCGTGAGCTCTAGGATGTGACCATTTTTCTCTATAGCTTTTTCTTCCTGATTCAAAATCTTCTGCTATTTTCACTTTATATTCGTCAGGAAAATCTGCATTGTTATATATTTTTGATGTCATTGTAACTCCTTTACCTTCATCTATGACTCTAACAAAACCTCTAATTTTTGAATTACATAATTTAAACACAGCTCTAATAAATTTTATTTTATCATGTATTTTTTGAGCTCCAACTTTAATTATTGATCTACTTCCAAAAATTTTGCTTCATATTCTTTTGGCATTTTTCTAGTATATAATTATATATATAAATATTTAATAAATAATTAAATAATTAAATAAAATTAAACAGGAATACATAAAATTTTAATATTTTCAATTTGTCTAAATTTTTCATTCCATACTATCCATAATCCCGAGGATAAAAACATGAAAAAATGCCAAAAACCATGATATACTCTATAATAATAGGGATCCTGATAAATAGCAAAATAGTATTGCATGACAATTCCAGTTATTAAAAAACCAGTTGCAAATAAAGTTAATATAATGTTTTTTTTAATATTAGATATTATATCTTTGCCTTTAAAATCCTTAGATTTAACAAGATAAAAAAGAGAAAATCCGGTAACGATTAAGGTAAACGCATACCATGTACAAACTATGAAAGATACGAAAGCAGAAATTAATACAATTATTATTAATGAAATATCTAAATGTCTTGGTTTTTGAAGGGGGTTAATAGTGTAAAATACTGTTAAGAAAATTGAAAGATAAGAACAAAAAAAATCCATATTTGCATAAACTTCGTGAGAATTCCCCAAAAACTCAAAAGACTTCAAATCAAAATTGTCTTGATCTACCCAATGATAAATACTACTAAATATTGAAGTAAAAAATAATGTTATACAAACAGGTAACCATCTTCTTATATTTTCTTTCAATCCAATGTAAATGGGAAAAACAACCGTCAAATGACTTAGAATTAACCAAAGAAAATCTCCTGTTATCATTTTTTATTTAACTAATTACTTCTTTATATAAAAAAAAACCTTATTCAATATTAAAAGTAATCATAATGAAAAATAATAGATGGTCTTCAGCTTTCCAAAATGTAGAAGTAGAATTAGAATTAAATATCGAATCAAAAAATATTATAGGCGAAATACCAAGTAATTTAAATGGAACCTTATATAGAATTGGTCCTGCATTCTTTGGTTATAATCAGGAACTGGTAAATCATTGGTTTGATGGTGATGGAATGGTAGTATCAATTAATATAAAAGATAAAAAAGTTTTTTTTAGGAACAAATTTGTCAAAACAAAAGGTTATTTAGAAGAAAAAAAAGAAAAAAAATCTCTATATAGAGGAGTATTTGGATCAAAAAAAACAGATTCGTCTTTAAAAAATTTTTGGAAACTAAAAAATGTATCAAATACGAATATATTTTTTTTTAATAATAAATTATTGTCATTATGGGAAGCTGGATTACCTTATCATTTAGATGCTTTATCATTAGAAACTCTAAGTATTGAAAATTTCAATAATCAATTAAATGAAAGTGATTTTTTTTCAGCTCATCCTAAATATGATCCATTTAACCAAAAAATTATAACCTTTTCATCAAAGCCAGGTATGATAAAAAGTATTCTTAAAATAATGGAAATAGATAGTAATAATATTATTAATTCATATTCTATTGATTTAAAAGGATTTTTATTTGTTCATGATTTTGCTATAACAAAGGAATATTATATTTTTTATCAAGCTCCAATATCATTTAATCCAGTCCCTTATATTATTGGATTAAAAGGAGTTGGACAATGTATTAAAAAAAAAGAAATGAAAATAGGTACTTTTGTTTTAATTAATAAAATTACTAATAAAATAACATCAATTCCAGGTAATAATGAATTTATTTTTCATCATGTAAATGCATATCAAAAAGATAAAAATATTTACATAGATTCAGTTTATTATTCTGATCTGGAAATTTTAAATATGGAATTCAATGATCCAAAACCTTTAAAAAACAAACCAATGCTTAAAAGATGTATTTTAAATATAGAAAGTAAAAAGTCTACTTTTGATAATTACACTAATGATGCAATGGAGTTTGGAACAGTTCACCCAAATTATTATGGAAAATTAAATAAATATATTTGGCTGGCATGTTTAAATAATAAAAATCAAGAATATTTTAATTGTATCAGAAGAATCAATATTTCATCTTATAAAATCAAAGATTGTAATTTTAGTGAAAATCATTATATTGGCGAACCAATATTTGTTTCTAAAAATAATAATAATGAGTTAGCGGGTTTTATATTAACTATGGTATGGGATGGTGAAAATAAGATTAGTTATTTATCAATAATAGATGCTGAAGAAATGATTGAAATTTGTAAAATTATATTACCAATTATTATTCCACATCAGATTCATGGTTTTTGGCATTGTTTTTAAGCAGCTGCAAATTGAATTACTTGAGACATTACTAACAAAACTTGAATCATTACAATTGATCTGCATAACATACTTTTGGGTACACCTGAAACCACGCCTACGGTAGAAGTAATCATAAGGGAAAAATAGAATCTATTAAAAAATTTTTCAAATCGTGTTGCTCCGACCTCATCTAATCCTTCCCAATGATCATCATCAAAACTAATAAGCCAGTAGACAATTGTACAATATAAATTAATCTTAAGAACATTAAAAATTATTCTTTGTTTTTTTGATGTTAAATGTAACATATGTATTTAATTAGAAAAATTATTTTTTAAAATTCAATATATTTTTTTCTTTTTTATTAAATTCTATATTAATTTGGTTTAATAATTCTTTTGTTTCAAGTTGTCTTTTAGTAATTTTATTAATATTATTTAAATATTCAACTATTAATTTACCCTTATCATACCGCTCGTCTTTTAAAGTCATACTTTTTTCTTTCCATATATTCATTGATTTATACATCTCAGCTTTATTAGGTAATACAATTTCTTGTATTAAATATTTAATAATATATTCTGCTTGATGTTCAAATAAAACTAGAGAAAAAAAAGGATCGATGTATCCAATAAACATTAGTTGTGGATTATCAATATGGAAAATAGAATCATATAAATTATAATAAAATGTATTGTCAAAAGATAAATTATTATATTGATTTAAAAAATTTAAATCATGATTATAACCTATACATAAAATTATTATGTCAATATTCTCCTTATTATTGCTATCATATATTACTAAATTCTGGTCAATATTAATTATTTTATTTTCAAAATTAATTATTTTAGGCCATTTACTAGATACAATCCAATCATTTTTAGAATTAATAGTAATAGATTTGGCTTTTTGATTTATTGCATGTAATGCAACATCTTCTGCAGATGGTCCTCCTCCTATTATTAATATTTTTTTATTATGGAAATTATTATTTTGATATAAATATTTACTATGAAATATTTTACCTTTAAAATTAGATATCAGAACTTGTAACTCATCTTTTAATTTATTCTCAATGGTATATATTCCATTTGCAACTATTACATAATCAAAAAATTTATTATAAACAGTATGTTCATTTTGAACGGTTACCTCAAATTTTTTTATTTCGGTTGAGTATTTGCAAATTTCCATCCTATGATTAAATTTTATAAATTTGTCTATATTATTTGTCTTTACTTTAGTAATCAAATATTTATAATATACTTCCTTCGAAAAGAAATTATCTACCTTTTGTTTTAAAACATCTTCTATTTTCGGATTTAATAAATCAAAATCTTCTTTACTTCCATTTAGAATCATTCCAGGATAAGTATGTGTTAAATGTAAAGGATGCCATATTCCTCCGATCCAATCTTGTTTTTCATAACATATTACTTGGAATTTATCTATATGTTTAATTAGTTTTTCTAAAATAGTTATTCCTGAAGCACCTGCACCAATTATACAAATTGTTTTTTTCATAATATCAAATATTTATAAAATAATTTATAATATGATAGATCTTTCTCTTATCTCTTCCCATTTTTGATCTACTAATAAATTACCATCTTCAAATATTTTTTGTAATAAATCAGTTTCGAAATCATGTTCTCCATCAGATTTTGTTAACCATTTATCATCTATATTATGTAATGATAACCATCCTTTTTTACTCTTTTTACCCGAATCAGTTATTGGATCTTTATAAACAGGAACCTCTTTTCCATTTACTATAATCATTGAACATTTGAAGGCACATTTTTGAGTATCTCTATTCAATTTTTGTAAAAGCCCACCACCACTTCCAAATGCTATATTATCAGCACTCCATCCGTTTAATTTTAAATGTTCTAAGATATCAATTATTGTTTCGTAGCAAATACCATCTCCTTGAATTATTCTTACATGATCATTTAGAACTTTGAAACCCTTGGTATTTATGTTATATCCAAACTTTTCACCTAAAATTTCTAAAATTTTTAAATCAACATCTTTTGGTTCACCACTATCAGGTCTTATAACTAAAGTACCTTCTCTATTTAATATTTTTTCTTTTAATTTTTCTCCCCATAATTCTGAACAGGCTTTATAAATATCGAAACTATCACTTACACATGCTACTAGACCCGTTGGATATTTATCTAACATATTTTCAAAAGCCTGTAACTCATTTTCCTTTCCCCAAGATGTTATAGTACTGTGTTCACTGGCAGGAATGGAAAAACCAGCACAATCTGTCCCATAATAATTTCTAGCAACTGTTAACCCAGCAACTGTATCAGTTCCTAGAAATTGTGTTAAATGTGCGGCAGCACCTAAGCCAGCAGTTTCTACACTACTTACTCCTCTAAAACCAAAATCATGTAATTTAAAATCTATTAGATTTGGAGAACCTGTTTCCTTTAAATATTTCATAATAATTTTTTTCTGTTCTCTGGAATTAGTTGCTACTGTCATTGGATACCAAACTTGAACTAATAGTGTTTCTAAAAAATTTGTTAGCCAAAAACATTTTGGATCTGTATTTTCCATAGTAAACAATACATTTTTGTAAGGTAATATAGTTCCTTCAGGAATAGATTTAATTCTTATAGGCAAATGTCCATTGTGTTCATTTAAAATATATTCCCATCCTTCTTTGTAGAATAATTGATCATTACCAAAATGTTTACTATATATTTCTGAAGCTTCATCTATCATATCTTGATTAACTACTTTTCCTACCAAATATTTTTTTATAAAATATTGTAAACCAAAAAAACAGATTTCTGGAAATTTACCTCCTCTGCTTTCAAAGTAAGAATATACTTTTTCTGTTCCCGGAGGATATTGATTATAATGAGTAACTTTGTAACTATCTGTTAATAAAATTATATTTTGCATTTATTTCAAATAATTCATTATAATAGTAAAAAAATAATATTTCAATTTTCATCTTAACTTTTATTAAATATAGGTATTCTTTGTCTTATTTCTTTATTAATTTTAAAATTTAAATCATAAATTAATACTCCTTCTTTTTCTTCTAATTTATTTACAACTTCTCCCCATGGATTTACAATTGTAGAATGACCCCATGCCAGAAAATCTGAATTAGGATTAGTAGCCACTGAACATGAAACTATAAATAACATATTATCCAAAGCTCTACTCCTTTGCAATAATTCCCAATGTTTTTTTCCAGTTATTTGATTAAAAGCCCCCGGATAAATAATTACATCACACTTATTTTCTCTATAATACTTTGCTAAATCAGGAAATCTTAAATCAAAACAAATACCTATTCCAATTCTTCCCCAAGGTGTTGTAATAATTAAAGGTTTATCTCCGGGTGTTAAAACATCACTTTCTCTAAATTGATGACCGGGTAAATCAATATTATATAAATTCATTTTTCTATATTTATCAATTAGCTGACCATTAAAAAAAATAGGGCACGTATTATAAATTAAATTATTGTCAATCTCAGGAATTGAACCACAAATAAAATATACATTCGGATATTTAGTACTTTCAGCTTTTAAAAAATGATATGTTAATGGAGTATGTTCTAATTTATCTTTTTCAAATTTCAAATATGGTCTTAAATATTCCGAATATTTGGCAAAATATTTTGTTCCATATGGAGAATTCCAACATTCTGGTAGCACCACAATATTTATTTGCTGATTAATATTCTTTTTTAAAAAATATTTAATTTTATTAAAATTTTCTTCTTTTTTAGAAGATACTAAAATTTGACATACTAATATTTTCATTTAATTAATTTAAATTATCTTACGTTTTATATATATTCCTATGGGATGCGAATGTAATCAAAATAAATGCACAGCTGCGTGCGGCGATACGCAAGGAAAAGAATGTCAATCTGCTGCCGATTGTGGAAGTAAAAATAATTATACTATTCAAGAATTTAATGATATGATTTATTCTAAAAAATATATAATAAATTATTCTAATAACCAATTTCAATTAGGTGGATCTAAAAGTTTTAAAGAAGCAGAAGAAGATGTTTCTTTATGGAGTGATCCTAAATTAGATGGAGACCACCCTTCTGCAAAAAAAGTTTATCTAGATTTAGTACATGAATTTGGAAAACCCAATATATTGATAAATAAAGAAGGTGGTTTAGCTGTTTGGAATGAAAAACAATTAAATGATGGTATTCATTCGGAAATAATATTAAGGGATGAAGCAGTCAAACACTGTGTGCCTGCTAATCATTATGATTTTTTAACATCATATATTAATATTTATTTACCTACTGATAAATTTTTGGATGTAATGTCAGTTTCAGGCTCGGTTGCATATGATGGTCTTAAAAAATTATTATCAGCAAGATGCGGTAGTATTGCAGCCAATTTAGCTACTTTAAAAACATGTTTATCTATAATGGATGGTAAAGAAGAAGATTACAAAAATAATATAATGCAAAAGGGAGAAAGTATGGATAAAAATAGAGAGTTTATTAGAAAATTTATTAAAAAAAATAATAAACAATATTCGAAAGAGCTTAAAGAACCATATTATGCTTTAGCATTTCCTAATGGGTGTCCTTAATTATTAATTATGCTGTTTAAATGTTTAATAACATCCTTTGGAGTTTTGGAAAAACGTGATTCACCTATTAATTCACCCTCAGAATCGCATATTTTAATTGTAGGGTATCCTTTTATTCCAAAATTTTTTGCTAAATATCTATTAAAATTTTTAGTTTCTTGACTTAATGTTTTTCTTTGGGGAAAATCAGCATTATAGAAATAAAAGTGTTTATTCAAATACTCTTGAAATTTCTTATCTTCTAGAATATTTGAATGATATTGTTTACACCAACCACACCAATCTGATCCAGAAAAATAAATAAATATATATTTTTTATTATCTTCACTTGCATTTTTTATTAAATTATTATATTGTGATTTCACCGATGATCTACTTTTTTGATCATTATTAAAATAATTAATAGTAATTATTCCACCAATTACGGCTAATAACTTATTTTTCATTTAAAGTTAAAATTATATTTTTTTTTTAAGATAGTGATTTTATCTACCTTTCTTAATATATCTACCTTTAACTAATTGATTTTTCTTATAATTCAATAAGCTGAACATAAAAAATTTATTAAAACGGATAAGAGAGTGATAGGTAATAAAAAAAATATTAATATTAATAAATATGAGAAAAAACAAAGGATTTTCAAGAAGATCTAAAACATCGTCTACACCGACCAAACCAAGATCTAATTTACCACAAAAAACAAATAATACTCCACCAGCTAATGTAAATAATAATCAAGGATCATTTATAGGTTCTGCAGGAAGTGCCATTGGAACTGGTATTGGATTTGGTGTAGGTAGTTCAATCGGCCATGCTGCATTTGATAAGATCTTTTCAGGGTCTAATACAACAGAAATAAATCAAAATTGTGAAAAGGTTATCCAAGACTTTAATAAATGCATTACCTCTGCTGCAGAATTTGGAAATGATTTATCTACTTGTAATCAATATATAGAAATGATGAAAACTATGAATTGTAACAAATAGTGGGTGATAAAGTTTTAGTTAAAATATCAGTTTAATATAACAATGACAAAATTATTTAATTCAAATATACCTATTTATCCAATTATATTAACGTTAAGTTTAATATTTTATAATACTGATTATAATACCTCATATGATGATATACGGAAGTATTTTGATTATCAGGAATTTAGCACATATCTATTATTTGCAATTCCTTTTATTCTCTTTAAATCCAAAGTATACTATCTTTTGTCTTTAATTAATAAAACCTATACTAAAGACCAAATCGAAAGTTTGTTAGAATCACATAAGATTTCTGACACTAAACTTAAAAAAATGCAAAGATTTGTAGATATAGTTGATGATACTGAAGAAGATGGAATTAATATGGCATCACACGAAGCCTATAAATTTATTAGTAAAAAGAATGAACAACAATTTGTTAAACCTATTTTATCAAATATTAATATCAGTAATTTATCTACGACTTTAGAACACTTAGATATGAATTTAAATGATGACAAAATTTCTCAAATTTTAAATCAAATCCAGAGTGATCTAAAGAGTAATTAATTTTATAAATTTAAAATGAAAAAAGAAGAAATAAATTCCTTTTTAAAAGAAAAATCTAGACTTTGTGCAGAGGCTACTAAAAAATATTTTGATGATCCTATTGTAAAAGAAAGGATAGAAATAAGAAGAAATTTAAAAAAATTTGGTTTAGCATTAAAAGAAGGAAATGAAGGTATAACAATGGTTGCCAAAGAAGAATATTTTTTAGAAAGAGAGGGAGACGAAAATAAAGTAGTTGTAACTAAAAAGTCTTTCAATAATAAAAACGTAGTATGTAGATATTGTAAAGGAAATCATATGAGCTTTAAATGTACCCAAAAAACTAAAAATGATAATTATAAAAAAACAATTAAAATATCAAATTTACCCTTTGATATAACTGAAGATGAATTATATGATCTATTTTATGATTTTGGTGAAGTGGAAAGAATTACAATTCCCAGAAGTATAAAATATCGTGATGATATGTGTAAATATGCATTTGTTAATTTTAGATCTCCTAAAACAGCAGAACAAGCTGTTAGAGAGTTGGATGGAACAAAGTTTGATTATTTAATAATCAATGTTTGTCTTCAATAATAGATTACAAAAGTTTTCATTATAAAGAAAATTTTCTTTGATATTGATAATTTTATTGAACTTAATTTGATATTTTCTTGATAAACATATAACATAATTATTGGGAGATTCAATATGACAAACTATAGTATTATTACAAGACTCTATTTGTGAATAAGTAACTGTCAAATTTTTTAGTTTCTTAATAGAATAGGAATTAAACTTCATTTGTCTTAGCTGTTTTTTTGATTTTATCCCAACACCTTTTAATTTAGTATATGCTTCTTTAAAAGCCCAGTATTTAAAAAATACATTTTTTTTATTTTTTGGAGAATTTATCATGTTTAAATTTTTAATTTCTATAGGGTGCAAAATATTTTGAAATCTATCAATATTTATTTTTCTATTTATATTTACTATATCAATTCCTACTTCTTTATTATTATCATAATATAAACATAAGTATGGATAATCGTGAGAAACATTAAAATTTAATATTTTATAATAATCTTTAAAAATTAATTGAATATAGGGTTTACCATTAAAATTTTTTTTTAAGATAATTCTTTCAGGATTTAAATTTAAATAACTAATTAAATATATTTTAATTAAAAAACTAGCTATACAATTTTCTCTATCTCTTTCAAATTTATATTTTTGAAAATTTAAATTATATGGTAATTTATTTTTTTTTTTTTTTTTATAGCAAAATTCATTAGTATTAAAAAAAAATAATATCATTATAATATTTTATAAAAATTTTTAAATTATCTACCAACCAATTAATTAAATATATATAAAATATATAATTCATGGATTATTATAAAACTTTAGAAATTACTAGAAATGCATCAAATGATGAAATAAAAAAATCGTATCGTAAATTAGCTATGCGTTGGCATCCAGATAAGAATAAGAATAATAAAGAATTGGCTGAAGAAAAATTTAAATGTATTTCAGAGGCTTATAGTATATTATCTAATCCCGAAAAACGTAGTATTTACAATAAATTTGGAAAGGAAGGCTTAAAAGCTTCCAGACAACAACCAGATGTTCATGTAGATCCAATGTATGTATTTAAAACATTTTTTTCAAATAATGGATTTCCCAGATCAAGAAATTTTGATTCGGAATTTAATAATAATTGGATGAAAGAAACTCAGATGAAGCCAACGCCTACAATATATTATGATTTGAATTGTAATTTACATGATTTATATTATGGATGTAAAAAAACAATAAAATTAGAAAAAAATAATTTACAAAATATTTTGAATAAAAATGAAATTGAGATAGATATTAAAAAAGGGTGGAAATCAGGAACTAAAATAACTTTTGAAAATATGCAAAGTAAACCAAAAATGAAACCAGGTGATATATGTTTTATAGTAAAAGAAATTAAAATGGCTAATTGGCAAAGAAATAATAATGATCTTATTTACACTTATAATTTAGATTTTAAAACAGCTGCCGAAGGATGTAGTTTTAAACTTATCCACATTAATGGAAAAACTTATGATATTATAGTTTTTCCAATGGTATCATCTAAAGAATATAAATTAATGGAAAATTTAGGAATGCCAATTAAAGAAACAGGAACTTTTGGTAATTTAATAATTGATTTTGATATTAGTTTAAAAGGAATAGGTAAAGAAAGTCGTGCCCCTCCTTCTATTAATAGATCTTTTTCCTAATTTATTTGATATCATAATATGATAAATAAAACTCTTCTAATTTTAATGAATCATCAGTATTGGGTCCATATTGTCCCCAACTATCGGAATGCATGAAAAAACCTTCAATTTCTTGATTATTACTTCTTCTAATATACCAGCAACAACCCATGCCTGCATAAATTTTACAATAAATTTTTCCTGGTAAATTTCCAAATTTTCTTTTTGCTTCTTCAACTATATCACTAGGAAGTTCATATTCTGATACAATCTGTAAATGATTTTCATTTTTATTTTCTAATTTTTTACAACAATCATTACACACACAAACATGTCCACATTTTGGAAAATAAATTTGAACATTGTTTGTCAAACAAATACTACATTTCTCAGTGATACCACTAATTAATTTTTGCTTTTCCAAAACTTTATTTTTTGTTCTACAAATAGGGCATTTAACTATATAGTCAGTACTTATAATATTATTTGTAAGTAAATTATGTAATCCTTCTGAATGATTACCAAAACAAATCTTACAATGATGTGCTGAAGTAGTATGAAAAAGTCTGGAATTACATTGGGGTATTTTGCAATATGTTTCAGGTTCAATTCTATCATATTGAGATGCATTTTTTAATTCATCTATTTTTTTTTGATCACCACATTCCATTTGCCCATGACCATATTTTTTACATTTTCCACATAGATGACCTAAAGTAACATGCGTTTTTGGAAATCTACAATTATTAACTGAACATGTATTACTTACCATTTTATGTATATAATGTCTTTATACATAAAATGATTTTAAATCAATTTTATATTATTTCTTCGGGAATTGTCTCCATTTTTTTAGGTGCCTCCTTAACAGGTGTATATAGGTCTCTGATAACAGATGCCAATAAATAGGATTCATTTAAAGTAAAAGATCCTCTAATTTGGGCAACGTTTATAAATTTTATTATAGCTTCAATAAAAGATATTTTTTCTTTGGGTTCCTTATTTACATCGTTTATATCATTAATTATATTTCCAATTTGACCTGATTCTTCAAAAGAAAATTTTCCTTTTTGTTGTGCTACGGTTAATCCTTGTACCAAGGTATTGATTTTATTATCCATATTATGTTTATATATTATCAATATATATTTTTTTTTTTTTTTTTTTTTTTTTATACATCGCCTCCTAAGGTAGCCAAATATTTATCTAAAGATCCAACAAATTGAGGACATTGTTTAGATACTTTTTTAGTAGCTTGATCTTGAATATCTAATATTTTCTTTTTAAAAACCGGTAAATTAATATTTGCAGATGCGGTTATTTCATTTTCAGAAGCAATATCTAATAATGCCCATAAATAGCCAGCTCCATAATTGGCATGTAATACTGCGATAATGGGGCTTTCATCTTGTGATGCTGCAATAGACCATCTTGATGCTTGTCTTATTAAAGTTCTAATTCTATCGCCTAAATTAATTTCAGGTTTTTTGACAAAAAGATGTAGGGCAAATTTTATTATTAAAGCTACTGCTAAAACTATAGCTATTTTTTTTAAATGTTCCATATTTAATTTATATATAAAAATAAGATAATTATTTTAATAAAAAATGTTTATTCCTAATAAATTTATAATTCAAGAGGATCTTTCTATTTCAAGAAAAAAACAAATAAAAATTTTTTTAGGATTTTTAAAAGATAATCCAGATGAAAAAATAATATTGATTCTTTCATCTAAAGAAGATGAAAATTATAATACTGTATTTTGTAATTCTACAGTAAATAACTTAATAGAAAATGATAAATATTACAATTTTACTTTAATATCAAGTAATAAAGCGGAATTTTTAGTTAATATGATAAAGCCAGCATCTGAAAAAGATATACAAAAATATAGATCATTTAATAAAATAAATTTTATTGAAACACCTGATTATTATTTAAATAAAGTTTTACCATATATTGAAAAATATGAATGTATTCCTGATAAATTAGATTGGATAAATAATATACTAGAAGGTAAAAAAGAAAATGAAAAAATAATATTGTCGAATGATGATTTTGTATTGTTACCTGATATTGTATGGGATTGTATAAATATAAATGAGTTATATTATTTGGCAATATCAAAAGATAAATCCATAAAAAGTTTGCGAGATATTTCTGGAAAACATATTCCTATTTTACAGAAAATTCAAAAAGAAGGCATAGCAGTTATAAAAGATAAACATGGAATTCCACAAGATAGAATTATAACCTTTGTTCATTACTATCCATCATTTTATCATTTTCATATTCATTTTGTTTATTTAGAAAATGATATATATGAATCTGGCACTGGAAGAAATCATTATCTTTCTACAATTATCAATAATTTAAAATTAGATTCTGAATATTATAAGAAAATGGATTTAGAAATGATTATCCCTGAATCTCATTCCAATATTAATCTATAATTTTTCATCTACCTTCAAAAGTATCTTCTTCTTTTAAATTCATAGAATTAATTCCTTTCATTCCAGATCCGGATTGCATACAACATTCATATAATTTTTGTAAATCCTCAAAATGTGTAACCGCTTTAACTACTGCATCTGCCATATTTGGTGGATCACTTGATTTAAAGATACCACTACCTACGAATACACCATCACAACCCATTTTCATCATTAAGGCCGCATCTGCTGGAGTTGCTACTCCCCCCGCTGCAAAATTAACAACGGTTAATCTACCTAAACTTTTAACTTCTTCTAATAATTCTTTTGGTACTCTATATTCTGTAGCTAATTCGGTTAAATCCTCGACATCCTTTAAAGCTTCTATTTCTTTTTGAATTGTAGTTACATGTTTTACCGCTTGAGAAATATCTCCTGTACCTGCTTCACCTTTTGTTCTTATCATACTAGCTCCTTCATTAATTCTTCTGACAGCTTCTCCAAGATTTCTAGCTCCACAAACAAATGGAGTTTTAAATTTTGTTTTATCAATATGATTAAAATGATCTGCAGGTGTTAAAACTTCACTTTCATCAATAAAATCAACATTTGCTTGTTGTAAAATTTGAGCTTCAACAAAATGCCCTATCCTACATTTTGCCATTACTGGGATACTGACAGTATTTTTAATGTCTTTAATTAATTGTAAACTTGCCATTCTACATACGCCATTTAATTTTCTAATATCTGCAGGAATAACATCTAAAGCCATCACCGCACATGCACCAGCATTTTCTGCAACTTTAGCCTGTTCAACAGTAGTAACATCCATGATTACACCACCTTTAAACATGGTTGCAAATCCTTTGTTTATTTTCTCTTGACTCATTATATAAATTAATTATTTAATAATTTCTTATATCATTTAAATAATAAATTATAACCTTAATTGAATTTATTAAATCATATGTTATTTTATATTTTATATTTTATATTTTATATTTTATATTTTATATTTTAAGAAATGGAGGTAATAAAATTTGCAAGACCTAAAGAAAATAATTATATTAATAAAGTAATATGATTGGAATTTTAGGATTTCAGGGTTCTTTTTGGGAACATAAATCAGTTTTGGATAAAATGAATATTAAAAATATTATTGTTAAAAATTCATCTGATTTACTTAAAATAGATAAATTAATAATACCTGGAGGTGAATCTACAAGTATGACAAAATTTATTGATAAAGAAATGAAACTAGCCTTAAATAAATTTATTAATATTGATAAGAAGAAAACATTAGGAACTTGTGCTGGAATTATTATTTTATCAGACTTAATTGAAAACGAATCAAATAAAATAATAGGAGGCCTTAATATAACTATTAATAGAAATTATTATGGATCACAAAATGATAGTTTTATTAAAAATACGCATTTTAAACCCTTAAATATTACAAAAAATCAGATGTATATCAGAGCTCCTTTTATTACTAAAATAGGCAGTGATGTCGAGATTATAGCAAAATATGATGATATAATTACTGGTGTAAGACAAGATAATATTATGGGTTTAACTTTTCATCCGGAACTTGTAGATGATATTGATTTTTATAAGTATTTTCTATTTAACTAAATTAATAATTATGTATAAGCATTGAATTTGATAAATTTTTTTCATTAATTCTTTAAATTATAAAATAAACTAAAATGGTTGAATAATATTTAAGTCATTAATTCATTTTATAAAATTAATAATGAGTAAAATTATTTTAAGTTATGCACAAATAGAGGATTTAGTTGAAGATTTATACAGTAAATTAAAAAATAATTTTGAACCAGATATAGTAATTGCTATTGGTTCAGGAGGATGGTTACCTGCTAGATTAATTAATAGATTTTTTAAAAAAGAAATAGAAAGTATTCGTGTATATAGTTATAATGATATTAATAATAAACAAGAATCAATAATAGATAGTGAATTTAGTAAGATAAACGCCGATTATATTCAAAATAAGAATCTTCTAATTATTGATGATATTAATGATACCGGTGCTACACTTGGATATGTTGTAGAAAAAATTCATAATTTAGTAAATTTAACATCAAATATTTGTATTGGGGTACTACATGATAAAATAAAAGACAAAAAATATGATATAGAAAAAGATACCAGAATTAAATATTTTTATTCTAAGAAAATGGAAGATATATGGATTCATTATCCTTGGGAATAATATTTTATTAAAATATTAAATTCTTAATCATTAATAAGTATATGCCTAAAGAATCGAGATATATAATTAGTTATAAAACTATGATTGAACCACATTTTATAAACGGAGAGAAAAAAGAACCACAAAATACTAAAATTATAACTAAAGTAAAAAACCCAACTACAGGACAAGAATTAAAATCTGTTGCTTTAGAAGATCTTACTATTGTTAATACATGTATAGAAAATTCATTATCAAGTTTTAAAGAATGGTCTAAATTTCCCATGCATAAAAAAACTCAATTATTAATAAAATGGTATACCTGGATTGAAACTAATAAGGAAAAATTTATTAAAATAATTTCTGAAGAAAATGGAAAGCCATATAATGATGCTAAAGGAGAATATCAAAGAGGTATTGAAGTGATTCAATATGCATTATCATTACAATCGGTGGCTAATGGTCAATCAAGTCATATTAATGATAATTTATCAATTAATTCATTCAAAGAACCAATTGGTATAGTATTAGCTATATGTCCCTTTAATTTTCCTTTTATGATACCTTTATGGTTTATTCCAATATCTTTAGTTTTAGGAAATGTTATTATTGTAAAACCATCTGAAAAAGTTCCAGGATGTGTTAGTTTATTAGCAGAAGGAGCAAGTAAAGTAGGTATTCCTAATGGAGTTTTTAATGTTGTACAAGGTGGCCATAAAATAGTAGAAAAGTTAATTGAAGATGAAAATATTAAAGCTGTATCTTTTGTAGGATCTACTTTTATTGGTAAAAAAATATATGATTTAGCTACAAAATATAGAAAGAGAATTCAATGTAATATGGGAGCTAAAAATCATGTTGTCATTACAAAATCGGCTGATATCGATACAACTGTAAATGGAATTGTGAGTTCTGCTTTTGGAGGTTGTGGGCAAAGATGTATGGCTTTGAGTGTCTGTATATTAATTGGAGATAATCCTGAATTTATTTCAAAATTAAAGGAAAAAACAAGTAAAATTAATATAATAGAAGAAATGGGACCATTAATATCTGAAGAGTCAATTAAAAGAATAAATACAGCAATTGATTCATCTGTAGGGAATGGATCTAGTATTTTATTAGATAGAAGATTAGAAGTCCCTGAAGAAGGATCATATTTAGGACCTGTTATTATTTTAACTTCGCCTGCGTCAGAAGTTTATAAGCAAGAACTGTTTGGACCTGTTTTGGCATTAATAAATGTAGATAATTTAGAGCAGGCAATTAATATAATTAATAAAAATGAATATGGTAATGGAACTTGTATTTATACAAACTCTTTAGATGAATCCATAAAATTTCAAGATAATGTAGATGTTGGTCAGATAGGTATAAATGTACCTATACCTGTTCCACCACCTTATTTTTCTTGGTCATCTTCCAAGGAGTCTTTTTTAGGTAATAACTATATTTATGGACCTCAATCAATTGATTTTTATACCAAAACTAAAACAATTATGACAAGAGGTGTAAATGTTTCAAAATCTGAATTAGCTATGCCAACTAATTAATTATTTTTAATATCTTTATTAATAATAAATAATTTAGAATGGATTACAAGAATAAATATTTAAAGTATAAAAGTAAATATTTGGAATTAAAAGGAGGTTTAAGAATTTTTGATGGTCTAGATGAGTCTGGAGAAAGTAAATTTATAGATGGTAATGGTAAAATTTGCATAACATGTAAACCTATTGATAAAGATGTAGAGTGTTTGAAAAAAGAAGAAGACGAAGATGGAAAATTTTACTCAAAATCTAATTGTGATATTTACTTAGGTATGAAAAAACTCACTAGTTCTACTAATACAAAGTTAAATAATAGACAATTTAAAAAGGATAGTAGGACATCATTAAAAAGATTATTAGAAGCAATAAGTAAAAAAAATTTTTCTTGTTTAACGGGTCTACCCTTTTCTTTAGAAATGCAAGAAAATATTTTAAAATATTTTCCAGCTAATGAAGTAATTGCAAGAATTCAGAGTTGCCCACCGCCAAGTCAAAGAATGAGTATTAAATTAACTGAAACATTTGAATCGAGTGTTTATTTAAATAAATATCCATATGCTCAATCTACTAAAACTTGGACTTTAATTGATAATTTTGTAATAAAAAATCTTTCGTTATATATTCCGGAAGATTTAAATTTACTTAGTATTAATGATTATAGATTTCTAAATAGTGTTAATGATATTCAGATTACATATCCTTTGTTTAATCAAGGAATGATAAGGTTGAGAAAATTTAAAAATGTAGAAAAATTAGAAATAGGATTAATAAGAAAAGCTTTAACTGAAAAAGATTTGATGAATTTTGTTCAAACGTTTCCAAAATTAAATTTTATATTATTAGTGTATAACGGATATCTACATGGAATAACACAGCAAGAAATTAATCTTTTAGATAATCTTAAGATTGATTATGAAGTAATATATAAAGATAACTACCATGATTGGTTAGGAGATTATGATTACATAGAGTATGACGATGATGAGGAAGAGGAAATATTTTTAGGACCAGATCCAAATTTTCAGGATGGAAATTATTAATATATTAAGATCAATAATGGTTGATAATTTTCACCCGAAATTATAAAAATAAAATTTATATTATAATGTCACCTTTTTACATAGTATATAAACAATATCAGAAAAATAAAGAGTGTAGCAAAATGTTAGAAGTATTAAATAATAATTTAGATAAAAACAATCTTAGTGAAGCTTCTAATAATATAAATATTATTAATAAATATGATTTATGTAATGATACTAAATATTATAGACAAGAATTTTATAAATGTTTAAAAAAACATCAAGAAAGTTGTTTAAAAAAAAAATAGATATAAACAAAAGCTATTATAGTCTTTTAATGTTTAAAAAAATATTAAAATACTCAATATTTTTTATTCACGTAACTGGAATTTTATTAAGTAATATATTATGGATTAAATTTCCTGAAATTCTAATTCTACATTTTATAACCTTATTATCTTGGTATTTTTTTGAAAATCAATGCATTTTAACTTATTTTGAATTTAAATTTTTTAATGAAACTATAATGGGGAAAAAAAGAAAATTTAGAGTACCCTTTATTGCTCGTATTTTATTTTTAATTGAATTTTTAATTGGATTATTAATACATTTTAATTTTTTCCTAAATTATATATATACATATATAAATGCTTATAATAATCATAATAGTTATTCTTCTTATTTGGCACCTAGATCAAAATAAACAAAATAAAAGTTTACCAAATAACAATAACAATAACAATACATGTCATGTCTCATATAAATGTTCTTTACTTCCCCCTAGTATTCCTATAAGTTATAAACAATTAGTGAAATTTTTTCCTCCTGGTAAATATTATGGTGAAGGTACCCATATTCCAACAGATAAATTTCCCAAAGGATACACTGAAAAAATAAAAACAGAAATTATTAATGACCCTTTAAATAGATTGATAACATTGAATCATCTCATGACCCCTCAAAATAATGCATTTCCATCATTTGTTAGTTCTATTAAATTATTCTTAAATGTTTCTGGAACAGGTTCTTTAATTTTTAAAAGTTCAAACGGAGCATACAGATACGGTGAAATTAAAGAAATGACAAATAATAAAATTGTAGGAATAAGTTCTGGTTACTCTCATGCATCAAACAAAAAAATTTGGACAAAAACTATATTTCATAAAAGGGGAAACGGTTTTAATATAATAGTTTTATATACTTTTGATTTAAATCAACCTTGGAAAGAAAAATATAATAATTTCTTAAAAAAAATTGTTGTGGGTGAAAGTGCAGAATCTGAAAAATAAAAAAATAGTAAGTAATTGTAATGAATAAACATATATTGTTAATACCAGGTCCTGTAACTACTTCCAAAAGAGTCAAAGAAGCCATGATACATGATTATGCATCAAGAGAAAAAAAAATGTTAAAAGTAATTCAAGAAATTAGATCGAAATTATTAAAGATAGGTAATGCCAATTCTAATGATTATACTAGTATTATATTTCAAGGGACTGGAACGTATAGTAATGAAGCTGTTTTGGGTACAATTCCTGATGAAAAAGAAAAAAATATAAAATTAGTAATTTTTTCAAATGGGGTTTATGGTGAAAGACTATATCAAATTGGTTTAAAATTAAAAATAAATGTTGTAATAGTTAAATTTTCTTATCAAAAAAAAATAAATAAAAATAATATAATTGATTATCTTGATAAAGATCATGATGTAACTCATATTGGAATGGTACATAATGAAACAACTACGGGTGTTCTTAATCCAATTGATGAAATAGCACCTATAATAAAGGCTAAAGGAATTTGGTTTATGATAGACGCTATTAGTTCTTTTGGTGGTATACCAATTAATATGGATACATTAAATATTGATTATGTTGTTGGATCTTCTAATAAATGTTTACATAGTTTTCCGGGACTATCATTTGTAATTGCCAAAAAAAAAACTCTTATAAGGGATAATAAAAATAGTAAATCTTTAAGTTTAAATTTATTTGATCAAATGTTAGATTTTGAAAACAGTGGTCAATTTAGATATACTCCACCTCCACAACTATTAAATGCATTATTAGTAGCCATTAACGAACTTATTGAAGGAGGTGGTGTTATTAATAGACACAATAAATATAAAAAATTAAATGAATTATTACATCAAAGATTTGAAGATGAGGGGATAATTTCTTATATTGGAAAAGAAGATCAGGGTCCTATTAACTCTACATTTTATTTTCCTAAAAATATAAAATATGAAACTTTTTGTTCACAATTAGCCAAAAAGAATATTACTATTTATAAGTCATCAGTCAATCCTGAAACGGTATTTAGGATTGGCAATATTGGTGAAATTTCTGAAAAAGAATTCTTATTATGTTTAGATATTTTGATAAATGAATTAAAATTTTCCCCTTAATTAATTTAAATCATATTTTGGATTCTAGATTCAACAATAGAATATTAAAGGGTGATACATTAAGGGTAATATCAATAATCCCCTGAGTAATTAATAAATTATTTTAATATATGCACGAACCTGAATCTAATCATACGTTTGAAATAGATATATTAAAAGAATTAACTTCTAAAATATTATTAGAGATTGAAAAAATATAAATTTGCTAACAAAAATAGTAAAAATCAAAGTGAAAATAATATTTGCACTATGGTACATGATACACTTTTAGAATGTTATAAATCAGATAAGCTTGTTAATATTATTGAAAAAATACTAGATCATCAAATAGATTTTAATGAAAATAATGAATATCAAATAAATTTTCATTATAAAAATGAATGATTCTCATGATTATGTTGTTTTTATTCTTCTTGAATCGGTTGACGACAAGGGTAATGAAAGAAAAAAAGACAATTTTACAAAAATTATAAAGGACTCAAATCATGTAGATGAGTTCAAAGAATTATTCCAGGAATTTAAAGAGGAACAAATGAGAGATAAATATAAAGAATCAAATGATATTCTAGAAAATTTTTTAAAAAAATTAAATAAAAAAAAAGAATTATATATTGATTTAAATTTAACTAAAGATAAATTTGTTGTATTAGAAGGAAGAAAATATTCGCATTTTTCTTTTCCTGCTGAAGGTCATAGAAAATTATTAGTTTTAAATTATAAAAAGAAAAAATTGAATAATAAAATTATATCCAGTTAAAAAATAAATTTATTTTAAAAAATATACACAATGAATTATAGAAACGTATTATGTTTACCTTGGAGAGGAGGATATTCAACGAATTTTGGCGTAGAAAAAGGACCGGACGAAATTCTGAAGCTTATTAAAAAAAATAATCTAAGGGTAAAAAAAATTAATCATAATAATTTATCCAATGAAAAATATCATGAAACTGTCTTTTTAGAAAGAAAAAATTCAAAAGAATTCAATACTCTTGTAATTGGGGGTGATCACAGTATTGCAATTGGTAGTATTTTTGGTAGTATGTCATTAACAGAAAAAAAAGTAGGAGTAATATGGATTGATGCACATCCTGATATTAATACAATAGATGCATCTTCTACAAAAAGAAAACATGGTATGCCATTATCATTTATAACAGGAATAGAATCTTCTTGGAATTGGACCAGTAACTTAAAAAAATTAGAATTTGAAGATTTACATTATTGGGGAATTAGAGATATTGATAATTTTGAAAAAAAATTAATCAAAGACAAAAATTTAAATCCAGATCATAATTTAGAATCTATTATTCAAGTAGCTAAACAATACGATTATCTACATATTAGCTTGGATATAGATGGTTTAGATCCATTATATACTCCATCTACAGGAACTCCTGTTCCCAATGGTTTAAGTCTTCAAGAATTAGAAATATTTTTCAAAGAGATATCTACTGTAAAAAATATTGCTATTGATATTGTTGAATATAATCCATCATTAGGAAATGATGTTGAAAAAATGAAGACTAAACAAAGCATTCAAACCTTAATAAATTTTATTTAAACATTTTCTTCTTCATCTATATCTTTTTTGAATTGTTTGGATAAAGTTGTTATTAAATTATTATCCTGATAAACATCCAAGGCAACAAGAATTGCCATACATAATATTACTGTTATTAAAGCAGTTACAATTATTGATACTGCTTCAGATCCACCTTTTTGATTAAACAATAGTTTGTTCATATTTATAATATTACTTTTAGAAAATAATTTTTTTAAAAATATTATATCTTTTTATAATTCTCTTTAAATTTATTATATTCTTTATCTGTATTAAATAATTTATCCATAAATACGAAAACTCCATAATTTCCTTTATAATTATAATGATGAAAATCATGAAACATAACTGAAGCCATAAATGGAAAATTATAATCTGAATGAGAATGTAATGCTGAAACAATTGATAAAAGGAACCACATTAAAATTGCATGTGGGTGTGATTGCATTATTAGTGGTCCTAACATTAGAGGTGTAATATTTATAACTATTTGTTCAATTAAAGAACAATATTGTGCGGTTAAACAAAAAGGAGCTTTATACTCATGATGCATTTTATGTACGTGTTTATAAAAATATTTATGATGTGCTAATCTATGAAAGGTATAAAACCAAATTTCTTCAATTATACAAAACCAAAAGAAATTTTTCATATCTTCAAATATTGTATGTTTCGGATTGAAACTAAAATCTATCTTTGTCAACAATTTATAATATAGATATAATACAGGTAATACGCCAAATAACTGATTTCTTAATACTATTTTACTTGCTTTTATAATATCAGAAATGGTAATTTCTGTTGCAAGTTGAACTTTAAATGAATATAAATATTTCGAAAATTTAAATATATCTAATAGCAGATAGAGACTGGATATTAACCAGAATAGACTCATATAAAAAAAAAACCCCTTAATTACAACAATATTAAAAAGTGAATATTTTGAAAATAAATTCTCCCAAAATATATCTGCGTAGCCATTATATGACATTATTTGAAACAAAAATATAACTAATATATTGAACGAATAATTTAATGGTCTTGTTTTTGTGTAAATAAATTCACTCATATAATAAAGAAAATTATTTATTCTTTAAGGGATTCTAAATTTTGAAGATAATCTGCTAATTTATAGCTATTGTCAGAAAATTTTTTTATAATAGCACTACTGGGTAAAGAGCCCTTAAAATCAAAACTAGATAAATTAACTAAAATTAAACTATTTTTTTTAATTTTTTTTATAAAATATGCACCAAATTTAACATCCATTGTTACACATTTTTTACTTTTTCTTTCATTTATTTTTTCGGAATTGGTAGTAATTATAACAGCTGTATCTGTTGATTTATAATATTTGGAGTCAAGTATTAACTCTCTATTGGTAAAAGGAAAAGGAATATTGTATTCTAATTTAAATTGACTATTATCACCTTTTAATTCGTAAACTTCCATATTTTTAATCTTTTTATTATACTTTAAAATATTAGAAGGATCAGCCAAAAAATCAAAAACCTTTTCAAAAGAAGCATTAATATGAGAAATACTTTTTAGAGTAATATAATTATCAAAATAATCAGAGAAAAAAGACTTTGTATTTGATATTTCATTTAGAGCTTTCCAATATTTGGTATCTCTAGTAAGTAGAATTTCATCTAAAATTTCTTCATATTTATCTTTAACTTCCAATGTATTGATTGAAAATGATGGAGTTAGTTTTATATCTTCTTTTACTATATTTTTAATTACTTTATTAATATCTATCTTTTTTTCTATCATTATATCTTTTTCACTCATTATTTCCGGTTGATAATAAATATATTTATATGTAGTTAGGATCATTAAACCTCCTATAATTTTCTTTTTGCTCATTCTAAAACTTAAATTATATTTTTTATATATGGGGTAATAATTTAACCCCCTGTATAAAAAATTGAAATAAATTTTAACTATTATTTGTTATTAAGTTCTGAAAAATTATAAAATGTGCAGTATTGAAAGAAAGACCTGTGAGGTATCTAAGGATATCGAAGACATGGGATTTAATAATAAGAATGAATTTCAAATACCTGAAATTTCTTTGGAAAAGTATAAGAGTTTAGTGAAGGATCTCATCGGAGCAAATGTTATCAATCAAAAGACATATAATTCTACTTTAATCCAATTAAGGAGGAAGTATCATATCAATCCTTCAAAGTCGCAGATGCTCTTGGTATACAACAAGTATCTATCTGATATTTTGACTATTGATCCTCCATTAAGCAAGCTGATGATTAAGAAGGCTATGAGAAGTGCATCCGGAATAAATCAAATTACTTCTACAATGGCTCCGGAATGGACAGAAGAAACAATTGACCAATTTGGAAATCCAGTAAGGACTATTAAGAAGTTTAGTTGTGGTTTTGATTGTGATTTTTGTCCGGATGAAAGAGATGAGAATGGAAAGCAAACTCAACCTAGAAGCTATTTATCAAGAGAACCAGCTATGCTAAGAGCATCTAGAGTAAAGTTTGATGCTAAGGAACAATTTAATACCAGAGCAAAGACGTACTTGGCAAATGGACACAAGGTTGATAAGGTTGAATTTATTGCATTGGGTGGTACTTTTGATTGTTATGATAGGAAGTATAGCGAAAGGTTTATTGCTGAAACGTATCATGCTGCTAATGTTCTCTATACAGATGAAGTTAGGAATACAAAGACTCTTGAAGAAGAAATAGAAATTAATGAAACTTCAAAGTGTAGTATTATTGGCATTACCTTAGAAACTAGACCTGATATGATAAATAAGAAGGCTCTTTTAGAATATAGAAGATATAATGCTACTAGAATTCAAATTGGTATACAGCATCTAGATGATGAGATACTAAAGATCAACAATAGAAAGTGTTTTATTAAGGATACAAAGAAGGCCATTAGAATGCTGAAGGGAGTTGGTTTAAAGGTAGTAGGACACTATATGCCAGACTTACCTGGATCATCACCTGAACAGGACGAAGAAATGTTTATGCAAGCAGTTAGTGATGGAGATATTCAGCTCGATGATTGGAAGATTTATCCAACAGCAGTAACACCTTATACTAAGATTAAGGAGAAGTACGATGCCGGAGAATATATACCCTATGCTGAAAACAATATCAATTTGCTAATTAATTTGCTCGTCAAGATCAAGCCATTTGTTCCAAGATGGGTTAGAATCGAAAGACTCATTAGAGATATTCCATCTACTTATATCGAAGCAGGCTATGATAGACCCGACCTAAGAAATGTTATTCACGATAAGATGAGAGCCGAGGGTAAGAAGTGTGAATGCCTGAGATGTATGGAGGTTAAGAATAGAGTTGAATATATTCCGCATGCAAAGCCTACGGTCATAACTTATCAGGACTCGCATGGTAAGGAATATTTTATTTCATATCAATCATGTGATTGCAAGATATGTTGGAGTTGGATCTTCTTTTCCATTTGGGCATGTATTTACAAGTTTTTTACTGGCACTAACCTTTATTGGCAAGGATGTAAGAATTATGTAGCAAACATTGGATTTTGTAGACTTAGACATGATGTTAATCCAGGGTTGGATATTTTTCCGGAACTAAAGGGTTGTGGATTGGTTAGAGAACTACATGTTTATGGAAATAAGGTTCAGGTTCATAATAAGACTCAGAAGAGATCAGCTCAACATAGTGGTTTTGGAAGAAAGATGATGAATATTGCAGAAGATATTTCCCAGCAAAACGGATATAATAAGGTAGCTGTAATTGCAGGCACCGGTGTTAGAAAGTATTATGAAAGGAAGTGTGGATATACTAAGATCAAGACCTATATGATTAAGAGTCTAATAAATGAAATCGATATGAAGTGGATGTTTATTAGAATTATTACTTATATCTTGTTCAAGGTGATGATAGACTTTTAATTTTTTTTATTTTTATCTAATGAATTATAAAAATAATTAAAATAAAAATAATTAAAATAATTAAAATAAAAATAATTAAAATAAAAATAATATTTAAAAACTAAATTGGTTATCTTTTATTAAAATGACTAAAAATTTAGCCAGATTATTTTATAATTCATTAGAAAAAAATAATCTTCAATCAATTTTATCTAATAAAATAAATAATAATTGGAAATATACAAATAGAGATCAATTAAATAATATGATTAATGATTGTTGTTTCAAATTAAAAGAATATAATATTCAAAGAGGAGATAGAATTGCTTATAAAGGTAAAAATTCAGTTGAATGGGTGGCTTGGAATTTAGCTTGTTATTCGATGGGTGCGATTTGGGTTCCAATGTATAATGATCAAAATATCGATCAATGTAAATTTATTATAAATGATTGTCAACCTAAAGTTTTTATATCAGATACCAAATTAGATGTATTAAAGCTGAATCAACTATCATCTGAAATAAATACATGTTCTAATACGGATTTTTCTCATAAATCCTGGAATGATGATTTAGCAACCTTAATATATACATCGGGTACAACTGGTAACCCAAAAGGAGTGAAACTTTCCCATAATAATATAATTTCAAATCTAGATTCCATACATAACAGATTTGGAGATATTAAAAATACTACTAGTTTAAATATTCTACCCTGGGCTCATATTTATAGTTTGACCTGTGAACTATATTATAACTTATTAAATGATAATTTAACATATTTATGTTCAGGTAAAGAAAATTTTATGAATGAGTGTAGAGAGGTAAAACCTCAGGTATTATATATTGTACCCAAATTATTAGAATTAGTAAAAAAAAAAATAGAATTTTTAGATAAACCATTGATCAAAATTGTTTTACCTATCTTGATTAATCTTCTCTTTGGTAATAATTTAAAAAATATTTTTACAGGTGGAGCCAAATTAGATGATAATACTAAAAAATTTTATTTAAAAAATAATATAATAATTTGTGAGGGTTATGGATGTACAGAAACTTCTCCAATGGTTTCGGTAAATCATCTATATGAACCTAGAAATGATGAAACTGTTGGAAAGTTATTAGATAAAATTATTGTAAAAATTATCGATGGAGAAATATGTGTTAATGGACCTAATGTAATGCAAGGCTATTGGAATAATGAAGTGGCAACTAAAAAAGCATTTATTTTTGAAGATAATAAAAAATGGTATAAAACTGGTGATTCAGGTAAAATAGAAAATGGTTTTTTAACATGTCAAGGAAGAATAAGTGAGAATTATAAATTAAACAATGGTAAATTTGTTAATGTAGCACAAGTTGAAAATATAGTTAGAAAATATTTAAAATGTAATTTTGTAGTATTTGGAGAAAATCAAGATAGTAATTCAATAGTTGCTGATGAAACTATTGAATCTGAAGTTTTAAAAAAAATAAATTCCGAACTTGATAATTATTTGAAGATAGAACATGTCTATTATATTGACAGTTCAAAAATGATGGAGTTTTTAACACCCAAATTATCAATAAAAAGGAAAAAACTAATTAATTATGTTATTACAAATATTATCTTTTAATTAATATTTTATAAAAATTGAATATCATAAAAATTAAATTGAAATAGATAAGACTTTAAAAAAATGAAAACTAGATTACAAAAAAGGAATGATAGGAAGCTAAAATATTTTTACACAAGATTGAAAAATCAGTATTGGATGGATGGTAAAAGATATTGTAATGAAGGATATAGACTTAAATTAAGAAATGTTAATTTTTATCTAAAAGATAGATGTGATGGTGTTATCTTTCATAATTATAACGATTATATAGGTAATTATACATGTCCAGAGACTAGAGCTATGACTGAATATAAGGCAAGAGAGTTTAAGCAAAAATTAAAAAGAAACAGATATGCTATATTAAAAGAAAAACCAAGAACAAGAAGCATGACTAAATTACTTTTAAAATTTCATAGAGTTAACTTTGGATATAATGATAATAGTATCTATTATCTAAAATTAAAGTAAGTAATAGTTTTCTAAATAAATTTTTAAATGATTTGTAACTTCTTTTATATTACAGTTAGGATATTTTATACGATAACAATATTGTTCATTTATAAGCCCCTTTATTATTTTACCGGGTTGTAAATTAAATTCTTTTTGAAGTTCGTTACCATTAAAATAAGGCTCCATATTCCAAAAATTATGTAATTGTTGTTTTTCTACACAATTATAAATTTTATCATAAGTATTAGAAATTATTGCAGAGTCAATCCAAATAGATTTTCTTTTATAATAAGGATCATTAGATTTCTGTATGCAAATACCAATATCTGTATAATCATCAAATTTTTGAAAATTTCTTCCTAATTTCTGAAGCTTATCGACTTTACTACTAATTTTTTTTGAAAGTTTTAATTTATCCATTAGAATATATTTTGTTTGAGGATAAAAGTCCCATAACCAAAGAGCTAAAATATTTTCTAAATTAGCTAAATTTTTCTTATCTAACTCATTAAATAATTCTATAATATCATTTGTAATCAACATATTTTTATTAAATATACATTCTGTTAAATTTATATTATTCATTAAAATAATACCTTTTTTATAATTAGAGGTTTTTAACATTTTTACAATTTCCATTCCAATTCTCTCCTTACTTACTTTATTATTTAATATATCATGATAATCTTTTAAAGATAATACATTAATAATTTGAGTGTTAATATTAAAATTTAACTGACAATGAAATCTTAAAGCTCGTAGCCCTCTTAAGGGATCTTCGAATAATGTAATACTAGGATCTATCGGAGTTGAAATATATTTTGATTTAATATGACATAATCCAAAGCCAGTAACATCAATTACCGTCTTTTTATTAATATTATAATATAAACTATTGATAGTAAAATCTCTTCTTAAGGCATCTTCATTGATATTTGCTTTTTTAATAGTTGGAATTCTACTATTAAATTTTTCATAGCACTCTTTTCTAAAATGACATAGATCTAAATCAAATATCTTATCTTCAATTTCAATCTTAATACATATCGTTTCTAAATTTTTCGATTTATCGGGATTTGTTTTTATTTCATGAATATATTTCGCAGTTGTAAAATACTTGGAAAATTCTTTTCCTGTAATATTATCTAAAACTAAATCAATGTCATTATTACTTGGTATATTTAAAATCTTATTCCTTACCCATCCCCCTACTACAAAAATAGAAGTATTAATACCATTTTCTTTAATTATATTATTTAGTAATTTAAATAATTCTTCTTCATGATAATTTAAATACATGATATTATAAGCTTAGATGACATAAATAAATTCTTTAAGCTTTTTGAATAATTCAAAAAACCACTATAATATTTGATGATAATTCTTTAATATGGTATTTATTAGATTTACCCATTTAACCGAATACAGCTAAATTTTCAGGTTTTAAAAGTTCTAAAACTGCTTCTGGTTTAAACAATACCCATACAGCATCCATTACATTTTCATCATTTGTTGCCTCTATACAATAAGCATAAATTCTATTTTGAAAACTAGCTGGCGATGATCTAATATTACCAGTAAATATAATTCTGTTAGTTATTTCATCAATATAAAATTCTTGTATAAAGGTTCCAGAGACGATTGCAGATCTGGCAGCAATTATTATATGTTGTGGTAAAATTTTACTAATGGTAACAGCTGTACTTTCCAAATCGTCATCATTAAATTGTGTCTGTCCTAAAAAACAGGAATTTAATATAATATTGCAATCCTTTGTTAAAATTTCACCCATAGCTATAAACATAGAATTTAAAATTTCTCTAGGTAAGTTAGCATGAGGCTCGTCTTCTCCTTGAAAATAACCATAAATTGAACTCTCGGTCTTGCTTTTAGATACATAACCCCCGTGTGCTGAAAAATATAATAAACTAACTTGTTTACCACTTTCTTTTATACCTTCAATTATTTCTAAATATTGGATGAAATCACTTAAACTAGGATTTAGTATGACGCCTAAACTTTCTAATTGTTGTCTTATACTAGCATCCAAAATAGTATGATAAATTATCATTTCAACTCCTATTGTTTTTGCAATATGAGCTAATTGTAAGTATATTATTTGACTATCTCTAAAAACTGTATTATCGTCAAATTTATTCTGCATAATTAAAAAAACTTCTTTTTTTCCGCTCTTTTGATTAAAAGTTTGAATTCTTTTATATAATCTAAAAATTTCATAATAATAAAATTGTTTTACTTTGTTTACAATAGTTTCATTTTCAATATTACTTGTTAAATAATACAACATATTGGAAAATAAAGTTCTAGAACCAAAAAGCAGAGGATTTTTTTCCAACATTAATGATACATTATTTAATCTTTTCCATAGATCGTCTGTATCTGTAGGTAATTTATCAATATTAATAGTTTCTAAAAATCTAGTAAAAAGTGTTGATTCTCTATCATATGAAGCATCTGATGCTTGTCTTAAATAGAAGGGATGCGAACCAGTACGCTCTGGTAAAGAAGGGCTGGGAAATAAAAAGTCCATATCTGGTAAACTAGCTCCTGCTTTTAAATTTAAATATTTTTTTTTGTACTTCAAATATTTATTTTTATAAATATCGGAATTATCGTTCCTGTACTTCAAATATTTATTTTTATAAATATCGGAATTATCGTTACTCATTTATAATTAGTTATATAAAAAAAAAAAAAAAAAAAAAAAAAAAATTTTATAATATTGATAAATAAATAGTTTTTAATGAGAAAAGTAATGCTAAAACTGTAAATATAACATACAAAGATCTTGTAATATAATGAATAATAGAATGCTGTGCAAATTTTTGAATAATATTATAATATATTAATTCGTAAATTACATATGCAAAACAAATTTTAATACCATTATACATTTGAGGAACCAAATTGCTAAGATTGGAGTTTTGATATATTATAGCAAAGTTAAAAAAAATTAATAATAGTAATAATATTAATGCCTGATAAAAAAGTCTAAATATAGGATAGTTACTTTTAAAATCTGTTATTATACAAGTTAAGGAATTGTTACAATCCTCTTTATTATTTATAATTAAATCAACTAAAGTTCCAGTTGTTGTATCTATAATCAAAAGATAAGGAAACATGACAGAAAATAGTGTAACTAATTTTTGATTCATATTATAACTATAAATATTTTCTAATTTTTTGATTCGGATAAATATCGCCCTTAAGAAATATCATATAAAATACTTTTTTTTTGACTAAGATCATCTACTGAAGGATATATATTACATGTTTCATAAGGAGGAATGTATAAATGTAAAGTATAAACATAATCATTTGTAATATTTTCCATTAAATGTACACCCAAATCATCATTTATATGCCCTATACTACCATTTCCCAGCGAAGTTTTTGATATTTTAGTTAATTTTTTACCATCTTCAATATATCTTTTCTCAACAATTGATCCTTCCAATACTTTATAAAAACACTGACAGTTATGATCATGAATTGGGGATTTGGAGTGTGGTGCCCAACATATTACCATCAAAATATATTCATTCTTAATATTTTGTAAAATATTTCTTGTATAGCTATTTGATTTCTTTTTACATAAATCTTTTTTAAGAGGAAAATTTGCGTTAGCTAATAATCTAAAAATTTCTTTATTAGATCGCATTTTAACGATTTTTCCAACGTTTTTAATTAATGAATTCATACTTATATTATTAACATATATAAATTTACTTTCTAATATAAATTTAATGAGTAATTTAAAAAAATATAAATGGAAAAATAGAATTCTTTTAATAGAGACTCCAAATTATCAAAATACAAATTATAAAAATGTAAGAGATGATTATGAAAAACATATTAAGGATTTTCATAAAAGATTTATTAAAAAAATTACCAAATTAAATAAAAATTTAACTTTTAATATAAAATTAATTGGGTTCGATGGCGAAGTAAAAAAAGAATATAAAAAATTAAATCCTAAATCTATATTTAAAACAGTAGATAAAATGCCAATGGGTAAGCTAATGAAAAAAAATAGTAAAATTTCTCCTAAAAATTTATCTTTATATTCTGATTATAATAAAGAAACAACTGTTCCTGGATTAGGTTTTAAAGATAAAGCAAAAGCAATTTATACTTTAGAAAAAATTAAAAATAAACCAATTAAATATCAAATTAGTGTAGTTAATACAATGATTGGTAGAGCAAAGTCCCATCCTCACAAAACTGATAAGATGGATGAAGCTATAAAAGTATTTCAAAAATGGTTGGATAATTATAAAAAAACAAAAATATAATAATTATTCTAATTATTCTAATTTCAATTCACCTCTCCATTCTAAGGAATTATCATTTAATTTGATTAATTCATTTAACAATAATAATTTTTTACTAATTTTGTATGCTCTTTTTAAATGAATGAAACTTAATTGATCAATTAATGGTTTATTAACATCATACATATTTTTGTATTGTTTAATATATCTATCCCATTTTTGTTCAAATAAATTGTCATAAATAATTCTTAAAAATGAATGAAATCTTTTAACTTTTACTTTTTTTTCATTTTTATATTTCTCTGGCAAAGTTTCTTTGACCATTCTTAATAATTTTCGCTTGTATTTTTTTTGTTTTCTATCTGCTATATTTTTGTAATCATCAAACCAAAAAGGTTTTCCTCTTTTAGTCCATTTGTCTTGCTTACATTTATATACAACATATATATATCTTGAGCATTCGACATCATTTTTTATATAATAGGCGAAAATATCTATATTTTTAGTAAATAATAATTTTGTTCTTTTTCTTTTTTCAAAAAAATCTGGAATATGTTTATACAACCATTCAATTACTACTTCAGATTTATGTTTTGTTTTATCGTATCTATATTTATATTCTTTTAATAACTCATTAGCTAAATTTAATAAATACATATAATTGTCTTTACTTTCAGTAGCCCATTTATATGGAGCTAAATCAAGACTTATATTTTTACATTTTTTATATGGTGCAACTAAATTAGTATTATTGTGAATAACATTACATAATATTTGGCAAATTTCAACCAAAATTTTATTAACATGTTTATCACAATAATATTCTGCTGTTTTATCTGGCTGATAATCTAAATAAAAAAAATTTACCATATGTACTTTGTTAATAAAAAAAATACATATATTAAATATTTAATTAAGAATTAAAAGTTAATTCATCCAATTTAATATAATCACTTTCTTTTATTATAGAATGATTTTTATTTTTTTTTATTCCAAATATATTATACCTTTTTGATAATTTCTCTGGATTCAAACAATCTAATAATTTTGAATAATTGATTCCCATAAATTAATAAATATTAAATAATTTATCTTTAAAGGTAAGTTATTTAAAATCTATTTTTATATATATTATGTCAAACATGACTTTATCTCAAAAATGGAGAATATGGATGCCAATAGTTAGTGGATTTTCTATAGCTTACTTTTGTAAAATCCCAGCAAATGAAGGAGCTTTACTTCCACAAAGACCTCCTTCTTATGTTTTTAAATTTATATGGCCAATCTTATACATTATGTTAGGATTATCATGGCAAAAAGATAGTTTAAATCAATTTGGCGATTTAATGCATAGTACTTGTGTTTTCTTGTTATGTTTATGGATTATCATTTATCAATGTCAAAATCAAAAAAAATTAGGAGTTTATATTATTGCTTGTACTATTGCCGTAGTTGCAACTTGTATTTCTTTACATTCAAAACCTGAAGGAAAACTTTTATTAACACCATTATTAGCTTGGTTGTTAATAGCATTTCAATTGAATTGGAATTTAATTAAATAATATCTTACTATTCAAATAATTTATGTAAATATAATTTATATGACAGGATTTGTAAAATCCAGATTTGTTTATCAAGATATGAGTAAATTAGAAAAATTTTTATTTATTATGCCTTTTTTGTATATTATAATTTATTTGACAGATCTTGCTTTGACTGAAGGGAGAAATGTTAATTATAAATTAATATTTTATATTCTACTTTTTTCAGTTTCATCTCGATTTTATTTACCAGTTTATAGGTCAAGTGTATTCGCGTTTACAGCTATTCCTGGACTTATGGCATACAGAAAAGAAGAAAAAAAAGAAGTTAATCAACAAAATTTTACTAAATTACATAAAAAATACGCTCCAAAGACATTGTCTGTTATAAAAAAGCTAGGTGGTATTTTTTATAAAATGGGTCAAATATTTGGCAGTAGAGGAGATATTTCACCTTTAGAATATCAAGAAACTATGGCTTGTTTATTAGATAATGTTCCTAGTAAACCTTTTCCAAAAATAAAATCAAAATTAGAAACTATTTTACCTCTTTTAGATTCAATAGAAGAAACCGCAATGGCATCTGCTTCTATAGGTCAAGTACATAAAGGTATTTATCAAGGAAACCAGATTGTAATCAAAGTATTGTACCCTAATATTGAGTCTCAAACAAAAGCAGATCTATGGGTTGTTAAAACTTGGTCTAAATTTGCTATGAAAACCTTAAAAGATAATGTAGATTCTTTTTCAGAAATTACATTAAATGAATTTGATTTTAGGAATGAAGCATCCGTTTATAAACTAATGAAACAGTCTATTAATATAGAAAACGTTTATTTTCCTAAAGTATATAATGAATTAGTATCAAAGGATGTATTAGTCTTAGAATATGTTAATGGCATATCATTATTAAATTTTATTAGATCTTCGAATCAAGAAGAAAACAGAAATATGATTATTAGAGTATTCAATGTAATGTTTAACCAGATATATAAATTAGGTATATTTTCTACAGATCCTCATCCAGGTAATTTTTTAATAACAACTAACAATATATTAGTTCCTCTTGATTTCGGACAAGTTGGAGTTTTAGAAGAAAAGGAAAAAGAAGATTTTAAGGATTTAATGGTTTCAATTTCATTGAAACAAAACTTTGATCAAGTATTAAGCAAAATTGGTTTTTCAAGTAAAAATAATGACTCTTTATTTAAATCTACATATATAAATGGGATGTATAATACAAAGTATGATTTTTTGAGTACTTTTACTGATTTTGAAAATATGACTGCAAATGATGAATGGCTTACATCTCCCAAAAATTTAGGATTAGTTTCAAAATGCATTACTACATTAGGAGGATTATGCACTTTAGCTAATATATATGATTTGTCATTTGCTGATGAATTTAATAAATATTTACAAACTAATTAATATTATAACTTTTTGGTTAGGATTAATTAGGGTATAAGATAGTATTTTAATAGTTATTATATAACAGATAATATATAAAAGATAATATAAATAAAAAATAAAAGTTTGGTGCATTTACCCTCCCAAACTAAATAAATATATAATATAATAGTAGAAGAATATGACAGGTATAGTTTTAAGTAATACAATGTCACAAGTAATATTACTTGGAATAGTGGGTGGAATAATTTATTATACGTACATTACACCTTATAAAACCAAAGTTAAAATTGGCAAGAAATTAAAAACGGATATTAAAGACCAATTTTATGAAAATGCACAACCTAAAACAAATAATCATTGTAAGACAGCGTCATGTGGGTCAACTAATTCAAATTGTTATTCCAGAGGAAAACCTGCAGAAAAATCTTATTATTTATTTACGGATGAAGAGCACTTTAAAACAGAATTTTTAAAATTAAATGTAGAACAATTAAGTAATGATGAAATTATGAATTGGTTTCAAACATTACAACAAAAAGAAGTAATAAATTAAATTTTTTTTTTTATTGCCCACATAGAACATTTTTTTGGTGTTATACTATTACGATCCCAACATCCATAATAATTTAAGATTCAATTATGATCACATAATTATATCTTTTTGACATAATTTTTTATTTTACTTTACTAAACGATTGTTTCCAATGATAATTAGTATCATTAATAATTTCTAAGGTAAGTTTCTTATTACAAATAAAATATTTTTCCCCAATTAGTCTTATATCATTCTTATTATTTATAATGAATTGTGGATTAAGATGCAAATGATTTATTATCTCTTTTTCTATATATTTAACCTCTAAAAACCAATCAATTATTTTTATTAAATTTGATAATTGATCAGTATCTTTTAATAATGTATTTAATGAATTATTAGAATAAAATTTATCTCCTTTAGGGTAACCAATAACTTTCCAATCAATTTCGCCTTCATCGATTAATGGGATGGATCCTAATATTTCAACTTGTAGAATAGAACCTATCTCGATATTTTCATATTCTTTATTTTGAAAAAGTATTATCCCATCTAAAGGGTCATTATCACCTCGGAAACCTGTGCGTTTATCTTTCCAATCCAGATCCTCGTATGTTTGAGGAAATGCACCGTATAAAAAAGGTCGATGCGATTCTAATCTCGGTTTTACTCTTAAAATATTATTTAATTTATCTTGCATAATTGGATTTAACATAACTTTAGTTTGAATTTCATATTTTTCTAATGTTAATGAAGGCATCTCTACAACAAAATTGTAAACATCCTTATAATTGGTATATAATGGAATATCATGCCAAGGAGAAATTAACTGTTTTTGAAGAAGCGGAGTAATATAATAAAAATAAATGATTTTACTATTATTAAGGATATCATAATCTCTTTTAATTAATTCAAGTTTCATTAAAATAAAAATTTTTTTTTTTTTAATTTGGATGATATTTTAAAAAATGTTTAAAATTTCTATATTTTTTCTAAATATGTATAAATATGACACAATTAAACAGTATTTTGTCAAAGAGAGTTTCATTTATGTTTAATGCAGGTGCCGATTATTTTGATGTTCATGAATTATCAACTTCAATTTCATATGAAGATATTATTAATTTATGGTGTGACTATGAAAAAAAAAAATTTTTAGAATTTTTGATTAACGAAGAAGATACAATATATGATGAAACCAAAATAGATCACAAAAATATAGTGGAATTATGTAAAAGAGATTTTAGATTTTCTATTACTTTAGAAGATTTATTTAATTTTCATTATAATTACAGGCATGAAGATATGTTGTTATTTTATATTAAAAATAGTGACGCGGCTCTTTTGAAGTTAAAATCTTATTATCCTTATATTGAATTGGAAAACGATTTGGAGGATCAAATAATAAATTATGGAACAAAAGATATAGACATACAAAAAAATGATTCACCTGAATTAGATTTTAGCTCTCCTTACTGGAGTATATTAATTAGAGACAAAAAATTAATAGAAGGTTTATCAAATTTTATTAGTGATTACCCAGAAAATACTTTGTGTATTTTAGGTTATTAATTTAATTAATTTTACCCGGAAAATACTTTGTGTATTTTAGGTTATTAATTTAATTAATTTTACCCGGAAAATACTTTGTGTATTTTAGGTTATTAATTTTACCCGGAAAATACTTTGTGTATTTTAGGTTATTAAGGGTTGTATTAATGATGGAATTTCAACTAATAAAGTAGGATGAATTTCGTTACTCTTTCTCATATCATACAAATTCATTTTAGGAGTAATATTAATATCTTGTTTCCAAAAGTCTGAAAGTTCTTTTATATCTTGATTTAAACTTCCAAATACTTTAATATTTTGTCTTTCTATCGATTTTTTTAACAAATCAAATTCATTCGGAGATCCCACAAAAATTGGCTCACATGTTTCAAATAAATATTTATAATAATCACAATTACCATCACTTCTATAATCTATAAAAAATTGCCTGTAAGTTGTATCAATTAATAATCCCGAATTTGTTGTTATATGAACATGGTCTTCCAGATAATCTCCAAATCCATATTTTGATAGCCAAACCTTATGATCAATATTATGATAAGACAACATAAAAGATGTCAAATAAGAAGTAATACCACAATTTAATTTACCATCATACGTAACTTTTCCAGGATTGTAAAATTTTAATCTGTTTGAATTATGTAAGTTCTCTTTAGGACAAGCAATTTTGGTTGATTGTAAAAGCTTATTAAAATTACTTAATAGTAAATTTTTTATGAAGTTATTCATTTTATAATAATTCAATTTAATAAAATTCACATAATATTAATATTTCAATTTTAAATTTTTTAAAAATGTAGCCACTATTATTCAAGATTGGGAGGTTGAATATGAAAAATCATTTAAATTTTTGACTGAACTTTTAGATAATGTAGAACCGTATTTAAATAATAAATTGTTTAATATGGATGGTATAAAAATGTTCAGTTCATTATTTTAATCAAAAATCAATTTAATAAAATTTATAATGGAGATACTTATCAAAAAATAAAAGAAAAATATGATAAGGGAAATAAATTTGGAGACTTATATGATAAAACTAAATCTACCTAATTATATAATGTTAATACATCTCTTAATTTAGTAAATAAATAAAAATATTAATAATAATAATAATATTAATAATAATAATAATAATAATAATAATAATAATAATAATTAAACTTCAGATGTTCTATGAACATCGGATGTTCTATGACCTTCCGGTGATGAAGGTCTGTAAATTTCAGTTTCCTCATTATCATTTTTACATAAATGGTAACATCCACCACAACATACACCCATGATAATTAATACTATTATCCCAAATATAGCTAATGAAAAGTAAACTCTAATTTGCATTAGCATAAATAGGGAATAATATTCATTCTCAAAATCTTGTAAATTTAGTTCTTGAAACCACATTACAAAAGCCCAAATTGTTACACCCAGACCAATAGTATTAATTAGATTGGCAGTATCATTACTCTTATTTCTATTATCTTCATTATCAAATATTCCACAACATCCACATAGTCCAGATAAAGCTCCTACGCCTGATATACAAGTTAATACTAAATTACATACCCAGGCTAAATGAAATTCTTCATCTGAAGAATTTAATGCGTCGGTTTCCTTGCAAATTATCCCCCCAGCAATTAAAAAGGATAAGTTGATACAAAAGGCTGAAAAACCAAGGCTTATTTTTAAACAAATATGATCATTTTCTGACATTTTTTTTATAAATCAATTTATTCTATCATATAACTACAATTTTTATTTTCAATTTTTCTTATTAGTATTTATCTAATATTTTTTTTAATTTCCATTCCTTATACTTTGATAGAATGATAGCTGCTGCGGCACTGACATTTAAGGACTGTAAAGCTCCTAATTGTCTAATAGTAATTACTATAGAACCTTGATGAGATTTCCTTAGAGCTAAAATTTCATCTGCAATACCATCACCTTCGTTTCCAAATATAAAACATATTTGTTTATCTTTTGGAATTTTACTATGTATTAGGTTCCAATTAATTTCATCATCAAAAATAGCATCATGAGTTTGTTCAATAAATATAGGTACTAAATTATATTCTATCATAGTTTCATTAAACTTTTGAGGACACAGCTGTCTGTCTTCAAAAGATAGTTTTGAAACTAGTACCGGTTTATCATCATTATTAGTACCTTTAATTCCTAAAATTCTTATCATATTCATATATTTATCTGCACCTACTGTACTTCTAGTATCAAATATTCTTCTACCAAAAACAAAATATTTGTCTACTCCCATTAATTGACTAGTTCTCATAATTGTACCAACATTAAGGTTACCATGTAATGATAAAGTACATACACTATAGTTTAAATTTTGGAAACAACAAAAATCTTTTATTTGTTTAATTGATTTAGTTTTAAAGTATTCTCTTATATTTCTAATGTCGTGAAATTTATTATGATCTTCAATCATCGCTTGTTTGTAAGACATTTTATTTGAATTTAATTTAAGTAGACACGAAGAATAAATTAAAATCAATTTTTATTTAATAAAAAAACTTGAACATGGAAAATTCCAGGTATACTCATTTTAGGATTTTTATACCAAACAAAACTTGGCTTAGTTTTAAAAATTCTATTACATTCTAAAACTATATCATTTGTTATTTCTTGATCAGTTTTACTATTAAAATTTTTATACCATAAAATATAGTGATAGGTATCATTTGGTAAATCATACGGATATTTGTTTAAAACCATCCTAAAAGATTCAAAATTATCTTCCATAGCAAGTAATTTATTATCTACAAAATTAGTTTTAGTATTAAATATTTCCTCTAAAATATAATCTTTAAGAGTATGGTAAAAAAATAATATATTTTCTAATTCTTTTTGTTTCTTTTCCATAATTTTCGGTAAGGGTCTTATATTATCTTTTCCTGGAATCCAATGATATTTATTATGTAATTCTTCTAAAATGTCACTTTCATGTGAGATTTTACAATTAATATTAATATCCATTTTTTGTATTACTTACTATAACAAAATTGAAAGATAAATAATTATCAAATTTTATAGGGATTTTATTATCATTTTAATTTATCATTTTAATTTATCATTTTAATTTATCATTGTAATTTATCATTGTAATTTATCATTGTAATTTATCATTGTAATTTATCATTGTAATTTATCATTGTAATTTATTATATAAATATGATTATATAATGGTAAATATTAATAAATATAAGGTTATAAAAGGTGGATCTAGTGAAATTCAACTAGCTAATCCTTTTATAAAAATTGGAACTAATACATTTACTTTAACAGGAAAATTAATAGATCCAAGTCAACCCGGTAGATTTATTATTGTAATAGATTCAGAAAATGAAGCTAATGAGCATATTCAATTCTTAGTTTATAAATCTAATTCAGAAGTTGGTATATGGAGATATATGGCCTTAACATATGATAATGCTAAGATTCAAACTGTATTAATAGATCCTTCATTTTATGAAAAAGATGCGGAATCCATAAAAAATATTATTTTAGATGAAAGCGTTCCTCTTAGAAACGACGCCGAGGAATTAATTCCTCCTCATATTAAACATGTTATAATATACAAGGGTGATAATTATGTAACAACAACATTTTTGAGTATTGAATTACAAAAATTTATTACCGAATCCCATCATATTTTACCAGAATATGAGTTTAGAATTGGTGATATTTTACAAGGTCTCGCATGGAATACACCACAAAATTTGGAGTTTATTTTTAATACGGATAGAAAATATGATAATACTACTAATCCATCTTTTGAAATAGCTAATAAATTGGAAATATGTGGTAATATTGGTTTGAATATTAAGCTATTATATGCAATACTAAAAAAGTTTTACAGAGATGTAAATGGAAAAAGCTTTTATAAGCTTAATTCAATTATCATAGCACACGAAGAAATTAAATTACAAATTTTAACTTATTGGAAAGAACATATATTCCCATCGATTATAAGTCGTTATTTAGCTTTATCACAGCCTGAAAAATATGATGCATATGAACATATTTTTACTGCTATATCAGATTCATCTAATGAACCTACATTTATTGTAGCTTCTATGTATAATTTATTTGTTACTACACAATTTTCAGATAATTTTTTGATTAATTTAGATACTAGTGTACAATTATATACTAACAAAATAGTGTATGACAATGCTCAAATCGATATAGTAATAAATTCTTGTGATTTTAATCAAAAGGAATCAAGCAATACATATCGTTTGTTTTATTATTCCTATACTTATTTAAATTCGACGAGTGAACGGTATAATGGAGAATATAGATTACCTTTATATGTTATTAGTTTAAATGAAAATGATTCAGAAATAAATAGGTGTGGTGTATATAATAAATATATGAATATGGGAGCATATTTATGTAAAATAATGGATTATAAACTTCAAGCATATTTTTTGTATGATCAGGATAGAACAGTAAGTGTTGATGGTCAACCTGTTTATAATTTTGTTGGAGATTTATTTAATAATATATGGCCATTTAATTAAAAAATATATTTTAATGAAATAATTTTTATTAAGTCATTAAAAAATATATATTTATAAAGTCTTGAATAATTAATATTCAACATAAGACGGTGACGGTCTATTCATTAGATTTTTTAGGGCATATGACGGTAAATAAAGATTTCTAATTTCTTCTATCATTTCAATATCATTAATTCCTCTAAAATCTTGTTTTAAGGGATCTCTTGACAATGGACAACCACTAAAAGTTAAAATAATCTTACCAAAGAAAGTATCAATTTCTTCCTTTTTAGTTTTTTGTAAAAGTGAACTATGACATTTAACATGTATCATTTTATCCGCTACATTATATTTTAAAATATTACTCCCAGACAACCACCAATCATGAGCAATTTTCTGATTAAAGGCCTCAACATCCATATCTAGTCTTTTGGCTTGCATTTCATTTAAGTCAGATTCAATATTATCTAGAAAATCTAGATATGTTTTAACATTTTCTATTGATCCTCCTAATCTAAGTGACATTTGATGTTGCATCAAAACCGACGATGAAGTTGTATATCTATGTGGACAAGCTTGGAAAATAATAAATGCCATTGATGCCGCAATATCTGCTACACATTCAATATGTTTTCCAGATGCTTCTAATTGTTTGATTTGTTCAACAAATGTCATTCCTGCTAATACAGAACCACCTGGAGAAGAAATATAAATCATAATATTGTTTTCTTTAATTTTATTCAATTCTAAAATCCATTTACTAACGGATTCACTTGTAACCTGTCCTCTTACAATCATATGATTATCTTCAGTCAAGACAACAGTTTTCTTGGTTTCAGTAGTTGCTGCAATTGGTGAGAATAATACCCCCAACATAAATAAAATAAATAATGCTCTCATTATAATTGTATTAGCTTTTCTCTTTTTAAATATTTTAAATTTATATTTGATTTAAAGTTATCTCCTAATTTGAAATTTTTTTAGTATATATTTAAGGTGATTTATATCATCCATTTTTTAATTTAATTTAATTATAATTTTTAATGAAAAGTTTAATTTTAGTTACAAATGACAACGATTCACAATTAGATATATTTAAAAAAAATTTAGAAATTAATAAATGTGAAATAAAAACTTTTGGTAATTTTTTAAAAAAAGATTTACCCATAGACTTAAAAAATATAATATTTTATTTAAAAAATATTAATATGAATAAAGAAGACAAGGATAATTTAAAAAATTTTATAAAAAATAATAGTAATATTTTCTCTGATTCCTACAATATTTTTGTAATATCTGAAGATAAAGATACTTTAGATGCCTGCCATAATCATATTTCACAAATTAATACTTCCAAAAGAATAAAATACAATAGTAATATCAGTATTGTTAAAGATTATGTATGTGGTCTATCAAAAGAAATGATCGAGAAATCATTTAAAGCTTGTTATAATGTTTATGAAAAAAAAAATGATTTCTTAATTGAAGAATATGATGATTTTATTATTCTTGCTATTAGTGGTACAGACGATGGTGGTGATATTTTTAAAAATATGAAAACCTTATTTAAAAATAGATCCGGTATTCATAGGGGATTTCTTGAATATTTAAATATGGTTATGGTTGAAATGTTTTTTGAACGATCAGGTCAAGTGGAATTATTTAAAAAAAATAAAAAAATAATTTTAACTGGTCATTCTTTAGGAGGAGCTGCAGTTACAATTTTAGCTCATAAATTATTAAAATATAATATTAATTTAGATATTTCAGTTATAACAGTTGGAGCACCTAAAGTTGGTAATCAAAATTTTGTGAATTTTTTAGCCGGTAGTGATATACTTCGTTTCTATTTCAAAGATGATATTGTTACTAAAGTACCTTTCACATATGTACATGTTAATAAGGGTATTGCTATATCAGATGGTAATAGTTTTCCTAATTTATTTAGTAATCATAAAATTAAAGAATATAAAAACATCAACTCTAAAATACTAAAAGAATATTCAATATTTAAATAAATTTATTTACTATTTTTGGATAAAGGTTCTGAATATGTAGTTTTTATAACTTGATTAAAATTTTCTTGTGTTAAAGGCGGAGCTGTTTGTTGTAACATTAATGGGCTAGTTGGTCTAGGTTGGGGAGAATTAATTTCTTCTAATACTTTACTTAAATTTTTTTGATTTAAAGGAGGAGCCATTTTTTGATATAATAGGGGATTAGCAGGTGGAGATGATTGTTCTACAGGATCAGATGCTGAACTTGTATCCCCAATTTTATCTTTTAAGAATGAAATAATATTTTTAACAGTTCTGTCTCCTTCAAAATCGTATATTACTTCCTTGTAAAAGAATTTAACAGTTGGATATGCTTTAATGTTAAATTTTTGACAGATTTCTTTTTTTTCCTGGCAATTAATTTTAATTAAATTTATCTTATCTTGTTTAATAATTGTACTTAATTTATCCCAAACTGGTAAAAAATTTCTTGAATGTTGACATGTATTGGTATAAAAATTAATTAGTGTCGGTTTATTTACATTATATTCTTCTTTTGTGCTTTCAACTTTTTGAATACCTGAATTAATATTTTGTTCTGATTCAGTAATCATATTATTAATACCATCTGTAAGGCTTTGGTAGAAACTTAAATCATATAAATCTCTATCTCCAATTTGTTCTAAATTAGATAGATCTTTTTTAATATTAAATAATTTTATTAACATTTTACCATGTATAACTCTTAATTTAAAAATTATAGAAATTATTTGTTTAGAATCATGATTTGATTTTGATACTTCATAAGCTTTATTCAAATCCATAACTTCTTTAACTAAATAAAAATCTTCTCTTGATTTATTCATCTATTATATTATATTTATATTATATTTTTTTTATTTTTTTATAATAATAACATGGAGAATTGTGTAGGAGAATGTTTTTCAAAAAACGAAAAAGCTTTACACCCATTAACATTGGAAGTATTAATAAACAATAAAGATGAAGTCTTATGTCCCTCTCAGCCTAGAGTTGAAATATTGGATAGATACGATCAAGTAGCGGATGTAATGTTATGCACTGCCAAAAAAGTTCCAGAATTTGAAGAAGTAGCTAATTATATGTATACACCTGAAATTAAATTTGTTCCTGAAACTTTTTTACAATTATTTGATATTTATTCATTTACATCTGCGATAATGTGGGCTTTACAAAATTTGGACAAGGATACGCCTATATTAACAATACTTAGAAATCTAAATGTAGCATGGAAATTATATCATTCTAATATTAAGAAAGTAAGTAATGATATAGTTAATTGTTATGTTATCATTTATGATACCTATTTAAAAATGGGAAAAATCCAAGATATAAACCTTAAGAAAAAAATTATTAAAAAATCTTTAAAAAAATTTTTAAAAGAAACAAATAATTGGGATTCGTCTGATTTTAATTCATTAGAAATAATAAAAAAAAATATCAAAAAGTATAATAAAAAATACTCAAAGGTATAATAAAAAATACTCAAAAGTATAATAAAATATATCAAGTGTTAATAAAAAAAAAATATATTATATAAAATATATTAAATGACAATAACGTTAAATGCCCCTAGACTTTTAACAAATCAACAACTATTGAACATAAGGAAAAATAATATTGGTATTTCTTTACAACCATTAATTGGTTCATATTATGAGTACATTAATGTTAATAATGACGAATATTTAAGAAAAAGTATGATTAAATATTTTAGAGAAAAAACAAAAAAATGGCTTATGCACGGCGATATGGATGTAGTTAAATGTTTTAGTGTAAGTGGTAAAAGAGTAGCAAAGGTTGCTTGTGATACAAAAGCACGTTCAGATACAGATTTAGAAAAAATCGCTGACTATATTTATGATACATATGTATATCCTAAAAGACTAGTCAAAAAAGTATTAGTAAAATATACTAAATTAAGTGGAACTAATTGGTATGATTTAAAAATAAATCAAGAAACAATTAGAAGATTGTTAAATCATGTAATCAAGAAGGAAATTAAAAAATAAACTAATTATCTCTTTTTAATTGATTATACTTTGGAAAATAAAATTCTAAAATATTATCTTGAAACCCATCATCATCTGATTTTTCTTTGACAATATATCTATCTATTACATCTGAATTATTATTATCATTATTATTATCAGTATCAGTATCAGCATTATTACTGACAGAATTAGAAGAAGTATTATTATGATATTTAAAATAATCAGAGCTACTTGAATCTTGTTGAGAAATAAAAACTGTTTCTTTAACAGGTGTTTGTATTGATTCATCATTAAATGTTAAAGTACGATTAGTTTTTTGTTTATTTTTTCTTTCAATACGATTCCACATTTGAATAGTATCTATACCTTCAGTTTCATCAAACTGAGAGTCATTAATTACTTCAGTAAATTCTATTATTTTATTTTGTTTGCCAATCATTTTATCTACTTTTTCACTTAAACAAGAAATACTTAATTGCAAGTCTTCAATTAATTTATTTTGCATTATTTTTTTTGGTTTTTCAAAATTATGAAACTTGGCAGATTCTATATTATATTCCGATTCACTTTCATTACTTGATTCACTTTCATTACTTGATTCACTTTCACTTTTGGATGAACTACTTGAGTCTATAGATTCAATTAAGGTTACTTCTTCTCTTAATTTTACAAATTCTTTATTATCATCTTCTAAATAGGTTTTGTTGGATTTTTTACTAAATAAAAAACTAAAAAAAGAATTATCTTCCGAAGATTCGCTTTCATCAGTATCATATACGTATTCTGTACTATTATCACTAGAAGAAACACTACTAGAATCCTCAGAATTATTATTTTTTATAATTGAATTATTTTTTACAGTTTGAATGATTAACCAGGATAATAATTTTCTTTTAATTTTATTATTATCGGTATTTTCTTTAATATTTAAGGTTTTATCCATATTTATAATATAATTACAAAAAAATTATTTATTAAATAATATATATTTTAATATTATTTAGTACGTATATTAAATTTTTTATTAATATGTAGTAGAGTTTAGCCTCATTTTTGAAAAAAACATTATTATAATGTATAAAACGTATAAAACATATAAATGAAAAAATATATTAAAAAAATGGCAATAGACGATAACAAAATAGAAATAATGAAAAGATTGACCTTAAAAGAAATGAAAGAAATATAAAAACAAATAGAGAAAAAAATAAAGTAGTTAAAGATAGAATCTCTTATTATATAAGAATGAGTATAACAGTAGATTATTTGAATTATCACAAAAAATACGCTAAAAAATATGGAGAAGATCGTACAATAGTTCTAATGCAAGTTGGTAGTTTTCACGAATCATATGCAACTGAAACAGAAGGTCCAAATTTACGTTATTTATCAAGTTTATTAAATGTAGTTGTCACAAAAAAATCTAAAGCAATACCCGAAACCAGCATAAAAAACCCCCTCATGATGGGATTTCCTAGTGTAGCCTTAGAAAAATTTTTAAATCTATTAATAGATAACAATTTTACAGTTATTATTATAGATCAAGTTACACCGCCCCCTAAGCCTAAAAGAGAAGTAACAGGAATTTATTCACCAGGTACGCATATTAATAGAACTTTTAAAGATGAGTCTAATTTTATGGTTTCAATTTTCATTCAAGAAGAAAATCAATTAAGTTATTCAGACAAATTATTAGGAATAGGATTAGCCGCTATTGATCTTTCGATTGGTGATTGTCATGTTTATCAGTCATATTCAAAATATGATGACAAGTTTTTCGCTTTAGATGAAGCTTTAAGATTTATTAATCATTATAACCCAACTGAGGTTCTTGTTGGAATTAATGGAGGTTTAGAAAATATTAATATGAGAGAAGAAATCATTAAAAATTTTACTTATCCTGATTTATTAAAATATTTAAACATTGACAATAAAATCGTACATGCTTTGACAAATTTACAACTAAAAGATAAGGAAAAAATAGTTTTTCAAAATACTTTTTTAGGTAAAATTTATAATGGTAATCAAATGTTAACACCTATTGAATATTTAGAATTAGAAAGAATGGATTATTCAAGAATTAGTTTTATTACCTTATTAGAATATGCTTACAATCACAATAAAGAAATTATTAAAAATATTAAAAAGCCTCATATTTTTGACGATAAAAAATTTTTACATTTAGGTAATAATGCTATCGCTCAATTAGATGTAATAAGTAATAACAATAAATCGATGTTTGATATCATAAATAAAACGTCAACTCCTTTAGGAAAAAGATTTCTTAAAAGCGTTTTATCATCTCCTTTAATTAACAGTTCCCAATTAAAAGAAAGATATAATCATATAAATATATTATTACAAAATGAATTATTTATTAAATTTGAAGACGATCTAAAAAATATCATAGATTTAGAAAGACTACATAGGAGGATTTCATTAAAATTGTTACATCCATATGAATTTTATAATTTAATTACAGCTTATAATAGTTGTTTAAAGATTTTAAAACTACTGAAAAAAAATAAAATTTATCCAAATCAAGATTTTTACGAAAATTATTCCTTATTAAATAACTTAATAGAGAAATATTCCCAAATCTTTGATGTAGAAGAAATGAGTAAATACACTTTAACAGATGTTAAAGAATCATTTTTTAAACCAGGTATATGTCATGAAATAGACGAAATACAAACTAAATTAGATAAAAGAAAAAATTTCATGAATGACTTAGTAGATGAATTAAGTAAATATATAGACGATAAAAATTATTTCAATAAAAGTAATAAATCTAGAGTGATTCGTATAGAATATAGTGAAAAAGATGGTCATTATATTATGTTAACTAAAAGAAGATTGGAATTATTAAAAAAGGGTATGAAAAATGTCGAAGAGTTAAACATTGGAGAAACTAAAGTATTAAAAAAAGATCTTGATTTTAAGCCTTTCCCCAAAAGCAGTAATGTTAAAATTTATACTCCACATTTAGATACTTGCTCTGAAAAAATTATTCTTTATCAAGAAAAAATTAAGGGATTAGTAATTGAAAAATATACTGAAACTATGGATTCATTATTTAATGATAACAAAGAATTATTAGAGGATATTGTGCAAATTATTTCATATACTGATTTTATAAAAGCAGGTGCTAAAGTAGCAAAATTATATAATTATTGTCAACCTGTTATAGATAATCAAAAAGGAAAGTCTTATTTACAAGCTAAAAATATAAGACATCCAATTGTTGAAAGGATTAATTTAGAGAATGAATATATTACTAATGACATTTCTTTAGGATGTACATTTAATAAAGAAGAAGTTAATGGTATTTTACTTTATGGATTAAATAGTGCTGGGAAATCCACTTTAATGAAAGCGATCGGTTTAAATATTATATTAGCACAGATTGGATTTTTTGTTCCATGTAGTAATTTTATTTTTTATCCATATCATTCTTTATTTACAAGAATTTCAGGAAATGATAACATGTTCAAGGGAATGTCATCATATATGGTAGAAATGATAGAATTAAGAGCAATCCTAAAAAGAAATAATTCAAATAGTTTAATAATTTGTGATGAAATATGTAAAGGAACTGAAGTAAAATCGGCTAATATAATAGTTACTGCTATGGTAGAAACATTATCAAAATCAGGTGCTTCTTTTATTACAGCTACACATCTCCATCAATTAATGGAATTTAAAAGAATTCAGGAAATAAGTAATGTTAAAGCCTATCATTTGCATGTAGAATACGATAGAGAAAATAATTTATTAATATTTGATAGAGTATTAAAGCAAGGTTCGGGGAAATCATATTATGGTTTAGATGTAGCTCAATATGTAATGGACGACATGGATTTCATTAAAAAAACCAGGGAAATAGAAATAGAATTAAATCAGGGTTCGGATACCATTATGCCAACTAAAAAATCAAAATATAATTCTAAACTATATATTGATGAATGTATGATATGTTCAACAAAGGAAAATCTGGAAGTACATCATATTGAATGGCAAAAAGATTGTAATTCTGATGGCTTTATCTTATCAAAACCACATGTTAAAAAAAATCACAAAAGTAATTTAATGCCTGTCTGTCAAAAATGCCATGATGATATAGACAGAGATAATATAAAGGTAACTGGATATGAACAAACATCAAATGGTCCTTTATTAAAATGGGAATATGTCAAAGCTGATAAAAAAAAAAATAGTAAGAAATATAATCAAGTAGAGATTGATTTAATATTAGGTTTCAAAACCATTCAAAATATAACACAAGAAAAAGCTAGGAAAATATTACTTAATAATCATAAAATTAAAATAAGTAAAAATACTATTAGAAAAATATGGAAAAATGAATATGTAATTTAGTCGTTAAAAATCAAAGTTTTTTATATAAACAATTATTAAAATGCGAGGATTATTAATAATTATTTACACTATTATCTCCTGGTACTTTACTGGTTTGATGGTAATATCATTTCATATGCTAGGATGTTTAGGCTTGAGAAGTACAACCGATGATTTAAATAAATTTATTATGGGTACATCCATGTCTAATGTATCATTTCTAATTCATCATATATTAAGAGTACCTATGTACCAATATGGAGATGAAATAGATTATGAGGGAACAAATGTTTTTATTATGAATCATAGATCATCTTTAGATTTTTTATTTTTTATTTCGTTTATTTGCCAAACTAATGATCCATCGAAAATTAGTATTGCTTTAAAATCAATTTTGAAATATGTACCAGGTATGGGATGGGTTGTTTATATTAATGATTTCCCACTTTTAAACAGATCTTTAAAAGATGATGGCAAATATTTGGAAACTATGGGTGATGATGGCGAATCAAAAACAATTTTGATTTTTCCAGAAGGCACTCGATTTTCACCTCCGAAACTTAAAAAATCAAATGAATATTCTCTTAAAAATAATTATCCCCAATTTAATAATGTACTCCTTCCTAAAACAAAAGGAACTCATAGAGTTATGTGTGGTTTACTGAATAATAATAATATAAAAGGATTCTATGACTTAACAATTAATTTAAAAGGAATAGAAAAAGGAAAGGCACATAGAACATCTGACTTAATTTTTAAAGATGATATTAAATCTGTTCATATTCATGTTAAAAAAATAAATATATGTAGTATACCCAGAAATGAGGATGCTTTTAGGGGATGGTTACATGATTTATATAAAAGTAAAGATTTATTACTTGAATTAAATTTAGAAAATTGGCCAAAAGTATTTACAAAAAGAAAAATAAGAAATATTAAAAATAGTATTTGGTTTAATACATATTTATTATTTTCTATAGCATCATTAATTTTATTATTTAAATGTAAATCATATAGGAAATTCAATATTATTATTTTGATTATAGGTACCTTATTAGTTTTTAATAATTCAAAATACAAAAGCAAGATGAGACATGTAAAACAATTCTAAATATTTAAATTAAAAATTATTTTTATTTTAAATATTAAATAATATTATAATGAAAATATCTCGCGAAGAAGAGTTTAAAGCCTGTGTTGTTAAAATAATAGTTGATAATATTGATTATAATTGGTTTAAACCCCATAAGACATTAAATGATTACCAAAGCTCGGGTTCTGGGTTTTTTATTGATAATAAAGGCACAATTTTAACTTGTTTTCATGTGATTCAAGGATCTATCAAAATATGGATTACTATTCCCCAACAAGGGAAGAAAAGATACGAAGCAGAGATAATATCATCTTGCCCTATTTCGGATTTGGCTTTGATAAAAGTTAAGGATTTAAAAAATGAAAAATTCTTAACAGTCAAAGAAGTAGATACAGATGGATCTAAAGAAGTTTATGCTGTTGGATATCCTTTAGGTAGTGATAATATTAAAACTTCTAGTGGAATAATATCAGGAATGGAAGGATATCATTTACAAATTGATGCTCCAATTAATGAGGGTAACTCTGGGGGTCCTTTAATAAGAAAATGTGAAGATTGTTCATTAGAAGTTATTGCAATAAATTCATCCAAAGTAACTAATGCAGATAATATAGGTTATGCAATTCCTACAAATATTTTTCTTAGTATTAAAGATTTAATGTATAAAAAGACAAAGATAATTTATAGACCTGAATTACTAACTTGGTTTAGTAAGTCAAATCAATATACATTACAATTCTTGGATTGCAAAGATGACTGTCAATCAGGATTATATATTACTCATATTTTAAAAAAATCACCTTTATTCCAAGTTGGATTAAATGTAGGTGATATATTATGCAAATTTGATAATATGAAAATTGATAATTTTGGGGAATGTTATCTTGAAAGTATGAAAGAAAGAATTCCATTACATGATTTATTACAATTTTATACAATTGATCAAAAAGTAGATATTGAATTTTGGAATTCAAAATTAAAAAAAATAATAAAAAAAGAAATAATATTATCACAAGGTAATAATTTTTATAGTATTCGAAAAAAATACCCATCATTAGAAAGTGTAGATTATAAAATTTTCGGAGGTATGGTAATAATGGAATTAACGCTAAATCATATTGACCTTCTTAAAAGAACGGATTTTGATTTAAGTAATATAGTCAATCTAGCAAATTATCAAAAGAAAAAAAATAGAATAACACCTGTTGTATTTATTAGTCATATTTTTCCAGGTTCTATAATAAGTAGCAGTGAATCCATTTTTCCAGGTTCCATAATTACAAAAATTAATAATCAGACTATCACTTCATTGGAAAGTTTTAAATTTAATTGTAACAAAATAATAAAAAAAGATAATAAGGACTACTTTATTTTAGAAACTGATAACTATAATAAAATAATATTAGACTATAATAAACTAGGCGAAGAAAAGAAATTTTTAAATAGCAAATATAAAATTAATGATGATGATGAATCTAACTCAATTCCCAATAAATATGAAATTATATATGAAATAAGAATTAGTTAATATTTTCAAAATCAAGTTGCATTTTTGCATCAATTGGACACCCACCGGTAGGTCCATGAGGATATTTAGTTTGTTTTGCAAAATATTTCCTATATATATTCCATACCATCATTCCCCCTAAAGCATAAAAAGCCCAATCGGATTCAATTACCGTATTGTTTGGTCCACCCGAAGCTCCTCCTGGCGGCATTGGCCCAGTTGGCATTGGCCCAGTTGGCATTGCCCCAGGGGGCATAGCTCCTTGGGGCATAGCTCCTTGGGGCATAGCTCCTTGGGGCATTGCCCCAGTTGGCATTGCCCCAGTTGGCATATTACCTGATTCATTATTATTAGTTTGAGAATTTCTCATAATATTTTGAATATATTCATCCATTTGATTATTATTAAATAGTTTTATAATATTTTATTTTATTAAAATTAAAGTATCACCCTTTATTTTAATAATCTAATATTTAAAAAAATTGATAAAAAAAATTATTCAATTATATGCAAACTTTTATGTTACAAAAAAATGATGGACGATAATAGATTTGCAGTTCTTGCAACACTTAATTCTGATAGTGATTCTGAAGATGAACAATGTTTGAATTCTCAATCGGAGGTTAATAATCAGTCTAAAGATACTCAAAATGTTAAACAAACAGATAATATTAATGAAACTGACGAAGTAACCCAAATTAATAAAGATGATGATGGCGATTGGTCTGTTGTAAAGTCAAAAGTTAAAACAGATAAGAAAAAAAAGAGATGGAAGAAAAGAAAAGATAATTGGGACGAAAGCAATAGGAATAATGAATTCCAATCAAATACATCAGTTGTTATTGAAGAAGAATCTAATACAAATGTTGTTATTCAAGAAGAATCTAATATAGCAATTGCCAATTAGTTAAAAGATAGTTATTAAAAGGGATTAGATTAGTTTATTTTATTAAATATTTAATAAAATATCACTCATAGTCTATATTTATATATTATAAAATAAATATGGTTAGCTGGAAAATTTTAAATAAGGATTACAATCAAAGAAAATATATAGGATTTGTAGGAGCAGATAATTCAGATATGTATGTTTTAGCAAAAGCTAAATATGATATAGACATTTATAAAAATTTAAGTAATAAATCACCAGATGAATTTGTTGATCCAGATCTGGATTATTTGATAAAAAAAAATATAAAAAAAAAAAATATCAATAAGATCGTATCTTTAAATCCATATGGTTTATATTCGAACGCACCCTCAATTGCAGCGGTTAGAGCCAAATTAGATTTAAAAAATATTATTAATTACACAAAAGATGGCAATATTGTGGATGAAAACGGATTAGTAAATTGTTTAAAAGTTGCTATTAATTATACATGGTATCTTAATGGGATTGCCACACGATTGGGTATAAATGAAGATAAATTAAGGAATACATTTTATGAATATTATAAAAATTCTGATTTTTTGGATTATACTAAACAAATTTATTTACCAAATCTGGGCGGAATATCACTTTTTGTTTTTGGAGATTTAAAAAAATTAGAAGATAAAAAAACAGAAATTACAGTAAGAATTCACGATGCTTGCTTGAATTCTGATTGTTTTAGAGGTACTATTTGCACTTGTTCGCCTTATTTAATGTGGGCTATTGAAAATTGTATCCAAACAGCTCAGAAGGGAGGAGTAGGAATTATCTTTTACTTTAAAAAAGAAGGACGGTGTTTAGGCGAAGTAGTTAAATTTAGAGTTTATTCTGCCAGAGCCGGACATAAAGACGGTGATGTTTCAGAGAAATATTTTATGCACACTAAAAATATTGCAGGTATTGAAGATATTAGATTTCAAGAATTAATGCCTGATCCATTACTTTGGTTGGGAATTAAAAAAATTACTAACTTATACTCCATGAGTAATATAAAATATAGTGCTCTTAATAAAATGGGTATATATGCAGAAAATAGATATGATTTACCACTATCATTAATTCCTCCCCAGGCTCATGTTGAAATAGATGCTAAAATAAAAGAAGGATATTTTGCTAATGAAAATAATTTAAAAGACATAAGTAAAACTAGAGAATTATGTCATTTTATATATAATTACGTTGAAAATAATCAATCAAAATATTTTAAAATAAATTCCAATATAATTTCCAAGCAAATTTTAAATTTAGGGAAATTTATTAAAGAACGGTATCCTAATTTTTCACCAACCAATCATAGTAGATTAGAACATCTTTTAGGATGGAAAGATCTAGTGAAAAGCTGGAAATGTTCATTAAAAGAAAAAATAATGAGAATGATTGATTTAATATTTGTTTCTGTTTTCTTAGACGCTGGTGCTGGTAATGAATGGAGTTATAAATTAAAAGACAAAAAGTATACTCGTTCAGAAGGAATAGGTATGGCTGTGATGAATATGTTTATTTCAGGATGTTTTTCAGACGACATTAAACAACCGTTTAGAGTAGATGCTAAAAAATTAATTGCTTTTAAAGTTCAAAATATAAAGGAAGGATTTCAATATACTACTAAAAATAAAATTATTGGTATAGAAGGTAGACATAAAAATTTAGTTAAGTTAGGTCATGAATTATTAAAAAATAAACATTTTGGTAATGATGATTGCAGACCCGGTAATATATTAAAAGAATGTTTTAATGATGAGATTAATTTAGAAAGTTTCTATAAAGCAATATTTTCTTTATCTAACGTATCAAATGATATTGGACATCATAAAAATCTAAATATATCAGTTCCTTATCATAAATTATTACAATGGTTATCTTATTCCTTATTAGATTTATTTGAAGAATTTAGAATTCATATACCTAATAATAATTATTTAACGGCTTTACCTGAATATAGAAATGCAGGTTTTTTAATTGATACTCAAATTATAGAATTAAAAAATAAAGACGATTTCAAAAAAAGTCATAATATGTTATCAGATTTTGTCATAGAGTTAAGAGCTTTAACTGTTCACCTAATTGATATTATTCATAAAAAATTTAATGAGTTACATGATACAAATTTGACAATGAGTCAAGTGTTACAAGGAGGTACTTGGGCATTGGGTAGAAAATTGGCAGAAAAAAGAAATGGAGATCCACCCTTAATTTTTGATATTAAAGGTACAATATTTTAATATGTGGTGGATATCATAGAAAGAAATAAAAAAAATATATATTATATTAGAAATGTTTGATAAACAACAATCAAGTATTGGTGTAACTTTAAATTATAATATAACGTCAGCCAAGTTAAATGAATACACATTTTTTGGAACTAATTTCAATGAGGATAACAAAGAAGACAAATATGAATCTAATATTGGAATTAATTTTAATAATGATAATATAGATTTAGAATTAGATAATTTTAAATTACATAATAGTGATTCAATTATGAAGGTTAGACATAATAAAGTTAAACCTAGAATAGATTTATTTAAAAATTATAATATTAAGGGTGTAATAGAAGAATCTATTTTAGATAATCAAAAAATTAATAGTCAGGATTGGCAAAGAAAATTGATATTAGAAGGTGGATTTTTTGGATTAAATTTTTGTAAAAAATGGATGGATTCAAAAATTAGTATTTATGATTATGATAATACAGTTTCTAGTTTTGAATCAGATATATCATTTGGAATTCATAATAAAGATAAAAAAATTGCCTCAAGACTATCTTATGATACTAATAATAATTCTTCTTTTTATTTTAAATCATTTTTTGAAACTTTTGGAGATATAGGTTTTGGATTTAAAATTGAATCCGACACTGATAATGAAACTTTTTATTTTTGGAATAGTAACCCTAAAACTTACTCAACAGCCTTCACATCTGATGATACTACACAAGAAATTTATTTTAAAGGAAATATAGTACCCTCTGAACATGCTTTTCTATGGAAATATAAAACAAATGATGATGATGATATATTGTCTTTAGGGTATGAATATAATTCTAAAGAAAGTTTTTTAAAAAATTTTCAAATTAATTTGGATATAAATTGTGAAGACACTGATGAATTTATTAAATCTGCAGATATAGTAAGTAATGTTGATATAAAAAATTATAATTTATTAACGGATTATTCCTTTGAAAATAATGGAGATGATGTTCTTCTTCAAACTATTCTTAAGAAATAGATTTTTTATTTTTTATTTTTTATTTAATAATAGAATTTAAAAAATTTAGATAATTTGTAACATTTTTATCATTTAATCTAACATGTATTTTTTTTTCTAATAAGAGCTCTTTATATTTATTCAGCGATATCCAATCCATTTCTCTTTCAATATTGGAAAAAAATTCTACATTAGAAAAATCATTTTTCTTTAATTTAACCTTTTCTTTATTTGATATTCTAACAAAATATAACATATATTTTGATTTTGGTAAATAAAGTGATTGAGATTGATAAACAATTTTAGATTTAAGATATTCTTGACATTTTGGCAATAATTCAATCACTTTTTCTTTATCTAAAATTCTGTGGGATGAAACAAAACAACAATTACTTTCTTCAGCTGCTTCTCTTGCTGCAATATCTTCCGGACATGTATCTTCTTTATCTTTTTTTCCTCCCAGATCACACCATCTTTCATTATCATTTTGCAAGAGTAAATATGTTTTCTTCTTTTTATATGCGTAAAATATTATACCTGCACTTTTAATTTCTTTATTATCTTCTGTTAAAAAAACTTGTGCCATTCTATACTTTTTGAAATATAATTCTAAATTAATAATAAATAAATTTCAATTTTTAATATTCCTAATAAAAAGTCATATGGTTCAATGAAAAATTGAAATTTATTTAATAAAATATATCAATTAAATTAAAAAGTAATATTAACCATGAATTATAGAATAAATTCAAAAATTAATAATATCGGGAGTCAAGAAGATTACGTATCAGAATACACAGATGATAAGATTAAAATTCATGCAATCTACGATGGCCATACCGGTACAGATATTGTAAAAACAATTTGCAATGGAATTGAAAATCATATATTACCTTTTAGTAGTTATCTAGCTAAAATTATTACGCCATATCTTGAAAATTATTCCGAAGAAAATATCAAATGCATTATAACAAAAGCTTTTGAAGATTATGATTCTATTTTGGCTAAAAATTTCAAATATGCAACTAGTGGTACTACAGCTACTATTGTCGTTATACTAGAGGAGCATGTTTTTATTGCTTATATTGGAGATTCGAAAGCTCTAGCCCTGAAAAATAAAAAGATGATACTCAAGACAATCGATCATAATTATAAAGATAATCAAGAAGAAAAGAAAAGATTAGATGAGTGTAAAATTCAAATTAAGCCTACAAATAATTTTCAAGTATTATCTGAGGAAAGTCTTGAAACTACATCATCTAATTATCATAAATTTGGCACGGCTCCGAGAACTGAATTACTAGCTATCTCTAGAGCATTTGGACATTATTTTTCAAGATTACCGGATTTGAAAATGGGATTAATTACAACACCGACTATTCATTCAATTCCAAAAACATCAGATTTGGAAATAATCTTAGGTACTGATGGGATTTGGGATATTATCCAAATAAATTCAGAAGTAGAAATTATGAATGAACTAATTTCTAAAGCTCTCCAATCTAATAAATCCGAAGCTGATATGATTGCTGAATATGCTGATTTGAAATGGAAGCAAAAATGGAATGTAAAAAACAATGATACTTACTACAAAGATTATCAAATGCCAGCAGAACATTGGGACGATTGTAGCTGTATTTATTTAACTTTTAGTTAAATTACATTTCTTATCCATCTTAAAGGATGATTTTCTTTTATCTTTTGGAACAATATTTAAAATACACTGAGATTTAACACCATTTAAGGGATTTGTACAACCTTTTTCTTTAGCACCATCTTGAGGTTTATCTTTTTTTAGACATCTTGCTCTAAAATTTTCAAATCTATTTCTTACTTCTTCGTAAGATAAGAGAGATTTTTTGCCTAACATATTGTTAACATTTTCATGTAAATCGTATACCCATTTGGATAAAGTATTTCTACTTTCAAATACCTCTTTACTAAATTTAGAAGCCGCTAAATTTTTTGAATAGTTTTCACGGCAATATCCACAAGGTAATACTTTACCTAAATATTTAAAATATTTATAATATCTTCTTTTATCTTCTTCAGTAGGATTAACAGGATAATTAAAACTTATTGTATGTAAAGAAAACCATAATGGAGGCCCCCAGACAGACGTAAGCATTCCATTATCACTGTTGAAATCAGATTCTTCAAATACAGGGTTCATATTATTACTTTAACATTAGATAATATTGATGACTTAAAAGGTATTTAAAAAAGGAATAAATTTCTATAAAATATCTTTAAGATAAATGGATGATATTAAAGTTTTATTTGAAAACAAAGTTACAAAACTAGATTCTATAAAAAAAATGATAGGAGGCTTGAGTAATAATATGTTTTTAATTAATGAAACATATGTTTGGAGGGTTTTTCAAAATAAACTTTCAAATCCAAATCATGAAATATATGTAATGGAAAATTTACCTTATTATGAAATATATTATTATGATTCTAATAACATTTGTTATAAATTTATAGAAGGAGTTAAAAAGGATTATGAAAATTATAATAAATCTATTAAATTAGTTATTGATAAGATGATAGAAATTAATAAATTAGGACTACAAAGCCCTCATTTTTGGACGTGTAAAGTACCTTCTTGGTTTAAATTATTAAAAGAAGAACAAAAAAAGAGTGTTGAAGTAATTTATCAAAAAATTAATAAATTATTAATTTTTGATGAAAAAGATAATGTATTTTGTCATAATGATCTTATTATAGGAAATGTTATTTTTTTTGAAGAAAAAATATTTATTATTGATTGGGAATTTTCTGGAATAAATTATTATTATTATGAAATAGGAAATTTAATATGCGAATACTTTAGTAATTACGATATACAAACTTATGAATTTGATAAAATAGATGATAATATAATACAAGTTTTTTTAGGCTATTATAAAAAAGAAACTAGTTCCGAAAATATTGCAAAAGTCAAAGTTGGTATATTAATGAGTCATTTTGTATGGTATCTTTATTCTTTAATTATGAAAGAAAATCCAATAGATGACAGTTTTGATTATTTAAGATTTGGTCTTGAGAGATTAATACAATTGAAAAAATATCTAAAATAATTTAATTATGAGAAATATAATTTTAGGATATGATCATCGGGGAAAAGAAATTAAGGCTGCAGTAATTAAGTGTTTAGAAAAATTAGAATTAAAATTAAAGTTTGATATAATAGATACATGTATGAATGATGAGGGGTGTACAGATTATCCCTCAATAGCAAATAATGTATGTCAATCAATTGAAAAGGATGATATGGGAATATTAATTTGCAATACTGGTACTGGCATGGCTATGGCTGCAAATAAGTTTGAACATATTAGAGCAGTACAAGGTCATAGTGAAGATATTGCGAAATTAAGTAGACAACATAATAATGCTAATGTATTATGTTTAGGCACTCTAAATGAAATTAACGAAAAGGGAAGAGTTAATGAAGAAGAATTATATCAAAAAATAAAAATTTTTTTATCAACTAGTCATTCGAATGAAGAAAGACATATAAGAAGAGTAAAGCAAATGAGTATTTCAGAGAAAAAAAGAAAAAAAAAATAAAATTCTAACTTAATAATAATGTCATTAGAACTTAGACGTCAAATAGATGATACATTAAAATTAAATTTAAGTATTAATAATGAAACTGAATTTAATTTAACTAAAGTTGATAAAAAAACTTATAGATTATTTGACAAAAATAAAATCTTAGTATTGACAGCTATTTTAAAAAAAAAAAATTTCGAAATATTTTATTTTGGGAAACATGTAGCTACCCTAAATATTGAGAAAGAAATTTATGGAGTTAGAAAATATGTATTATATTATCAAGATCCGAAACATAAGAAAATATTGGGAATAATAAGACATAATAATTATACCATAAAAGTGTATATACCAACTTTAAGTACAGTCACTAATTCAGTTTGTAATTTTTACAATTCCAATAATCCAATAAATAAAATAACTCTTTTTAAATCTAAACAGTCAAACTTTTCAAATGATTTAATTCAATCAAAAAAAAATTATTTATTAGAAGAAGATGGTAATGAAATAACTGAATTTTATAAAATTGATAAAAAGGAATTTAAATTAAAGAGTTATAAAGTTGTTTCAATATTACAATCTTTTAGTATTGCTTTATCATCTATTTATTCAAAGAGTGGTAGATTTAGAATGTAAAAAAGATGAAAAATATATTTTTTATTTTAATATTAACTATATTTTTTATTAAAATGAAAAGAAAATCCACTTGGGGATATAAAGTAAAAAATAAAAAACCAAGAGCTGAAGAAGAGTCGGATGATGATGATGATGAGGATACAAGTGAATTAGTTTGGAGAGAAGATAATCACATCTTTTTTTACTCAGATGTTGATGATAAATCTATCGCTAAGCTTAACCATTTCTTATTTTTAATTAACAAAGAAAATATGAAATATGTTTATCCCTTAAAATCAAAAACATTGGAATCATCTTTTCCTCCCATTTTTTTACATATTAAAAGTTATGGGGGATGTGTCTTATCAGCCCTATCAACAATAGATATGATTATTAGCTCACAATGTCCAGTAACAACTATTATAGAAGGTTACGCTGCAAGTGCCGCTACAATGCTATCAATTGTAGGACATAAAAGATACATGCATAAAAATGCACACATGTTAATTCATCAAATGTCATCCAGTTTTTGGGGAAAAATGGAAGAATTTAAAGATGAAATGAAAAACTTAAATAGATTAGAAAAAAAAATCACTAAAATTTATAAGAAATACGGTAATATTCCTGATAAAAAATATAAAAGTATTCTCAAACATGATTTATGGTGGTCATCTAGCAAATGTTTGAAATATGATTTAATTGATGAAGTATTATAATATTAAAATCGCTTTAATACTATTAATAATATTTTGATTTAATAGGTCTTTAAATTTTTCAGGATGTAAAAATGATAATTTCTCTAAATAATGTAAAAAATTTACACTTATATGTTTAGAATGCTCATAAATTGAATAATATAGTAAATTTATACATATTGAAATAAAATAATTTTTTATATTGCTATCAATAAATTTAGAATTTTCTAAATAATTATCCATAATTTTTATTATATTAATAAGTCTTATTAAGCAAGTATCTAATTTTAAACCATTACGTATATATAAATTAAAAAAGCCTACCTTATTAGATTTATAAAATTTAATGTCAAATAGGATTTTAATATACATACCGAACAATGAAAAGAAATTTTGTTTTTCTTGATCTATCTCTTCTGGAGATTCAATTAGCAACATAAATAAAAGAGTATCAAAAATTGCATAACCCTTTTCAATATTATTATATGGAAATTTTTCTTCACCTCTTTCATCTTTTTTCATTCTTAATTTTAATAAATAAATTATCCTGTTATAAACCATTAGATAATTTTCTCTAGGATATTTTGATTCAAATTCTTCTAATAAGTAATTTAAATTTATAGTTAGTTCATCATAGGGTTCTTCTTTACCACATAATCTTTTGTAACAAAATTGAACAAATTTTAAATATTCATTATTGGATTGATTTTTTTTTTTATATTCAATACATAAGTAACCATATATTGTTAAAAAAATAGGAAAAGAAAAATTATTATTTAATGAAATAATTGATTGACACCATAAGCTAAGAAAAATCCAAGTTAATAAAATTTCCAAATCACAATTATCTAATAGAACTTGTCCATTGTATTTTTTGATAGCCAAAATATAATCTTGTGCAACTTTAATAAATTGACTTATATGTTTGGAATTTTTGACGAATGTTTTATTATTTTTTAAAAAATTCTGAACTATAACAAAATTATTATTTTTTTGAAATGAGTTTTGTTCTTCAAAAATATTTTTGTCAAAGTTTCTCCCATCTAAACTCTTCCATAATTCTTCTAGTTTCTTAACAGATCTAATATCAACAGTATCTTCTTCAGTCGTCGTGTCGAATTCAATTTCTAACATTTCATTTATCTGATTAAATAGAAAAGTATTAGAATAACTCGTCATTTTAATACTTACCTAGACAAATTAATTTTGTTTTAAACGCTAAACTAACGGATGGAATTTTACACGTTTAAGCATCAGTTAATACAATTGGCTCGTTTAATAAATTGTTTATCTGCTCAATCCCAGAAGTTAATTGAATTAAATTCAAAAGAGACTGATAATTTTTGTTTAAAAAATTAAAAAAAAATAGTTCGTTAATAAAAATGCGATTAATATAATTAGTTGGGTTATCCCAAATACATAAATGTGGATATGGGTAATCATGAATACTTACATATTGATGTCTAAAATCTATATCTATCATAATTTTTTCCATAAAGATCTGTCGTGATTTTTTTCTTGCTTTTACTATTTTATACCATTTATTAAAAAATCTATAAGTCTTTTCCTGATAAAATTTTTTTACACATAATTCAATTGAACATGATTTATTAAAATATTTACAAACAAGCCGTATATTCATACTTGATTTTAGATCAATAAATTCAATTATATAATTAAGTAAATCAGGATGTAAACTAAATAATTCCATTTTTCTATTAAAATAGATTTTATTTTTTTATATTATAAGCTATTAAAAATATTTTCTCTTTCTTCATGTGTATAAGCTAACCATACTGTTGTTTTATAAGGGTTACCTTTAATAAAAATTTTATTTTGACCACTACCATTAGACATACCTTCATATTTTTGCCAATAAAAATTACCATCATCACTTTTAACTACAAAATGAGATTTACTAGCATTACAATCATCAGTAAATTTACCATACCAAATATCAATTAATTTTATGTTGAATGGCTCTAAAGATTGTGCTAAATTTAAATAATTATTAGTTTGATGATCAAAATCATGATCATTAATAGGTCCATTATATGCTTTAATATTACATTTATTAGTATCATAAATAGGATTTTTTATTTTTTTTTTATGAGTTAGATAAATATATTTATCCGTCATTATTATTATTAATTAAAAATTAAATAATTATTTAAATAATTATTTATTTTTTTCATTTAAAACAAAATTAGTTATATCAATAGATAATATTTTTAAATAATCTTAATCTTCAATTTCTTCTTCATCTTCCGATTCTTCTTCCTCTTCTTCATCATCTTCTGATTCTTGCTCTTCTGATTCTTCATCTTCAATTTCATCTGTAGCTTCTGTACTAATAATCTCACTTTCAGTATTAGATACTAAATCGTCACTTTCTGATTCAACCAAATTTTGCACAGAATCTTCTTTTCCCAAATATTCTTCCAAATCTTCATAACCCCCTACATGTTTACCATTGATCCAAACTTGTGGGACTGTTCTATATTCAAAATTTTCATCTGGGGCACTCTCACAATATTTTATATTTTTCTCTTCTAATAAGGATTTTGCTTTTGTACACCAACCACATCCATCCTTAGTAACTATCTTAGCGGTAAATTCGGCTTTAACACCTGGAATATGGCATGAATTATGAGTAGTATTAGTTAATGTTGTCACACTATCATTAACACTTTCAGATGTTGTATTATGACTTTCGGATGTTGAATTCTTAGAACCCCCGGCTTGATGCATTTGAATAAGGCTCTTAAGTTGGAGGTATTTTGCCTTATATTTTTTATATTTTGATTCGTATATCATTTTTTATAATAATATTAGATATAAAAAATAATATTTTTTTTTACATTTTATTTTTTAGAATAGAGTAAAAATAGTACTATAAATACCACTATAGTTAAATAAATTTTATTATCATATCGTTCAACATCGCCTCTTAATTTTCCAATATGATTAATAAACCCATTTTTCCATTCAGGTACAAGTAATAATATTCCAATACAAACTATTATAAGAATTGCATAATTAGTTCTTTTCTTTTTCTTTTCTTGATGGTGCTTATCCTCTAATGATACTATAGAATTACTTTCTTTACTGGAAAATTGATCTCTAATAGCATAATAAAATGGCTTGATTATTAAAGATAAATACCAAGATATATCAAGTTGATAATTTTTATAATTACTGTAAGTAGATAGAATTTGAGGACGATGTTTTGAATCATTTAAGAGATATCTGCAATTGTTATAAGGAGCTGTAATACATTTCCACCAAGTTAAAGGTGATGAGAAAAACAATTTAGTATAATCGGGATATACATTGATTTTCTTTGCTAAATCGGTACTATATAATTCTAAATCTACATAATAACTTTTCTGATTTTTAAAATAATTACTCCAATAGTATGAATCTCTCTTAGCTACCTCTACCATTTTTTGTTTATCAGGTAAGTTGATCTGGCCTGAATATACTTTACTAGCATACATAGCTTGTAGTTCAGCAATTGAAGCAACTGCTCCCAAGTTAGGTTGGATATATCCTATAAAACTCAAAGTCGGGTCCAGTGGATCAAAAATATATTTATAATTTTTATGGATAGGTTTTTGATGAATTAAAGGAAGAAATGTAAAATTTGGAAGTGGATCTTGATTAATAACAATTAAGTCTATATTTTGTTCTTCTAAATCATTAAATATTATTTTCTTACCATTTATAGATTTTATCTTTTTTTTAGGTATTACCACACCATCCGATATTTTGGTTAATACTTCTCTGTTTCTATTTATATTTCCATGTTTTAATGGTGTTGTTGATACCCATTCTTTAATTCCATGACCACTTTTTCCATATGATAATTCAATCATATCTTCAATAAAATAGATTCCTTTTCTTTTTTTATCATTAAATAAAGAATAATTTAAAACATTGTAATATCCATCCAATGGTATTGAACTTTCTTTGGGTACGGGCGTAATTGCTAACCTGGGTAAAAACCATTGTCCATTTTCTATAACCCAGTATATTTTTTTTCCATAATTTGAAAGTTCTGAAACAATTTGAGATGTCTTATTGTTGCTCCCTATGACTAATATTTTCTTATTCAAAAACTTAGGTGTTAAATATTTATACGTTTCTCCATTTATTAACTCCCCTTTGAAACTTTTCAATTGCTTTTTTAAATATGTCGGAATTTTGGGTTTACCTTGTTTCCCACAACATACAGATAAACAAGTAGAAATATAATTTTTACCAGAAGAATCTTTTAATTTCCAAAAATTGTAATTTCCTTCTGAAATTTTTTCTGCAGATACTATCCAACTTTTAAATTGTATATGTTCCATTAAGTTAAATTTTTTAGCATAAGCTACTAAATACGAGTAAATTTCATGATGTGATGGAAATAATGGATAAGTAGATGGCATTGGAAAGTCAGATATTTCATTAAATGTTTTCGAATATGTTGTTATAGTATTTTTGGTAACAGATTTAATTTTATTATCAGGACTATATTTCCATGAGCCTCCGATGGTTTCTCTAGAATCAACTATTAATACTTTTAATTTATTTTGTAGAGCATGTTTACACATTAATAATCCATTCCATCCAGCTCCTATTATAATTAAATCATAAAATTTTATATTTGTCTTTTCATTCTGCATGATAATTTTATACTTAATTTTTAAATAGAAAAAAATTAAGTATTTAAATCATAATTAAATTTCAAAATTTATTTTTTATTTTTTTATTTATTTTTTTATTTATTCATATTTCAATGGTGCATAAATGATTAAATAAAATATATACAGTCTTTCACCCATCATAAAAAAAATATATTATTAATATTTAGAAAAGTAATGCCTAATAAAAATGTACAGTTGAGTCAAGGAGGTTATTCAACTCCTTCTACCATAAATGGAACACTTTTTGTGCAAAAAAATGCCACGATTACCTTAATCGCATCAGGCAGTAATTATATTACATCTTCACAAACTTTAGCTGAATTATTACCCTTATGTGATGGATTTATGAATCCTCATGACTTTAATATAATAAATTCTTACTTTAGAATTGAAATCAATAATGATTTAACAACGAATACCAATAATAATATATCTATTTCTTCAATTGGAATTTCTAATTGCCCAAATTATTTTAGTAATCATACCGAGAATTTAAATTGTAATTTAAATGGAAATCCAGATTGGATATATATTGATAGATGTATTGGATCTGATGCTATTGATAGAGTAAAAAGTAAAAGAGATCAAAGAATTGTTATTGGATTTAATTCTTCATCTTTGTACAATGTAGAGGTTACCTTAGAACTTACAATGTTTTATATTTATGTTCCTAACGTCAGAGCTTTAACACTATCATCAATTCATTATGAAGGAAAAATATTGGACGATGAAATTACAATATTTGAATTGAAGAATACTTCAGAGCCAGCATCTACCGATAATACAGTAGATCAAAATTCTATTATTAAAAAAGGCGATAAATTTATTGTTAAAATTCCTGAAATTAATAAATCATATGTGGTAATGGCAATCGACGTTACTAAAAATTATCATAAAAACGATACAATTAAAATTAATGTATCTTTAGGATCATACAGTGAAATTACTATTGAAGCTAACTATAACTATTGTCAGGAAATAAATTGTCCATGGCACAAAAATTACATTAATAAATTATATCCACAATTTACATTTCATAGTGATAATGGATGCTAATATTAAGGCAATATCAAAGAACATTCTGATGAATTTATAATACCGCAATCGTAATTAAATGTATAATAACTTATTTCTACATCTTGACTTTCAAATTTCAATTCTGATTTATTTTTAATATCAAAAAAATCTAATGTGCAAAATAAATCAAAATTTAATTCTTTAGCTGATTTAAACATCAGATTAAATAATGTTAGGTAATCAGTTTCTCCTTGCTCTAACCGGAGAAGATTTAATACTTGTAATTCATTTTTATTGTATTCAACTTGATAAGGCAAAGAATAACAACTAATCCAATCTGTAACTTTATTATTTTGAGTAACAACAAATGTATATATAGGACCATTTAATTCACCGTCTATTATTTTATTAGAAAAATATCTAGTGAATTGCTCTTTATTTTTAAAATAAATACTAAGTTTTTTATCTTTAATATTTTTAAGAAATAGTTCATAAGCTTGGGAAATATCATCTGGTAACATCGGCCTAAATGTAATATTGGAATCTAATGTTGGAATATCATAATTTTCATAATTTTTTACATTGACAAATCTATTATTATTAAGTTTTTCAAAATTAAGGTATCTAAAATAATATTTAGCATCTAAAATGGGTTGAAAAGGTAAATATTTAGCAGTAAATATTGGAGAAATCAGGATATGGGGTAAATGTACTCTACATCGCCTAATTAGTTCTTTTATTAATAATGGGGCAAGCCTTAATTTTCTTAACTTTTTATGAATACATAGAAAATTAACTATAGCTGTTTCATTAATTTTTTCACCAATTTTAATATATGCCGGAGCAGCACAAATATAACCTAATAATTTATTTTCTTTTTTAATGCTAATACTTAATAATCTTGGCGATGATTTACAATTAAAATCTTCATCTTTAAAATCTAAAAACCATTTAACTAATGATTCTTGATAATTCAGAGTGAAGCAATCATTTATACTCATAAAATGTCTTTTAAGAAAATCAATTAAAACAGGCAATTCTTGATTAATATCTAAATGATGCCATTCCAAACCATCAGGTAAAGGGGTTTCATTTTTATTATTATATCCTTTTAATTTATCATCTATAAGCCCAGGATTTGAAATCTCATTAGAGACTGGTTGTGTTTCCCAAAAAGGATGAGAACTCATATGTATGTATTAATTATTACTTAATTTTTTAAGTAAGTAATAATTTAAAATATTTTTATATTTTTAACTTGAATTTTCATTACTTTTATCGCTATCTTCATTTGTTTCATCATCATTATCTTCATCATCATTATCTTCATCATCATTATCTTCATCATCATTATCTTCATCATCATTATCTTCATCATCATTATCTTCATCATCATTATCTTCATCATCATTATCTTCATCATCATTATCTTCATCATCATTATCATCATCATTTGATTCATTATCATTTGATTCATTATCATTATCATCCTCTTCATTATCATCCTCTTCATTATCATCCTCTTCATTATCATCCTCTTCATTATCATCCTCTTCATTATCATCCTCTTCATTATCATCCTCTTCATTATCATTATCATCCTCTTCATTATCATCCTCTTCATTATCATCCTCTTCATCATCTATTACTACTTCCTCATCTACATCTTCTTTTTCCATATTAACAAAGATTATATCAATATCGGTATGAAATTTTACTTTTTCTATTGCGATATTAGGTTTAATACCAAATTTAAAATAAGTTGTAACGAGGGATATATATATATAATTCATAATCTTAATCATAATTTCGATTGGAGTGAAGATAAAATATCTTAGTGGAAAACTCATATTTTTTTTCAATTCATTTACACCAATTGTAAATTTTTTATCGGACATATTACTACTATTTATTTGTAATCTTTTATGTACTTTATGTGATTTTAATTATATAAGATAATATGAATACTAAAATTACAACAAAAGTTTTCCAATAACTATATAAAGGAATACCATTATCAACGCTGTCATTTATTATTATTTTGTAATTATTGTCATCTAAATCATTATAATTGTTGATATAAAATTCACCCTTTTTAAGATCATATAATATTTCAATACATTCTCTTTTAGAATCATATTTATATAATTCTTTTTCAGATATTGTACTGTCGTTATTTCTATCTTGAAAAAGTTTAATAAAATGGTCATTTTTATCTAACTTACTTAATCTATTAAAGATTACTTCGCCTGAAAAATAAGTTAAAAATTTTATCTGTTTTTTTTTAAAATTATATCTTAAAGATAAAATATTAGCACAATGTACTATATTATATTTGTCAATTTTTCTTGAGAAAATATGAGTGGTTTCTGGTGAATTAAATAAAGTTAGATGTTTAAAATTTGTTTTAAAAGATTTACAAATATAAAATAGTGGTAATTTTTTTTTAAATTTAATCCATTCTTTATCATTTTTAATATTTTCAACAATCCACGCATTCATTGAAAAAATATTAATTATGATATAAATTTTGTTTTCAGATATAATATATTTTTTATCAGATTTATAATCTAATTTCTTTAATTTCCTCTTTATTAAATAACGTAATGAAATTATATTAAAAAAAGTTGCTATTAAAATAAAACAAAAAATTATTACAATATGAATTAACATTTTAAAAGGAAAATATAATAAACTATAAATGGTTAATATATCCCCCTTAGTTAAAATAAATTAAAATAAATTGAAATTAATTTGTTCTATATTAGATTATTTTTATTATTTAGTAAAAAATGGAATTAGAAATAAAAGTTAAAAATTTAAAGAAAAGTAATCCATCCTTTAATTTCGCTGAAGTTTTTCCTAGTTCACAAAGAAATTATAGAATGAGAATAGAATGCAATTTAAGAATTAATAAAAATGTTTTAGAATTAGATGAATTTGCAAAAACTAATTTAGGAAGAGCTAACAAAAAAATAAATGATATTGTTCCAGGGTTGCTTATAATTATTAATAAAAATGAAATACTGAAACATAAGCTTTTTAGAATAGATTTTTTATGTAATCAATTAAATTCAGTTGTAATTGGTTTAGTCTATCACAAAAAACTAAATGAGGAATGGATCGAAGAGGCTTCAATTTTAGGAGAAAATATTATTGGATTAAGTAAAAAGCAAAAAATCGTTATTGGAAAAGATTACGTTATAGAAAGGATCAATCTTAGAGATAGAAGTTTAAATTATAAATATACTTATGGTTTATTTTCTCAACCCAATACTCTAATAAATCAAGTAATGATTCAATGGATTTTAGATCATACTAAGGATTTTAAAGATGATCTTTTGGAACTATACTGTGGCTGTGGTAATTTTTCAATTGCATTAGCAAATAATTTTAGAAAGGTATTAGCTAGTGAAATTGTTAAAAAATCTATAAAGGATGCTATTTACAATATCGAATTAAATAATGTTAAAAATATAGATTTTGTAAGAATGTCAAGTGATGAAATAGAAAAAGCTTTTAATTATGAAAGGATATTTAATAGATTAAGTCCTCAAAAAATAAAATCATATAATTTTTCTACAGTTTTGGTTGATCCCCCTAGAATGGGTCTAACATCAAAAGTAAAAATATTTCTTAGAAATTTTGAAAATATAATTTATGTTTCATGCAATCCCTCTACTCTTTTTAGAGATCTCAATGAATTGAAAGATTATTATTTATATAAATCTGCGATTTTTGACCAATTTCCAGGAACAACCCATATTGAATGTTGTGTTATTCTTAAAAAGAAAAAATTTATAAAATAAAAAAAAATAATTATTAACAAGATAAAAATAACAAATATATATGATGTTGAATTTTTATTAAATATAATTTCATCTTCTTTTATAACTTGTAATTCAACCTTAGTTTTTAATTTATGCCGTAAATTGTGATTTCTAATATTTTCCATATCATCTAGTTTTGCTTGAAGTTCCTTAATATTATAAGTCATTAAGAGATTATAATACTCATGCTCTAAGTATTATTTAATATTCCTATCCTTAAAAGTAATATGTCCTTCAATTACTTCAATAATTTGTTGGCTAGTTTTCTCTAAGGTTTTTATATTTTTTTCTTGTAGAAAGTTTTTAACATCATCTAACTCTTCTCTAGATGATAACTTACTACAACTACTTGTTAATACTCTACCAAATAGAAACGATCCATTACTTAACATATTAAATATATGATCCCAATTAGATTTAATATAACTCCATAAAAATTTTCTACTTTTAAAATTATATGCTATAGAACTAATTATTAATGGGACGTCTTGTGTTCTAACTGTGAGATCCCCGTTTCCATATAATGTCATATTTAACAGACTTTCAATTGATTCTAGACTTTGACTAAACCCTAAAGCACTTAATATCTTATTTTGTTCTGTCGATGATGTTGTATTATTATATTTAAAAATTAACTGACTTACATCTTCAGTTTTACCTGATATAATTCTATTTTTATAAACTAAACCTCTTAGATCAACGGGGATTTTATCTTGATCATATAAATTATTTAATTTATCAATTATACTCGTAATTTTTAAACCTACCGCAACTTTTAAGATTAATACTCTTTTAAGACTTTCTTGATGACTTTCTTCTTTATTTGGAATAATCGTAATCTTATTTAATAGATTTTCCATTAATTGAGACTCTAAAATTTCAATTTCTAATTTCTTTGCATTATTATCATACCATACTGATTTAATTTCTTCTAGATTTGAAAATAAAACTTCTAAAACTAAATAAGACTCTTCATATGTATAGTGTTTTTTAATTATATCATAAACTTGATCTATATGAACATGTCCAAATTTAGCTAACATAAATAAGTCTACTAGTATAGATGCCCTATCAATCTCATTAAGATCTTTAATATTTGGTATTAATTCTGGATGATATTGAACGATATAAAATCCGTTTTGATCGTGATTGACCTTAAATGGAGATTCTAAATTTAAATTCATTTCTTTAGAATTTAATAATTCTTGTTTCATTTCTTTATTTTTTAATATATTTAATGGAACAGACCATATTGTTTCGTTTTTAATGATACTATCAATATCTTGAAATTTAGTTTGAGAAACTACAATTTGATCTTCCAATTTTGATAATTTAATTAAGGGATATCCTTTAACAGCAATCCAATTTTTCATTATTTCATTTATATTGATACCGGAAGATTGAGATAAGAAATTCCAAAGATCTTGTGTAGTTGCATTTCCATATTTATTATCTCTTAAATAATTGGCAATTCCATTTCTAAAATCTTCAATGCCTATAATACTTACTACCATAGCAATTATACAAGCTCCCTTTGAATAAGATATTGCATCAAATATTTCGTTGATCTGTGATGCCTTTTCGATTGGAACTTCAATTGGATGGGAATTATCTAATGAATCTAATTCTAATGCTTTGCAAAATTCATCTAAATAAAAATTTTCCCAGATTTTCCATTCCGGAAAAAACTTATCTACAGCCAACCATCCAACCCATGTTGCAAAACCTTCATTTAACCATAATTCAGACCACCAGCTCATGGTTACTAGGTTTCCAAACCATTGATGAGCTAATTCGTGACAAATGACATACGCTATTCTTATTAAATTTTCTTTAGAAGTTAGCTTGGGATCATATAAGATTAAAGATGATCTATATGTAATTAACCCCCAGTTTTCCATTGCTCCAGCAGCAAAATCAGGAATTGCTATCATATCCATTTTATTTAAGGGATAATCAATTTTAAAAAATTCTGAAAAATATTTAAGTACTTTCCCACACAAATCTAAAGCAAATACACCTTGTTCTTTTTGACCAATTGGTGTATATACTTTAACTAATATTTCTTTACCGCTTTCTAACTTTTCTATTTTTTCTACATAATCTACTTTACCGACATAAAATGCTAATAAATAGGTAGACATAATCGGAGTATCAGCATAAGTAAGAGTTTTAATATCTCCTACAGATTCATTTTTAACAATTTCTGTATTTGCTAATGCTGTTAAATTATTAGGGACAGTTAATTTTAAACTGAAAATTGCTTTAACAGCAGGTTCGTCAATACAAGGAAAAGCTCTTCTGGCATCAGTTGCTTCAAATTGAGTAACAGCCATATATTCATCAGAATCTGGATATTTACTTCTATAAAATCCTGCCATTTCATCATTTAAGATACCTGAATAATAAATAGTTATAGAAGCATCGGTATCTTTAGGAATTTCTTGACTTAAGTTTATAATTATTCTTTCCTTATCCTTATCTTCTTCTATACCCTTTACGGAATATTTGCTTAAATTTGAATATTTAACGACTGCTTTACTAATTGTAATTTCTTTCGAATTCAGTTCAATTTTATCTGTATTTTGTAATGTTAAAAATTCAAGATTTAAAATCCCTGAAAAAGTAAATTCTTCCAAATTAGGTGTTAAATGTAAATTGTATTTTACAGGTTTTATATAACCGGGAATTATCTCTCTCATTAATATTTCAATTTATTATAACTCTAAATAGAATTTAAAAAATTGAAATATTTTAAACATTAGTTAGGTTTTATATTAAAAAAATTATATATTTGAAAATGGATAGAATAAGACCAAAGAAGGAAATGATGAGGGTAATTCTTAAATCATATAAAATCTATAATAATGAACCATTAATCAAACAAGTATTAAAAAGGAATACATTGAATTATATTAAAAGAAATTTTATTAAAATTCATCCTGTAACCTTAAAGAGGTCGAATGCGTCATAATTAATATCTCTATTTTTATATATTATGAAAATTTTTGTTTATTTGGTAAAAGATAATGAACTGGGTGAAATATTTTTTAAAAATGATTATTATACATATTCCTTTATTCAAGATAATATATTATTGATAAGTGGAAAAAATGTAAAAGAAAATAGATATTTTTTAAATGATGAAGATACATCTAATAATATATTGAATATAAATATTATCCCTGATTTAAATAATGTTAATGTTAATACAGATTACCCTTTAATTTATAAAATAAGTAAAAAATCAACTTATTTGGATAAATCTGATATTTATCATATTATTAACCCTTACCATATGATAAGTAATTTATTAAATATTTTGGAGCCTAAAATTAGTAATGCACTGATTTATTACAGAATTAAAAAAGTAGAAAAAATAATTAAAAAGATTGAATTACAAAAAAGGATTAAAGATATAATTGGATTTAAAATATTATTAGATGGTAAATGGTTAGATTGTTTAGATTGTTTAGATTGTTATAAAACAAAGGAAATTTTAATGAAAGATTTAGATATAAAAACTGTTAAGAATTATATTTCAGAACCTAAACCTAATAAATATCGAGCTTTACATTTATTAGGTACACATGATACCATAGATTATGAGATTCAAATTGTGACAGTTAAAATGAACCTTATGAATCCAATTAAAAAAGATTAGAGGTTATATACTACAGACCTGAGATACTATTTAATTTGGTTCCATTTTGTTTAAACAATCACTTATAATTGCCTTATTTTTTTCCATTTTCTTATAATGTTCTCCTAGAATTGAATCATACTCTTTAACATTAGCATCTATTTGTTTTTTAATATTATGTTGTTGACTAGTTATTATATTAATATTTTTCTTATTTAGATCGGATTTAAGAGAAGTATTTTCTAATTCAATATCTAAAGTTTCAAATTTGGTATTAAATTTTTTTAGATTTCTATCTAATTTTAAATTAAAATTGATATATTTTTGTTCAATAGTTTCTATTCTTTTTTCAGTTGATTCCATTTTTTCTTCCATTTTTTGAAATCTTTGATTAAATTCATGTATTATTTTATTATTATTTTCTAATATTGTATCATAATTATTTAATAAATTATTTAATCCTGATGATAATTTCTGTGTATCTTTATCTAATTTTTCTATTTTTGTAGAATTAGATAATAATATATCTTCATGTTCAGATAAATTTCTAACATTAGAATCTAAAATATCAAATATCTCTTGATTGTCTTTAATGACTTGATTTTCTAATGTTATAAATTGATTACTTAATAATTTTACTGCCTTTTCTTCTTCCTCTTGAAAATTAACATTATCTTTATTTATAAATTCTGTTAAATTTCCAATTTTTTTATTTATATTCTCTAATATTTTAATATGACCCTCTAAAATTGATTTTTGTTGATTTAATTGGTTTTTAATTTCAATATGTTTGTTTTCATATTTTCGTTCTATTTTTTTTTCTTTTAATACAATCTTCATTTTTATTATCTTATAATTATAAGGTATTATTTTTATCTAAAGGTAGACTATTTTATAACCTTTATTTCAAATCAATTAATATTTAAGAATGAAAAGGGTGGATAAATTATAAATTTAAATATTAATTTTACTCAATATAAATTGATTTAATAATGAAAAATTTTATTAATCTTAATGAAACCGGTATGAATTTTAGACCCTTACATGATCGAGTATTAGTTGAAAAATTAAATTTGCATAATGAAAGAGTTGATGGAGGAATAATTATTCCAGATACAGCTCAAGAAAAACCTCAAGAAGGCAAAGTAATAGCTGTTGGAGATGAGTAAAAACAGAAGATGGAAAGATTATACCAATGGATGTTAAAGTTGGCGACAAGGTTTTATTTGGAAAATGGTCAGGAACGGAAGTAAAAATAGATGGTAAAGAGTACAGTATAATGAAAGAATCGGATATTATGGGTATTTGGTGAAAATAAAAATTGATACCTCTCCTTTAATGTTTTATAATATCCTATTTGGCTTACTAAGGGGTTAAAACATCTACCATTATTTTAAATTTTTTTTATTATAATTATAATGCGACAAGACAGAAATCAAATTTTAGAAATTGATTTACAACAATTATTTAAATCGTACAATAATTCCGGAGGATATTTTTTAAATTCAACTGGTGGGATGAGGTATGCGAACTATGCGGAGGAAATTACTGATAAAAACAGTCAATCATACAGTTTATCTCAAAAAATTGGTGAAGGCTCTAAACTATCATATGTTCATAAAGAAAGACAAGAATCAAGAATTAACTCTAATATTTTTTATAACGGTGAATCTAATAGTTTTAGCACATTTGCTGATAAAGATACAAATGATAAAATTCAAACCTTAAGTTTTACATCCGGTGGTTTATCTATAACTTATAACTTTACAGATAATTTAAATTATATTGCAGATAGTGTATCTATGAGTTATGGTAAAAGAATGTTTTCAATTAAAGATTTTCAGAAAATGAATTTGGATACTGATATTATTTTTACCTACAATACAGAAGGTGAAGGAGATATAGAAATCATTAATGATGTATATACAAAACCCACTGCAACCACATCTACAGGTATGAAATTTAATTACAAACATTTTATTGGTAAAGCAACCGTTAGTAATATAGAATTAATTGATAGTTATTTAAGAACAGAGATATATTCGTCAGGAACTGGAAATGGCAATGCTAAGACTTATCTAGCTATCGAAGATTATAAATTTAAATTAGACGATATTGCAGATCAAAAAAGAACTTTTTATGGTGCAAAACTTGAATTCTAATAATAATAAATTAATAGATATTTTTTTTTAGCACCCAATATATTTTTTTTATATTTTTAAAAATAATATAAAAAAATGCCGGATAAAACTGTGGAAAATAGTGATAAATTAAGTACGACACAAACTGATAATGGTACGAAAAAATTTACAATTGATGGTACTACAATAGGATCAGGAACTTTAACTGATGCTGATACATTTTTGTTAAATGATGCTGAGACGCAGCAAATTTATACTGTTACAGCATCCACATTATCAACTTTTATTGGAGGTGGGACAGGTACCAATGCATTAACAAGTTTAGACATTGATGGAGCACAAGCTATAGGTGCAGATTTACACAAAGACGATCTAATAATTGTTGATGATGGAGCTAATGGAACTAATCGAAATGCTACCTTAGAAAGAGTAAAGAAATTTGTAGCTCAACCACTTAATATTACGACTGGTTCAAACAATGTAAGTCTTGGAGAGAGTGCTGGTGTAGCAATAACAACTGGTGATAGTAATACTGCTATTGGATTTGAAGCATTAAAGACTAATATAGATGGTGATTATAATACTGCTATCGGTTATCAAGCATTAGAAACTTTTGAAGCTAATGCTGACGGTGATGGGAAAAATACAGCGGTAGGTTATAATGCAGGTACAGCAGTATCTACTGGTACTGGTAATACAATATTAGGTGCAGAAGCTGGAGATGCATTAACTACAGGTTTAAATAATGTTTTAATCGGTTTGGGAGCTGGCGGAGCATCTCAAGCTGTTGATAAAACAGTAGTTATAGGTGATGGTGCTGGTGCCGCAAATATGACAGCAGATGCTGATGGTACGATTGCTATAGGTGCAGGTGCTGGTGCTTCAATAACTAGTGGGGCTCAAAATACAGCAATTGGATTTGGTTCTCTTGATGCACAAATTCTCGGCGACAATAATACAGCAGTTGGTTATAATGCTTTAACTGCTAATATAACTGGTGATGGCATTGGTAATAATACAGCTATTGGTCATACCGCCGGGGGTGCCATAATAGGGGGACATTCAAATACTTGTATAGGAGCATCTGCTGGTAGCTCTGGATCTAATGACCTTACTACTGGATCAAATAATACTATTATTGGTTATAATGCGGCTGCTTCTATTAATTCCGCTACTAATGAAATTACTCTTGGGGATAGTAACATTGCAACTATTAGATGTAATACTCAGGTAATTTCTGGCTTATCAGATGCTCGCGATAAGACTAATGTAGTAGATTCACCCTATGGTTTAGATTTTATTGATAATATTCGACCAGTTCAATTTACTTGGCAAAGACGTATTCTTCAAGCAGGAGATGAAAATAATTCACATAATGGAAAAACAAGAATTGGTTTTTTGGCCCAAGAACTTCAAGCTGCAATGCCAAATAATGAAAACGATATACTGAATCTTGTTTACGAAAGCAATCCGGATAGGCTTGAAGCTAGTTATGGTAACTTATTACCTATTATGGTACAAGCCATTAAAGATCTTAAAGCTCAAAATGATGCTCTTATTGCTAGGGTAACAGCTTTAGAAAATGCATAATTTTTAATACTAAAAGTATTTTCATTCTTTTTTCAAAATTATTATTAAATTATTTTTATAATCATATTTATTAATATATGTCTAAAAAGAACATTGATAAATTAAATGATTATAAAAATAAATATTTGAAGTACCCTACTTCGGATATCTATAAAAGTAAATATTTGAAGTACAGGAACGATAATTCAGATATTTATAAAAGTAAATATCTTAAATACCCTACTTCGGATATCTACAAAAGTAAATATTTGAAATACCCTACTTCGGATATCTACAAAAGTAAATATTTGAAGTACAAGAAAAAATATCTAGAATTGAAAGCAGGCAGTGCTGCCCCAATAACTCCTGTAATGAATTGGGGTGTCGGAATTGAACATGAAGTGTTGATTATAAAAAATGAAGATCTAAAATTTACTGGTAAAATTATAAAGGATAACATGGGTGATTTTGAAAATTTTGCAAGTCAACCCGTAATCAGAACTGACATTTTAGAAGATGGTGTAGAATATCCTGCCTATGAAGTAGCTCCCTATATTGATAATAATAAAATTTACAAATTTTTCAAAACTAATGGAATACCGGGTCAAATTAAAGTATTATTAACTGCTTTTTCCGAATTGTATTCTTTAAGAGGTATTAGAGAACAAGATATATTAAAACAAATACTAAAAGGAATACATTTGGATGGAATAAATATTGAAGAAGTAAATGAATTTGTCACCAGAGAATGGAAAAATCAAAAAATTAGTACATATGTTAAAGAAATTAAATTGTACCAAGACATTTACAAATTATCATACGAAGCCATGACAGGGCAAAAAATTCGATATCCTAAAATTGGAGCCTTATTTCCTATTTTATGTCCAAAAGATTCAGAAAATAAATTTTACAGCGACTATACCGGAAGTTATCATTTGAATCTATCTTTACCCTATAACCAGGATGATTTGTTACTACAAGAAAAAGAATATATGGGATATGATAATAAAGTTAATAAAATAGTAAAAGATTTTATATGGCAAACCACTAGTAGATTTAATATTTATGAAAGGTTCCAATATTTATCAGGTAGACAAGCATTAGATGATATTTTACAAGATTTAATAATCAAGATCCCGGAATTAGATAAATTAAATTTTGAAAAACAAGTTGAAAATTATTTATTAGAAATCAAAGAATATAATTCAACTTCTATACATAATTTCATGAAAGACAGCACTTTAGAACTTTCTAATTTAGCATTTTTTTATATAAATAGAGACACTCCTGTAATAATGATAGTTTTACATATGGAGGATTATTTTACTAGATTATTAAAAATTGAAGATAATAGCTATCGATTTGACGATATATTTAAAAGTTTAGAAATACTAAAATCTCAAAAGGATGAAATAAACGATAGAAGAAAATTTGCGTTCGAAATTAATGATGACAATACTATTAGTGTATATTCTGGAAATCTATTAAATAAAAGAATTAAAACTCAAATCGATGAAAAATCAGGAACAAAATATTCATTACCTAATATAACAAGATATGGTGATCAACTAGTTCAAGAAATTAAAGAAGAATTACAAAATGAAATAAATGATAAGTTAGAAAATACATGTTTATTCAGCTTTGACGATATTAATCTTAATTATAATCTTTCCAAAAAATATTCAACTGGGTATCATAAAAAGGTTAAAACTTGGGCACTTGCTATTCAATGGCTAATTCCTTTAATCTTAAGTTGTTACAGTTCTGGAGATCCTTTTTCTGCTGGTGATGATGATAAATTAAGTGAATTAAGTTTGAGATTATTTATTGCTGGTTACAGTTTTATAAATTTATCTAACATTCAAAAATTTAATTTACCTACAGGTAGAGGTATCTTAAGTTATCAATCTCAAAGTAACTTGGTAGATTTAAGTAAAAGAGATTTTATCTATCCCAAATCAGATTATACGGGATCAAGTTTTAGAGTAGACAATAGAAAAGGTTTTGGATTTGGTTTTGAATTAAGAATGTTCGATAATTTTGATTGTATACATTTAGAGCCTCTTATTGAATTTATATTTTTGTTAGCCGATAACTTGGCAGATCAGAATATTGTAGAAATACCAGATAATCCTTTTAATAATCCAGTTTTGAATCAAGAGACAATAAATATATTAAAAGAAGGTTGGAATACAAAAATCAGTCAGGAATACAAAGACTTAATTAATAAAAATCTATTTCCTACAAATCCATTAGTTTTTCCAGTAGATATTACAACCGCTTATGATGTAACAAATTTTATATTTGATTATTTTCAAACAAAATTTATTAATAGAGGTACAGGTACTGGTTATTACAGTAAATACTTAATTGATAGAGACTATGTAGGGAATAGTGATATGCCAAATATTAATAAATTATCTTGGGATATGCCATTTAAAGATCTAATTTGGGAAAAGAATTCTCAAATTACAACAGATATTTTACAATCAATACAGGAGAGTAAAACAAAACATGAATTACGTACAAAATTGAAAGATAAATTAGGAAAAAATTATGAAGGAGATGTGGACGATATTATTGAATTATTAAAGCCCTTTTAAAACATAAAATTTAATACTTAAAGTATTAAAATATACACTTTAGGAATGGAAAATAGTAGTTCCATAATTGTAACTGATAATAATTTACAAAATCAAAAAAGTACAACAACTGATTTAGATGAAGAAAATATTTTTATACGAAAACATGCCAAATTAATATTTTTTGGTAGTTTGCTAATAATAATAATGTTAGGGATATGTCTTATAGTTCTGACAATATTATTTAATGACAATGATCAAAAGAGATTTTGGATAAACCAGGGATTGAAATATTTTTCTATTATTTTAATTCAGTGTTTCGCTGCATTGCTTGTTACTAAATTTGAAATGAAAGTTAATTATACACGTAAAATGGTTCATATTGCTTATTTTATTATACCTCAAATATTAGATAGAGCTTTATTAGATTTTAAAAAAGATGTAATTACTGAATGTTGGAATGTATGGGTTATTCTTATTTTACTTCTTATTTTAGCAAAGCCTATAAGATCAAGAGTAAAATTAATTAATTTTATGTATAAAGCAGTAGACAGACCTGAAGATAAACCTTACACACTTTTTTGGTTAGCTAGTCAAACAATAGCAACTTTATTTGTAGCAATTCCATTTGCTATTCTATTTAATTCGTTTAAAAGAATGGAATGGATTTTTATACCAATTTTAATTAATGGATTAGCCGATGGTTTAGCTGAACCTGTAGGAATAAGATTTGGTAAACATAAATATCAAACTAAATCTTGCTTTAGTGATAGATTATATACAAGGTCATATGAAGGAAGTTTATGTGTATTTTTAGTATCTACAATAATAATTTTAGCATTTTATAATTTTTTTAGGACAAAGGAATATATATTTAATGTCTTATTAATTCCTATTTGTATAACTTTTACTGAAGCTTTTGCACCCCATACTTGGGATAGTCCTTTTATTTTTTTTGTATCATCCGGACTCTTAAGTTTATCTTATATTATCTAATTTCTTTAAAGTTGGAGGATATTTTAAAACCCTAACAAATAATTAATATTTAATAAAATAATGAACTTTATAATTTTATTAATATTTTTTTCTATTATATTATCATCCTCTAAAATATCAATTCTATTTGTAAGTCTTATCGTTTTTGATTTATGGAAAATGTATAAAAAAAGAAAAAGTAATAAAGTAGCTGATAGTCATTTAAATTTATTATTTAACAAATATTTTAAAAGAGTAAAATTGTATTCTATTTCTTTAAATTTAACTAATCTTATTGTAACTACTACTTATTATTTAGCATTTTATTATATTTTACATAATTTAAATTCCTTAACCCACAAACTTTTAATTATTTTTTGTATTTCAACCTTACTATTGTATTCTACGATGGGCCATAGTAGCCCTCTTTCAAATTATTTATTAAATTGTAAACGTAAAATAGTTATTAATAATTTTGATATTTTATTTTTTGAACAAAATATTGAGAACATTAATAATACTAAAGTATTAGAAAATATAGAAAAAGGACGAATTATTAAAGAAATAGAAAAACAAAAGAATTTGTTATTAAATATTGTGTATGAAGATTGTAAATTAATGGATCATTTAGTATTCTTAGGCTCGCAGGTTTTAAGTATTGCAGTAATGTGTTCATGGTCATGGAGTATTAAACTAGCTGTAATTTATTATTTGTTTTTTAGAATTTATGTTTTAAAACAAATGGATCTTGAAAATGAAAAAATTAATGAAAAATATGAAAATAAAAGAATTCATTTATTAAGCGATTTAATATCAATTGTTTGTGATATTAAAAATAATCATCCTAATACTTTTAAAGCTGATATGAAAGAAAATTCTAGAATAATTGCTAAAAATGATTATGATCAACGAAAAATGAAAATAGATCTTGATTTTAAAAACAGTTTATTATCTAAAATTTTGTATTTCTCAATTATTTTTTATTATGTTATATATTACAATTTTAAAATTCCAAGTAACGTATTAATTACATTAGTAATTATAATAATTATGATAGATGATTTTGGATTATATGGAGATTTAATTTTATCTTCCATTTATAATTCAACTATTGATAGAAAAGAGTATTCAAATGGAATTAAATATATTAATACAAACACATTAAGACACACAAAACAAGAACTTGATGTAAAAAATAATGAGATTTTTATTCATGGTACTCAATTAATTGAAAAATTAGTTTACATAAAAGGAAAATCAGGATGCGGTAAAACTCAAATTCTTAATAGTCTTTATTATGATAAATTAATGCCTAAAATTACTTTTTTCCGACAAAGTCAAGAACTTATAATTAATGATTTTGTTTGTAAAGATATTATCGGAGGTGTTGAAAAAGATTGCAATCCAAAGGATATTCAAAGAACATTAGAAATAGTATGTTTAGATAAAACATTTAAACAAGAAGATATATTAATCAAACCCTCCGGAGGAGAAATACAAAGATTAAAATTAGGAAGATGTATATATAAATTTTTGAAGAATAATACAAAAATTTTAATATTAGATGAACCTGATAATAATATAGATTCTGTAACTTTTTTGAATATTATGAAAAATATTTATTCTTTAAAAAAAGCAGAAAAAATAATATTTACCACACATAAACCATTTGCTAAAGATATTATTCCTTATCAATCTATTACAATTCAAAAAGATTTTTTGAAGAATCATTAATAAATTCTATTTATTAGTTTATTACAATTCAAAAAGATTTTTTGAAGAATCATTAATAAATTCTATTTATTAGTTTATTACAATTCAAAAAGATTTTTTGAAGAATCATTAATTTATTACAATTCAAAAAGATTTTTTGAAGAATCATTAATAAATTCTATTTATTAATCTAACTCTAGCTAATAATTTAAGTAATTCTTTTCTTTCTAGACATGATTCATAAGAAGAAGTATATTTTTTCAAATAATTTTTAATGATTTCATTTGATTTATTCATATAAAAGATTTCATTAAGAATTAGATATTTTAACTCATCTTTTAAAATACAATTACTATAATTTACTTTAAATTCTTCTAAGAAAAATTTTAATTTTTTAACATTTATTTTATCTATTATTTTAAGATCTACAGCTTCATTTAAACCAAAATAAATATTTTCTTTATTTTTTTTCTCTTGTCTTTCAATTTCTTGTTGAGACAATTGATCTATAGATATTTTTCCATTTATTCGACAATTGGGACAAGAGTTTTCTTTTAAAAGCCAGGGTTCTAAACAGTCTTTATGAAATATATGATGACAAGGTAGAATTACTGCTATATCTCCTTCTTGAAATTCATCTAAACAAATGGAACAAGAATCACAATAATTAACATTAATATTAAATAATAAATGTTCCTTGTATTTTAATTTTTTATTTTTTTTTGAGGTATTTGTAGAAAAATTATTAATATCCTGTGCTACTTGGGATACTTGTTCTAAATTTGTATTAACCATATTCTGAAAATTATTAATGAAATTTGCAAACATTATATAATCTATATTAATAAAATGTTTAACTCGATTAATTAAAAAAAAAAATTTATAATTAAATGTATATAAATGAATTTAATCCAATTAATAGATAATTCTCCTCTTCCTGAATTAAATAATACGGAAAAATTATATCTTAATAACCTGTTATATTCCATAATCGAAAATAATAAATTAGAAACACATATACAAATGATAGATGTAGATGAACTAGAAAATCCGGAAAAAAATATCCTTATTTTAGGTGATTTCTTTTTTAGCGGCTTTGGTTTAGATATAGAGTTAAATCTTGCAAAAAAATTAAGAGGTCATTTTGACAATAATAAAGTAGAATTTATAAATAGTAGTAATTCAAATTTAACAACATTAGAAGGAGTAGTTATAGTAGAAAATTTAAAAGAAGAACTAGATACAGTAATATTATGTTTAGGATCAAATGATGTTTTACAAGGTAAAAATCCCAAAAAAATTTTTTCAAATTTGGATAAAATTATTAAAACACTTCTTGAAAGAAAAATATCAATAATCTTTGTCAAACTACCAATTCTTCCTAGTTTTGGACAAGAATATAAAAAACAAATTGAATCAGTAAATCATAATATAATAAATAATCATAATTTACAATTATTTACATCATTTAACGAATTATTAAATAATAATCATTTACAAGATGATGGACTTCATCCTAATGCTCAAGCAAGTGAATTAATCCAAGAAAAATTAATCCCCTTATTAAATATAAATTTAAAAATTTAAAATTAATTTGTTTGTAAATTATATACAAAATTAATTATGGACATAAATCATATCATTGAAGATTTACCTTTAAGTGACTTAAATCCTATGGAAGATAAATACTTACAAAAAATGTTAAATTCTATAAATAATGAAAAACGAATGACCCAAACATTTTGGGATAATTCTTATTCCAAAACTAAATTACCCATAGTAGGTGTAATTATTATGTTATTAAGTAAGGGGTTTGGTAATGGAAGACAAGATGATAAAAATATTGTTTCATCGAAATGTAGTGGATGTCATGCTTATATAGCACCTAATCTTAAGGAACTTGAAATAAATAATAGTATTGGTGTTGATAAAGATTATAAATATTCTAAATGGTTTAATGAAATTTTATCTCAAGATTCTAAAAATACTTGGACGATTAAAAATCTATATAATTTCTTAAAAAATCCTAATTCACACATATCAGGCACTACAATGCAAAATCCGGGCTTATCTACTAATAACATATTAGAGGTAATAATGGAATTAAATAAAAAATCTCCTAAGCCTTTAACAAATGAGGAAATGATTCATGGCTTTAATGAATTAATTAATGATTTAAAAAAGAGTAAAGAAAAAAAGAGTAAAAAAGAGAAAAAAGAAGAGATTGAAAAAGAAATTACTAAAATCGAAGAATTTATTAATAAACTAGAAAATAATAATGATGGAAAACAATAAAGTTTAAAATCAAATAAAAAAATATAAATTTATTTAATGTTGTTATCAATAGAAAAAAATCTAAAAAAAATAGCTTTAATTTTTACATATTTTCTTTATAATATCACAGGATTACAATTATTTATGCATATTCATTATATGTATTTTCAAAATTTAGTATCAAGCTTTACAGAAGATTATTTATCAGAGGTTGATTTAAAAAAAATTACTAAACCTAAACCTCAAAATAAAGATATAATCTATAAGGATGAATTAGATATGTATACAAAATTTAATGATTATATTATTAATCATAATAATCAATGGAGTACTTTTATTGGTTTCTCTAAAATTCATTTAGCGATATTAATAAAACATAGTTTATATATGAAAAAGAATACCCCGGTAATTAAAGTAATTAAAAATTATCTAAATTCATATAGAGAATATAATGATTCTTATAAATCAACACTCTTAGAAAACAATAAATGTCCTTTTTCTAAAAACATTGATCTTAATCAATTACAAATAGAAGAAAATAAAAAATTACATTTGTTCATGATTCAAACTCATTTAATGCCTGATTTTATAGCAGAATGTTTTCATTATCAAGATTTTGAAATGGAAAAATTACAAAAAGTCGCTTAATTTAAAATTACTATATCGTTTAACAAAGGAGCTTTAATTATTTTTGTTTGAGAATTATAATTTGAGGTATTAAATGTTATGTGATATTCTCCAGGTTTTAAAAATACATAAAAATATCCATCTTGATTAATATTTACAATTTTATTTTCTAGTTCTCTAATGTTAATTTCTACTTGATTTATAATTTTACCATCTTTAGTTTTTACTATTCCAGTATAACATTCTAAGCCCATTTCAAGAAATCTTATAAGAGAGGGTTTATGTTCAATATACATTTGATCAATCTTTTCAGGTCTAGCTTGTTTTCTAGCTGAAAATTCAATTGTAAGTCCTGGAATATTTTTTTTTATATACATATAATCTCTAATACTACCTTTTATACTATACCATTTACTTCCCATGACATAGCATAAATTAAATCTTTTCGGTTTTGGATTTTTTTGAAAAATAGGATTGAGTTTCAAATACTCCTGACATAAATAAATAAATGAAGGATGATCCTGACTGACCTTTCTAATTTCTTCATCAAAAGGAAAAGTAATTAATCTAGCTCCATCATGACATTCCATATCTAGGACATAATTATATTGATCGGTATTATTAATAATTGCTAAAGTTTCAGGCTGATATGAATAGTCTGGATCTAAATTGAAATTTCTATTTAAATCTTTACGATTAGCATTATTTCTTTTTCTAAAAATACGATCTGGATTCATAGTAGGAATAATGCATATTTTTAAATTTTGAATAATTTTAGCTATTCTTTTATGATTTTCGGATCTTTCACCATTTAAATATTCTTGATAATTAATACATAAATCATTTATAAATTTGAATAATAATCTATAACCAGTGGTTTCATTGCCATGAATATTACCTACAATTCTTACTGCGGGTAAATTGTTATTTTTACTATCTGATATTTCAATTAAGTTAATATCATTATTGTTAACACTACTTCCAATTTTATTAAATTTAACAAAATCATATTTATTAGAAAATATAGAATAATCTAATAATTTACTATTTATTCTATTTCTCCCAGAATAATTCTGATAGCTAAATATTACGATTATAATTGATATAATGAAAATAGTAAAGTTAATAATGTTGTTATTAGGTATCTTTATGTTCATTAATTTAAATTATCTATTTAATTTATCTAAAGGTTACAGAATTCACCCATATAAAAAATTATTAATTATTAATTATAATGGTTAGACAACATGTAGATCCATTTCAATCAAGGTATCAAGAATTAATCGAAATACCTAATTGGAATGAAATTTTTGAAAACTCTAATTTACCAATATTAATTGATATTGGCCCAGCTCGAGGAAAATATTTAATTGAAATGGCTGAAAAAAATTTAGACAGAAATTATTTAGGCTTGGAAATTAGAGAACAACTAGTTACTAAAGCTAATGAAGAGGTTAAGGAAAAGAAATTAAGAAATATACATTTTATTTTTTGTAACGCTTCATTAAATTTTATACCAATTTATGAGAGTCTAAAAAATAGAGTTGATATAGTTAACATTTTGAATCCAGATCCATGGTATAAAAATAGTCATAAAAAAAGAAGATTAATAACACTTGATTTTGTAAAAGGCTTGTATTATAATGTAAAAAATGGACTTGAAATTCATATACAATCTGATGTAGAAGAACTCATTAAAGATATAGATCAAACAATGGAATTTTTTTTTGAAAAGATAGGAGATGATTTTCCAGTAATATCCGATCGTGAAAAATATGCTTTAGCCAATGATGAAACTATATTTAAGAGAATTTTTAGAAAAAAGATAAGATAATAATTTAAAAGAAAATTTATTAATAAAAAAATTGATTTTTTAAAATTTACTTAAAAAAGGAACAAGTTTTTTAAGTAAAAAGATGTCAAAAAATTTATTGATAAAAATAGTGAACGAAGATGCCAGTGAGTTTTACAGCAACATGCCTTCCGGTCATAAAGGTGATAGTGGAGTAGATTTGTATGTTTTAGAAGATATTGAGTTTTTACCTGGAGAAACCAAGTTTATTGATCTAGGAATTCAAACTGCTGTGATTAATAAAAAAGGCCAATACAAATCTTATTATCTATATCCCAGATCTAGTATCAGTAAAACACCCTTAAGATTAGCCAATAGTGTAGGAATTATCGATGCAGGGTATAGAGGAAATTTAAAAGGAGCATTTACATATGTCCCCACTAACGATGATTTAAGTAGAATCTTATCTGTTGGGTCTATGGATTGTTTCCCTCCTTATAAGGTTGCTAGAGGAACAAGACTATTACAATTATGTGCCAATGATCTAGAACCTTTTAAAGAAGTAATTATTGTAAATGAATTAAATGATACTTCAAGAGGAGCAGGTGGTTTTGGATCAACTGGTAAATAGATTTACAGTAAATTCAAATTTAATTTATTATATTTATTTAAATGACATTAAATATAATAAAAGAATTATTTGAAAAAGATATACTTTTTAATTTTTCAGATGGTAGTCTTAATAAAAATATTCTTTCATTAAATAACTGTATTAAAAATGTTAATAATGATATTAGTCAATATTCCGATTTAGTCTTAATAATGCACGACCAAATTATAGAAATCGATCTTATTTCTTTTATATTAAATGAATCTAATATTTGGGCTAAAATTAGTCCAATAAAGGAAATCCCTTTACCAAATTTATCTGAAGGTTTTCTAGTTAAATTAGATAATAAACAGGAAGAATTAGATAATAAACAGGATGAATTAAATAATTTACCTAGTAAAGCTATTAAATTAATTCAAAATTATCAAAGAACATATGCCTGCAATTTAGATGAAAAGAATATATTATTAAAAAAATTTTTGTCAAGTAAAATAATTTATAAGACTGATATAAGAAATACATCAGGAAAAGAAAATGTGATAAAATTATTAAATTCTGAAAATTATAAATCATGGGTACCTAATAGATATTGGATTAATTTAAAAAATTCAGTTTTAATCTTAGATGAAAGAAGAAATAGTAATGAAAAAAAATTTATAATATACAAAATATTAAAAAATAAAAATAAAATTACAGAAATTCATTCCGTAAATCAATCAGTAGCAAATATTTTTATACGAAAAAATAAATTTAAAAAATTAGAAAAAAAATACACTCAAGATATTATTAAAATTTGCGTTTTTGATTGTCTTTTGCCTGAACGTAATTATCCCTTTTATATTAGACAATATTTTGATAGATTACAAGAATTGTCTGGTAGGATGATAGAATTAAAAATTGTCAGTTTACAACTAATTGAAATGCCTAAATATGAAGAATTAAACAAATATGATAACTTTTGGATTAGTGGATCCAACTTTGGGGTTTATGATAAAGAAATATGGATTAAAAAAATGATAGAAATTTGCAAAAAACTTGTTAATGATAAAAAAAAAATAGTGGGAATTTGTTTTGGTCATCAACTTGTAAATTATGTTTTAGGTGCTAATATTATTTATAATCCAATAGATTATGAAATCGGGATTAAATCAATAATTTATAATGATAATATAAAACAAATTTTACAAAACATGATTAATAATGTATCTGTTTCAAGTAATAAATATAAGTTGCCTAATGAAATGTTTATGGTACATGGAATGTTAGTTGGAAAATTACCTGAAAATTCAGATTTAGTAAATATTGGATCATCTGGAATAACTTCTTTTTATGGTATACTAGGAACCAATATATTGACGGTACAAGGTCATCCTGATTTAAAAACAGAAAATAGTCAACATATATTTAAAAAATATAATGTCAAAGAAGAATTTTTTGATTTTAATTACCCTTTTGGTTTGTGTATTTTAGGGTTCTATTTAAAAAATTGAATATATTAATATCTACCAATCCCTTATTTAAAAAATTTTATTTATATAAGAAATGGGAAGAAAAGACGGACAAAATAATACTAGAAGGGAAAGAAAATTAACTTCTAAAAGGAAGGATAAAGAAAGAGGAATCTATAATTCCAAACATGTTAGACTCGCAGAACAAAAGAATTCTAATTCTTTACCTAAAGAGGAAAAACCACCTGGTAAGAATTCTAAAGCAGATAAACAGAGAAGAAAATAACTTTTGTTATCCTTAATTAAGTTAAAGAGGAATTAATAAATAATAAATAAAATTTAATGTATATAATAAACTTTATTTATTCTTCTTTTTTACAAATGATTTTGCTCTCTTTATTAGGGTTGTTATTTGTTGATATTTTAATATATTTTACTCATAAAAATTATTCAAGAAAAACTCATTGGTTTTTACTTCATTCCATTATGAATATATGTACCTTTTATTCAATAATACCCGATATTTTTTATTCTCTTTATAATTGGAATCAAATATTATCAATAGAACCTGATAATTGGTGGGGTTATGCTATTGTTATTGCAGGACATATTTATCATTGTTTAGCTTACGAATTAAATAGTGCAGATATTTTTCATCATGTTACAATGTTCGTATTCGCAGTACCATATACGTTAATTTATCAACCCTATCTAATGTCCAATTTACCCATCTTAACAATAAATGGTATTCCTGGAGCAATTGATTATTTCTTATTATATTTAGTTAAAATAGGAAAAATAAATTCAGATATGGAAAAATATATTAATGTTCATTTAAATATTTGGTTTAGATGTCCTATTAGTTTATTAATTGTAGGAGGTACTATACCGGTATTAATTCAATTACAAAAATGGGAATCAATTCCTTGTATGTTAGCTATTGCTTGGAATAGTATATATTTCCAATATATAACGGTAAGAGATGTATATTATAAATTTGGATTGGTTGATGGCAAGATAATTAAACCATAGGATTTAATGTATAATTAGCAAGATAATTAAACCATAGGATTTAATGTATAATTAGCAAAATAATTAAACCATAGGATTTAATGTATAGTTAGGCGGTTTATAACTATTATCAGTAATTACAGTTGTAGCTGTTGAATCAACGGAATCAGTTGAATCATACGATCTAAAAGTTACTCTTTTCGAATTACTATTAACAAAAAACCATCTATAAACGATATAACACATCATAATAAAAATACCTAAACTAATAATTATTAAAAAGTAGAAAACTCTTATCTTTGTTAAGAAAAAGAGATTATGATAGTTTTCTTGAAATGTTGTAATATTTAATTGATCAAACCATAAAATGAAAATCCAAATACTAATTCCCAAAGAAACAAAATCTGCCCCTCTATCTCTTTCTAAATTAATTTTATTTCTAATACCAACTCCACATCTAGTCATTAATGCTATGAAACATGATAATACTGATAAGATTGTTAAAACCAAATTACATAGCCAAATATGATATTGGGGACCCGTTTTGTTTAATAATTCATTAGTTTCATTTAATATGATTATTCCTCCAATACTAAATCCGAGATTTATTAAAAAAAAAAGCAGATTGACGCTTATTATTATGCAATTTAATTCTTCATTTATCATGTGCAATTTAATTCAAAATTTAGTACTAGATGTAAATATATATTTTTTTCAACTTTTAGGAGGAATTTCAATAACATCATTACCAGCAGTGGATGCATATATAACTGTCTTATTTTTAACATAGCTAGATAATTCTAACAAAAATTTGCCCATATTAGGTACATGTGACCCTATTATTTCAATAATAAATTTATCTTTTACACCCTCTAAGTTTAATTCTTGAAAAACTTTGTCTTTTTGGGTAATTAAATTTTGTTTTTGTGAATCTTGATTGTTTTTAAAACCCCCATCAATTAGAAATATAAAAATATTAGAAAATTGTGGTATGAGACCTAAACTTATCAATTCATTGGGTAAAAATTGTTGATGTATAATATATTCCAAATTATCTATAGTATTCAAAAAGGACGCTAATGAAATATAAACTAAATTTTTATTATTAGTATTAGAAATATTTTCCAACTTAGCTTTGAATTCTTTTATTTCCTCAGATTCTGATTCATTTTTTAAAAGGATTGAAATTGAATTTTTTGGTAGAAAGTTATTTAATTCTCTATCTAAAAGATCTGTTGATTTGTTGCCATTTACTAATACTGATTTATCATCATCATTTATATATTTTTCTATCATATTTATAATTCTGGGATCCATTTTAGTTGGTAAAAAATCCCTGAGAGTTTCATTTAAATTGGATACATTAGCTGTAATATTTCCAATAGTAGAAACATTATCTTGCATATTTAATTTAATCATAATCGGAAATGTAGAATTTGCTTTAGATCCACCTTTTAAAGTTAAATATTTTTTTTTATATTTATAATATTTGCTTTGATAAAGATTATCCATATTATATAATGACAGATAAAATTCTACCATCTATTTTTAAAAATAAATATTAAAAATAAAAATGAACAATTATATAACACTCCCAGATGGCAGAAATGTATTATACTGCCAAGAAAGTAAAATTACTACAGACAGAGAAGGAAAAATAATTAGTGAAGAAACTAATATTTCTCCTTGTCAAGTTTTAGAGCCTATCAATATTTCCTGGCTTTTTACCGCAAGTTTTAAAAATATGGAACTTGTAAATAATAATAATGATATTTATACCTATACTTTTCATTCCAATAATATGATTAAATTCTCTGACAGACCTTATAGAGTTTGGTCTCCAATTAATGGGGATCAATTAACCGAATTATGGGATTTTGAATCTGAGGATGAAAATAATTTTGCTAATAACAATCCTAATGCTACTTTATGTACCTGTAATGGAAAAATATTTGTAGTTCAAATTATGGATTTAAGAAAAATGAGAAATTCAATTAATAAATATGAATTAGATTTTAAACTATTATCTAACAAATTACCCCCTAGAGCTATTTTAAAGGGTAGTTTAAATATTGATATGTTAACAGGAAAAGTTAAATGGTTTAACGATAAAAAAGGTTTTGGTTTTATTGAAAGAGATGATAAAGAAAAAGATGTTTTTGTACATGTTTCAGCAGTAAGAAAGGCAGGTATGAACCGTTTAGATGAGGGTCAAGCTTTAACATTCGATGTTGAAGATGGTCGCAAAGGTCCTTCAGCAGTTAATTTAAAAACAGCTTAACCGATAAAATTCAGCCAACGATTATTAAAAATAAATATTAAAATAAAAATGACTGATGGCAGAAATGTATTATACTGCCAAGAAAGTAAAATTATAAATTAAATATAGTAACAGACAAATATAAACCATTATTATTATATTAAAATTTTAAATAATAATAATAGATGTTAAGAGACGTTCTTATTGCAGCTTTTTTATGGGGATTTTGTAGTTATTTAGTATCTATTTCTGTAGTCAAAATCTCCTATAATAATGCTTTTTTTATTCATGGTTTAATAGCTACCATAATTTTATTGATATATCGATATTTTAATAAAAAAAAAATAATTTTAAATAGTAGTTTTAAAAATCCGGTTTTTTTATTACCCTTTATTACCTTAATAAATATTTTCCTAACATATTTTGGATTAAACAAATTTAATTCACAGACTCTAATTTTAACTGTTATTACTTCGGGATTTACTATTCTTTTTTACCCATTTATTTCTCAAATAAAATATGGATTTAAATTTAATAAAAAGTTTTTCTTTTCTTTATTCGTAATCTGTTTAGGAATTTATGGTTTAAATAAATCAGTTATATATGGATAAAAATGGGGGTTGATAGGTAAAATAAAATAAAATTAATATTAATTAATGAGAATAGAAATAATAACTATTATTATCGCTCTTGTTAGAACATTACGTAATACTATGTATAATGAGATAAAAGGCTTGGACTTTTATAATACATATTCTCTTTTTTTATTTTATTGTAGTTTTTTAATCCTCATCCCATTATTAATCAAAAATTTTAGCTTATCAATGTCTACAAGTTTAATTTATTATTTAATTTCTCGTTTTTTTGTCTTTGGTGGATGGTATTATTTAATTAAAAGCTCAGTATCGAATTCAAAGGACAATGTAATTGTATCAGAAGTTATAATTGCATGGACCTTGCCTGTAGTTATTCGTGCTTTTTTATTAAATATCACTGGTTATGAAAAATATAATTTTAAGAATTACTTTTATATGATTTTAATTTTATTAGGAAATATTGGTGTCAAACTTTATAGATAAATTGTTAGTTTGTTAGAAACTGCAATCTTTAGTTAGTTTGTTATAAAATAACCACCATCTTGAATAAATCTTTTCTGCAAAACTTGGTTCATTTTCAATATCTGAATTTGATCTTAATCTATCAGAAAATAATAACCATTTATTATCTGATTGAGAAGTACTTTTAATACATAATCTATCTTTTAATCCATAAATATTAATATTTTTCAATTGAGAATTAAAAAATAAATCTATATATGAAAATTGTTTAGTAGAATTATAATAATTGACAACTCTTTGGGCAGTTTTTTTATTAATTAGATAACTATTTAATTGTAAAAAGTTTCCTTTTAAAAAAGTATCTTTATATTCTATAACATTTATTGCTCTATGACCTAAAAGAAATAGATCAAAATCTGGAATTTCCGTTATATACTCTTTAATTTTTTGAATAATATCATAATTATAAGTCAAAAATTTAACATTATCTTCAAAGATCATACAATATTCTTCATCGCTTTTTAAAAAATTATTATAACAATCTAAATGGGATAAAAAACATCCTTTTACCCTATTCTCATCTTTTGGATTTTTGATCCAAATAACATCTTTAATACCAACCTTTATGAATTCATTTGTAGTTTCTTGGTATCTATCCTCGCTTTCTATGCAATTTATACAATATATTAACATTTTTAGGTTATTAAAAGTATAAATGTTAATATTAAGTTTTTGGGGGGCAATTCAAGATAATTCCCTTACTACCGTATCTACAAAATCTTTTGAATATAAACTAATTCGAGTATACTCTTTACTGGCATTAAAAATTAATCCATGTGATAGTAATATATTTTTTGTCATAAAAAATTTAGTTATATCTGAATTATCAGTTTTTCTTATCCATAGTCTACTACCTTGTTTATCTGATGGTTTAATTATTTCGATATTATATTTATACCAAGGAATGTTTTTAAGTTTATTTCTATTATTTTCTATTATTGCTTTATTTTTTTTAATAATACTATCTTTATTTTTAATCAAGTGATCAGACTTTTCTTTAAATTTTTCCCAATCTGCTATAGCTAAAATACCAATAGTTGACTTATAATGTTTCCATAAATTTCTTATTATTTCTTTTGAATTTGAAAAAGATATGCTAATTCTTAAATTAACATCCCCTGTTAGTTTTCCGATAGATGTTGTGATAATAACCTCTCTTTCTTGAATTATATCTTTAGGAATTATTTGTTCTTTATCAATATATATCTCATTATTGTAAACAAAGTCGTAGAAAATTATTTTAGCATTTGATTCCGGATCATTTACAGAACCACTTGGATTAGAAACAGGACAAATATATTCTATATCTATTTCTGGAGATGTTTTGTCATCAGTTAAAATTATATTAGGTATTAAATCGCAAATATTATATATTTCAAAATAATTGGGTTTTTTTATATATACTACTATTTCTTTTTTTTGATTTTTGTCTTTTTTTAGTTTAAGTTGAGTAAGTAAAAATGATATTAGGGATTGTCGTAAACCATTTCCTACGTAATAATAAATATTATCATTTTTGAAATTATTATAATTTACAGGATATATTGTTTTTAAAAAATTATCTAATAAATCTATTTCATTTTCATTAAAATGTGAAATATCTTTAATTAGTCGTAACTTTCCATAAAAATCATATGGATTACTAACATCTTTAATAAACTTAACCATTAAAATCATAAATATTTTAAAAATTACAATGACTGAAAAATATTTATGATTATTATTTATTATTTGTTTTTATCATCATTAGACTCTGATTTTTTTCGGGACATTAACCAGGAGTAAAAAAGTAAGGGCACTGCAATTGTTAAGATTCCAAAGATAATTTCAAGTAGTGCCTGACTATTACCACCTTTTTGTTTTGATAAATTTGTGTTTATCATTATTTATATATATTAATCGAGATTTTTATTAGGTAGATAAAGTGTCTTATATTTTAAAGAAAATATAAAAATAATAATAAAAATGAAAAACTTTAGTGAATTTAATAAGAAAATTTATCAAATTAATAATGATGATTTAGATATAATCAATATTAAACCACATCCTTTTTATATTCCAGGAACCAATAATTATGATGTTTTCACAATTAGAAGATCAGCTTCCAATAAACTTAAAATGATTAATAATTATTTTTGGTATGAAGAAACTTTAGAAAAAGGTAAAAATATATGTTTGCAAATTAAAAATTTAATTAATTATGATTTTTATTTTGAAAATAAAGAAGAGTGTGAATTACAGTTAATTATTTTTTTAAAAAAAACCATTGAACTAGCCCAAAAAAATTCTTGTTTTATATTTTTCAGCGATGATTATTCCTGCCCTGAGTTTTGTCAATACGATAAAATTAAAAGTAATCTTAAAGTAATTAAAAATTTAGAACAAATGATAAAGCAGGTTTTAATAGAAGAGGCAAAGCAAAGAAAATATAAGAAATTATGTTTTACAATCTCTACATTTAGATCTTATCCAATTAATGATATTAACAAATTATATTTATTAAATAATGATTTAATATTTAATTTAGTTAGTGGTCATCAAAATGTATCTCCAAAATATAATACTATAGATAATATAAAACATCATCAAGAAGTGATTATGAATCTAGTTAACTCTGAAGAAAATTATAATATTATTATCAGCACACATAACCCTCTTTTTAAAAAAGATATTTTGGAATATATTGATAATAAAAAAAAAAGAAGATGTTTGAAAGGGTTTGCAATATTAGGAGATTACTTGAAATTAAATGATTATAAACAAATAGAGGAACATTTTAAATTTGATGATATATCTTTATTTATTTTAAGTGCAATCTATCCAGAAAATACTAAGATAAGTCCTTTTAGAATTGCTTTTTTTAAAAAATATCAATAATACATGATGGTTAAACCACCACTTAAAAAAAAATTATAAATTTAAATTCTAGATGATACAAGTTCTCCAAGACGGTAGAACAATTTTATATGAATATAATGAAAAAATTTATAATGAAAATGAAGAGGAAATAATAGAATTTTCTGACAAACCTTTTGAAATATTAGAACCAAAAGGAATGTCATGGCTGTTTAGTTTATGTTTTAGTCAAGGTAAATGCCAACCTTGTAATGATAATAATTATCAAATTGAATTAAAGGTTAGTAATATAATCAAATTTACAGATAGACCTGATAGAATATGGTCTCCTATGAATCATGATCAGTTGGCACAACTTTGGGATTATAAATTAGAGGATGAAAATAGTTTTTTTAATATAAATCCTAATGCAACTTTAAATATTTTTGATTCAGGTGAGGATTATGTAGTTAAAATTATTAATTGTAAACATTTAGATGATTTACTTTTATTAGATGTAGAATTATTATCTAATCAAGTAATTCCTAAAGATATAGGAAGTGGTTCTTTGTTTATTGATCCTACTATAAATCAATTGATAAGAAAAGAAAGAAATAGGATTCCTACGAAAACTAAATCTCCTGCTTTGCAAAAACAATCTCAAAGAAGAGGAGTATGTACTCGAGTTTATACTACAACCCCAAAAAAGCCTAATTCAGCCCTTAGAAAAGTAGCTAGAGTTAAATTAACAAATGGTCAGGAAGTTTCAGCATATATTCCAGGTGAAGGGCATAATTTACAAGAACATTCAGTTGTTTTAATAAGGGGAGGTAGAGTTAAAGATTTACCAGGTGTCAGATATCATATTTTAAGAGGTACTTTAGATACTCAGGGGGTAACATATGGAAAACAAAGAAGATCACTATATGGTGCTAAAAAACCTAAATAATTTACCAATTATCAGATGTAAGCTCGCCACCACCCAAACCTTCCCAGCTAATACTTTCTAGAAACTCTATAAAATTTGAATCGCTATCATAATCTTCATATTCCTGATGGGGATTTTCAAATGATTCTCTAAAAGAATAAAGTAAAAATTCTCCAAAGGTATAGTTTTCATAAATTAGATAACTAAAATATCTATCCCATCTCCATTCTAAATATCTTCTTTCATGTACTATCAAGTTACTTATAAAAGAATCAAAAGTATTTTTTCTTATTACTGTTCTTTTGATTTTTTGTCTACAGATGGGACAATTATCCTTTCGTCTTAACCAATGTTTAATACAATTAGAATGATAAATATGATTACAATTGGTAATTTCTAAACATTCTATAGCATGCATGGTATTTAAACATATTGAACACGTCTCTGGTTGACATAATAAGCCCTCTTTTACTTCTTTACCTATATTAATAAATTCTTGTATTTTTTCATTTATTTTTATTTTCTTTGTTTTCTCTATTTGTTTTTTAAACAATCTATAAAGTATTGAAAAACCAAAAAAAAAAATAATCAACCAAAAATATCTTAATAAATTTGACTTTAAATAAGTCTTTAATAAGACTACTCCTTCAAACCCCGCCTTGCCATACTTTTCTTCTTGTAAATAAGGTTTTATTTTATCTATTATAGTCTTTCTAATAGAAGAAGTTAAAATATTACTTGTATTATTTCCGGCTATAATAATTACTTTACGAGGTTTTAAGGATGTAAATAATAATATATCATTTTTTAATTTTAAATTATCAAAAACTTCAGATGCAAATATTTCTGGAGTTTGATAAAATGGAGATATTTTATCAATAGTTACTACTGCCATAGAATATCCATTATAATAATTTAAGTTTAATAATTCTAAGTTTATTTTTTCTTCCCAAATAGAATTTATTAATTTATTAGGATTAGTATTATTAATATTTATTTCATGGGAATAAATAGATTTGACATTAGGTAGAAATATAAAACTAAGGGTAATAGACAATAAATAAAAAATCAATCTATTCATTTAATTAGTTATGAATCTCTTTTACTTTTAAATATTAATCTACCATTAAAATTATAAGATTTATCTAGATAAGTTTAATGATACCTTTAACCAAGTATATTGAATATAAAAAAGGTACTTTACCTATTCTCTTAATTAGTGCCCATGGAGGATATATGATACCCGATGAAATACCTGATAGAAAGAATGGTAATTTATGCCCTGATTTAAAAACTATAGAATTTTCTTTAGATTTATACAACCAGGCAAATGAAATTTGGGGAGGTGTCCCCCATTTATTAATATGTAATTTATCTCGTAGCAAAATAGATTTAAATAGATCAAAGTATATAGGAACTGAATGTAAAGAAACTCAAGAAATTTGGGATAAATGGTTTAATTATATTGAAGAAATAATAGGAAATATTAAAAGAGATTATGGTTATGGTATAATTTTTGACATTCATGGTCATGGTGATTTAGCTAATAAAATATGGTTAGGTTATGGATTAAATAAAATCAAATTAGATACTAATCAATTTAATGAAAATAGTATACAAAATTTGATTAAATTAGGAAATCATAATAGTAAGGATATATTAATTGAGAAAAGAAGCTTAGGATATATTATTAACAAATTATATAACAAAGATATGTGTCTTCCCAATTTTGAAAATAAAATTGGATCTCAAAGATATTTATCAGGCGGGCTAATTATTAAAAAATATGGATGTAATGGTTTGTTTGACGCTATTCAAATAGAAATACCTAATTCGTTACGTACAGATCCTAAAAAGAGAATAGAATTTATAAAAATCTTTTTAGAAAGTATTTTATTATTTTTATCCCAAAATTTACATATAAACATCTTCCATCCTACATAAATTTTATTATAGAAATATAGATTTATAAGGAATGATTTATCCAAATGGTAATACAAATTCAATAATTAATGTAGACACTTCTGGAAATACAAATCAAACATCACAAAATGATTTACAGAGTACTAGACGTTATTTATTTCCTAATATAATAACTAATACTATAACAGGATCACTTTTTGGAAACATTATGTCAGTACGATTAAATTCTGCTAGATGTGGGGTTCAGGCACTTCCAACATCATCTGCTAGTATAGCAGGTGAATATAAATATCAAATTCAATTACAATATCCTGCTGTAAGTTTTAAAAATACAAAAAATGTATATATTTATACTGATTCTCAATTTATACAAACTGCAACTGGTTATAATAGTTCTCAAGGCAGTTATGCAATAGGAACATTAGTCCCATCTACGGGTTCTCTCACAGGTAATGATTATACTTTTACTACTACTATGTCTTCTTCTTTAGCTGGTTTATATAATATTAGACCTTTAAATCAAGGTGAAATACCAATAGTAAGTTATCAATCAGGTCATATCAGTAGTAATAGTTCAACAGGTATGGCACAAATGATGAGTGGAACGGTATTAACATATTATGCAAGTGATCCTAAGAAAACTATTACTATTGATACTTCTAGTATTGTAAATGGGCAAGAATTATATGTATCTGGAATCGCAGGAATTCCTGATAATTTGTATAAAATTTATACAAATATTACAAATAATCAAACTATTTATACTGGAACTAGTAACAGTAATTTCTTTATTCCTGCTCCATTAACATCCACTTCAACCCAAATATTTATTGAAGCTGTAATCGATCCAATTAATTATCCAGAAAGCTTACCAGGGCCCTCTTTATTAGCATCAGCTATTATTGTGGATCCCAATGGAATTTCTTTGCCGGGTGGAGTAGGTTTTGGGGAAAAAAATTCTATTGAAAGTTCAACAGGTACCATTACATTAAAGGCTGGGGATAACTATTTAGAAATAGGCCCAAATGGCATTAAAACTAATGAAGGTTTGATTACATCAAATGAAAATAGCGATCTTTTATTAAATTCGACAAGTACTGATAAATCATATTTAGATGTAGATCCAACAACAAATCATTTGGTTATGGCAGGTCCTAACTACGCCCCCGGTACAATTAATGCAGTATCTTATACTTCTGGTCAGCCTACGATAACATTGGATGATGAAGGAAATATTATTTTAGCTCCTGTTGCTCCAGGAATAGTTAAAGGTGTTACAGCTACTTTTACAGGGGTTAATCCGTCCACCGGTGGTGTAACAAGTTTGGGAAGCAGCACTTTAGGTTGGACTGAGTTATGGTTAAGTGATAATAATGATCAAACTAATTCTTATAATAGTTTTGTAAATTTTAATTTAAATACAGAATTACACGAGGTTCATGATACTTCATCTCCCAAAACATTTAGAGGATTAGCAATTAACAGTCTAACAAGTGGGGGGTCGGATAGTTTTGATACAAGTATAGATCCTAGATTATATTTTCAATCAGATCATGAAGGTTCAGGTTCAACATATCTAGAATATGATCAAGCTAATTCTGATTTACGTTTAGTTAATAAAGATACAGCTGGAGCAATAGTTTTAAACGCTAAAGAAATAACATTAGAATCTATTGGAACAAATAATCAAAATTATAATTACGTTTTAGCACCGGTTTATAGTACTGATACTACTAGTACCGATTTATTAACAATTGGAAAAATACAAACTAGTACTTCTACACAACAATCAACAAATGTAGGGTTACAATTTCTAACAGGAGGAACTACTTCAAATTTAATTAATGCAATTTATATGGAAAGTACAACTAAAATGAATATTACTGCAGATAGTAATATATTTTTAAATATTAAAGACGGTACTTCACATAAATCAATAATAGAAGTAGGTACTGGCGCTGTAACTGTAAATGGTGATTTGACTATTAGTAAAGGATCTAAATTTCAGTGGGGTGGATTAGAAGCTTCTGAAGATGATAGTAATAATATTACTTATACATCTACAACTGATAATATAAATTTTATATCATCCAATTCTACCTCAGGTCGAAACGAAATAAGAGCTATATCAAAAGGTAATTTTGTAATTGCTAATGGTACGGCAACAGATTCCATTAATGGAGAATTAGATTTTTCATACAGCTCCAATGATTGGACAATCACTAATGCAAGTGGTGGTATAAAATTTTCATCAGCTGTAAGTACAACCAATGCGTTTGATTTTAGTGCATCAGGACTAACTGATGGATCATTTTTAACTACATTATCCACCTCTACGATTACTGATGGTGGTACATCAAAAGGATTTAATCTTGGTTTAACTAATATGGGTACTGGATCACACACCGCATACGGTATATTATTAGATTATAATAAAACTGGAATTACGGCTTCAGGAAAAACTTCTAATGTTTATGGTCTTACAGTAGATTTAGATGATGCTAGTTCAAATGTGGGTACAGTTAATGCTTATGGTATAGATATTTCTAGTGCATTTACCAATTCATCAGGTTCATTAACCTCAGTAGGAGCAAGAATTGCATCTTCAGGTGCCGACGATAATATTGGTGTTCTGATAAATTGTCCCGATACTAACAATACAGATTTGAAAATTACAAGTTCTGCTGAAAATAGAGATTTCTTTTCAATTACGACTACTACAAATGGGGCAACCACGATTGCAACTACTGATCATGATGCATCAAATGCAAATTTAACTTTTAGCGTTGATGGGACTTTGGATATTGACGCAACTGGAGCATTACAAATTAACTCTTCTGCAGGTGCTATATCAGTTGGTAATGATGTAGTAGCACAAGCCATTAATATAGGTACAGGTGCAGCTGCTAGAACCATTACTATTGGTAATGCAACTGGTGCTACGGCAGTTAATGTTACTACAGGTACAGGAGGTATTGCATTAGCATCAACTGGAACTGGTGATATTACTATTGATTCTGACGATACGTTACTTCTTGACGCTGACGGTGTATTAGAACTCAATTCATCTGCAGGTGCAATTAGTATTGGTAATGATGCAGTAGCACAAGCCATTAATGTAGGTACAGGTGCAGCTGCTAGAACCATTACTATTGGTAATGTTACAGGAGCAACAGCCATGAATGTAAACGCCGGTACAGGAGGTATTGCATTAGCATCAACTGGAACTGGTGATATTACTATTGATTCTGATGATACGTTACTTCTTGACGCTGACGGTGTATTAGAACTCAATTCATCTGCAGGTGCAATTAGTATTGGTAATGATGCAGTAGCACAAGCCATTAATGTAGGTACAGGTGCAGCTGCTAGAACCATTACTATTGGTAATGCAACTGGAGCTACAGCAGTTAATTTAACATCGGGGTCGGGTGGTATAACAATTAATGGAAACATAAAGGCCACTCTACCATTTTTTTCAGATTATGATGCTGTTGCTCAAACCACAGATACTTTAGTTTATGCGGATGATAGCATACAAGCAGGTAAGTATAATACTGTAAGTAATGATGGGACAACAATCACATTGCCCGCAGTCCAAATTGGTGCAACATTTATAATTGTTAATATTGCGACAGATGGCGGTGCACTTTTAACTATTAGTCCAAATAGTAATGATAAATTTTTAACTAACATTGCAGGTAGCATAGGAACAGATGATAAAGATATAATAAATACTAAAGCTACACAAAAACAATATGATTATGTAAAATTAGTAGGATTTAACGCTGATGGATGGTTAATAGATGAAATTAGGGGTATTTGGGTAGATCAAGCATAAATGAAATAAAATCAAATTAATTTAAAACTACTCCTAAAAAGTTATAATGGTTGATATCATACACCATTAAATTTAATTAAATATATATAATAATAACTATGTACCGATTATTATATTTATTTCTAGTATTATTACCAATTTTTTATTTATGTCTTGAAAAATTTAATTCAAAATTTAGAGCTAGAACAAAAATTCTTAAAAACAAAAGTAAATTAATGTTTAATAGTATAAGAGAAAGAAGTATTCAAGGAACACCAATATCTGAATTAACTTTAAAAACTTGGGACTATAAAGAAAATGGAATGGATTGGGTAGAATTTATTCAATTAATATCTCCTATAGATATTGATACTACTTCTACAATTAAGCAAAAAAATAATAATACCTTAGTATTTCATTCTCCTAACAGACCAATTTCTATGTATGGAAATAATAATGGGAAAGCAGTTTATTTTATGAATACCGATAATTTGGTCTTTTGTGAATATAAGAAGGAATTATATAGATTTCAAGAAATTAATTATCATCATTCATCGGAACATTCTGTAAACTCGATTTCATTTGATGGTGAAATCCAACTCTTTCATATTAGTAAAAATGATCAGATATTAATCATTTCATTATTAGTAGAATACAAAGAAGATTGTGACTCATACTTTTATGATCAATTTTTTAAGAATAAATTTGAAGATATTCCAAATTTTAAATTATCTTCTAATATAAGTTATCCAGGTACTAAAAAATCTTTTGATTTTAATAAAATTTTTAATGAAAAACTTAAAGATTCTAACTATTATATCTATCAAGGCTCATTAAATGTGCCTGCTTATGTCGAACAAGAGGTTACATGGATTATTTGTAAAGATATTATATATATTCCAACTAAATTAAGTAATGTAGATGGTTTAACAAATAATAGTCTGGAAGTTAAAAAGAATTTTAAGATTCCAATTATAGAACTAACTTCTTAAGGGCAAAAAGGTAATAATTCTTCTAAATTAGCAATTTTATGTGTTTCCAAGTATTTTTTGTAATTTTTAATTTTATTTAAACTATTTTTTAAATGAAAGTTCAACCAGGATGGTAACATTAAATTATCTAACATAGTGATAATATCTTCTATTTTAATTTTTAATCCTTGAAGACGCATTTTTATTTTATTTAATAAAAAAGTTTGATCATTGGTCAAAGTAGTATTATGTCTAGGATTTCTTATGTATTCCAATTCAATTTCTTCTTTAAAATCTATTAAAATTAAGTAAAAAGGGTTTATATCAACTCTTTTTGGTTTTTTACTAATTTCACTATGAACAGCCCAATTAATAACACTGTCGCTAATTTTTTCTCTACATATAGGACATGTGTCAATATTATAAATACATGTAGCACATACACTATGTCCACAATCACTAATTATGTTGATTACTCTATCATCTGTATTGTAATTTCTTAAACAAATTGGACAAGAAGGGCATCCAATTTCTGTTATGTTTAATTCCTCAACTGATGATAATAGAGTATTATTATCATCATTCTGATTATCGGAAGCTGAATCGCTTAAAATTTCATCTGTTTGGTCGCTGCCATATATATTAGATTCATAATCTGCAATAGACTGATTAGAAATATAATCTGACATTTATATAGACATATAAAATTTATAATAATTTTGAACAAATTAATAAAAATAAGAAATCCAAGTATAAATTAAACTTAGAATTATAGGAAAAACTAAAGATAAATAAAACCATTGATAATTTGGTTTAAGATATTCAGCTTTCATATGAAATCGATCTACATCTATTATTTTAACATCCAAAGTCTTTCCTATTTTATCTTTATCATAAGGAACTAATACATTATTATAGGATTTATCATGAGCAATTAAATAATTTTTATATTTTGATTTTTGATCACTGACATATAATTTTAAAATTTGATTCTTAAAATGTTCATTAGGTAAGTAACTTTTGTATAATTCAGTTAACGTTTTACTTCTTTGATTTACTATTCGACCATCTATTAAGGGTAATTTTGCTGCAGGTGTACCTGGTCTGGGATAAAATTTACTAATATGAATAAATTTAAATTTATATTTTTTTACTAATTCTATTGTTTCTTCAAAATCTGCATCGGTCTCCGTTGGGAATCCAACTATAATGTCGGTTTGAATGGTGATATTAGGAACATTTTCATACATGTGATCCACCACATCACAAAATTCCTCTATATTATATTCTCTATTCATTTCTTTTAAAACTTTACTACTTCCTGATTGAACGGGTATATGTAAATAAGAATATACATTAGGATGATTTAAAAAATCTGAAATAGCATCTAGTTGTTCTAATATATGAGGAGGATTTGTCATTCCAAATTTTACCATTACATGTTTATCTTTAGGTAAAATTTCTACAATGTGGGCTAATAATTCCGATAAGCTCGTACCTATATCTTTTCCGTATGCTCCCGAATCTTCACTTTCCAAGTCAATTTGGATTACTCCTTCTTCTATAACTGTAACAATTCTATCTAAAATTGCTTCTATTTCATAACTACCTACATTACCTCTAGCATGTTTTGTTTTGCAAAACGTGCATGACCCCAAACAACCTTTACTAATTGGTATAATTTCAGTCATTTCTCTACTTCTGATTTTAGGTAAATCTAATCTTGGCTTTCTGCCCCTACCTAATAGTCTTACAATATTTCCTTTTAATGTTTGTTCAACAACTTCTAAGACTCTATCAATCTGCTGAACCCCTACAACTGAATAGCCTTGAATATTTTTATTATGTCGATCACCTTGAGGTACACAACCAGCTAAAACAATGAATTTTTTCATCGTTTCTCCTAATTTTATTTCTTTTATAAAACTCTTTTCAGAAGGTCCTTTGACTGTACAACTATTTAATAACCACAAATCTGCCTCTTGTTTTTTTTCTGTGATTATATAGCCATATTCGGCTAAAATTCCAGTCATATATTGAGAATCACTCAAGTTATGAGGGCAACCCCAGGTTTTAACATATATTTTCTGAGTACCCGGAATTATTTTATCGGGAATTTCTTCTGTTAATCTTTTTTTTGTTTTAACGTTTCTTAAACCGCTATTCATCCTTTTTTTTTTATCGTTTAAATCAGGTAAGTCAAAGTTAAGATCTTCTATATCCATATTTGTACCACAACTCATAATATTATTTATATTAATAAATAATATTATTTTTAATTAAAAAAAATGCAATGACGATGACTGACAATGAAGCAGTTGATATTATATAATAATAAAATACAACGTCTGATGTTTGGAACAAATGTTTGAAATTTAAAGTTTTTTGATTATGTTAAAATTAACTGAAATATTTATAACTTTTTGTATTGCCGGGAGCTGGAATCGCACCAGCGACACAAGGATTTTCAGTCCTATGCTCTACTACTGAGCTATCCCGGCGTATTGTTTGGAATAATTGTAAGAAAAAAATTTACAAAGAAATTAACTGATGTGGAGAGGGGTGGATTCGAACCACCGAAGACCGAAGTCAGCCGATTTACAGTCGGCCACATTTGACCGCTTTGCTACCTCTCCTTTATATATAATAAACAATGATCTAGTGAAGTATGAACTTCATGTATAAATTAATTAAATTAACAAGACCTAATATACTTAATTTAACAGTTCAAATATAGTAAATTAATACTAATATTTATAAACTGTACCCTTGGCCGGACTTGAACCGGCAAGCTCATTTAGAACGGCGGATTTTGAGTCCGCTGCGTCTACCAATTCCGCCACAAGGGCATTTTAAAATTCTGCTAGTTAGAACATAAAAAATATTTGAAATTTAAAGTGTATTGATTATGTTAAAATTAACTGATGAGGAGAGGGGTGGATTTGAACCACCGACAGCTTTTAAACTGTACGGGTTAGCAACCACGTTCCTTTCGGCCAGACTCAGGCACCTCTCCTTTATATATAATAAGAAAAAAACTATATATTAAAAAAAAATAATTACTGTTTATTAGATAAACAGTTATATATAAAATAATTACTGTTTATTAGATAAACAGTTATATAAAAAAGTATCATGAATTCTTAGAAAAAAATGGTTTTTATCATGAAAGAAGGATAACATTTTTTCGCATTTATCACATACATTATAATCCGGACAAGTGAAGCATTTATATCTAATTCCTTTAAAATTAAGTTGTAAACAATTACTACATTTAATACCGTAATGAATTATATTTTCGTTTAAATTTTTTTGTAAAATTGTTTTATTAACATCATTTATACCTTTTTTAATTTCATCTAAATCTTTTTTAATTTCAGATAGATCTGGAGAATCGCATGAATCGATTTCCATATCAGTTCCTGAATTAAAATAATTATTAATCATTATTATAAAGTAGATAAAGAAAACTTTATTAATAGATAATAATGAAATTATATTTATTAAGTTTTTTATTTCTCTTAATCAATAGCCCCCTGATTACATATTCATTTAATTTTTTTGGATTTATTCCTTCATTTCAGGGTAGAGTTTCTCATTTAAACAAGGTAAATTTCGAAACACCTTGTTTTGATGTTGGAGTTAAATACAATGCAAATAATTTAACAATTAATCTTCAAAATAGGAAAAAATTTTTATGTTCCGACAGTTACATTATTTCAAATAATCACAGATTAATGTGGAAAACATATTTATTAGAAGGAGAAAATGTAATAGAATTTGACAATTTAACTAATACAGAAATTAGAGATATTAATTATTATGGTATTAATATATTTTACTTACAAGAAGGTATTATTGAGGCATTGGCTAATTTAGTATATACAACACAATTGTTTACAGGAGATCATGTTACCGATTATAACTTAAATTTTTTAAAAGAAAAAATGAATTTGGATTATCAAGAGTGGAATAAAAATATTGTATTCGATGAATCGGAAATTAAAAATGGAGATATGTTTGCGATTACAAGATTAGATGGTTTAGACCCAACAATTATGTGGGGAACTGGAAGTCATATGGGACATACTGCTATAGCTTTATGGATCAATGGAGAATTATTTATTTGTGAATCAACAGATAAAAATCCTTTAGGTGAAAGTTATTGGCCCCCTCCTTATGGAATTATTAAAACACCATACAAACAATGGATACAACAAGCCAGAAAAGCAGAATTTATGGTAGATATTATAAGATTGGCTCCCCATTATCAAAATAGTTTTAATAAAAATATTCAAAAAGTAATCAAACTATTTAATAATTTAGAAGGTCTACCTTATGGTTACAGAAATTTTTTGTTTGGATGGATAGATACAATAGATAACAATTTTCCAGCTGAATTATCAAAAGAGTTTTTAGTAAATTTATTGGCAGCCTTAGAAAGAAATAATACTACTAAGAGTGAGATTTCTAAATTTATAGATGAAGCATTAACATTTAGACTTAATAAGAACTATAAAAATTTATCTTTAGTTGATATCATAGATAAAACTATTCTTGAAAAAAAATCAATATATGATTTATTTACTGTTCCAGAAAATGATGGTTGGATATATTCAGATGGGTATAGTTACGTTTGTAACACATTTGTCTTAAGATTATATAAAGAAGCAGGAATATTTGAGGAAATAAATAATGATATAAACGTAACCGAATTTTCTCCCAGAGACACATATGAAATACAAATCTTTGATGAAGATTGGGTTCCTGAAAAATGTAAGAATTCAGGTAATATATGTCAAATTATGGGTGAATATGAAATGATTTTACCAAATTTCAATTCAATTCCTATGTATTCTTTTATGAATCAAAATTGCCCTTCCATCGCTCCTAAATATTTTAGGCCAAATGGATGTTAAAAATATTAGTAAAAATTATAATTATTTAAAAAAATAATTGATTATTCTTGAAATAATGGCTTCAAAAATAATTAAAAATATCAAAACTCTACCTTTAGCTGAATTACAAAGAGTTTTAAATCCAGTAATAGGAAATTACGCTGGGTATGCATTACCAATGCAATTTGGATACAATAAAACATCCGATGTAATTAGGAATATTAGACAAGGTAAACCAGTAATATTCGATGTTAGTCATATGGGTGTAATAAGATTCAAAAATAATGATTTGGAAAAATCTCATAGATTATTAGAAAAAGTTTTCCCTATCAATACTAATCTATTAAAAGAAAACAAATCTAAATTAACAGTTCTTTTAAATAATAAGGGGCATGTTCAAGACGATTTGATTATATCTAATATAAATGATAAAAGTCATAGATTGGTTGTTAATGCAGCAACCAAGCACGACATCTATAATATATTACAAATGTATAATAAAGAAAAAATAGATATATCTTTAGAAAATGAAATTATCCTAGCAGTACAAGGACATGAAAGTCAAGTATTATTAGAAACTATATTAAATGTCAATCTTGATAATTTAAAATTTAATGATAATATATCTGCAAAACTCGCTGGCAATCACAAATCAATTGAGATATCTAGAACAGGTTATACTGGTGAAGATGGTTTTGAAATTTATTGTGATATTGACGCTGGCAAATTTATTTATCAAAAATTATTAGATTTAAAAAATGAAATTCATTTTGGAGGATTAATAGAAAGAGATTTATTAAGACTAGAAGCTGGATTCTGTCTGAGTGGCAACGAATTTGGTAATGATAAAAATATTTTATTTTCTGAGTTAAATATGGATTTTTTAATAGGAAAAAGAAGAAGAGAAGATAAAGCATTTTTAGGAGGTGATAAATTAATTGATTCTAATAGAATAAGAACTGGTTTCTTTTCTGAAAAACCAATTAAAGATGGAGATATTATATATCAAGCGGGAAAATGTGTTGGTCAAATATCTTCCTTTAATAAATCTTTTTCGCTTAATAAATTTATTTCTATGGGTTATTTAGATAAGAATTCCAAAAATGAAATCTATGTCAAAAGAAGAGATAAAATAATTTATTTACAGCCTATAGACTTACCTTTTGTACCTCTTAACTTTAAGATTTAAGAGCATGTTGTAAAGCCATATCGTGAAAATAATCAATATCACTTTGGGTCCAGTCTTCTTTTATAATATTAGCCTTATTAGATTTTGAATTATTAGAACTTGTAACATTATAATGGTCTTCTTCTTCTCTCCTTAGAGTACCATGGGCATGCATAATTGCCATTTTATCTAGATAATCATAACCTTCATAAATAGAATCCGGATCAATATCTTTAGAATGGGAAATACTTTTACCATATGATTGATATTGAAGTTTTGAATTATCATAAATAATCGGGGGAGTGTTATTAAAATTTAATCCGAATCTAATCAGATTTGTATTAATTATTCTTTTAATTAGCGACATTATAATAAAGTATCATAATAAAATAAATTATTTAATAATATATTTTCAATTTTTAATAAAAAATTGATAATTCATTTAATTATCTGATATACATCAATATTAATTAAAAATCAAAAATGTTTAGAAATACAAGACAAATTAAAAGAACCTTTTCGACAATCATGGGGGAAAATATCTTAAATAAAAAAGATGTTGGTGCTGATTTTGTAGAAAAAACATTAAAAAATAAAGTAGTAGCCACCTTAGGGTATGGGCCTCAAGCAATGAGCCAATCTCTTAATCTTAGAGATAATGGTATTAATGTAATTTTAGGAGTAAGAAAAAGTGACAGCAAGTCTAGCAGCTGGAGTAAAGCCTTAGCTGATGGGTGGGAAGCTGATAAAAATCTTTTTACTATAGATGAGGCGGCACACAAAGGAGATATTGTCCAATATTTATTATCAGATGCTGGGCAAATTTCTCAATGGCCTAGTGTTGAAAGTAATCTAAAACCAGGTAATGCATTATATTTTTCTCATGGATTTGGTATTGTGTATTCAGATCAAACAAATATTAAACCAGCTGAAGATATTGATGTAATTATGGTAGCTCCAAAAGGTCCCGGGATTTTTGTTAGGAGAAACTTTCTAGAAGGAAAACACGTTAATGCCTCTTGGTCTGTACATAATAATTATAGTGGAAATGCCACAAATCTTTGTCATGCAATGGGATTTGGAATTGGATGCAATAATCTATTTGAAACTACCTTTAAAAAAGAAGTTTACAGTGATTTAGTTGGAGAAAGATCTGTTTTAATGGGTATGATGCAAGGAGCATTTTTAGCTCAATATGATGTTCTAAGAGAAAGAGGTCATAGTCCTTCAGAAGCCTATAACGAAACAGTAGAAGAAGGATTAAAAACATTATATCCTTTAATTGCTGAAAATGGTATGGACTGGATGTATTCTAATTGTTCGACTACAGCTCAAAGAGGAGCATTAGATTGGGCACCTAAATATTATTCAGCAATAAAACCAGTTATTGAGGAATGTTATCAACAAGTAGAAAATGGAGAAGAAGCAAGAATTTCGATTGAAGCAAATTCAGCAGATGATTATAGAGAGAAATTAGAAGTGGAATTAGCTAAAATTAAAAATCAAGAAATTTGGAAAACCTTTCACGAAATGAAAAAATTGAGGTAGAAATATCAGTGTATCTTAAAATAATTTAAAGACCTTTAATATGAAACTTTCTTTTATTAATTTTAAATTTATAATTATCACATATATCTTAATTCTTATTATTCAATTTATTTTATTACAAAAGCCTATTTTTAACAATAATTATATTAATTTAAAAAAAAATATAAATTATAATTTAAAAAATAAAGAAGAATTAGAACAATATCTAAATGAGCAATTAGATGTAAGGTTGAAAATATAAAAAATATTGATGACATTGAAAAGAGTGTAGATTATTTGAATAAAAATTTAAAAAATTTGTTGGTTTAAATTGGCACGATATAGTACATAAATCAAATAATTTAATAGATTTTTCACCTTATAAGGTTGATATTGATTTGGCAAAAGATATGTTCTACGAAGAAAATTATAATCAAAATCAGAAAATAAGTTATTTTTGGATTTATCCTTATGAAGGACTTAGTTTGAAAAAAAATCAATTTATAAAAAAATTAAAATTAAAAAAAAAAATATAGTTATTGGAGTTGGATATAATTTAAGAGATTTAAATGATATTTCGGGTAAAAGGTTATATCAAATAATGAGCAAATTTTATTTATTAATTGGAAGCTTGTTAAGTTTAGGTATTCCAATTTTAATACTTTTATGCTCTAATAGTTTTCTAAATAAATTTAAATCATTATTTATTTTATTTGTTATTAATATTTTTATTATTGTTTATATTAATAAATTAGATAGAAATTCATCATTTAAAGAGGAATTCGAGATGATAAAATCTATTCAAACAGGTAATTTAAGTCTATCTTATTTAACAGGTGTTACAATTTTTATATTAGGAACACTAACTACTATCAAAGCTAGTTTGTATTTTGTCTACACTGTCAATTTTAACAATCATCATTAATCATTTTGCAATAACACGTTTGAGTTCAATTAAAAATATTAAAAAAGCAAGAATAAATAAACAATTTTTTTATAATTATGGTGTTTTATTAGATTGTATTATTCTATTAAATTTTATAATTCATTTATTAAATGAACTTTTTTTACTGCCTTAATTACAAGCATCTTAAAAATTGAATAAATCATTGCTATGATTTTGGTTTTTGAGATAAAATAACATAATGTCAGATAACAATTCATGTTGTACCTGCATAATAAGCACATTTTGTGCACTTTCTGGAATACTATTTTTAGGAATGGTCGTATCACCTTTGATAAACAGTCTTGATTTTGAAGAGACACAATGTTATGTAAATTATACTCAAATACCAAACACGCTGCCAAATGAAACTTGTAATGAAAATTGGGTTCATTGCGATTGTGGTAGAAGATGTAATTTTGAAACTGCATGTGCCCAAATATTTGTTACTATAGAGAATTCTTCTACACCAGTTTTATTATTACCCAGTACTATATCATGGTATAATAATGGAACATCGTGTACCTATTCTAACAAAAGATGCGAAAATAATATTGTTTATATGATTCAATCCATGCAATTAGCAAAAAATCAAGTTGAACCATATGAACAATATAAAAATGAAAAAGAACCTATTACATGTTATGTTAATAGTCAGGGTGAAAATGCCTATTTGAGTAACGAACTGTTGTTAAAAGACTATTTACCCTATAGTATAATGTTAGGAATAGGTATACTTTTATTTTTTTGTTTAATATATTTTATCAAATGTAAAAAAGATTAAAATTCATAAGTGGCTATAATGTTATCAGCAATAAATTTTCTTAATTTTTTATTAAAATTTTTATTAAAATTAGCTAAATTAACAATCTTATTCATTAATATTTCTAATGTGATTAACATATTATAATTTTCAATCTTAATTTGAAATCCCATTTCTAAAAGTTCTTGATTAATTAATATATCAACACCACCCTCAGGAATATACATCATATTTGCAGGAGGCAATATTATGTTTGCTGTTTGAATATTTTGAGTAACTCTTTTAATAAAATCCTCTTGAGTATAATTTTGAGAATGTTCTCCAAAATACCAAAAAAAGTTAGCAAATTGTTTTTTTCTATCCATTTTATGATAATCTTCTATATTATCAAAGCTATTTAGAAAGAATTTTTGTTGATCAGATGTAATTTTCAAAATAATTCCAAAATCTACAATTGACATTTTAACCTTTTCATCATGAATATAAAATAATAAATTACCAGCATGAAAATCTCCATGAATTATTCTTTCCTGACACATCTTGTAAATTGCAAAGAATAATAAAAGATAAGTTTGTTCCATAATATCATCATTTTTTTTATACAAATCCACAAAATTAAATAAGCTAAGTCCTTTTTCTTGACTCATAATAATATGATTTTTATCAAAGTAAAAACATTTAGGGATATTAATTCTTTCACTATCTTCAAATATACGATAAAATATTTCCATATTTTTAACTTCTTGTTGAGAATTTACTTGATCTAAAAAATACTTATGATAACTTTTATAGCTGATAATTTTAAACAAAATACTATTATGAGCAATTAAGCCAATATTTATCAATAATTTAAATAATGCAATTCCCGAAAAAATAGATTCAGAATCACAAAAATATTCCTTTAGGATACAAGGCTTAGTCTTGTATAAAATTTGATAAACATATGCAATTGAGCCCGATCCAATAGATAGAGGTTTTATAATTTTAATATCCTTATTTTTATTTAAAACACAAGAATTTATATTTTTTGGAACATATAAATTATCTAGTATATTCAAATATCGTTTTTTTCTTCTAAAATCTGCATCTAAAAAATTATTTTGTGAAACTTGACTTATTTTAATAAAAGCAGGGCCTATTTTTGCTAATAACCATAATGCTAAAGAATTGTAAATGATATCAGGGACTAAATAAAACTTATTTAAAATAGATAACCCAGATAAGAATATAAATAGAAAGAATTTATAAACCAGTTGAATAGACATAGACGTATATATAGTTATATTTTAGATAATTAAAAAAAATAGTAAAAATTACTATAATAGCTTTCCAAAAACCCAAAGTATTATATAAAATTTTTATTTTTTCGAACTTTGAAATCGATATCCTTTCTGAAACATCATATTTCTTTTTTCTTATTTCTTGATTTATTTGAGAATATAATATTTTAGAAATATTAATAGCATCGCGATTTTCGCTATCAATCTTTTCAATACCTACTTGAGCGATTTGATATATTTCATCACATCTTTTTAATTCAAACTCTATTAATTTTTTAAAATTATCATCATTAACAAATTCACTAATATCACAATTAAATTTTTTCTGATCTTCTATTGGAATATAAACTCTTGATGGTAACATTAATAAATCTTCTTTGATATCTCTTAAAAAATTTGTTAATTGAAAACCAAAACCTAAATTTCTAGCATATAATCTCATTTTATTATCATTATAATTCGAGCAGTTATTATTAAAACTCATAATTTGTAACATTACTTCGCCAATTACTGCAGCCGAACCTTCCATATATTCTTTTAATTCTCTAAAAGTATTGTATTTATTTTTTTTCAAATCCAATTTCATAGAAAAGAAAAATTTATGGTAAATAATTCGGTCAATCTTAATTAAATTAGTAGTATAAATTACAGCTCTCATTATTGTAGGATAGTTTAGCCAAATTTCTTCTTTTATTTCAAATTTTTTGTCTACGGTTAATTCTAATAAATCAAAAAATTTTTTTTCGAATTCAAGGATTTTTTCAAATTTAATTTTATTATTACCTATTTCTGTATCCACTATATCATCTACATATCGAACTAACGCATAGAAAGCACATATATGTAAAAATCGGTCGTGATTAAATAATAATGCGCCCCAATAATAGGTTTTCGCATGCTGTTTAAAAATTTTATGACACTCTTGATACGAGTTCATTAATTTATAATTTATTTCCATTAATAATATATTAAAAAGAAAAAAATGAGGAAACAAATTTATATTATCGGTGGAGGAGTATCTGGTTTGGTATCTGCTTGTTATTTAAAAAAAAAAGGATACGATGTAACAATAATAGAAAAAAATAATGTATCAGGTGGTCGGCTATTCGAATTTAAAGAAGAAGGTTTTCATTTTAATAATGGTCCGAGTTGGTATTGGATGAAAGATATTTTTGAAGAAGTTTTTTTAGATATAGGAATTTCAAAACAAGAAATGTATTGGTTAATTAAATTAGATCCTCAATATAAAATAGTGTTTCCAGATAAGGATATGATTATTCCAGGAGAATATTCAGAAATAAGAAAATTATTCCCTATAAATGAAAGGTCTAAATTAGATAGCTTTGTTAAAGAATCGAAAAATAAATATCAAATTTCTAGAAAATATTTTTTACGATATAAAAATCTCTCTATTTTTGAATATTTTAATTGGGAAACACTTTTTAATATTTTTTCATTTAATTTTCATTTGTCTTATCGTGATTATTGTAAAAAATTTACTGATAATAAATACTTGCAGACACTTCTTGAATGGCCAGCCTTATTTATTGGATCCTCTCCTAAATCTGTATCAGCAATGTATTCTATATTATCATATTCAATGTTAGCGGAAGGCACATATTTACCAGCAAAGGGAATGATAGAAATAGTTAATCTTTTAGAAAATCATAGTAAAAAATTAGGTGTGAATATAAAATTAAATGAAAGTTTAATTGATTACAAGATTAAGAATAATAAAATAATAAACATCATAACAGATAAGAATATTTATCAAGACATTGAGGATATTATATGTTCTTGCGATTATAATTTTAATGAATCTTTATTACCTGATAATTATAAAACTTATCCTAATAAATATTGGCAAAAACTAGAATTATGTCCATCTTGTATCTTAATACATTTAGGATTAAATAAAAAATTACCAACAAAAGATTTTCATGTTTTATTCTTTGATAATAATCTAGATCATCATCTCAATTGTATTTATGATCAAAAAAAATTACCATCGGAGCCATTATTTTATTTAAATATTTCTTCGAAATTATCATTAACAGCACCATATGATTGTGAAAATTTATTTATTTTAATTCCGACAGGTCCTGGGATGATTATTAATCAAAAGGATATTGAGGAAGCTTATAAATATGTAATTAATAAATTAGAAACATATTATAAAATCAAATTAAAAGACAATATTATTAAAAAAAAGATTTTTAAAAATCAAGATTTTTCATCAAGATTCAATGCTTATCAATCAAATGCATATGGTTTAACATGTCATCCCTTACAAACTGCCTTTCTAAAACCTAGAATAATGTCTAGATATATAAATAACTTGTATTATTGCGGGCAATTAACAAACCCAGGACCTGGACTACCTCCTTGTTTATTATCAGGAATAGTAACTAGTAAATATTTAATTCAGAATAAGGGACAGTCCAATAGATTCAAGATAGGAGAATCATTAACTTTAATACTATCTATATTTATCAGAACTTTCTCTTTTTTCACTACATTAAAAGTTTTTATTAAGGAAATTTTGTATATTTTTTTTAATTATTTAATATAATGTTTGACATTATAATAATAGGTAGTGGACCATCATCATTATTAATGACCCATTATTTATTAACTCATTATCAGTATAATATTTGCTTAATTACAAAAAAATTTCTACCATGGCATTGTACCTATGGTATTTTTGAAAAAAGTTTACAAAATAGTTGGCTATTAAACGATCCCATAATGAAAGATATATTTAGTCATAAATTAGATTGTCAATTACATTGTCCTGATAAAAATCAAAAATTAGATCTGAATAAAAATATAGAATTATTGCAAGAAAAATATTATTTATTAAACAATAATGATTTTTTTATAAAAATTAATGAATTATTTTTAAATAATAAAAATAATAATGAAAAAAAAATTAAATCGTTAAATCTGAAAGAAGGTACTGTATTAAATATAATAAATCACAAAGATAAAAAAAAGGTAATCTATTTAAAAAATAATAAGAAAAAAGTATTATTTGGGAAATTAATAATTGAAGGGACTGGTCACTTAAAACCAATTGGAATTAGATATTTATTAGATTACCCTAAAAGTTATCAAACTTTTGTAGGATATAAAATAGAAACGGTTGAGCCTCATGGTTTTTCAAAAGTTATTTTAATGGATTGGTACGATACGGAAATAGGTAATTGTCCTTCTTCGTTTTGTTATTTTATTCCTTATTCAAAAACTGTACTTTTTGCAGAAGAGACAATTTTATGTAATAACAGCCATGAAAAATATCATAAGATTTTAGAAAGTAGGTTGAAAAAAAGACTAGATGATTATAAGCTAAATATTAAAAAAGTTATCTTTATAGAAAAAAATATAATAAGCATGAATCGTTTTGTACCCGATCCCAATAGTGTATCTCTCGGAATAGGTGTTAATGGAAATATGGTAAATCCTGTTTCAGGATATAGTTTGGGAATTAATATTTACAATATTCCTAAATTAGCAAAATTGATTAATATTCATCAATTTGATACTTTTAAAATATATCAAGATTTTTGGAATTGGGAAAAAAAATTAATGTTCATTATTAATTTAGCAGGTCAAAAAATGTTACTATCATATAAAACAAATAAGCAATATTCAATATTTTTCAAGCAGTTTATTTCAAAAACCAATCACAATAAGGTGCATTTTAATTTTATTTTCCACAATATTTTTGATAATAAATTACAATTTTTAAAAACATTGTATATATATTTTACATTAGGTTGGAGAATTATTATTGATTTAATATTGAATACAGGAAAAATAATAATAATTTTTTTACTGAATAGGTAGAATTAAATTAGATATAATTTAATATTGAATACAGGAAAAATAATAATAATTTTTTTACTGAATAGGTAGAATTAAATTAGATATAATTTAATATTGAATACAGGAAAAATAATAATAATTTTTTTACTAAATAGTTATAGCTAATTTAATATATTCTAATAAACCCTTAAAGTCGCAATCAAAGTCTTTGACTAAACCATGAAAAATATCAAATGCATGAGGCATATCTTTTACTATTTTATATTCAAATTTACATTTTGAAACTTTAATTTTATCAATTAAACTTAATATTTCATCTAATATTAATTCGTTTTCACCAGCCCTTAGATAAATAGGTGGAAATTGTGTATAGTCAAAATCTAATGGAGTTAAATCCCATCTTTCATCAGTTATCTCATAACCTAAATAGGTTTTAGTTGCTAAATCGACAGCAAATGGAGTTAAAAAATCTTTATCTATATTTTTTGTCCAAAAGCTATCCCTCTTATTTGTAATTATCCAAGGAGATAAACATATCAAAGCTTTTGGCTTTTTAATATTTTCATTAATAATTTTATTTGTTATTTGTAAAAGTAGATTTGCTCCAGATGAATCTCCCATAAAAACAAACGAACTTTTTGGAAATAGTGTTGTTAAATAACGATATTTTTGATAACATATATTTATAGCTAATGGATATTTATATTCTGGAGCTTTAGGATAATCCATTAATAAATAATTTAGACCTTTGGCCTTTATACTACTATCAATTCTATTTATTAAACCAAAATAAGCTTCTGGCGATCCAACACAGTACCCGCCTCCATGGAAATAAATTAAAATTGTTTCAGGTGTTTCAGAAAAATCACCATACCATACACATCTTGAATCATTAATTGAAAATTCTACAAATTTATGAATATGCGTAGATGAAATTAAAAGACGTGGAATATTAAAAAGCCATTGAACATCTTCTGTCCCTATTTCCATATCTTCTCCAATAATAAAAATTTCTTTTAAGAAATGTATTAGATTATTAAATGTCCAATTGGATTTAATATTGATTTTAAATATTCGTAAAACTAGAATACTTATTTTAGTAATTAGAATAGTTCTATTAAAAAGAGATAATGTCATTCTTAATAATTAAAATAAAAAAAGAATTAAATATTATCTAATACAAAATCCTTGATTTATATATTATAAATGATAGATTATATAGCCACTCTTACTCTTTTAATTTTTTAAAAAATTTGATATATTTAGGATATATTAATAAATTAAATCATATTTACTTTATAAATAAAATGAATACACCTCATGCAAAAAGAGTTAAATATAATGTTCCTTTTGGAAATGTAGATGATAATAGAGGTCAAAATTTAATAGATCCTCCTAAAATGGTTGAAGATCATTATTATTGGTTGAGAGATGATAAAAGGGAAAATGAAGAAATTTTAAATCATCTTAAAAAAGAAAATGCATATACTGAAAATGTTATGTCAAAAAATAAAGAAGTAATTGAAAGTATGTATGCTGATTTATTATCACATATTAAAGAAGATGATTCTAGTTTACCTTTGCCTCATGGCGAAGGAGGTTGGGATAGTAAATATTATTATTTCTCTAAAAAGAAAAAAGGTTTGAGCTATCCAATTCATTGTAGGATTAATAAAGAATCTGGTCAAGAACAAGTTATATTGGATGAGAATATTTTAGCTAATGGAAAAGAAACTTTTGATCTAAGTAGTTTTAAAATTACCAAAGACCATCAATTTATGAGTTATGGTATTGATGAAACAGGTAATGAAAAATATCAATTGAAAATAATTAATATTGATTCTAATACTCAAATTGAGCATAAAATCCCAGAATTATCTTACTGTAGTTATTTTTGGCATAAAAATCATATTTATTATTTATTAGGAGATGAAAAAAATAGATTGTATCAATTATGGAAGTATAATTTAAATGATCACATGAGTATTAAATTATTTCAAGTTGATAATGAACTTATCGATGTAAGTGCATCAATAACAGAAGATAAAAGTCATATTTTTATTTCAGCTAATAGTTATGAAACGGATGATATTTATTGTTTATTAACCGATGATGAAAAAATGGAAATAAAACAATTTACTCCCAAAATAGAAGGTCACAAATATTCACTAGCATACCATAAAGGCTTATATTTTATTACTACTAACTTAGATGATAGTAGGAATTTTAAAATTATGATTGCTGATGAAATTGGAGTAAAAACGAATAAATGGAAAGATTTTATTAATTATAGTGAAAATATTTACATTAAGGGTGTAGACGTATTAGAAAAACATTTATTAATTTCCTATTCAGAAAATGGTAATAATATGGTAAGAGTAATTCCTCAAAAAAATAGTAATAGTAAACATAATTATTATAATTTATCTGAATCATATAATATTGAAACAAATCAGGATATAAAAAACATAGAATATATTGAATTAGGAATTTATAATACCAATACAATTTTATATTCTGAAAATACTTTAAAAACACCTTATTCAATCTACAAATTAAATTTAGATAATAAAGAATTAGAATGTGTTAAAGTAAAGGAAGTTCCTAACTTTAATTCAAACTTGTATGAAGTTAAAAGATTAAAAGCACCTAGTCATGATGGAGTTTTAGTTCCAATTTCTATAATTTACAGAAAGGATAAATTTACTCAAAATGGTAATAATCCATTATATCTATATGGGTATGGTTCATATGGCTGTACAGTTGATCCCGATTTTGATGTTAAAATTATCCCCCTACTAGATAGAGGCTTTGTTTACGCAATTGCTCATGTAAGAGGAGGTAGTTTTTTGGGTTATAAATGGTATGAAGATGGCAAAATGTTTAAAAAGAAGAATACATTTTTAGATTTCACAAGTTGTGCAGAATATTTAATTAAAGAAAAATATACTGGAGAAAAGAAGATAACTATTGAAGGTAGAAGTGCCGGTGGATTACTAGTTGGTGCCGCTATGGTTATGAAACCTAAATTATTTAGAACAGTTATAGCAGGTGTACCATTTGTAGATGTTTTAAATACAATGTCAGATCCCAGTATCCCTTTAACAACCCAAGAATGGGAACAATGGGGTAATCCTAATAACTTGGAAAGTTTTAATTACATGAAAGAATATTCTCCTTATGATAATATTGATGTTAATAGTTATCCTCATATTTTAGCCTTAGCGGGTTTAAATGATCCTAGAGTTGCTTATTGGGAACCAGCTAAATTTGTTAATAAATTAAGATACTATAATACGAATAACAATCTAATGTTATTAAAAGTAGAAATGGAAGAAGGGCATTTTGGAGGAATGGATAGATATAAATATCTGAAAGAATTAGCCTTTCAATATGCATTCGTTTTGGAAACCTATGATTTAGAAGAATCTACAATAAGTACTGAAATGATTAAAGAGTTATGTGCTTATTAAAATTATTATATCAATTAAATTTATATAAATGATAATATTTATCCTTTTTCCTGGTTTTGGTAATTCTCCTAAAGATTGGGAATATAATTCGATTGAAGAAAAGAATAATAAATACAAATTAAAAAAAATAGACTTTCTTAAAAAATTAAGAAAAATAGGTAAGATTTATCAATATAATCCAGAATCATATAATATTAGTTATTACTACACCGGTAAAAACCCTGGATTTGAAGTTTGGCAGAAAATTTACCAAAATCTTTTTAAAAAACCAAAAAAAAAAATTACTTTAGATGATATTAATATTGATAAAGAATGTAAAAGAATATATAAACTATTGAAAAATAAATATAAAAATGAAAATATTAAATTTGTTCCTATAGGTCACTCACTTGGAAGTTGGTTTGCACTTCATTTTTCTAATTTATATCCATCCAAATGTTTAAAAACTATTTTTCTTGATGGATCATTTATTGTTCCAGAAATAGTAGATATTTATTATAAGAAAAGAGCTGATAAAGTTAAGGAAAAAGAAATAACAAATGAAAATTTAGAATCCCTATTTAATAAAATGATTGAAAATGTTCAAAATGATAGATATAAACATAATAAAAAAATAAATAAGTATATTGATAAAATAGAAGATATTACTGGTGCTTATTACTATCATATTATGAAAAAAGAATTAAATGGAAAAATTAAAGTACCTTTAATTTCATTTAGAAATTTAGATTTTGATATTGAAACGGGAAAAAACAAGAAAAAAAGAAATGTTGTAAATATGCGAAGAGTTAAAAATGAAGAAGAAATATATAAGATAAATGGGAATAAAATAACAACATATTATTTAATTAACTCTACTCATTTCCCTTGGACTATACAAAGGTATAGTGATCAGATTATAGATGAAATTAAAAAATCACTTTAATTAAAGAAACAATTTAAAGATTCATATCTATTTTGTATTAAATGATCGAAACAATCAAAAATATATTAAATTATCCTTTATTTATAATTCTTTTATTTATGTTAAAAATTAAATATTATTTAATAGGTTTATTTTCCAGATTGTTTTTTATATGTTCTAATAAAAAGAAAGAAGTAAAGATTGAACCTCAAAAAGACGCTTCAAGTTCATCAGAAGATGATGGTGAATATGAATCTGATGATTCATATGTTACTTCAGACGAAGAAGATAATATAAATAATATAAATAATATAAATAATATAAATAATATAAATAATATAAATAATATAAATAATATAAATAATATAAATAATATAAATAATATTAATAATATAAAAAAAAGAAATATAATAAGAACTACATGGCTTTGATATTTTATTCATCTGAAACATAATTAGAATTATGCGTCATCTTAGCTATTTCAATCATAGACTTCCACTTATGGTTGCTGATATCAATTTCATCTTGTGCTAACCATTCTTGATTTCCCATAATAGCCGATTTGACTTCGGACATAAAATTGCTTCCTAGTACACCTTCAGTTTTACTATGAATCAATTGACTAATAGTAGAAATTGTTTCCTTCTCATTAATAAACAGAGGAACAAATGGCTTTTGAAATATTGATCCAGGTCTTTGTGTTACAGTCTTGGGTCCTCTCTTGGTATCGATATTTAGAATATGATTTCCATTACTATCAGTAGTTAGAGAATTAAACCATGACTCGTACTTTGTAGATAATTCAGAAATAATCTCTGGAATACCTTCTGAAAGAATAGACTGTGCTTGTTGCATTCTACTTACGATAGGATACTTGTCATGATACCATCCAGCCAACTTTAGTATATCATCTTGCCATGTATACTTTTGACCAGGTACTTTCTTGTCATGATACTTTTCAAGCTTGTGAAGAATATAGTATAATGTATCCTTTAACTTGGATGATAAGTTGTTAAACTTAAGCTTTCCTCCAGATGAATACAAAATGAAACCTTCTGGATCTATAGTTTCATATTCAATCCAATCTTCCTTATCTTTTACCCTAAGATTATCAGGCTTTGGAAATACTGAAAGATCACCAGTTTGTAAAAGATCAAATATACCATTTACAAATTCAACTGATTCTGTTTCCCAATAAAGTGGATCCATAAAACAGTCTTTTAACTCCTTTTGAAGATCGAAATGAGGAACCCATTCTCCGATTGATCCATCACTTAGGTTAATTCTGATTCCTAAAAGATAATTACTTGCTGTTGAATAAGAACATGCCAATTCAATATGTTCCTTATGATTTACAGGATCGGTTCTATTGGGACAAATAGCCTCAAAAGACAAAGTAGTTGTACCGTTCTTTAGATAAGGATAAGAATTAGTCAAATTAAAAACAAATTTTGCCATATTAATTGCAAATGGTTCTAACATAGCGACTAATTCTTCTTCGTGACAGTTATGAAACTTATTTATAGGTTCCTCTACAGTAGATAAAATAGCAGCCGATAGATACCAATTCATCATATCCTTAGTTCCTACAAACAAAGTATTTTGTGATGACAAAATTAAACCATATGACATTCCATACTTTTGTGGTAGATTCCAAAGCATTGTTGCAATCTTACCAGGGTGCCATTCTGATCCATCTACGATAGGTGCTTCCAAAATATGCTCGGCAATTATATTGTAATGGGGAGAATTTACTGAAATAACAGACCACATACTAAGTGACCCATCTCTTTTACCTGAAATAGAGAATTTCATTCCTTCCGATGTTTCTTGATTTGTTAATACATTTTGCATAAAAGCATGTCCATATCCTAATCTTTGATTACTATCTTGAGTATCTACATCAGATTCCTTTGTCTTGAGAGATTGAATTTCAGGAGACTTTGGGGGACCTGCCTTAATAACTTGAATTTGATTATCCTTAACATAAAAAGCTGCTCCTCTAGTAGCATGACAATAATATGTGTTCCAATTTACCATCCCTTCTCTGTATGTAATCAAGTAAAAGGTGGTCTTTGGTGAAACATTACAAAGTCTGTATTCGTGTAGTGAAGCATCTTTAAGAATGTATCCTAAGCTTGCGAGATATTCCGTAACTGCATCCATATTGCCCTCAAACTTTTTAATTAGGGGGTTTAGAAATATACTTAATGCCATAGGGTCATCTAGAATATAATCATTCTTAGCCTTATCAACCTTGAAGTTATTTGGTAAAATTTCAAGAAGCTTGGGTAATTGAGTAACAAATTGTGTTACAAAAGGATCAATTCCATTTATAAGGGGAGATTGGATAAGTCTCATAAAAGGTGTATCTAGATCAAAAACAAGTTTTGGAAATTCAGCCTTGTTATGAAGGTTAGCTTCCATTACACTATTCTTACCCTTTGATAAATGCTCAAATCCATATCCCTTTCTCATCCTATTAGTAAATGTTTTCAGATCCATTCCTCTTCTTTCTGCAACTGCTGTAGTAGCATTGGTAGGTTCAACATTATAAATGCTTACTCTAAATGCTGTAGCAATTTCATCAGGTAGGACTTGCTTATGATCGTTGGTTCCATATATCATAGAATCTCCGATTACTATCTTTCTATCTCTTAAGGCTTGCTTAGTAATTCTTCTCATCCTAGAATTTACTAAAGAAGCAAATTGAAGATCTTTGTAAAGGGAATAAGCTAATGTATAACCATTACCTGTTTCCAAATTCTTTATATCAGCTTGACAATTAGTAATTAAATTATCTAATTCATCTTGTGTCATACCAAACTTTTCTAAAAGCTTCTTCCTCTTATCTTTACCTTGAATAGAAAGTTCAAGTGTTTTGATTGGATCATTTTCTGGTTGATTTAACCATTCAAAAATACAAGTTGCCATTATAAAATCCCTTTCGATACAAACACAATTCTCTCCTAAGATAGACTTTATATGATCGGCAGTTGTTGACTTTCCAGATCCACTAAGTCCCTGTAAGGTAATAATAATACCATTATACCAATTTGATATATTTTCAAAAGCAACTTCTAGATTATTTTGTCTTCCCAAAATATTTCTCCAAGATTCTCTAGATTCAAGATATTTTTGGATATCAAAATCTTCTTTTCTTGATCCTAAGACATCACCCATATTCAATACCATTAATAGATTTTGAACACTAACTGGCAGTATTGTAAGATAAGTTTGTAACATTTGCGTTAACTTGCATTCACAATCACTTCTATGCAAACCACACATATGATAACCAATACCCTTTCCAATAAGATCTTGTTCATCTATTGATAAATAAGACTCACATTTTTCCTTATTATTTAATCTAAAGGCATTCATTATCTTTGTCCAAATTACTTGACCCATCCATCCATGACCCTTATAAGATTTATGATTATAAACGTTGTTAATACATTGAGATGGTGGTTTGCCGATATCATGAAATAAAGCTGTTATCATGTAAATAAAAATTTGATGATTATCAGTAATATTTAACTTCAGAGATTGTAATCCTGTTTCTAAGCAGGCAATCACTAAATGTCTTTCCAATTTTGATTCCATATGAAAAATCATATGTGTGCCATCAGGATTATCATGATTACATTCTGTAACACTTTTCCATATTTTCTTGAACATCTGTATTTCTTGCAAATCTCTAAAAAAGCTATTAATCTTTATTAGAATAGGATGCAATGTTTCAAATTCTTCTTTAGACAAAAAGTCTTGTAGTTGTGAAAAATCTGATGCAGAATCACTTAAGAGTTCTTTGACAATGTCATCTAGAATCTTTGGTGCATCCTGCGTATTAAAAATTTGTTGCATTAATGAACTCATAATTTATTTTTAAAATCATTGAAGATACCTAATCTTATAATATTTCAATTTTTTCAAAATATTTAAAATTTTAAGGATGATAAATTAATTTAAAAAATATTATATAATAATAATGAACGAAGCAAAAATTGTACATTTTGTTCAAAATAAATGTGAACCTATCATGCCCTTCTTAAATTTTATTTCATATATTTTTTATGGTCATATATCTTTACCATTATTTAATATACTCATGTATTTTCAAAAGGTAAATTTAGTAAGAATGAATTTATTTCTTATTTACACTGAAATTATATTAGTTTCCATTAAATTAATATTTGGAAGAAAAAGACCTTATAAACAACATACTGATTATATTAAAGGATTAGATAGCAAACAACCAGAATCAAAATCGTTTCCTTCTAGTCACTCGGCTTATGCAGCTCTTTTTGCTCTTGTATTATATAAAGTAATAACACCTTCTAGCTTTTTAGTAATTTTGCCAATTATTATTGGCTTATCAAGAATGGCATTGGGGGTACATTATTTATCTGATGTTTTAACTGGTTATTTTATAGGATTTTTATTATTTAAACAAGGTGTATATCTTAATATAATTTAATCACCCCAATAAAAAAAAAGCTATAAATTATGATATATGGAATACTGCAAAAATGTTGCCTCAAAAAAAAATCTAATGATTGGAATTCCTTGTTCCTTGGTTGCCCTACAATATTATTTTAATCCATATAAAATTTTTATTAAAGGGGACTCCAAAAAATCGATAGATAAAATATTAAATAATCCAGAGAATAACAATGATCTTACATTATCTAATGATCTAGATGAATTAAGTAAGAAAATAGATATTATGAGTATGGAAACTTTTAATCATACTTTAAGTAAAATAGTTAAAAAAAAAGAAGTAGAGAAATTAGAAATTATAAGTACAACTCCATTACCAACATATGATAAAGCTCAATTTATCAACTCACAAATAAATGAATTATATTTTATAATCGATGATTATTTAAAAGAAATAAAAGATTATAAATTGATTTTAGGAAATGAAGAATTTAAAAATAATAATTTTCCAAGACATATATCAATTAATGGTAAATTTACTAATGTTGAATATGAAAAAGTATATATCAATTCTGAAGTTTTGAGAAGTCAAATTTTTGATTTAACAGAATCTATAAAGGAAGATATATTTTTTGTTAATTGGTTTAAAACAAAAAATGAAATAGATCAATTTTTTAAATATTTAGAAAATAAAGAAATAAAAACATCGTTAGACATTATTCAAAATATGGAAAAATTAAATTATTCAATTAAAGATTTACCTACTGTAAATTATCAAGCTAAAATTTTATTAGATTTAGAAAATGTAATATCTAAAATAACCTCTTATTTTTCTGAAATAAACGTAATATTAGGTATTGTAGAATATATTGTAAATTCAGGATTAAAAGAGAATCTTACATTTAAAATTAAAGATAATAATATTAAACTTTTAGAATGTAATAAAATAATAAAAGAAAGTTTAGAGTCTATGAAAAATAATATGGTTATTAAAATTAAAGAAATTGTTAATTATTTAGATGATATAATTTGGTTTGATCAAAATCAGCTATTTAATATACACTTAAAATATGTAGAACTTAGAAACCCTTTAACAAAAAAAGTTTCTCTAACTAAATTAGTCGATATAGATATCGAAAATTTATCTAAAACAAAATCTATCAATATTAATGCTTTACTTGAAAAAGGTAGTATTGATATTGAAGATTTTTTCCATTTAAATTATATGAATATTATTTAAATCACATGAATATTATTTAAATCACATGAATATTATTTAAATCACATGAATATTATTTAAATCACATGAATATTTTTTTTAATCATATGAATATTGTTTAAAAAGAATTGGATAATATCCATTTGTATCCGTCAAATAAGATTTCTACGCCTTTATTTATTTTAATATCTAACTCAGGGATAGAAACCTTACAATTATTACAATTTTGATAAATTATTATACTTCTTGTTACTCCAGGCATGACCTTATTTTTCTCTATACTTTCAGGTAAAGATAAATTTACACTGGTTTTGGTATTAATTTTTAATAAATTAACTTGTTGTAAAAGATCAAGCTTAGTGTCTTTATCTATATTAATTTTTTTGAAACTTTTTATTATACCTTGCCCTAAAATTACCAATTCTCCACACATTAAAATTCTATTATTTTCCGGTTCAATTGATAGAGTTGGTAATTGAGGATCTCCTATTTTAACAGATGTATCAATTAATAATTCTTGAGGACTTATATCAATATAACATTTATTATCAATAGAGTCTACAAGATAAGTATTTTCAGGCCTCATAACAATTGAAGTATTTTTACATGAATCTCGGCTATTAACCTCAAATATTGAATTATATTGTCCATTTTCAAGAGATGCGGAACACGAACCGATACTAGTTGAAGTTAAAACATTTAAATTATTAGCATTTAATTGATTAGTATCAATAGAAAATTTTGAATTAACATTTTTAACAAATAGGTCTTCCCAGATATTATCTGAGGTTCCGAGATTTTGTTTATTTACCATTGGTATTAAATCACCACTGATGTGTATTTCTCCATGATTACCTCTTAATTCCTTGGTAGATATACATTGACTATATAAAGCTTTTTCAATTTTGATATTATCATTACAACATATCCCACCTTTGACTAATAATGCACCTGCATTATTATTGCAGTTTGTCTTTTCAGTAGATTCGATAGTCAAACTTCCTACACATAAATCTTCATTTCGTATCATATATATTATAAGTAAACAATTTTTTTTCGGTTTATGCATAACAAAAAAATATTAAGTTAATTATATAAATGCCTGGAGGATTAATCCAATTAATAGCTGTAGGGGCACAAGATGTATATTTAACAAGTAAGCCTGAAATTACATTTTTTAAAACTGTTTATAGAAGACATACTAATTTTGCTATTCAAACATTTGAAGATGTTTTTATGAATGGTACTGGATTTGACAAGTTAGTTACATGTGATATTCAAAGAAAGGGAGATTTGTTATCAAATATATGTTTAAGAGTTGAACTTCCATCATTAAATGAAAAAAATCAAGATTATTTTTCATGGGTCAATTCAATTGGCCATTCTATTATTGAGTATGTTGAAATAGAAATAGGAGGTAAAGTTGTTGATAGACAAACCGGTGAATGGATGGAAATTTGGACTGAATTCACTCAAACATCAGAAAAAAGAATAGGATATAATGAAATGATAGGAAAAGCAGAATGTTTTAAATCACAATTTACGGGTCCAATGTCATTATACATACCGTTAAATTTTTGGTTTTGTAAGAATATTGGTTTAGCCTTACCATTAATTGCCTTACAATATCATAATGTAAAACTTAATATTAAATTTAAAGCTTTTGAAAATTGTTGGATAGCTAAATCTTCAGCACCTGACGATTTATCCCCAAAAAACAATGAGCTTAGAGCATCTATTCTTGTAGATTATGTATTTTTAGATTTAAAAGAAAGAAAAAGATTTGCTCAAAATAGTCATATTTATTTAATAGAACAAACTCAATACAATGGAGATGTAGAATTTCCAAAAGGTAATTCAATCATCAATCTGTCACTTAATTTTAACCATCCTATAAAAGAACTATTTTGGATTATTCAAAGACATGATGTATTACATAATAATTCCAGAAATTGTCAATGGAGAAATGGTAACGATCATTTTAATTATTCCAATTTTGTTAATAATATTTATACAGTTTTAGAAACTTTTGATTCCATGTGTTTACTTATAAATGGTCAACAAAGATTCAAAGAATTACCAGCCAAATATTTTAGATTGTTACAACCATATTATCATCACACTAGAATCCCTAGTAATTATATTTACTGTTATTCATTTGCTCTTAAACCCGAAGAACACCAGCCTACTGGAACTTGTAATTTCAGTAGATTGGATAATGTTACTTTAAGAATTGTTAAAAATAAACCTAATGTCATAAAAAAAATAGAAATGTCAGATTATTCAGTTAGAGTTTTTGCTACAAATTATAATGTATTAATGATAACGGGTGGTTTATCTGGAGTAATGTTTTCTAATTAATCATATAAGTGATTTTTAATTAATTCACTAACTTTCCACAATTCATATCTTTTGTTTGGCAAAGGTCTTTTTACAATTAAAGGAGTTGTATTATTTTTAAGTTCCAACAAAGCAATATCTTTAGACGATAAGCCTTGAACATTTTTAATCATGGGTTTGGCTCCCATTGCTAATTGTTTTGTTCTCGTACCTAATAGTCTTACATATTCATATTTTGTCATTCTATTAATAGAAATTCTTTCATCTTCTGGGACAGCTGCAGATAAGTTTGCATTAGAATCTGTAATATTAATATCATCTTCATCAAAATCATTATTTTCATCTACATATTTGAAGAAACACTCGGCATCTTTGTCTTCAGTTTTATCTAATGCTTTCAATTCTTCATTATCTCCATCATCAAATTCAATTTCTTCATTATCTGGTTCTTCATCATCGCTATCAAATTCTTGATTATCTTCCTTATCTTCGATAGATTGTTCGGAAAGTTCAGAATCACTTGATAATTCGGATTCAATAGTATCGCTGGTAACTGACTCTGTTTTTTTAGCAGATTTTTTTTTAGGCGGCATATAAAATTGTAATATTTTAATTCTTTAGATAGTTATTGTTTAAAAATCAATTTTTTTTTTTCTGAAGTTTAATATAATTATAAATTTAAAAAAATATTCAAGACGTAATTTGCCTCTCAGTTTAAAAAAAAAAATATTTAAATATTATAGAAGAAGAATGAAAAAAGATAGTAAAAGATTAGCAGCCGCTAGTGCTGTAGGATATTTTGCCATGAAAACAGATATTGGTAAAAGAATAATAAATAAAAGACAAGGATGTCACTCTGATTTACCAGATACAAAAACTGTAAGTATTTTTTATGATAGAAACCAAATTCAAGAAGCAGCTAGTGTAACAGACGATTTGACTGTTACTGAATGGAATGTTGAAATTATGAATTCTGAAGGAGATGTAGTCGGGCATTTAGTAGGTACCACAAAAAGTACTACTGTAAATGACAAATACATTTTTGATGAAAGATATAATTTTGTAATGGAAGATTCTTTTATATCTGTAATGAGTGCTTATAAACAAAATGATGATACTTTTACAACAAATCTAAAAGAAATAGATTTTAATATTTTGGATTCAAATACAAAGAATAAAATAACAAAATTTAATATTAATTATGAAAATGACGTGAGAGAAATTATGATTACATATGAATAAATTTAAATTATAAATTATAAATTATAAAAAAAGTACTATTGAATTTATCAATAATTTTAAATTATAAAAAAAGTACTATTGAATTTATCAATAGTTTTATTATTTCACCCTCCTTTCAATCAATTAATTATCAATTATATTTTAAATAATTGATTCTTAAAAATGACACCCTATTGATAGAAATAATTATATTCTATTTATCTAAATAAAATTAAAAATCAAAAGATTTAGTCAAAGCAGTGGATCCTCTTCCCGACTGAAGAGTTCGGCGGGTAGGAACTTATATAAATAAGCTTAAAGTTCATACTATAAAAAATCATTATAATTAACTAAAAAAATTAAAGGATTAATAGATATTTAATTTTTCAATTTTTTTTTTATAATCAATTAGATAAGAATAAAGTTCATCTTGCCTATGATTCAAAAGGATTTTATCAACACTTAGTTTTAATTCGTTCTTTTGCTCTGCTATTAATTTTATTTTTTTTTGGCATCCAGTATATCATCATTTCGGCCCTTTTAAATGTTTGGGAGACAAATTGGGTAATATTTATCTTACCATAACATTAATTTAATTTTTTTCTAAATTAATAATGTTAGAAGGAAATTTACAAAATATTTTGTTAAAGGTTAGTTTTTATGTTACTTTTGCATTTTTAGTAACTACTGGAACTATAACTTTTATAGAGTCCATTTCTACACAAAATCCCCTAGTTAGACATGCTTTAAATTTAGAAACTTGTATTTCTATTGTAGCAGCCTATTTTTATGGCAAATTTATGAAAAAATTAAAAATAGATGAAACTGATCTTACTACTTTAAACAATGAAGAGTTTGATTTTAAAGATATAAATCAAAATAGATATATGGACTGGGCTATTACGACACCACTTATGTTGTTAGTACTTCTCATTGTCTTTGGAATAAATGCCAATGGACCAATGCCATCAGGTAAATTTTTTGGTCTCGTTCTTTTATTAAATTATTTGATGCTTTTATGTGGTTTTGCCTCAGATGTTTATTACAGCCAATATAATGGTACTACTCATCTTTTGGGTTTTATCTTTTATGCTTTAATGTATGGTGTAATTGGTCATAAATATATATTTGTTGCTAACCCAGTAAGAGATAATAATATTATCTATTATGCCTTTGTTATTATGTGGGCTTTTTATGGTGTCTTTCATGGTATGGGGGAAAAAGTTAAAAATATTGGATATAATATATTAGATTTATTTGCTAAATGTTTTGTAGGAATATTCTTTTGGGCTTATTTAACTAAAGCTATGAGATTATTAGGAAATACTGCCTAAATGAGGGACAATTACCTATCATATTTTAATTTTAAATTTTAATATAATTTAAATATGATAAACCAAGAATTAGCTAAATATATGATTGATAATTTAATAAATTGTCAAGATGAAAAAACTCAAGTCGAACTAACTGATAAAAAATTAAAAATTAACACTTTAAATTTACCAATCCCTATGCCAAACCCAATGCCTAACAAACCTGAATGGTTATTTTGTTTAGCATTTGAATCAGGTCAAATTTTAAACAATACCTTAATTCTCAATAAAGTATCTAATTGTTTAGAATTTACTGATAGACCTTTCAGACAAGTAAATACCTTATCTACTTATGATATACAAGAATTATGGTCAGTGCCAGATACTAATGAAATTGATATGATACCTTTAGAAGATGATGAAGAAATAATAGATGTATTAGAAGATTCTTTTTTATTAGATCCTCCAAATGCAGCCTTATATAGTAATAATAAAATGGCAATAATCTCCTTAAGAGAATGCGTACAAGATAAAGATAATTTAATTTTTGAATTTGATTATTTAACAAATTCAGATATATTAGAAAAAAATTTACATAAGGGAGCCTTATTTATTGATATGAAGGTAAGAGCTTCTGTAAAACAAAGACATAGAGATTGTAGAGTAATTAGAAGAAAAGGTCGTGTATATGTAATTAATAAACAGAATTCAAGATATAAAGCAAGACAAGAATTAATAAAATAAATTAATAAAAAGGATTAGGTTTTAATTCATAACCTACTCTATATTTAGGTTGAAATGATGGTTTTAATATCTCTAAAGGAACAAATGCACCTTTCCCTGTATATTCGCGGTACTTTAACTTGGGTATTACTAATTTTCTTAAATAATATTTTCTTCTCCACAATCTTTGGAATTGTATTAATGAAAATAATGTATTAATAAAAATGTAACATATTATTGCATTGATCCTGAGCATAATTATAAATATAGAGATTTCTATATATAAAAAGGGGGATATATTAATTACTCAAACCTTATTTTAAAAATTAAATAATTTTAAATGATAGATCAAGAAATAGCAAATTATTTAATTGATAAATGTAAAAACTTGAATTGTACAAAAGAAGCGGAATTAACTGCTGATAAGCTTTCTGTTTCTCTTTCCTGTAATCAAGAACCTGTTCTTGAAGAAGAATGGCTCTATGTAATTAATTTTGAATTTGGAAATACAGATGGCAAAACACTAACCCTAAATAATATAAATAAAATAATAGAATTTACAAATAGACCCTTTAAAATTGTTAACAGAATTGATAAAGAAGATTTTTCTGATCTTTGGTTACCCGGAGATTATGATGATTTTTTCTTAGATAATCCCAATGCTTGTTTGTATTTGGATGATAAACTTTTTATAATTGAATTAAATACCTGTAAAATAACTAAAGAAGGTTTAAAGTTTAATATTACATCATTAACAGATGAAGTAATACCTAATAATGTTTCTAATGGGGCCTTATTCATTGATGCCACCCCAAAAAAGAAACAGAGTAATACTAAGAAAGGTAAACATAAAATTCATAGGCGGCATAGTACTAGTAAGATAATGTTAGATAAAAATAGTGGTTTTTTGCGTCGACGTCTTTTATTAGTAGAGGGCGAAAAATAGTTTTGATAAAGTAGCTAAATTCATTGCATTGGTTTAAGAGTTCGTAATTATTAAATCTCTACTTGACTCACATTTCAATGTCTGTCATTATTTAATTACATAATTATTCATTTATTATTTAATTATATAATAAAGATGATTGTGATTATTTTACTAATATTTTAATCCATATTAGCAAAAGATGTTTCCAACTTTTTAACTTCATTTCTCTTATCTCCAATGTTTTCATCTATATTAGTTAAAGATGTTAACAAATTTTTAATTTCTTTTCTCTTATCTCTAATGTCTTTATTATAGGTAGCTCTCATATTAATAAATTTCTGTAATTCTCTATTTGCCTTCTTTAATTTCTTTTCCAATACTTCTTTAGGATTTTCTTTGGGAAAAAAGTCTTCCAGTGTTTTAACTTCTTTTTTTATTTTATTTGAACAACTGGGGCAGGCAAAAAAGGCGCATTTATCTAATTCCGTTACATCCCAACAATCAAAATAATCATCTTTAAATCCTAAATCATAAATATCAATCATATCATCTCCACTAATATGATTGGCATATCCATATCCAGAATACTCACATGCTATCTTTTTAGTAAACATTTTATCAATTAAATAAATTGTTCCATATGTAAATTCTTGTCCTTCACTTTTTCTCAAGGGACAATCTTCAGAATTTATACTACAACAGTAATCAAAAATCCCCATTTTTATATTAAACTGATAAATAAAATGCATCTTAATTAAGAAAAAAAAAAATTTTTTTCAATTTTTTAATAACCAATTTTCTGGTAAGCAAACATGGGTATATCTGGTATGTTTGGGGTAATCTATTAACTTTTCTATTACTACTGAGCTGTATTTCTTTTTTTTACAATAATCACGTATAGCATGAATTTGTTTACTAAATAAAACACCTTTTTTACTTGAATTTATTGTTATGGCAACATGTCCTTGATCTTTTGGATTATAATCTTGTAATAATAATGTACCTTTGGGATAACATTTTAAAAAATCTATTTTTTCTAATCTCTTATTCTTCTTTAAATAATAAAACCATTCGGCTGTAGTACCTGTATATTTGGATCTTTTTTGTTTATTTAATGTAACATTTCCAGGAATTTGTAAACCTAAATAACGTCTAACTAAATTTGCTAAACCGGTGCAGCATACTCCATTTTTTTTTATTATATTTAAATCAGGGACCGGGGCATTAAATTTCCAAAAAGGAGGACCATCCTCATTTGGAAAACCCATAGATGGTTTCCAGCAAGCATATTGAAAGTCTTCCATACTTTTAGCATATTTTAAAGCTTTGTTAATAATTTTTTTTTCATATGGAATGTTAATATCACACATTTAATATAATATTACATATTATATTAAATTCGAGCTAGAATTAATAATTAAAGCTGTATTTTATTATTTTAATTTCAAAAATTTAATATAATGGTCTAAATCTAATATTTCTGTTGTAGGAAAAACATTCATACAATAATCCATTTTATTCTTTCTTATTTTTCCTACGAATTGGTAACAATTATTTTTTTTAGCTATCAAGTTTAATTCTTCAATTATCAGTTTGGAAAAATTTTGAAGTCTGTAATCATGATCTACAATTATGTCTTCTAAAATGCCTTTTCTTTTTAAAGAAAAAAAATCATCATAAATATAAATAGAACCCGTTGCTCTAATTTTACCTTCTAATTCTTTAATAAAAATAAAATAATCCTTAATTTTATCATATTCCTGATAATGAGTTATAAATTCTTTTTTTTGAATGTCCTTAACATGATACATATTACGCATTACATCTAAAAAATCTTTTTCATAATCATCTATTTCTAACAATCTGGTTTTATCATCGTATACTTCTCTCTCATTCCAAGTTGAAGCATAAAATGGTTTTAAATTTGTATTATTTAAATTCAGAGAATCAGCGTTTGATTTACTATTATTTGGAAGAATAATATCTAGCAAATAACAATCCATTTCCTTACCATTTTCTATTAGTTTGTTTACAATTTCTTTAATAAATTTATCCTCTCCATAAACATTAGTTATCCATCCGCTATATTTCATACTCTTTAGAAATCTAGGTTTTATTAATAACGATCCTGCTGCTATTATTTTATTATCTTTTTCTATCACTTTAATAAAATAATTATTATTTTTTGAATATTTTGTAAATTGCGATTCAAATTCAGGTATCGACAATTCAGAATTTAATAGTTCTAAATATGAATAATCTGTTGCTTTTAAATCTCTCATAATATTAAAAAAATTATTTTGTCTTTATTTAGATTTTTTATTAATTTTTATTAATTATTTAATTTTTATTAATTATTTAATTTTTATTAATTATTTAATTTTTATTAATTATTTATTAAATTAATATTAGGTAACGTCCAAGTTCCATCCTGAATATCTGTATCAGGTTTATAAAATCTAGCAGTTATACTACAAATATCTCCTGCATTTAAAGGTAACCAGTAACATTCAGTTTTTGGCTGAGTAGCTGATAATATAATCTTTAATGATTTTTTAGATTTTGGCTGAGTTTCTATACTTCCAGTACCATCTTTACTTATTCTAATACCTTTTATTTTATTTGCTTCACCCTTTTTACCAAGAGTACCATTAATGTTTGATAAAGCTTTTTTTTCTCCATTTAAATCTCCTGCAATTAAAAATACTTTACTATTATACGCTGTTAATGACCAAAATGCATTTACTTTTGGAAATTCATTTATATCAAGTTCATATTGCTTATCTCCATCTAAACCACTCCACACTAAATAAACAGCATCCGAAGCTTTATTAGCTCCAAGACCTATATCTGCAACTAAGGCTCTTATTGTATAATTTGTACCATACTCGCCAACATATTGCGATATGCCTGCCCAACTGCCACCATCGCCTGAATTTGAAATAAAATCTAATGATTTCATACCCAAAGTATATCCAAATGATAATCCGTCAATTTCATCATTATTTTTAATATAGCCTAAGAAATTGTTCTTAAAAAACCCAATATTCTTTAATTTTTCTAATATTTTAGAATCCTCTTCAGGAACTTGATTTTGACGTGCAATAATATCAGTAGCATAATTAAAAAAATAAGGGGCGTTCATACTATTAACTATTGAACTCGGATTTAAACTTGTTTCAGGTTCTGGTAAAACATCCATTTCTGTTTTTTTTCCATTAACATATGAAAAAAGTGCATATTTACTTTGAAGTTTATTTACTTTATCTATATCATCGATAATTTGAGTACGACCTAATAACCAAACATTATTAGTAGAAAACTTAACATATTGATCATAAGGATCTGCATTTGGTTTTTTATTTTTATAAAAATGAATTGTTTGGACTTTATCTGTTAATTCAACACTCCAAACTACATTTGACCATAAATCCATAGCAGTAAAAAGCACAAAAATATTGTCTTCTTTAGCTGGTAAAGACAATGTAACATGAGATTTTAAATCAAGCCAAGCAGTAGAATATAGAGTATCTACATTTGCATTGACAACACCAGTAAAATCCGGACTTGGAGGTTCGATAGCATTATAAAATCTATTTGTAAAACTACTCAAATCGGGAGTGTATTTTTTAACTTGTGAGCTAAGATATTTTTTCTGATATTGATAATAATTTGTTTCCATTGTTTTTCTCATTAAAACAATCGGATAAAGATAAAGAAATAATTCGGTATAGCTGGAATTATTAATATTTAAATTTGATAATATATTAGTAAAGTCAACATTTTCTGTATTCTTATTACTTCCCATTTGTTTTGATAATAAATAAATTTGACTTAATGCTATTAAAATGACTAAAATAGTTATTATTGTATTCATGATTATTTTTTATAGATTTATAAATTATAGAACTACTTGATAAGTATCTACCAAATAAATAATTTAATTATAATTGTTTTAATGAGAAATAAATTATATTATATATTAAATAATAATGAATAAAATATTAAGAATTATTAAAGAATTCTTAAAAATTTTTTCTTTTCTCAATATCTTTTTATCTTTTATTTATAATGGATTATCTATCTTATTAAGTAGAAAATTAGTTCAAAGAAAATTAGATAGTAAAGATATCTTACTGACTACGGTTTGTAATGATAAATATATTGATGGTCTTTTAATACTTTTATTAAGTATTATTAAAAATAACAAAAATTTTGATTATAAATTAAAAATATATTACCAGGAAGATTTTTCAGCTTCAAATAAAATGAAAGTAAAAAAAATATACCAGAATGTGGAATTTGAAGATGTTCAAGAAGAGTTTTATAAAGATGTATATAAATGGTTTATGTGTTTGTGTGCTTTTAAAGAATATGAGTATAAAAGAGTTGTATTTATTGATAGTGATATGATATGTTTAGGAGATATCAATGATATAATCAATGCAAATGTAAATGGAATAGGTTTTTGTCCTGATATTAATTTTAATATTTTAAATAATTTTTGGATAACTATTCCAAAATTATTTGACTTTAATACTGGTTTAATGGTTATAGATAAAGAATATAGAACACCCGAATTTTATAATAAATTATTAGAATACTCAAAAAAACAACCCGATGCACATTTAGGTGATCAGACTATTTTAAATAGATTATTACTTGGAAAATGGATTACTTATTTACCATCCAGATATAATTGTAAAAGAAATGTGTTTTATAATTTAAATTACAATTTCTATAATAATCCAAAAATAATTCATTTCTGTGGAGGGAATAAACCATTTTTAGAAACTAAGGAAAAAATGTATTCTACTAAAATATGTAAAAATTTAATTGATGAATATTTTAAATACAGAGAAGAAATAAACAAACTAATTTACGGCAATTCTTAATTCATGTTAATAGATATTAAATTGAATTAAGTCAAATATAAAAATATAGATAGCATTTAAACTTCTTTTTCTTCAATTGTATTCCTCGATAATTGGCTTCAGAGCAGCCGTGATTTGTTTTCTCTGTGAAGCTTCGGCATCTCCTATCGTTGCTTCTAGCCAATCGCGAATAACATGTGCCAGGGTTTGAGCTACCTTGCTACTATTCCCTCCCTTATGGGTTGGATGCCATAGCCTCTTGCACTCCCTGTTATTAGTCCATGTCGGTAGCAACATCACACTGCCTTTTTTGGACATGGTTTCAGTGATGTAGCCTGTCTTGACCAGGGCTTTTACAAGCTCTGCGTCCTTAGTGTTTGATTTTGATTTTGATTTTGATCCAGGAAAATTATATAATACAGTTTTTAACATTGACCCGCCGCCGAGCCTTTTGAGTATGATTCCTCTGGTAGTTACTCACCCCAGAGACTCTTATCAGAACATTGCTTACTAGGCATGGTGTCTGCTACCATTATTATTTGAAAATATCCCGTGCCTACTCCTGTCGAAGTAGCTCGCCGTCTAGACTACTATATTAATAGCGGTCGCTTTTCGAATTCAGTCCACATTTAGTTTAAGTCCGTAAATGAAAGAATCTCGTTAGATTATGAGTTACTCTTCGTTGTAGAATGTCAGCATTACCTGTGCTATGTCTACAACTTCGTTCATACCTTACCTTATTGGTCAGATACCTGGGAATAGTCACCCAGTCTCACTCTCATATTAGCAGGTTTTTCGTTCCCTACTTCAAGAAAAATCCATTTAGTTTCATATCCCTTAATGTGCCAGAAAAAAGTGTTCAGTATATCCTTTATTGCTACATGATTCAATAAAGTGCATGCTTCTGAAAGCGTGCAATTAAGATTCAAACTTTTATCCCATTTATTGGCAAATTTAATGGCTAATATATAGACAAAAATTTTCAATTTTTTATTTTTTTTTTTTTTTAAATAAATAAATAAATAAATAAATAAATAAATAAATAAATCTTATTAATCAAATACGGAGGAAATATTCATTATTTCAGAATACATTTCAAATATCCATTTAGTATTATCTTTATACATCCATAAAACTATGAGTAGTCCTCTTTCTGATATGAATTGATTATTATAGTTAATTATTTCACATACTGATTGTAATTGTTTTTTACCTAATATCATCTCTCTCCTTAAAATTCTATTATCTTGAGGTCTAGACGCAATGGTTTTTATTTCTATAGGAGTTATTTCTTTTTTATTTTTTGCTTATTAATAATCCATCTGGTGCACAACCATCTATATTTTTAATAAATTTTTGTTTTACTAATAATCCAATAGTTACCAAGTCATAATCTTGGTCCATATTCACAATTTTATCCAAGTTTTGTAAACAAATCTCTTCACCAATATGTCCCATGATCAAATTAGATCTTTGTTGAATAATTTCCCAAGGTTCGTATGTTTTTGAGCATATTTCTTTTATTCCAGTATTTTTACCACATTTATAAAATTTCAAAAGCTCTTTCCATTTTAAAGAACATTGTGACTCAAAATGAATTTTATTTATTAAATTAGGGAACTTTTGTTTTATTAGTTCAACATTCTTTGATTTTTGAATGAATATTGATTGTAAATCTAATCCATAATTTTCATACCATAATTTACAAAAATCTTGTTTTAGTTCTAATGGATTTGAAAAATATAAATCATTCATTTCTTCTAGTAATGGAGAGCTATAATTCTTGATATCTATTATAGTTTTTGTAGGATTATAAAATCTAGGATAAGTATCTAGAATTATATTTGAAAACTTTTGATGAAATATCTTTACTAGACTAAAATCAGTACAAGCCTTTCTAAAAAGAAGATTTTCAATATCGTTTACACTTTCTTTTATATTTACCATCTTTAATTCTCTAATTATTTCAGGCACTATTTTTACCATCCCACTCTTTGTGTAAAAGTGTACTTTTGTATCTTCATTTAACTTGTCATATATTCCATAATAAAGAGTTAATAATTGTATATATTTTACTGTTAATGATTTCCATACATCAGATGAAAAATTTGGATCAGTACTATCTAATAGAAAGTTAGTCCAAGTTCCAATTCCAAATTTAACCAAGTCAATTCCGCCTAAAGCATAAGCCTTAGCTTTTTTCTTACTAATTTCTTTGTAATTATAAGGAACAAGATCATTTAAATAATTCAAAATAAATTTATTAATTGCCATAGCTCTAGGATGGATATCAACATTAATTGTATTGGTTACCATATTATTATATTTTTGAGAATGTAATGAGTAGGTATAATATAATACATTTTGTATTTCTATACCCCCTTTTTTGCAATTTGTTATGTTTCCATTTTCAATTGTAATTAAATTATAATCTAGTTCCTTATCTAAATTATAATTTAAATCCTTTAATTCATTTTTTAATCTAATTAATTCTGAACTTTTCAATGGTTTACTTAAATCTTTAACTTGAATTAACAAATCAATATCTCTGCTATTAGGATCGCCAAAAATATTAAATGATATGTAATCAGAGAAAAATTGTGATTGATTTTTCTCTAAATATAAATATAGTTCCCTTACATTCATTTTATTAGTTTTAGCTATATATTTAATCGTTTTTTTAGTATATTTTTCTAAAGAATTCATTAAATTTTTTCTTTCTTCTGCGAAGATTTTTGATATTTCAAAATTGAAATAATCCCCAAAGTAATAATATAAAAGGATCATTTTTTTATCGATATTGGGTTTATTTTTTATAATATTGTATAAAAGCAGTCTATCATTAATTTGAATATCTACTAATAGTAATTTTTTGATAAACTGATAAGAGATTGCAATATCTTCTTCATATTGAAAACTCTTCCAATAGTTTATTAAATGTTGAAAAGATAAAAATAATATCATTCTATTTTCAACATTTAGTAAAAAATTAATTATTAAACCATTTTTTCAATTTTTAATATTGCTGGCTTTCTCTTTTTTTAAGTTGTATACCCAATATTTTATCATTTTCAGCCACATGAAACGTAGATATAGAAATATCTTTATTTGCCATAGCAATCCAGTTATTAGCATTTAAATCAACATCTAAAATATGTCTATAAATTCTATTTTCAATTAAAGCATACATATATTTTCCTAATATGTAAAATTCAGTTATTTTAATATTTCCACCTGTTAATTGTTTCCAATTACCACCTTTAATTCCACTATTTAAACCATGTATGTAAATATGATTTCCATTATTACCATAAATATTATCTCCTACAATTTGAAAACTAATTACTGCTGCTTCCGTTATTTGAGTCCACCCATCCTTTTCTGGTGATCCAATAGTATATTTATAAACATATGATCCATTGCATCCATAAATAATATTACCAATTATTTGAAAATTCTTTATTGTTCCTGGAGATATTTTAACCCATTTTCCGTTTTTTCCATCCTTAAGCCCTGTCTTAAAGACTTGTACTTGATTGCAAATATATATAGTATCTCCAATTATTTGAAATTGTTTAATATTTCCTGCAGTTGATATTTGTTTCCAATTTCCTATTTTAATTCCACTATGTAATTCATGTGATAATATAACTTGACCATTAGTAGCATAAATTGTATCTCCAATAATTTGTAAACCTAATATTGTCTTACTTAAATCCATCGATGCTAAGCTTTCAGTAATTTTTGTCCATTTTCCATATTTTTCTCCTAAAATCATATTGTATTTGTAGACATAATTTCCATCTGTACCATAAATATATACAGATTTATATTGATAAAAAATATATGCAATTAGACCAATAATACCAATAAAAAATAAATATAATAGAGCTGCTTGAACATCTCCACCCGATTGATTTACATTTTTTAATAATTTGAATGTCTTAAGATTATGATTAGATTTCATCATAATTTTATATATTTTAAAACAATAAAAAAATAAATACTAAAAAAATAAATAATAAATTTCATAAAAATGGGTAATATAATAGTACCTTTTTTATGAAAATATAATTATTTATTTAAATGACAAAAAATATTTTGATAATTGGGGCAGGACCGGCGGGATTGGCGTTTATTATGGCAGTATACAAGCATAATTTTAATTATACATTGACCTGTTATGAAAAAGAGGATAAAATTGGTGGAATTTGGTCAAAAGAAGCAGAAGAAATAAAAATTAATGATAACATGTATTATGATAATTTTGGAAGATATAAATTAGACGATAATCAGATATATAAATTTGGAGATTATGAAATTAAGAATGAAAATAAAAATATTTGGCTGACTAAAGATGTTCAAGTTTTTTTAAATAATATTTGTGAATTAACTAAAATTAATATTTCTTTTAATAAAAAAGTAATTCAAATTAAACCTTTAAAAGAGGGTTTTAATATTGAATATATTGATTTATCAGATAAATTCAGCAAAATACATATTAGTCACTTTGATATTGTAATCAATTGTTCAGGTCCTCATGCTGTTTTTTCAGATAAAATAATAAATACAAGTGATTTTAAAGGACCAGTTTTAAACTATCATAAAAATAATATCTTAAAAGAGTTAAATAATTCAATAGAAAAACTAAAAGATAAATCTATTTTGATCATAGGTATGTCTTTTCCTTGTTTAGATATATTAAACTTATTTAAATATTATAAAATAATGTTTAAGAAAGTCTACATAAGTGATTATTGTAAAGCTTTCGATTTTGATGATAGTAGAATTAATTATTTCGGAGAGATTAAAAAAATAAAAAAAGATACAGTCTATTTTTCAAATAATATATGTAAAATTGATCTAATTATAAATACTATTGGTTTATCTGCAGATTCAACAATATATCCAGAAAAGTATCAGTTTTATAAAGGTATGATATGTCACAATGTTGAAAATTTATATTCTCTAGCAAATCCGGGACCATTATATTGTGGATTTAATAGTATTTATATTAGGGCTACATATATTGTAAATGTTATAAATGGTAATATTAAATTAGCCAACGAAAAGGATAAATTAATAGAAATTAAAAATTTAGAAAATAAATTAAAAGAATTATCATATAAAAAATATAATGATCGTATTAATTTTTTAATTGAATATTATGAAAATCTTATAAATGATATTAATAAAAAAAATAAATTAAAAGATATAAATATTGAGAAGATGCTAAATTCATATGATTTACTTAATTACTTAAACAAAAATTATATAAATCAATAAATTTCTCAGCGTTATCTTTAATATGATAATCAGTAATACTTAATATGTTTGATTCAAATTTATTTAAAGCATTTAAATTTAAATAATATTTTGATGGAATTGATTTTTTAATTAAATAAACATAATCTTTATTTATCATTGCTTCATCGTCATGGTATTTTCCTATAAGAAGGCTTATAATGCAAAATAATGTTTTAAATTCTATTATATATTCTTTAAAATTCATAATAGGTCTTAAATGATATGACTGTATTATTTGAAATATAGTTTGTTTTTTAACTAGTAAGTCATTAAAAAATAATATAATATAAGCTAATTCGTAATCTTCTTTTTTTGCCTGATTAAAAAGATCTATTATGAAATATTTCATTAATCTTTTTTCTAATGCTATTCTTACATCATTTAATTCATAATTAGTAATGATAAATTCTGACAGATAAATTTCCTTATTGATAATATTGATTAATTTATTCTTTATAAAATCCCTTTTAAACTCTTTTTCTTCTATTTTCATCTCAATATCTGTAAAATCTATCATACTTATTTCTTTAATTTTATTTTTTGTTATTTTTTTCCATGAATTGAATGAACATTCTAACATTTTAAGTAAACAAGTCATTATATGGATACTTGAGATATTTAATTCAATTTTTATTTTTAATATTTGTTATAATATATGACGGAATATTATAACAAATATTTAAAATATAAATCTAAATGTCAAAATATTAAAAGAAAAATTATTAATAATATTTTAAAGGGTCAAACCGGCGGGGCTGCTCAAGCCATATATGATGAATTAACGGGACCAATAACACATGCTATTATGGTAGATCCTGTAATTGCTTCGGATGGTCATACATACGAAAGAACAGCGATATTAGAAGTTATACGAAGAGGCGGTGTGTCTCCTTTAACAAGGGAAGCTTTAACACCTGTTTTACTTCCCAATAGACGTTTAAAAAATATAATTGAACGTCTAGTTGCGGATAGATTATTAAGTCAAGAAGTTATTGATGAATATAATCAAGAAAGGAGACAAATAGAACAAGTACCCGCTCAAGCTAATCCTATACCCGCTCAAGCTAATCCTATACCCGCTCAAGCTAATCCTATACCCGCTCAAGCTAATCCTATACCCGCTCAAGCTAATCCTATACCCGCTCAAGCTAATCCTATACCCGCTCAAGTTGCTCTAGCTCAAGTTCAGGATGATCTCTTACCCAGATTACTAGATAATTTAAGAAATTTATTAAATACTAATCTTCAGATAAGTAATGACAATCGAGATAATATTATTTTTAGAGTACTAAATAATATTGATATTTACAACTTGGAAATAAATATTATAACCAATCTAATTGATTTTTTGCGAGAAGTTCAGAATTTTACAGACTTATCATATGATCAATTAATTCAACAATTAGATATATTTTTTATAAATGTTAAAAGAAATGAATTAAGAATATTTTTAGAAAATAATACAGATTTAATAAATGATGATATTGATAATTTATTGAATAATACTTTTACTTATATAGAAAGAAATAATATGAGTTTGTCAATAATACAAAATATTATAAATTTGTTGGATCACAATCCTGATTTGATACGTTTAGATTTTAATGAAATAAATCAAGAAATATTAGAATTTTTGAGAAATTTTATTATTCCAATTCAAAATTATATAAATGATCGTATGTATTTAAGAAATATCGATAATAATATATACAATATTATTAATCGAATAGATGGTTAAATTTATCATAAACATTTTTGTAAATGATTATGTTTATGTTTAGCTGGAATCGTTTTACTGCATTTTTGACATTTAAAACTACCTGTATTTTCTTTTACATTCTTTTCAGCTTGAATTAGTAATTTTTCGTATTCCCCCTTATATAATTTTCTTTTTGGAGTAATTCTTTTTAATTCCTTTTGGATTTTACTATTAAGAATTGATTGTTCTTTGGCTTTTTTTTCTTTGATTTTTTGTAATCTTTGTCTTTCTGATTTAATTTTTAATAATGATTTATCTCTAATACAAGCATATATTCCAGAAAAAGATTGCTTATTTGGTTTCCAATTCTTAATAGATACTCTTATAACTGATCCATTAAATTCTTCAAACCATTGTGATAATGTTTTCCATGATTTATTATAATTAATTCCATGAAATAGTTTCATTTCATATACTTTGGTATCTTGTCTACATAATCCACATTTATCTATCAAATGATCATTTTCTGTAAAACAATTTTTACAAATTATATGTCCACAATGAAGAATTTCAAAGTTCCATAGCTTAGGATTTATTAAAAATTTATTTTTTTTAATAGATCCTAATGTTTGATCTGTTAGACAATATGAACAATTATAGATTTTATTATTTTGATCAAATATATAAGATGTCATATTAATTTTTATTTTAATTAAATATATCTATTTAAAATAAAATTCAATGTTTTTAATATTTAAATGTTTTGTTCAACAACAGACTCGTGATTGTCTTCTTCATTTACTTGCACCTCAACATCATTATTTTCATTATTATTAACAGCATTTAAATGATTTCTAACATATTGATTATAAAAATCTGGTTTAAGTGTAATTAACCAAGTTTTAATTATCATATCAATTGTAAAAATACCTACTACAAATACTGAAATCCAATTCATTACACCAATAGCATGACTACCTAATACATCTGGGCCTCCATAATAGGCAAATAGTAACCAATGCAAATATTGATGTACTGGTCCCGCCATTAATAACATTGTAGAAGGCATTTTGTTACCAAAAATAGTATTAACCGAAGCTAAAGAACAATAAATGACACTGGCGGCATTAGACCAGACATTAAAATCTCTACTTTTTCCCTGAGTATCATCAGAGAGTAATACAACAAAATTAGCAATGTATAATACTGACCACATTGCATATAGTCCTGGGAGTTTCATTATTTTATCTTCTAAAATAAACAATTTTTCTGACATTATATAAATTTATAAATCGCCATCTCTTTTTATTTCTTTGTGAAATATTTTTTATTTAAAGAATTTACTTAGGAGATAAAATAAGGGAGGGCATTATAACAGAATCTACAAATTTTTCCAAATCAGATTCATTAATAAAAAATTTTACATTAATAATATTATGATATTTTTCCTCAGTAATATTACCCCAAAAATTTTGTTTCTCCATTCTAATGAGATTAGCTGCTTTTAATCCCCTATCCCATACAAAATCATCTCTTTTATTAAAAGTACCCATTAGTATCGAATAAATTTCTAAAAAATTTTTCATATCACTATAAAGCTTAGCATTTTTTTTTTGAAAGATGGGCTTATTAAAATATACTGGATTGGTAATTAAATTATCAATCACTTGTTGTCTTGTTACCATTTTATTATTTATTATATTTATTAATATCATGTGATTTAATTTTATTTTCAATATTTTTAATATTGTCCTGGTCGGAAATCATAAATAGAGTATTCTTTTGAAAGAATTGGATCTGTACTTAATTCCTTTTTTCTTACCCATCCGTAATATAAATAGATATCTCTGGAATGCCAATAATAATTATTATCAGGCCTTTCGGGAGTAATTTCAATAGCATGTAATTTTACTTGTACTATATCGCTATTATACCTATTACATATATTTATGATCTCATTTCTTGAAAAATTATGCCAGTTAGAACTATCGCTAATACCAGGTGTAAATCCAGCAATTACTTTTTTATAATAATAGGGTCGATTTAACATTAATTCACTATGACATTTAAATAATTTTGGATTATGAATTAAATTGAATGCAAAATATTCTTTATTAGAATTAAATTTTAAAAACCTATTTGTATTAAAATTAAAGTCCAATATATATCTTATTATTTCTTCAGGTAATTGCATTTGTTTATCAATATAATTAATAGCGATAATTTAATTTATTTTTCAATATTTTAAAAAATTGAAAAAATAACATTTTTTTTTAAAATATATATACATCAAAGCATATATTTTATATGTATTACAATATCTATTTTGTAATTTGTTTAATACTATTAGCTGGTGTAAATGGAAGTATACCTTCTCAAAACTTATTAGCTAGAAAAATAAAAGATTATACGGAAGGAGAAAAAGAGAATTATTTTAAAGGAGAATATTTAGCATTTCAGGGAGAAAGTTATAAATTTTTGTCGGAAAAAAAAAATAAAATTTATCCTAATCAAGAAAATGTGGCATTAACACTAGTCCAAAATTTTGTAGATAGAAAAATAGTATTTCAAATGTGTATTGGACAAACCATGTCAGGAAAGACAGGCACAATGAATAGTTTTATTAAGCAATACATTTCAGAATCAAAAATGAATTCAGATTTTATTATTGATACAAGTAATATTTATATAATTACTGGTTTATCCTCTAAGGCTTGGATGAAACAAACAAAAGATAGTTTCCCTCCCAAAATAAAAGATAATGTTATTCATAGAGATCAATTAAAAGTAATGAAAGATAAAATAGAGAATAAAGAAAATCTTTTAATAATTATTGATGAAGTGCAATATGGAAGTCAACACAAACAAACAATAAGTAAGATGCTTCATGATATGGGACTAACTAATTACGATGGCTTTACCGATGTAAATAAAATGTTTGAAAAGAATATTAAGGTAGTTCAATTTACGGCTACACCTGATGGATTAATTAATGATTTATTAAAAAAAATGAATAAAGATAATTACAAAATAGAAATAATTAAACCCGGTCAAGGATATGTATCTTCAATGAAATTATTCGAAGATGAACAAGTAATCCAATTTAATAACTTAGCTGATGAAGGTGAATTTAAAAATAATATTTCAAAAGTGGAAAAGTTAATAGACAATTTTAAAGAAAACAAATATTTTATATTTAGAGAAGATAATAAGAGCAAAATTGAAGAAAATTTAAAACAAAAATTTCCACAAAAAAATTATGATTATCAATACTATAATCAAGATACAGATATAGAAATAAATAATATATTAAAAAAGAAACCTAAAAGACATACATTCATCTTAATTAAAGATAAAATGAGATGTTCTGAAAGATTAGAATTGGATAATGTAGGGATTTTATATGAAAGAAAACCAAAAGAAAAAAGAAATATATCCGATTCAGTAATGATACAAGGTTTATTAGGAAGAGCAACCGGTTATCATAATAATACTAATATGTATGTTTTTACAAATATTCCATCAATTATTAAATATTATAATTTATGGCAATCTAAATTTACAGATCAAACTTTAATAGATAATTGGAATTGTAATACTAAAAATAAAGCAACCATAAATTTTACCCAAGAAAATAAAAATTTAACCCAAGAAGATAAAAATATAACCCAAGAGAATAAAAATAAAGTTAAATATATTTTTAAGGAACAAGCATTTTCAAAAATTGATAATATAGATGAAGCATTAAAAAAATATGGAGGAAACAAAACAAATATGGGAAAGTTAATAAATTATTTAAAAAAATTTACAGATATTGAACAGAAAAGATTTATGTCAGGATTATTAAGTTTAGTAAAACTTAGAGAAAAGTTATTAAATAACAAACTAATAAAAAGAAAAAAGGATCTGGATGTCTTAAAAATAGTAAAAAGGTGTGCTAAAAAAGAATGGAAATTTAATAATAAACACGCAAAATATTCAGATTTTATTGTAAATGAAACCGTCAAATTAAATAATAATTTGAAGGGAAAATCTGGTGGAGAAAAATTAACTATTCCTTGTAAAAAAAAAAAAGGAGATAAATGGAGTTGGTTAATGATTTTTGTTGAACAGGAAGAAGAAGAAGTAATTATAGATAGTGAAACGGATGAAGTAATTATAGATAGTGATTCAGATGAAGAAATTACATATAGTGATTCAGATGAAGAAAATCATTATAATAATGTATTATATCAAAATTAATATTTTTTTATTAGATAGTATATCAAAATTAATATTTTTTATTACAAATATTTTAAGATATATTAAAAGGCAAATGAAGTCATTGTACCATTTTCAGCCCAATATTCGATTGGACCGTTTATAAATGCTGGTTTATTTATTCTATGTAATTTGCCTTCTTTATACCATCCAATTTTTTTTAAACTAATATATGCTGGAGAATCACCATCTCTATGTAATTTCCCATTTTTATACCACATTTCCGTATTTTTATTTTTAAAGGCGGGTCCATTAATTCTATGTCTTTGTCCGTTCTTATACCATATTTCCAATTCATTATTTTGAATAGATGGCTTATTAGTATGATGTAATTTACCACTATCGTTACATCTATATACCGTTTGTTTAGCGTTCTTTAGAATTTTAAAATCTGTTGTTCTGCATATAGGACATGAATTATTTATTTTTATCCATTTGGTAAAACATTTTTTATGAAACTGATGAAAACAATCAGTAATCATTTTATTTTTTTTTAAAGGTAGTAAACAAATACTACATTCCATTGAAATTGATTATATTATTATTTTTAAAAAAAGTTTAAAATAATCAATTTTTATTTAACATCTTCCTTGGAATACTTTTTTAAATATTCATTGGTAGATACAGTAGCTGTTTTCTTTTGATTATTCATTACATTTTTAGGAATACCGTCTTCAAATACTCTACAAGAAGAAACTATCAGAGTGATAAATGTATCTGGATTTTTATTACATAAATACCTAATAACATCGCTTAAATATAATCCCTTGTTTTTAGTTTCTAATTTTAAAACTTTCTCTTTTTCTTTAGGAATATGGGTATTAGGTATGGAAACATCATATTGATATTTTTCTATTGGAGTATCTTTAGAATTTCTTAAAGGGACTCTAAAAGATGATTCCTTTAATTTAATGGGTTCTTTTTTATCCATTTTGTCTTTTCTTTCTTTTTTAATATTAATATCTAAAATGGGTTTATTAGTCTTTCTACATAAATCAATATAACTATTATAATTTCTAGATTTCGGAATGACCACAAAATCTAAATCTTTAAATTTATATTTAAATGATCCTGGATTTACAAAATATGCTAAAAAACCATCATATGGTAAATCTTTATTCTTTTTGGTAAATGGTTTTATCTTTTTGTGCAATGTTTCAATGTTTATTGAACCTTTATCTCCTGGTTTATAAAACTTATCATCTACCGAAGAATATTTATCTTTCAAAAAAAGTCTATCAAACTTTGCAGGTAAATTAAAAAGACCGGTTTTAAAACTAGTATCTTCATCTTCTAAAAATAAATCTGGAATTCTATTTAAATCATATTTAGCTAAATTTCCGCTAAAAACACAGTATTGTGCACATTTACTATTTTTTTTATCAGAATCTAATGTTAATGTTAATCTTTTCATAAATTTTCCATGTTTGTCGTATTTACTTTCATCCATAGTAGCTACATACCAGGTTAATGCTTCGTTCCAATCAGCAGCATCTACTGGTTTTCCAGCAAAGCAATACATAAAAACTCTTACATTTTTGGGTAAATTGTAAACCAATCCTACATCCATCCCGTGAAAAGACATTAAATAATTTTTAAACTTCATTATATAATAAAGTTTAGATTATATATACCCCTAGTTAAAAAAATTAAATATTAGATATTTTAAATGAAATTTAAGTGTTCTAACCATAATTTTCTCAAATCTCTATTACCTATTAATACTTCTCCAAAATGTTATTCTCAACATTTAATGGATGAATATTCAATATCTCATATTCTTACAGGACTAGGATTCTATGTTTTATTCCCTAAATCAAACTATTTTTGGGCTTTAGCAACATCTCTCTTTTGGGAAATAATTGAGCAAACAGATTTATTAAAGAATTTATTTAATAATTTAGGACCAATTGTTAATATAAAAACTCAATATTCTGGAGATTCCATACTTAATTCATTAGGTGATAATTTATTTTTTATTTTAGGATATTACATTGGAAAACAAAATCCTAAAGTAGCTAATAATAAAAAAGCTTTCTCAATTTTGTTTTTATTAGTTAATGCTTCAGTAGTATATACAACTTATTATATTGAAAATAATATTTATACCAAATAAATTATGGTGATCTAACGACTACCATAAATTTTTTTTTAATAAATATAATTTTAAATGCTATTTATTAAAAAAGTTGAAGTAGATAACTTAATGCTTAATTATTTAAAATCTAATAAAAATATTATCCCAGAGACCAATTATTTTATATATTTTCCATTACCCTTTACTATCCCAGGAGTTGATTATGAATCTATATTTTACATAGAAGAATTTATTGAACCTAATCATTATAATTTATTACTAAAATATTTCGGTTTTCCTATATATATTATATATCCACAGGCTGATATGAATTGTACCAGATGTAAAGTAATCCCTGAAGAAGCCAAAAAAGTCAACTCCAAAGATTCAGATAAATATAGATTATTAAGTTTAAAAGCTTGGAGACTATATAATAGTCAATTTAAAGTAGATATATCTCAATTTGATTTCTTTCATTTCCATATTTGTTTAGATAATTCTATTCGTTGTCATGCTTTAGAATATCCAAAAGACTATCCTGCAAATCTTGGTCACTTTCAAAAAAACTCAAACGTTTCTATGACTAATTTTGATAAAAGAAATTTAATGGTAGAAAATGGGAAATTTAAATTTGTAAAACATACACCTGGACTTTCTTATGCAGACTGCCAAGCAAAATTAACTATTTATATTGATCCGTATACTTTTAATGTTTATTCCTTACCTGGATAAATAATCTTATCCTAACCAGTTAAAAGCCATACTTTTCTTACATTCTTGACAATCAAAAACAACACCAAAAGGTTTATTAATTGTCAAATTATGCTTCATTCTAACACAATTCGAAATCTTATTATCTCTTAAATAATTACTTAATGTAGGATGAAATCCATGTAAATAACCCTTTTCAACATCTAGGCCTTTATATGTATTATAAATTTGCTTAATTTTTATGAAAAAAGATTTTCTACAAAGTGGACATGTAGAATTTTTTTCATTCCATTTTTGAATACAAGTTTGACAAAATGTATGATTACATTCTAATTTCTCGGGATTATTAAGTTCTTGTAAGCATATAGTGCATTCCATATTCTTATAAATAACTCTATATTTTAAAATTAGTAAATTTTGTTTTCAATTTTTGATTCAAATTAAGAGATACTTAAAAGTTGTTAGAACTATAATTAATAATGTATTTGATATGTTTAACTTCTAATAAGTACGGAGGTGGAAAAAATTACTTTCATTTGAAAGAATGTAGATTAATCCCATATTATATAACTGATACTTTAGCAAATGCTATAAAAATAGCAAAAGAAAATCAAAAGTTAACTTATATATTAGATGTTAAGAAAGAGGTCAAAATATCTTCTCAAAATATTATCTATCAAGTAGAAAATAATACAATCGAAAAATGCAATACTATTCCAAATTGTTTTTTAATAGAAGAAAATAAATTAAAAAATATAGAGAATACTTATGAATATGATTCAGATGATAGTGAAATGAGTGGGTTTTTATTTGATTAAAGGAGATGAATATATAACGGACTGTAAAAAAAAATAAAATAATAATTTAAAAATGACAATAAACTTTATTTTTAAATTAGTAGTAGCAATTATGTTTATGTTAATATTAGGATTTAAGGGTAAGAAAATAAATTTTAGTTCTTATCAGGGCCAAGTTGTTCATCACAGATATAAAACTAAAGATAAGGATGAATTTAAATTTAAATATAATGTAAAATATGATTACTTTGATCTTAAATCTCCACCTAATTCTATACTGGCTAGTTTTAGAAGATCAGATTATATTGGCCCTAAAGAAGTTGATATATATGATTTTATAATAGAAAGTATAAAAAAAAAGGAAAAAAATGAGTATACCGGAATTGATCAAATTAAATTTTTGGGTAATATAAGATCTTATTTTTACTGTTTTAATCCAATTTGTCTATTTTATTGTTATAATGATAATAAATTAAAGTATATTTTTGCACAGGTTTCTAATATTCCTTGGAAAGAACAAACAGCTTATATATTAAAAATTGATGATAATGGAATGCTTAATAAAGATTCTATTTTCCATGAAAAAAAAATGCATGTATCACCTTTTAATCCCTCTAAGGGACAAATTTATGAATTTAAATTAAATTCTAAAAATAAAGATCTACGAATTAATGTGTATAATACTCCAAAAAAATCAGAGGTTACACAAGAAAATTTACTGATGACAATAACATTAGCATTAAAAGAAAATAGATTTAACTATTTAAGATTACCTAGAAATCATATTACAGTATTAAAAATTTATTATCAAGCTTTATTTTTATATTTAAAAAAGTACAGATACTTTAAACACCTATAGAAATTTTTTTTTTAATCAAGGAATAATGAGTTATTGTATTATAGGGACAGGTATTTCTGGGTTATCTACTATTTATTATTTATTATCTATGGATCCTAATGCAACAGCAACCGTTTATGAAAAAAACAAAATAGGTGGTCATTCTTATACATTTGAATTAAATAAAGATGAAAAAATAGATTTAGCATTTCAAGTTTTTAATAAAATGGCATATCCAAATATGATTCAGCTTTTTGATAATTTAAATATCCCTTTACAAAAAACAGATATGTCTTTTGCAGTTTCAAATACTTTTATTGAATGGTCTAGCAAATTTAGATCATTAATTAGAAATATTTTTAATATTAAATTATGGTCACTATTATATAGTATGATTCATTTTAATTCTCTTTCAAATAATTTTATAAAAACATATACAGAGGATAAAATGAATATTACTATGAAGGATTTTTTAGAAGAGAATAAATTTTCAAAATCATTTCTGGAAGGCTATATTTTTCCGTTTTGTGCTTCTGTTTGGTCAGTGCCTTTAGATAAAACTAATGATTTTCCTCTAATGACATTATTGAAATTTATGAGTAACCATAGTTTATTATCTTTGAAAAAAGATCAATGGTATACTTTAAAAAATAGATCTCAAGAATATGTTAATAAAATTTTGGATAAATTTAAAGATAGAATAACTTTAATTAATAAAAGTCCTGAAACTATTGACAATAATGTAGTAGATGGTATTAAATACGATCATGTAATATTTGCTATTCATGGGAATGATGTTTCTAATCTTCTACCTTCATCCGATTATCAAAATATTTTTAAAAATGTTAAATATTCAAAAAGTCAGTGTTATTTACATCAAGATACTAGTTTTATGCCGGCAATAAAAAGTGATTGGTCTAGTTGGAATTTCGTAGGTGATACAGATTTTATTTGCACTTATTGGTGCAATAATTTACAAACTGATTTAAAAACACCCAATTTATTTTTCACATTAAACCCTAAAACTTTACCTCAAAATATTCTACATAAAGTAGAGTTTTCACATCCAATTTTAGATTTAGGATTAATAAAAGCTCAAAAACAAATTGAAAAAATTCAAGGAAGAAATAATATTTGGTTCGTAGGTGCTTATTTAGGTAATGGTTTTCATGAAGATGGTGTAGTTTCAGCATTAAAAATTGTCAAACAAATGTTGTATCCTAAAGTGATGATTTTTTATCCATTAAGAGAAAATAGATCTTTTATACATAAAATAATTTACAATTTTATTCAGAAAATTTTAACTGGTGTTGTTAAAAAAGGAACTTTAAATTTACAATTACCTAATAAGGGCTTAATAAGGATTAAAAATAATGAATTATCAAAGATAGAAGCAAATTTAGTAGTTAAATCGCCCAAGTTTTTTTATTCGATTCTCTTGAGAGGAAATCTTGGATTTGCAGAGGCTTATATGAATGGAAGTATAGAAACAAATAATATTACTCATTTATTAGACTTATTTGCAAAATCTAAAAATAGAGATAATAGATTTAATTTGTCTTTTATATTTAATTTTTTAGATAAAGTCAAATTTTTTAAAACTCAAGATAATAATATTAATAACACAAAAAAGAATATAGCTGATCATTATGACTTGGGAAATACATTATATACTAGGTTTTTAGATCCAACTATGACTTATTCTTCAGCTATTTTTAATAATTTACCTATTACATTTGAAAACTTGGAAAAAGCTCAATTAAATAAATATAATAGAATTATTAAACAATTAGATATTAACAAAACTGATCATGTTTTGGAAATAGGTTGTGGTTGGGGAGGCTTTGCGATTCAAGCTAATAAACTTACTGGATGTAAAATTACATGTTTAACATTATCAGAAGAACAGAAGAAATACTTTGAAAATAAAATAGGTAACAATCCAAATATCGAAATTTTATTATTAGATTATAGATTAGAAAAAAGAAAATTTGATAAAATTGTTTCGATTGAGATGATAGAAGCTGTTGGAATTAATTACATGGATGTATATTTTAAATCTATAAAAGACAATTTAAAAATCGGAGGTAATGCTATGATTCAAGCAATTTGTATACCTCAAGAAAGATTTGATAAATATTCAAAAAATGTTGATTTTATTCAAAAATACATTTTTCCAGGAGGAGCTATACCATCTTTAGAACTCATTAAAGACAAAGTAGAAAATCAAAAAATGAAAGTAAATGATGTTAAGGATATATCAATAGATTATGCAAATACCTTATTATTATGGCATCAACAATTTGAAAAGAACTGGCCAGATATTAAAAAGAATTGGAATCAAGCCGATGAACATTTTTATAAAATGTGGAAATATTACTTTGCTTATTGTGAAGTCGGATTTAGAAATAATTTAATTCAGACCTATCAGATTAAATTTGAGTAATTTTAAATATTTCATCTTATATTTTCTATATTTGCTATATTTGCTATATTTGCTATATTTGCTATATTTGCTATATTTGCTATATTTGCTATATTTGCTATATTTGCTATATTTGCTATATTTGCTATATTTGCTATATTTGCTATATTTGCTATATTTGCTATCGTCTGTTGAAATTATATTAAATTTTTCGATCATAGTACCACCTAATTGTTGGGCATTACTAAAAATAGTTTTAAGATGTTCAATATGATTTGCTCCTACAATAATTATAAAAGAAAAATTCTTAGAAAGTTCTTTATATTCTAAAGTTTTCCGAAAAATAGAAAAATTAACTATTTTCTCCATTATCTTAAGAGCTTCTTGCCAATTATCTTGATCTAAATTATCTGTAATATTTACAATAATTTTATTTGGAATTTGTTGTAGCATTAAAAGATCTCTAATTTTTTCTTTTAATACAGTTTTAGCTTGATTTATCCAGTTTTTATTACTATATGGCAAAATATATTCTTCAGATGAAAATATTTTTTTATTTATTAAAGCTTTCATTATTATAGGATAACCATTCTTTTCTTCTTCCCAAGTAACTAAGCTTATATATGCATAAATAATCATGGATATATCTGATATTATTTGACTTCCAACATTTACCTTAATATTATCATCAAATCTTTTATAAGAGTCTTCCATCCCAAACTCGCCAAAATACAAAAAATTTAAGTCTGGATTTTCTAATTTTTTGTATTTTTGTAAATGTCAATATTGGTGTTGTATGATTTTCACCTATTATAAAAATTTTTCTGTCGTTCATTCTTTAATTATATACTAAAAAGATAAATTATTTTATTTTAATAATGAAATTATTTTGGGAAAAGCACAATATTGACGATACGTCATGGAAAATAAATAATATTAAAAAAATAATTAAAAAATATAAAAAAAAAATATAAAAAATAATATTTAAAAAATTATTTAAGTATACCGGGAAATATTTGTTTAAATTCCCCCACCTTATCTTGAAATATTTCCATGTATTTACTATTATCTGATAAATTATTAAAACATAGATTATACGTGTTTAACCAAAAAGTTTTATCTATAATTTCAGGAGCTGCATGTAAAACCAGGTTTTGAAGTCCATTAATTTTAGGAACCAAATCATTAGATAGTGGCTTTAATTCTTCTAATGTTTCTATATAAAATTTAAATTTATTATCTGTAAGACATCTGGATTGGGTAAGATGTGATAAACTCATTTAATAATTATTCATTTTTTATATATATGAGATAAAACTAGAATTAACAATTTTTCCTATATTTTTATCGAATTACTGTTATTATCAGTATATAAATAAATATCTATTTTTGATATTTTCAATTTAAAATTAGAAAATGTTAGATTTTTTATTTTTTTCCTATATTATATAATTTTACAACTACTCATGTTAAAAAAAATTATTACCCTTTCTATTAATAAAAATTGATAAATATCATATCAAATTAGGAATACTTACTTATTGCAAACAAATGTCATCAATATATACATTACAGGAAGTAAAAAAGAAAAATAGAGAATGGGGTAAAAATAGAATTAGAATACCTATTGTGAATGAAAATTTAAAATATAGAATTTATGATACTGGAGAGGCAGATTTAGATGGTAGGTATTGTGTGGCTTTACCATCATATATGGACCCTAAAAATTATAATGTCAGGACAAAGTACAATTTATTTTAATTAATTAATTAATAAAGATAAATTTTAGCTATTATTTTATAAAAATAAAATTAAAAAACGTAAAGCAATTGATAATAAACAAGGAATTTTCATTTTATCTCAATAGAATGAGATAAATGACCCATTTGTATAACTAAATCATTCTTTCTTTTTAATCTTTTATTAAAACAATTATCACAACATAACTGTTTTAATGTTTTTTTCTTCTTATTTAAATAAAAAATTAAAGACAATTCTACAATAAAAATAATTATCAATATGTATAATATTAATAGTAGCAGGTGTTGATTATTTTGTATTAAAAGAAAAAGATAATTAAAAAAATTACTATCATTATTGATAGTATTTTTTTTTTCGGTAGAATTATTTATTAGACTATTGTTAAGTAGGCTATTGTTCATTTTTTTAAATATATAATTTTATCTTTATGTTGTTTGTTTTACCAATCACATTTATATAGAATTAAGGATTAAATCATATAAGGGGGGCGATATCTATATATTGTAAATGGTATATATTTATGTTTTAAAATTAAAATTAAATAAATATTATATTGGAAAGACAAGCAACCCTAAATTTAGATTAGAATCTCATTTTAATTCTAATGGTAGTTATTGGACTCAAAAATATAAACCAATTAATATACATCAGTTAATACCCGATTGTGATAATTTTGACGAAGATAAAATCACTATTAAGAATATGAAAAAATATGGAATAGATAATGTTAGAGGCGGTAGTTTTTGTCAATTTCAATTAACTAATGAAAATAGAAAGACAATTGAAAGAATGATTAATGGATCTACTGATAAATGTTATAAATGCGGTAAGAAAGGACATTTTACAAATGAATGTTCTGAATCAGATGAAGAATTCGAAGAAACATTTGAATCATTAAATATTACTAAACATGAAAACTTTTATTGTAAAGTAAAAAAAAAATTAAATTATGAAAATTATTCAAATGAAAATGATAATTGGCCATGTGGATATTGTGGAAAGGAATTTGATACTAAAAAAGGAGCACAATTTCATGAAAATGTACATTGTAAAATGAAGAAAAAAGAATCTTACAAAACACAAAAAAAAAGTTATAAAAGTTTGAAAACTTCTTATAAATATGATTATTGGTCATGTGAATATTGTGGAAAAGAATTTGATACTAAAAAAGGAGCACAATATCATGAAAACTTTTATTGCAAAATGAGAAAAAAATCATCTTACAAAACACAAAAAAGGAGTTCTTAAAATTCGAAAACTTCTAATGGATCAAAGTGTTATAAGTATGGTAGATCTGGTCATTTTCTAGTAATTGTTATCTTTCTAAACATTTATAAGAAATGACGTTTCTAAAGTATAAATACTCGTCACCAAAAAGATTATTTTATTTTTTTTATATAATATAAAAATTATTTAAGTATACCTGGAAATATTTGTTTAAATTCCTCAACCTTATCTTGAAATATTTCCATGTATTTACTATTATCTGGTAAATTATTCAAACATAGATTGTATGTATTTAACCAAAAAGTTTTATCTAAAATTTCAGGAGCTGCATGTAAAACCAGCTTTTGAAGGCCAATAATTTTAGGAACTAAGTCATAAGATAATTGCTTTAATTCTTCTAATGTTTCTATATAAAATTTAAATTTATTATCTGATAGACATCTAGATTGAGTAAGATGTAATAAACTCATTTAATAAATATATATTTTTTATACTCTAGCATTATGAATCTTTTAATTTACAATTCATGTCTATTAATTCTTTTTATATTAGCACATCCAGCTTCTCTTGCCATTTCAGCTTCTGACATTTCAGAATTAGGATAATAACAATTATAATAATTAGGTCCACCATAGTAAAAATAATCTAATTCAAACGTATCAAAATGGTCTATATCATTTAAACTTAATTGATCATAACCTTTCCATATACCCATGTCATTTCCACACTCTGTACTATAAATCCAAAAATTTTCTTGTTCCTCATCATAAGATAACTCATACCAATCTTCGAAACTCATATTAACCCATTCTATTTTTTTTTGTTCAACCAAATCTATTGATAATTTCTCCAATTCTTTATCAATTATTTCTTTTTCTTTTTTAAATTTAACGAGATTATCCTCTTTTTCCCTTAATTCTAATTCTATATTTTCTAAGATTTTATAAGTATCTTTAATTTTAGAAAATACATCTTCCGACTTACTTAAAACTAATTCAGTAACGGTTTTTAGTAATAGGGTTTCTGAATTTTTTTTTTGTAATTCTAGCTCTTGATAATATTCATGTTCTTCTACTATATTTTTTATTTTTTTTTCAATATCAAATAATTTTTTTTGTTGAACTCTGATGTTGTCTATCAATTGACTGCCACAAATATCCATAATTAATATTAGTATTAGTTTTTATTAACCTAATTATTTTATAGTTTTTCAATTTTTTATTAGTTTATCTAAATCTTTGATCCACAAGTTATTAATGTCTGTATTTCTTAATTCTCCTAACTCAGTTTTTTTACCTTTAAATTTATTATCCAATTCATTGACTTTTTCTTTAGAAAATGAGTAAATCGGCATTTTAATTAAATAATCATATTCAGGCTCATCTTTAATTAAATACATTTTTTCTTTTTTTAAAATCTCAATAATTTTATCCTTAGGAAGATTGTTAATGTTTATTTTTTTATTGATCAACCCGCTAATAAATTTAACTTGAGATTCTATGATTTTCAATTCTCTAGTTAATTTTTCTATCATAAAATCTTTCCTTTTTTGATAATATTCCAATCTTACTAAATAATATTCATCAATTATTTCTTTAGCGGATTTGTACTTTTTTATTTTATTATCCTTATCATACAAATACATATTTGTCATCTTGACAGTTTTATTTAATTTTAATAATTTAGTTAAATCACTTAAGCCTAAAGAATCTATTTTTCCTTCTAAAGTGGTCAGCTTACCAGGATCATTTACTTTTAAGATAATCTTGATTTCCGTATCCGTACTATTATCCTGATAACTAGAAAATATTTTATCTTTACTTTTATATATTAAATCATCCAAAAATTCTTTATAATCTTGAGACCATAAACCAATTGGTAATTCATCAATTATTAAATATTTTTTATCAAAAGCATATCTTCCTTGGGATATATAATTTTGAGCATCAATTTTAATCATTTTGCCCTTAAACCCATTATACCAAGGTTGGATATTGTAGTTCGGTTTTTCTCCTTTTAACTTGGTTATTATAATATTTTTTAAATCTGAAGGATTAAATTTAGGAACTGAAGTACTATATCCAGTTCCTATTCCTTCTGAACCATTTACTAAAATCATAGGTAAAATAGGTAAATAATAACCGGGTTCAATGTCTGTACCGTCGTCATTTAAATAATTTAAGATAGGATTATCGTCTTTATTAAATACAATTGTTGCCAATTTGGATAAATTAGTAAATATATATCTTGCACTGGAGTGATCTTTCCCTCCCCTTATTCTAGTACCAAACTGCCCTATAGGTTCTAAAAGATTCATATTATTGGACCCTAAGAAATTTTGGGCCATATTTATTATTGTATTGACTAATGAATTTTCGCCGTGATGGTAAGCGGTATGTTCGCTTATATAGCCTGCTAATTGAGCAACTTTTAGCTGACTTATTAAATTTCTTTTAAAACATCCAAATAAGACTTTGCGTTGTGAAGGTTTAAAACCATCTAATAAAGAAGGTATTGACCTAATATTATCGTAATTTGAAAAGTGGATAAGTTCTTTATTTACAAAATCACATATTGAGATATTTAAGCCTATTTTAAAATCAATAACATCGTCTTTATCATATTTTGCTAACCATTCTTTTCTTTGATTTGCCATTTTTTTAGAAAAAGCTAATAAAATACAAGAATTAGTAGTTTTATCCTTTTGTTCATCTTGCATCGTAAGTAAATAGTCTCCTAAATTAGAAAAATATTCTTTAGCCTCTTTACTAGTACTAGTACCTAAACCTTTGTAGTATTTTATATACCATTTACTAAATTCCTTTTGTCCAATATCTTCTTTCCATTTGTCATATAATGTTAAATTTTTAAAAGATTTAACTTCTGATTTATATGAGGCTTTAACAACTGGAGTTACTAAAACTTTTAGAAAACCTTTTATTTTTAATAATGATGGCCAAAAATTTTCTAACATATTTATAAATAAACCTTTGATATGGGAACCATCTACATCTGCATCCATCATTAACATTATAGAACCGTATCTTAAACTTTCTAAATTTTCTGCTGTATATTTACTACCCATTTGTAATCCTAATATCTTTTTTAAATTATTAATTTCTTGATTATCAGCTAATTGCTTATGACTTGCATCTCTAACATTTAATAACTTACCTTTTAAAGGAAATACTCCATAATTATTTCTGCCATTTTTAATAGCTGCAATTCCACTAATTGCCATAGCTTTAGCAGAGTCTCCTTCTGTTAAAATTAAAGTACATTCAACTCCTTTTTTTGTACCTGCATAATTAGCATCATCTAATTTTGGAATGTTTTTTATTCTTGATTTCTTTTTACCATCCGATTTAGAAAATTTTAACATTTCTTTTGATTTTAAATAAGCTAAAACATTTTCAATTAAATTGATTTCACCTTCTTTTATTTTTTTATAAAAGGATGTAGGTAAAATACAATTATCTTTTTCACTAGGTTTAGTATTTAACTCTTCCTTAGTTTGGCTAGAAAATGAAGGATTTATAATAGTAGATTTTATAAATAACCATACATTATCTTTGATATAGGAATCTTTCAATCCTTTATTTTTAATTAATTTGGATGTACCATTAATTACTTGATCTAAAATAAAATCAACATGTTTCCCTCCTTTATTCGTATAAATACCATTAACAAAAGATATTTGATTAAAAGTTTCATTTTCACTATCTGCTAATATTATTTCCCATCCATTTTCTTTAACACCGCATTTTTGATAAATATAATTAGCTTGACCAATATATAACTTTGCATATTCTTCAAAATTTTTAATATCAATCATTTTATTATTGTAATAGACGTTAAGATAATCTGGAGATAAAGCTGCTATGTCATAAATTCTTTTAACCATAATACTTTTATTATTCTTATCTAAATTTTTAAATCCAAATTTCTCAAAATCTGGAGTGAAAGTAATTTTAACATAACCTGGTCCATTATATTTCTTAATTATCGGTTTACTAATTTCTGATAAATTATTTTTGTAAACTTGATAGTATTCCTTTTTGTTCTTTTTATCCCCTATTTCAATTATCATTTCTTTTGAAAAAATTGCAGTTAACTTTGCACCTAAACCGTGTGTACCGCCAGTAGTTCGTTCTTGATTATCTCCATAATTAGTGGAAGTTAATAAATTCGCAAAAATTAATTCAGGTACCCATATTTTATGTTCAGGATGCATTGCCACATCAATACCTTTTCCATTATTATAAACAGAAATAGTATTTTCATTAATATCGATTTTTATTTCATTAACTGTTTTATCTCTAGTAGTTTCATCTAAAGCATTAACAAGAATTTCATCAAAGATTTTATATAAACCAGGTGAATATGTAATTTCTTGCTTAATCATTTTATTCTCAGTTTTATCAAATATCCATTCAAGCTCAGTTTTAGGAGTAACTTCACCAATATACATACCTGGTTTTTTTAAAACATGTTCAATTTGTGACATTTTCTTATATTTATTTTTAATATCACTATTTTCAGACATTTTTAATATTAAATAACAAAATATTTAATATTAATTTTGTATTTTTTTTATTAATTGATTCCAATTATCTATTTCCTTTTGTAAAGTATAATTTTCTGATAATTTTTTACAATCCTTTTCAAGTTCTTTTAAGAATTCATTATCTGTTTCAGCTTTTATTATTAAATCAGCTAAACTTTTTGAATTTTTAGTTTTAAAATAGCCCTTATAATCTAAACCTAACATTCCTTTATTACCGGATATATCAGATGCAATTATAGGTATATCATGCACCAATGCTTCCGATACAACATTTGCACCCCCTTCCATTATTGAACTAATTACCATTAAATTGCTATTATTTAATATTTCTATTGTATCTAAATGATCTAATTCTCCTAACCATTGATATCTTATATTAGTTTGCACATAATTTTTTGCTTTAGATTCATATTCTTTATCTAATGCTTTTCCCAAATGTTTAATTATAATTTTAGAGTCTTGAGGAACAAATTTCATAGCTTCAACAATTCTGAATGGATCTTTTTCTTCTCTCAAATGCCCAATTACACATATTTGAAACTTATCCTGAGTAATATATTTTTTTATATTTTTTATATTTTTTATATTTTTAATATTTTTTATATTTTTAATTTTTTTATTTTTAATTTTTTTATTAATTATTTGACTTGATTGGGGTATATAAATCAATTTATTTAAATATTTTGAAGGAATATCATTTTTAACTAGAGCATGTAAACAAATTAAATAATCTGATAATTCTAAAGATAAATTGAATTCATTCGGATTTGTATATTGATATTTATATATATCAGTTCCTGTTAGAATTGTAATGATAAATCGTTTAGGATAATTCTTTCTAAAATTTTTAATATATTCTCTACATTTCCAAGAATGTAAAACAATAACACAATCATAATCCGTAATAGCATTATCATCAAAATATACATTATGATTTAATTTTTTTAAAATTTTTTCATATCTTTTAGCTGTATTCTTGTTACCATTTTTTTTAATAGAAGAATTTGGTAAAATAATATTAATTTTCATTTATCTTTTAATATTATTCATTTTCTAAATAACTAATTTTTACTTTCACTTTCTTCATCATCTCGTGTTTCCATTGATCCTAATGCAACTAATGTTGCAGCCGCTAATCCTAATAAAAGTCCTAGTCCTTTTTTAGATTTTTTACCAGTCGAGCCACCACCACCACTCCCTTCATTAGAACTGGGGGTTTCATAAAGAGTATTTGTAGTAGCTTGAGTTAATCTAGTAAAAGAATAATCAGCAGCTGTTGTTATTTGAGAAGAATTATCAGAATCATAAAATGTAGATGACCAAGGAAATAATAAGGCTGTTTTAGTATCTACCATTCCGTATCCAAACTTATCGTCATACCCAGTAGCACCTAAATCAGAAGATGATTGTAAAAGAACAGTTCTTATTATTTCAGGTTTACCTAAATAATTTGGACATTGTTGCATTAATAAAGCTGCAATTCCTGCAACTAAAGGTGTAGCCATTGAAGTCCCGGATAAAGTTCTATAGGTATCAGAATAAAAAGTATTATCATCGTAACTACTTACTATTGACACCCCCGGACCAACTAAATCCACACCTAAATGACTTTCGGGTTTGGTAGGATAACTATTATTTACTTTATAAGAACTAAATGTAGCGATATCTAAATCTTGTTCAATTGCTCCCACACATAATGCATTTGTATCAGCACCTGGATATTCTACAAATGCATTGTTATCAGAATTACCAGCAGCCGCAACAACCAATACTCCATTATCAACAGCATATTTTATACTATCACTTGTTGCTGAATCTGAACTGCTACCACCTAAACTCATATTAATAATATGTGCTCCATTATCAACTGCCCATCTAATACCATTAGATATATCATTATTATAACCATAATATCCATCGCTATATTGATTTAAGACTTTAATAGGCATAATTTTTATTTTATCATTTCTAGAAACCCCAGCAACTCCTACATTATTATCACAATCAGCAGCTATAATTCCAGCAACATGAGTACCATGACCATTATCATCATCAAAATCATCATCACTACTAGATCCATTAAAAAATCTTTTACCAACTATTTCGTCATTTACCTTATAAAAATTATTAATTAAATCAGGATGATCTAAATCAACACCGGTATCTAAAACTGCTACAATAACTTCGGTAGCTGTAGAGAAATTACAAAATTTCCATGCATCTGAAATCTTTGCTGTATTAATAGCATATTGATCAGCATAATAAAAATCAGTAGGATCAGCTAAAGTTGCTTCTGAAGGTTGAGTATTATCATTTGTTTTTTGAATATTAATAGTATAATCACTACAAGTTAACTTTTCAGTAAAATGAATACCATTTGTAGTAACATTAATATTCCCTAATAATTCACCGGGTCCATAAAAAAACATATCATTGAATTCGTAATTACTTACATTAAATTTGATATTAGCTCCAGTAATTTTACCAAACGTAGTATTATTAAATTTTTCTAACTCGATAACATTACCATTTACAATAATATTTCCAGTAACTTTTAAATTTTTTATAGTTACATTCCCTGAATTTGAAATTGTTAAATTTCCAGATATTACCGTTTCTTCTACTGTATTATTAGAATCAAGTGTATCTTGTGCGGTATACCCTCCAATTAATTCTAATGTATCTGAACTAGTAGATGTAAATGAAAAATTACTTGCATACGTTCCTTTATTAATCTGAATGGATTGAGGATTTGAACTTAAAGCTAAAGTTAAATCACTTACAGAATCCACATAACTAGATCCGCCTCTTAATCTATAATTTTTTTTGATAAAACTATTAGCAGGTATAATTGTATTTGGTTTTAAAATTTTACCATTTAATGTATAAAAGTAATCTCCCTTTGGTAGATTATTTGAATTTGTCAATTTAGAGATAAACATAATAATATTTTATAAGTTAAAAAATTATTGTCAGGGTGAAATAATTGAAATTATTATTGTTAAAGTTATCAAATATATATGCAATTTCTAACCAAAAATTCCAAGTTTATTAAACGAAACCCAATATAATACTACTTCAATTCCTGAAAATGATCATCAATGTTGCAATTTGATTAGTTGGATATTATTAATTTTTTTGTCATTATTTCTCATTGGTATAGTAGTAAGTGTGATTTTCATGATAATAATTCCCGAAATAAAATATAGATTTAAGAAGAACAAAACAATAATAATTGGATTTAATGAAATTAATGTTATAGAAACAATTAAAAAAACAAAAGAAAAAAAAAATAAATATTTGGAAATGGAATGCTCTATATGTACAGAAAAAATAATTAATGAAGAAAAAGAAGTAATTATTTTAGAATGTAAACATGTTTTTCATCAAAAGTGTTTAAATACCTGGAAAACTATAAATCAAAGTTGCCCTTTATGTAGACAAGAAATTAAAGATGTAAGCTTACTAGAATTTACATAATATATTATTAAAGACTTAAAGATTTTTTCAACTCAAGATTTTTTTATTTTATTTTAAATAGCTATGAAATACAGAGCTAATTTATTTAATAATTAAAATAAGATAAAAAAAAAATTGAATTATCTACCAAATAGACTTAAAAATTAATATATTTATTCAACTAATAAAAAATGTCAAAAAATACATGTATAGGAATAGACTTGGGTACCACATATAGCTGTGTCGGTGTCTGGAGAAATAATACTTGCGAAATTATCGCAAACGATCAGGGTAATAGAACTACTCCCTCATATGTATCTTTTAGTGATAATGAAAGATTAATTGGTGATGCTGCAAAAAATCAAAGTGCTTCTAATCCAACCAATACTGTTTATGATGCAAAGAGGTTGATTGGTAGAGAATATAATGACCCTTTGGTACAAAGTGATGCCAAAAAATTAAGTTACGATGTGGTTAATAAAAATAACAAACCTCATATTTCCGTAACACATAAAGGTGAATCTAAAACATTTGCCCCCGAAGAAATTTCATCCATGATTCTTGTTAAAATGAAAGAAATTGCTGAATCATTTATTGGTGAAGATGTTAAGGATGCAGTAGTAACTGTCCCTGCTTATTTCAATGATGCTCAAAGACAAGCAACTAAGGATGCCGGTGTTATTGCCGGATTAAATGTTTTGAGAATTATTAATGAACCAACAGCAGCAGCCATTGCTTATGGTTTAGACAAAAAAGGTGAAGGTGAGAGAAATGTTCTAATTTTCGATCTTGGTGGTGGTACATTTGATGTTTCGCTATTAACTATTGATGATGGAATTTTTGAAGTCAAGGCTACTTCAGGTGATACTCATTTGGGCGGTGAAGACTTTGACAATATTCTTGTTGATTACGTAGCTAAAGAATTCAAAAAGAAAAATAAACTAGATGTTACTGGAAATAAAAAATCTATGAGAAGAATTAAGACAGCATGCGAGAGAGCCAAGAGATCGCTATCTGCATCTACAACTGCTCATATTGAGATTGATTCTCTATATGATGGAATTGATTTTTCAACAACACTAACAAGAGCTAAGTTTGAAAATATGTGCATGTCAATGTTTCAAAAAACAATGCAACCTGTTGAAAGAGTTTTGGTAGATTCCAAGATTTCTAAAGCTCAAGTTCATGATGTTGTCTTAGTTGGAGGTTCTACTAGAATCCCCAAGATTCAAAGTTTACTATCTCAATTCTTTGGTGGTAAAGAACTTTGCAAATCAATTAATCCTGATGAAGCTGTAGCATATGGTGCAGCAGTTCAAGCAGCAATTCTTGCCGGACATGATGAAGGCAAACTTGGAGATCTTCTTCTTTTGGATGTATCTCCATTATCATTGGGTGTAGAAACTGCTGGTGGAATCATGACGGTCCTAATTCCAAGAGGAACTACAGTTCCTACCAAGAAATCAGATACATTCTCTACAGCTGTTGATAATCAACCAGGAGTAACAATTCAAATCTTTGAAGGAGAAAGAGGTAGAACCAGAGATAATAACAAATTAGGAGAGTTCCAACTTCATGGAATTCCTCCAATGCCAAGAGGTACACCTCAGATTGAAATTACTTACGATATTGATGCTAATGGTATTTTGAATGTATCTGCTTGTGAAAAATCATCTGGAAAATCACAAAAGATTACTATTACTAATGACAGTAATAGATTGAGCAAGGATGATATTGATAGAATGGTTAATGAAGGAGAAAAATTTAAAGCTGACGATGAAAAACTTAGAAGCAAGGTAGAAAAGAAGAATAAGCTTGAAGGTTTCTGCTATAACATTAAGAGTAATGTTCTAGGAAATGAAGAACTTAAATCTAAATTGGATGAAGCTGATGTAGAAAGCATGGAAAAATGTACTTCTGAAGCACTTAGTTGGTTGGAAGAACATGATGAAGATTCAACAGAAGTGGAAGAGTACGAAACTAGAATGACTGATGTCGAAGGTGTATGTAATCCAATCATGCAAAAGATGTATGGACAAGCTGGTGGCCAGCCTGGCGGTATGCCCGGTGGTATGCCCGGCGGTATGCCCGGCGGTATGCCCGGCGGTATGCCCGGCGGTATGCCCGGCGGTATGCCAAGTCAAGAAGACAATACAGATTCTGGACCTAGAGTTGAAGAAGTCGATTAATTATTAAAAATTTATTTATATAATTATTTAAAATTTATTTATATTATATAATTATTAATAAATTAGACTAAGATATTCTATTTATTTATATTAAGAGAGGAAAAAAGATCCCCCGTTTTTAATATTTATATATATTAATTATGTAAGAAAGAAGATAGATGAAGAATAAAAATACAGCACTAGCATTATTAGGTGGATATGCCTTATATCAAACAAATCAAAACAGACAAGTTATACTACCAGGTATGGAATGTGATCAGAAATTACAAGAAAAAAATTTAAAATTAAAAAAAAACATTTCAGCATTAAAAAATTTAGTAGTAGAACAAGCATTTACTATAGAAGCTCAGAAGAAAAAGGCACAGAAGAAAAAAATCAAGGATTATTACTGTAGAGTTAAGAATCCAAATGACAAAGGTGGTTGTCCATTAAAAAGATATTCCGCTCCTTGTAGAGATTCATGTAATCCTGAGACTGAATACACACTTATTTCTGTTCCAGCAGATATTGCAGGTAACTTAGAAAACTACATAACAAAACCACTCCCATACCCTGTAGATAAATTTAGGGCAGTACCAGATGATAAAGCCGGAAATACCGATTAATATATATATTGAAAAATAATATGATATAAATATAATTTTATAAATTAAATTTAATTTACAAAATTAATTTTACATAAAAAAATTATATCATTGTACTAACACTTTCTCCTTTTAAACTTTGCTAACTTGAGAAATTTACATAGGTGAATTTAGAGATGTTATTTTTAAAAAATATTAAATTATTGTATTTTTAAAAAATATTAAATTATTGTATTTTTAAATTGGTAGATACTTACATTATATATTAAAATTTAATTTAATTTTAATTTATAATGCGTGATTTTATAAATACAGTACAAGAAAGTCAAGAAGAAAAAGAGAAATTAATAAAAAGTTTAAAAGATGGTACTTGTAATTATTTTAGTTTGGTACAATCTGATGTAATATGTGATAGAGTCGATTTAAGAGGAATTAATTTATCGGGAGAAGATTTAAGAGGAGTTAAATTGACGAAAGCCATATTAACAGGATCAGATTTATCAGGAACATATTTATCTGGTCCTGAAACGGAATTAATAGAAGCAAATTTTGAAGAAGCTAATTTATCTGGAGCAGATTTAAGCTCTGCTGATTTATCAAATGCAAATTTAAAGAATGCTCATTTATCAAATGCCGATTTAAGAGGTGCTTGCTTATCAGGGGCTAGTTTTAGTTTAGGTGCTGATTTAAGTAATACAAAATTAATGGGAGCTGATTTAGATAAGGCTTTTTTATTCGGTGTCAATTTAAGGAATGTAGATTTAAGTATTACAATTTTAAGGCAAGGAAGTTTAATGAGTGCAGATTTAACGAATGTAAATTTAAACAAGGCAGATTTAAAAGATGCAGATTTAACTGATGCTAACTTATCAAACGCCAGTTTAATAGAAGCCAATTTAAAAAATGCTGATTTAAAAAATTCTAATTTAAAAGATGCAAATTTAACTGATGCTAACTTATCAAACGCCAGTTTAATAGAAGCCAATTTAAAAAATGCTAATTTTAAAAATTCAAATGTAAAGAATTGTTATTTTACTGAATCAAGCTTAAATCAAGATTTAAAAGAAGATCTTATTAGAAGAGGTGCAATAATTGTAAAAAAAAAAGAAAATTGTAACTATTGTCTCTTGGAAGATAATAAAAACAAAGATAATAAAAAAACTAATTTTATAGGTAATTTTATAGACTCTATTAAAAAAAAAAATTTAATTAAATCTGTAAGAAATAGTAAAAAAAAAGATAATAAAAAAACTAATTTTATAGGTAATTTCAGAGACTCTATTAAAAAAAAAAATTTAAGTGGTGCAGATTTAAGTAATGCAGATTTAAGTAATGCAGATTTAAGTAATAGTATTTTATGGAATGTAGATTTAAGTAATGCAGATTTAAGTAATGCAGATTTAAGTAATGCTAGCTTAGATAAAGCTAATTTATACGGTGCGGATTTGAGCGATGCTAATTTAACTGATGCTAACTTAGCTGAAGTTAATTTAGAATGGGCTAATTTAACTAATGCAAATTTAAAACAAGCTAATTTATACAAATCTAATTTATGCGGTGCTAATTTAAAAAATGCTAATTTAAAACAAGCTAATTTAGACTATGCTAATTTATGCGGTGCGGATTTGAGCGAGGCAGATTTATCTAATGTTAGTTTAGCGTTTACAGATTTATCCTTTACTAATTTAACTAAAACTAACTTATCATATAGTAGATTATTATCTACAGATATTTACAATGCTAAATTTTCCAATACTAATTTTGAAGGTTCATGTATTTTCAGTCTTCAATCAAAAAAATATTTTGTTAGTAATAAATTAGAAAGTGATGAACAAATTGATATACCAAGCGATTCTCACGGAAGCATTGCAAATTTAAATGGTGTAAATTTAAAAAACGCTACTTCTGCCCTCACCTTAAGTTTTCAAAAAAGTAACCTTAAAAAAATTAATATGTCTGGAGCTAATCTATTTATGTTTAGCGTATATGAAGTTGATTTAAGCGATGCAAATTTAAGTAATGCAGAATTAAGCCAGGCATCAATATACAAATCTAATTTATGTAATACTAATTTACGTAATACTAATTTAATATGTTCTATGATAGAAGATTCTGATTTAAGGGGTGCTGATTTAAGTAATAGTATTTTATGGAATGTTGATTTTAAAAATACAAAGGTGGACGGAGCAATATTTACAAACTCTAAACTTACAAAAGAATTAAAGAAATATCTTAGTGAAAATGGTGCCATTTTTGATGAATAAGAAATATGAATTAAATGGTAGATGAATTTACTATACCTTAACTTTTTATTTAGTTGTATTTAATAATGCGTCCTTTTTCGGCGAATACATATAATAAAAAAAATATTGCAAACATAATCAGAGATATTAAATGCAAAAAATGTAATTATTGCACAACTAAAAAAATTAAAGGTTGTACAGACTTAACAAATAGAGATTTTTCAGGAGAATATTTTGATTCTGTTAATTTTTGTAATGCTGATTTATCAAATGTTAATTTTCAGGGTTCTTTTTTCAGTGAACCTAATTTCTCGAATGTTAATTTTACAGATGCAAATTTAACAGGAGTTTTTATGAGAGGTAATCTTGAGTTAGAGAATGATTTTCAAGGTGTAAATTTGGAAGGTGCAGATTTATCTAATTCATTTTTTACACATTTTAAATTAAATAATTTAAATTTTAATAATGGAAACTTAATGAGAAGCATATTTAACTATGTTGATCTCAAAAAATCTATTTTAACCAATATTAATCTAAGTGATTCAACTTTTTATAATGTTGATTTTTCGGATGCAAATTTAGAAAATGTTAATTTAAGAAAATCAAGATCACATCTAACAAAATATACTAATACTAACCTAAAAAATGCTGATTTAAGTATGAGTGTCTGTGTCGAAGGTAATTTTCAAAATACTAATTTTGAAAGTGTGGATTTAAAGGGAGCTTGTTTTTTGTGGTGTAGTTTTAGCGATGCAGATTTTACTGATGCAAAAAATGTGAGCGGAACTAGATTTAACTCTTGTATAATTCCTGACTCTACCTTAAATTATCTTAAAAGTAAAGGGGCTATAATAACTTTATCGCACTAATAACTTTAGAAATAAAATAATAATATATCATAAGTATAATAAAGGTTATGGCTAAAAAAAGAAAAAAAATAAAACATACACATAAAAATTATATCATTGTACTAACACTTTCTCCTTTTAAACTTTTATAAATAGCAGATGCACACATTTCGCTGACATCTAAAACATCAATTTTAGAATTATCACCAAATCTTTCTTCAATTTCAATTGTATTGGAAATAATGACTTTTTCAAAATAACTTGAATTAATATTGTCAATAGCTTTACCACTTAAAACACCATGACAAGCCCCAAAATAAATTTGTGTAGCTCCTTGAGATTTCAACAAATTGGCGGCTTTACATGCTGTTCCTCCTGTATCTATCATATCATCTATAATGAAACAGCAAGCATTATTAACATCGCCCATTAAAACCATTGTGTCAATTTGATTTTCTGTATCTCTTTCTTTATGAATCAATCCAATTTTACAATTTAATTCTTTAGCAACTCTCGAAGCTCTTTTTACTCCTCCTTCATCAGGACTAATTATTATTAAATTTTCTAAATCTAAATTCCTTTTAATATATTCAATAAAATAGGGTTCACAGTATAAATTATCAAATGGAACTCTATCAAAGAAACCTTGAATTTGACTGGCATGTAAATCAAAAGCAATTACTCTAGATACCCCTTGAGTTTCCAAAAATGTAGCAATCATTCTAGAACTAATTGGGCTTCTACTATAACTTTTCCTATCTTGTCTTTGATATGGAAAAATTGGTAGTACTACTGTAATACTAGAAGCACTTGCTCTTCTCAAAGCGTCTATCAAAACAAACATTTCCATTAAAATATCATTTACTGATCCTTGCGTAGAACATGAAACAGATTGAATCAAAATACAATCTTTCTTTCTTATATTTTCCTGAATAGGAGGTATTCTAATTTCTCCATCAGAAAATCTATTTATTATACAATTTGATAAACAACCTGGAAAATACTTGGCGACTTTCAAGCCAAAATCTCTATTACCATTTCCTACAAATATTACCATATCATTAATGGAATAACTATGAGAAATCAGATTATATGATAAAAACATCTCTTTTTTAATATAGATTAAAAAAAAATTTATTAAATTAATAAACTATCAATTTTTTTCATAAATGGTGAAATTATTAGCCCATTAACTTTTACTTATAAATTTTTTCATTACTGTATTATTTTTTGTATCTTTAACTACTTCAAAACCATATTTTTTATAATATTTTACTAGTGTATCATGACTTTTAATATTATGCCTAGGATCTTCTTTATCTACTTCTAATGAAATTGTACCATTTAATTTTTGCAATATATTTTCAAATAAAATTGTACCACATCCCTTATTTCTTTTTTCAGGATTTGTACAGAAATTTCCTAAATAATAATCACAATCATCAGAACTATCACTAGGATTATGATCCCATACTGTTAACATGGATATTGGTTCATAATTATTTAATTCCTCCTTATTTAATACATTCGGTTCTTCTATTAAAATATACATTTTCCTATTTTTTTCAAAATCAAAATCATCAGTAAAGACAAAATAAAAATCCTCAATAAATTTAATTATTATTTCTTTTTCATTATATTCTGTTGGAAATGGATATTTTAAATTATATTTTTCTTTTTTTATAAAATCTTTGTCATTTAATAAATTTAAAGATTCTAATTTGCCATCCGTCAATGCTCCCATCTGTTTATATTGAAAAATAATCGATTCATAAGAACAATCAATAATCATTTTAACAATCTTCTTCCAAAAAAGATAAGATACATTCACCTCTTCTTTATCAATAATTAATAAAGGATAATCATAAAAAGTATCGAGTAAAACTCCTAGATCAGGTGATTCAGCAATTACAACTTTTTTACCCTCACATATATCCCCCCCTATCTGATTTTTTAATTCTAAATATTTATTTTTATATTTCAAATATTTATTTTTAAAATTCATCAATATATATAATAATCATATTTTATTAATCCCATATTTTAATACCAACCTCAAAAATTTGGGAGAAGTATATATGCATTTACTTAAAATATTAAAAAATCTTAAGTAAATGAATATAATAAAATATTTATTTTTAAGAAAATTAAGGTTATATTTATTATCAGTCTTAATTGTTTATTTAATAATTCAATTAAATTATTTTAAACAATTATATTTTAATTTGAGAACAGGAGTAAAAATTATTTCATTCTTTAAAAATTATTTTACAATAGATTTTCCAATATTTGATAGTGCCAAAATTGAACCAGAAGCATTATTAGTCACTGAGTTTGTCTATAAAAATAATAAGGGGCAGACGAAACTTATAAAGGATGATTTTAATCAATATATATTAGTAATTTTTTGCTTACCTATTTTAAATGATAAATTTATAAACAATATTAAAAGTAACCCCAATGTAAGTGTATATGTTATTTATGAGCCCCTTAATTTAGAAAATGTAACATTTAATAAAAAAAAAAATGTTTACTATTATCAATTATCTCAATTTGAAAGAAACTTATATAATGGATTGATAAATAATAATTATCCTACATATTATCTTTTTAAACAAATAATAGCTAATGACAATTCTTTAGAAAATAAAACTGAGAATTATGAACTGATTGATGAAGTTACTGCAGAAAAAATAATTCTATATAATCCTACCATTAGATTTATTAGGAATTATTACATTGGAATTATTTTGAGTTTTATTTTATTTGCTTTAATAGTCATTCCCAAATTCATCATAATCATCAAATGATGATGTTAGCAACCGATGCGATTTTACTTTATCACCAAATGATGTTAGAAACCGATGTTCTAACATTTTTTGATGATGCGATTTTACTTTGTTTGGAATTTCATATAATTCATTATCATCATCTTCTATTTCTTGCTCATCATTATTATCTTGTGGTAAATCTACAATAGTTTTCGGATCAGTCGGTAACATCAAAAATTCTAGAACATCTTGAAATGATACTACTTCGTCATATAACAAAGGTATATTTTTTACAGTAGAATATATAAAAGGACTTAAATTCCAATAATCATTATCATAAAAAAATATTATTTCTGATAATCCAATATCATGAAAGGCTGTAACAGTTATGACAAGTTCATCTAATGGTTTATCTGTAACACTGTTTGCCCTAACAGACCAACGTACCAATATAGTAAGATAACTATCAGGATATTTATTTAAATTTAGTTTTGATATCGTAAATTTTTTATCCTTATCTTTACTCATTAAATTAAATGTAGTACTGTCAGCTAATTCTTCAAAATCACTACCTCCTATCATATTAAAATTATAAATTACCCGGTATTTATTAGATTTTATCATTATATAATATAAATTTATTTTATTTTTTTTTGACACATTTTAATTTAAAAAAAAAATTGAAATATATAATTAAACTTTTTATATAATTATATAATTTTAACAAATGAATCAATTATTAAATAATGAATCGGATCCATTTAATATACTACCATTATTAACTAAAAATTTACAGATTAATAATTTATGTGAATGCAAGGTATATTATAGAAGTATTCTTTTTAAAAATAAATGTAGCAAATGTTTTGAAAAAGAATATCCGGATCTGTACTTTGAAATAAATTTCAATAATAACCTAAGAAGTTATATAAAAAACAAAAAATACTCAAAAAATTATTTGGAAAATTATACTGAATTGCGACAATTACCTGATAATCATTATATGTTTAAAACATTAAAACTAATGTTTTCTAATGGTTCCATATTACAAGATAATAATTTTTTAAATTGGTTGGAATTTCTAAAAAAACAAACTAATTATCAAGGAATATCTACAAAACAAGCATTAGAATTAACATATTGTTATAAAAATTCACATATTAATTATATTAACAAATCTAATATATATAACATCCAACATCTTATTTGTGGATTGGTAGTGGATTGGTGGTATTTGTTCGAACATGCCAAAATAGTAGGAGCGTGTAGTTGTTATTATTCTGGATTTGGGATACCTTCTAAAATAAATACTAAAATAAAACCTGCGAATGCTTTTATGGATAAATGTCAAAATAAGAATTGTAAAGAGTATTGTAAAAGATCATTTTCATGTGACTTAGATCACTATAAAGACTATTATAAGTTTTGGATAGATAATGCATTTCATGTAATTTTCAAGTAAATAGTTTGATTATATAAAATATAAACTTGAAAAAAATTGATATTTACAATATTACTTAAAGAATTTAGTAAGTATTTATATCAAAAAACAATGGCTCAAAAAAGAATTGCGAAAGAATTACAGGATTTAGAAAAAAATCCACTATCACATTGTACAGCAGGACCTACATCAGATAATATAATGAAATGGCAAGGAACCATTTTTGGCCCAGGAGATACACCTTATCATGGTGGTTTATTTTTCTTAAATATAGAATTTCCTGAAAATTATCCTTTTAAACCTCCCAAGATTTATTTTAAGACCAAAATTTATCATTGTAACATTAACTCAAGAGGTGGAATCTGTTTGGATATTTTAAATAAACAATGGAGTCCAGCATTAACTATCAGTAAAGTTTTACTATCAATATGTTCATTAATGGCAGATCCGAATCCAGATGATCCCTTAGTACCTGAAATAGCAGATTTATACAGAACAAATAAAGAGCTTCATAATTCTAACGCCAAGCAATGGACACAAAATTTTGCATCTGGTGAATAATTATTATATACAATCATTTGAAATAATACTTTGGATGGGTAAATAATATTTCGTTTAATCTTTTAATGTATTTATTATAACAACTATCACATGAATATCCTAATCTCGGATGTTCTGATCTCCATATTAAATATTTACACATTCTTTTACAATTTTTACATTCATATTCTTTGTTAAAAGGATCCATTATATTAATTATTCTATCTATTATTTATTTATATATATAAATAATATATACATATATAATGGATTCTATTATTTCTAAATTAAAAAAAACAAATAGATATTTTTGGTTTATTTATAAAGACAATCGATTTTCTCTTATGTCTCAAGCAATGTCAAAGTCAGAAGCTAAAGATAGTTTTTTAGAAAAAGACCATGATTTTAAAGATATTCCCATTATCTTGGTTTATATAAAAATAGAAAAAAATTTAGACGGTCCACTTATTGGTGGACCTATTTGCATTGTAATACAATTTAAACGTATTGGAAAAAATAATAAAATTAAATCAGCTAAAAATGACACTAAATCAGGAGTTGTATGGTTTAGTAAAGATTACTTAGTAGAACATGGATTTAAATCTGAATATTTATTAAAAATATTAGAAGCTATATATTTTGATAAAATAAAACTAAATGTAATTGGGAATACTATGTATGAACATCTTGATTTATAAAGAAAAATTGATTTTTAAAATAGATCATTATTATTCAAAAAAAATAAATTATATTATATGATAATTAGTGCTATATTAGATTGGAAACCAAATCAAACTGATAAAGTTAAAAAATTTAAAGAAAGAATATTATTAAATGAAGAAAAATATATTAATAATCAAATTAAGATAAATAATATGAATAATGGACATGATGAAATATTACAAAAAAGATTACATAATATTAAAACATTTGTCTTAAAGAAACACGATGACAGTTTTTTAATTGATAGAGAAACAGGAAGGATTTTAGAAATGTTTTATGATTCTCTATATATAAAAAATTTGTTCCATTGGTCTATTACATGTAGAGAATTAGAAGGTAAGATTATAAATGGTATTGTAAAAAGTATTGATATTGTAAATATAATATCAAGAAAGTTAAAAGGAAAAAAATACGTGATACATCCATTATTAATAGCTTTATTTTACAAAGAATTAATTTTAAATGGTGTAATATTTGAATACGACGAAACCTATGAAAGTATAGATATTAAATATGAATATAACAATTATAAGCAAACTATTAAAGAACAAAATTTAAAATCCTTTAAGATAATAGACAAAATATATAATAATGTTTATCTTAAAGCATTATCTTCCGACTTTTTCAATACTCTTTTACAAGATCCTAATGCAATAAGAATTGAAAAAAAATCTAAGAATTTTAGGATTGATTTAGAAATAAAAATATGTGAAAACAAAAAAATATGTATTGAAATAAATGAACAACATCATTGTCTGAATAATGATCAAAGTAGAGAGAAACAATTATATATTGATTCTAATATTAGATTGGTTAATTTTTATACGGCAGAAAAAGAAATAAATCAATTCATGCCTCAAATTTGGGAAGAAATTTCATATCTATTATATTCGGTTAATAAAATAGATTCGATGGTTATTTATTTGGAAATAGTAAAACAAATGAAAAATTTGGATTTTATAAAATTTATAGTTGAAACTAAATTAAATCTATTTGATAAAAATAAAGGGGAAAAATTAAAAAATATCTATGATTATTTAACTAAAAAACATTTTTCTAAAAATAAATTTAAAATATGGTTTCAAGAATTATTAATAGATGGAGATATTCATCAGGATCATTTTATTGAAAATATAGAAGATATATCAGAAAAAAATTATTATGATTTAGCAGACAAGCAATTTAATCATATTGGGTTTCATTGTTTGTTCATGTCTACTAGAAATAAGTATTGGAACGGTTCTATTGAAACTAAAAATTTATATTCAAAAATTACTAATGAATATTTGAGCGGGATTGAAAACATCATTGCAAATCAAAATAAAGAAATGGTAAAATTAAGAGAAGAAATAAATGTTAATAAAAGACATGACAAATTTAATAAAATTGCATTTGAAGAATTGAATAATAAAATTCAAAATATGAGTTCTAATATTAAAAACAAATTAAATATTAAAATTCATCAAGATGTTTGGTTCTTAGTTGAAGATATTAAGAGTGGAGGTTATGACCTGCATATTTTAGAAAAGATATTAGGTAAGGAAAAAATAACTGAAATCAAAAATAAACAAACTAATGATAAATTTATTTTAGGTTATAGAGAGATTAATCAAAGTGAGGAAATTAAAATACTAAAATTTATTGAAGAAAAAGAGATTAGTAGAGAAATACCTAAAAATACCACTCAAGGTATTTCCTTAGATATAAATTTATAATTTTGTAATTTTCAAAAAAAAAAACATAGCTTTGATTTATATTATCTGTTACATGATTCCAATCGCAAATTTTATTTTTTTAATTGAATTTAAAGAATGAAATCATATAATATAAAAATGGATCTAAATATTATTCCAGATACGATAGATTTAGATATTCCAACAATTGGTTATGAAATTGAATATACTGATAAAGAAGTAATATTTAAAATAAATAAACAGGAACAATATATTATTGAATTAATTAAAAAATTAAAGAATGATAATATTTCTAATGATGATATTATTGATAGATTTAATAGCTTGGGTATATTAATTGATACGGATTGGTGTTGTTTAGAAATAGAACATACCTATTTAACTTATTTAGATAGACATCATATTGGTTTACAAAAAATAAAGGATTTACCGGATACAATAATTTTTCCAATTAAATTATTAAAATTAGATAAGGTTAAAGAAGTAGATTTTTATTTATGGAATAAATCAGATTTACCAAAATGTAATTCTGATTTATGTCAATTAAGAAAACATTTTCCTAATATTAAAATAAATGTTAAGATTGGCGTTAAGGAAAATGTAATTAAAAGAAATTATAAAAATATAAATAATAAAGGCTACATTATATATAAACAACTTGAATAATTAATTAATTATATTTAAACTTTAATTAAATATAAATAAATATATGAATACACTATTATTTTTTTTCTCCTTAATTGGATTACTTTTTTCAATAGTTATTTTAAATGATGATATTAACGTAAATTCAAAAAGATTTCTTAATTTTCAAAATTGTCAAGTCAATTACATAAGTAAAGACCCATTATTGATAAGTCTAGATGATGTTTTTGATGAAGAAGACTTGGAAAATATAACAAAAGATTATCAAATAAATCTTTTAAATTCACTAGAAAGTATTTATAGAAGCAAATATTTTATACATAGTCATATTTTATATGCTAATGATTCCTTTTTAATGAATTCATTTCATAATGAAAATTTAATTAACTATGTTTCTCTACTTTTAAACGATGATATATCAATAGCTCCTATAAATCATCCTAATTCTAATATTATATCTACTATTTCATTAAATTACTCAACGTATAAAATAATTCCCGAATTATATATGGGTAAAACATATAATTGTATTTACACAATAAGAAATGAAGATACAGACTATTTTTGTTATAAAATAAATAAATTAGAGGATTGTATTAAAAAAAAAAGGAATTCAATGATAATATTTGATCCTACTAAACTTTTTCATTATAATTATAATCAAAAAAATAACTCCAAAAATGTCGTATATCATACAAGATTTATTACAGATAAACAACAAAATTTAAAACAATTATTTTATAGATACATGTTTACATTAGAAGGACCTCAGTCATTTTTTTCAAGATTACTTTATTAATTACATAAATCTTTACTTTTTTTAACTTTAAAAATTATTTCCATAAATTTCTTAGCCTTTGATCTTATTTTAGGTGATTCTCGATTCAGCATATAAAAGAATATATTAAATGGTTTTTCTTGTTTATCATAAACGGGTTTTAAGATAGGTAAATCATAATCATTTATTTTTACCATCGCCATTTTGGTATTTTTATTTATATCAAAAGTAGATTCGAAAGAAAAGAAATTAATTAATTCAACAAATCCTATTGTTCTTCTTTGGGGATTAATAAGTTTTATATTCATTATTATATTTTTGTTACTTTTTATAAATTCTAAGAACCTAAATGAATTAACTAAATTATGTATTTGTTTTCCATCTGATGTTTTTTTGTTAGTATATTCAAAATTAATATTATCAAATATATAACGATTAATTCTCTTATTTTGATGAAATATTAAATTATGAACATTTATATCAATGAATCTTCTCATAGGAGAAGTAGAATGTGTATAAAAATAGGATGCAATATCACAATGAGCAATTGGAATTGCTTCGTATTTAGCTTTCATTTTAATTCCTTGAGATATTAGTTTTTCGGATATATCTAAATTTGTTTTGACATTAATTAATAACATAATTTGACGTAAAGCTAATAATAACCTCATAAATTCAGTTTTATTTTTACTTTTAAAATAAAAAGTCATTAATTTCTCAACAATTTTTTTATTATCGTTTTTCTTTGCTAATTTTAGAATCATTTTTTGTGTATCTAAATTTATATAATGATCATCTTCAGATGTGTAAAGATTTCTGAAAATTCCTATTTCTTTTTCATTTATTTTTTTATCATTAATAACATTATTTAAAATTTTATTTTGTATATAATCACCATAATTATCAATTTGATGGCGAATTAATTTATAATCAAAAATAAATTTGGATTCTTTTAATTTGACTTTATTGGAATGAAGAAGCGACATTAAATGAGAAAAATATATATTTGTTTCAATAGCCGTGTATTCTACTAAACTATGGGCCCACATATCTATGGGATTAAAATCTAGGTATATATTTTTGGAAGATTTATCTAATTTTAATGTAGATGGGATTTTTAAAAGTGAATCTTTTCCGGTATGATCCAATGAATTAACAAAGAAAATGTATAATTGTTTTAAATTATTCCCCAAATACTTTTCAATTTTAGGATTAAACTTATTTGTTTTTTTGTAATATTTGCCTTCAAATATGAATATATTGAAATCACGAGTGATATTTTTATTACACGGTAAAATTAATCGTTTTATAAAATTTTTATTAGAAAACCCATTTTCTGCTTTTAACGAAAATGATTCTGCAAATTTGGTATATGTGGTACCTATAATGTTAAGATTACCTGATCTAAACGTTTCAACCTTTTCGGGTACATTGCTTACAATAAATTTCTTTTTATCAATAATCTTATATGTTAATGATGTTGTAATAGCTCTTTTATTAGGTCCATTTAATGATAAATAATCTTCAGACAACATTCTATCCATCATAGGAAGATTATATTTATCAAGATAATCTGTCGTTGTTTTATATTTACTAAAATTATAATAATAGTCATTAGAAGTAGGTGAAATAAAATCTAGAGTATCAGCAATATGTACGTTTAATTTTATATGAGAGGCTTTATCTAAAGATGAAACTATTTGTCCATTTTCTAAATAAAAAGCTCCTATAGCATCATCACGATCTTTACTACCATCTGGATCAATAGCAAATGCATTTCTTTCTATATCGGATTCATTATAATAATTTACATCCAATTGATTTTTAGGTTTATCATTTAAATCATATTTATAAGGTAGCATGGAATCATACAGATAGGTTAAATATTCATCAAAAGTTATTTGACTCATTTTTTTAACAAACATCGTGTAATTTTTTTTAATTTCAACTAAGAATAAACAATATCCATTAACTCTTCTTCCTAATTTTTCAACATATTCAGTTATTCCCGGCTCTAAAATTTTACAACGAAATAAATTGTTTGATTTATATTGATAATCATGTTTTAATAAATCTAAAATTAAATTTGATGATTTTCTTGAATTACCAGCTCTAAACCAACCTGTTAATAATAAATATTCTTTGGGTTTTGCTTGTGTATAGTCATCATTATCTTTTTCTATTTTATATTTTTTATAAATAATTTCATTTTCAAAAAAGAATTGTTTTAAATTTCTTATTTCAATGAAATCAAATAAACTATTAAAAATTCTACATTTAGGATTACATAATAAACTTACATAAACATAATTATGATTTAAGGTTAACAATATATCTTCTAGATCATCCGATAAAGAGGCATAATAATTCTTATGACCTGCCTTTTTTAAACTAAATTCAAAAATAGCAGGAATTTTACCATTAGTTTCTATATTATAAAACGATGATGTATTGTTTTCTCCGGGAGCTAAAATTTTATTTTTTGTAAAATGAAAAGCCAATGATACTAAAATTCTAAATTTATTAGTCAATTGAAAATTTGTAGTAGAATAATCATTTTTACGACTAGGTTTTAAACGAAAATCATAATTAGTTTTGGTATTTTTAATTTTTTTAATATACCACTTATTCATATATATTAATTAAATATTTTAAATTTAATTAATATTATCTTTACTTTTGAATTAAATTTCTGATTCTTGTTCTAGTTCTGGATGTGGTGTAGTTATTACATATGCATTAGATGCATTGGATGTATTAGATGCATTAGATGTATTAGATGCATTAGATGTAGATGTATTTGAATAGATATGAGTATAATAATATTTTAATCCAATCAAAGTTAGAGTTTGGGTAATTCCTATTACATAATATATGGTTAAAATAATATCATTATAAGTTCCAAATTGATATATTAATAATAAAATGTATGCTATAGTATGTATTACAAACATTTTATTAGATAAATCCTTTCCTTGTTTTGTTTTTACTATCTTTATAATCTGAGGTATCTTATAAATAGCTGCAAAACATATTCCTATAATTCCTATAATTTCCCATTTTGTTGACATTATCTAATAAAGACTACTTATTTACTTAAGTAAATTTATTTTAATTATTCATAATTAAAAAGTTTAATCTTTTTTCTTACATGATCTTCACTTCTTCTAGCATCAATAGAATTTGCTAATAAATTTAAAATTAGATCAGAATCTATTAGATTTACACAAGCATCTGTTACACTTACACCATATAAAAGATTTTGAGTAATTTTTTGGTTACCTTCGTTGATATTTGACTCAATCATTGTACCAATTATTCTAGTATCGCCATTTGCAATTTGATGTGCTAATGATTCAGCAACTAATATTTGATTCTTATGGATCTTTTGAGAATTACCATGTGAGCAATCTATCATTATTCTGGCTGTTTGTTTATTTTTAAATAAAATTAGAGAAGTTTCATTCATATGTTCAGAACTATAATTAGGACCTTTCTTACTACCTCTTAAAATTATATGGCACTCTTTATTACCAGTAGTTCTTACAATAGACGCTTGTCCATTTTCATCTATTCCTAAAAAAACATGTGGAGAATTGGCTGAAGCTAAAGCTTGAGCTGCAATAGTTATACTTCCACCTGTACCATTTTTAAATCCAATTGGCATTGATAGACCTGAAACTAATTGTCTATGAACTTGACTTTCGGTTGTTCTGGCACCTATTGCACCCCAAGATACTAAATCACCAATATATTGGGGAGTAAAAACATCTAAGAACTCGCAACCTACTGGTAAACCTAAATTGTTGATGTCTAATAGTAATTTTCTTGCTATTTCTAAACCTTTGTCTATTTGAAATGATTCATTCATTTGAGGATCATTAATTAATCCTTTCCATCCGACTGTAGTTCTTGGTTTTTCGAAATAAACTCTCATTACTACTAATAATTTATTTTTATATTTATCAGCCATTTTTTTTAAACTATTGGCATAATCTAAAGCTGCTATAGGGTCATGAATTGAACAAGGACCTATAATTGTTAATAATCTATCGTCGGATTGACTAATAACTTTTTGAATATCATCTCTCCAGATGTTAATCTGGTTTTTGAGAGTATTTGAAACGGGAAATTTATTAATTAATGATTGAGGAGATTGTATGGGAGACACGTTTTCAATATTAATATTAGATGACATAATATAATCTAATATTAAAATTCCTTTAAATTAATTTTTTAATTTTTAACAAGTATAAAGAAATCAAATAAATAACCGTACCTTTTAAAAAAATATTTTTATTATTTATTTGAGCAAATGAATATACTTTCTCTGGATTAAAAAACCGAATATATATTAAATAAAATAAAAAACCATATAAGATAGCTAAATTAAAATTTGTAATAGATGAGAATGATTGACTTGTTCGATTAAAGTATTTAAGTGATAAAAAAAGTGGAAACCAATGAACAATAATATCGATTAAAATAATAATATTTGGGAATTTGAATTTTTCCATATTAAATAATAACATAGGACTACCTAGTATTGAACAAGTAATAATTAATGCAGTTGCAGAATGTATCATATAAGCAGGTAGAGTATTAATTCGTGAAATAATACACAATGTTAAATAATTAAGCAAACACCAAATTGTAAAATATTGTACTAACATTTTATATATATTATTTATATTATTTTATTCTTACTTTTTGTTTTATTAATTCTTGTTGAACATATTTAATATTTAAATCATGAGTTGTTTCATTATTTTTAAGAGAAATTGCTGCTGCTACTCCAGCCCCTTGTCCTGTTACTGTACATGCCATCATATTTCTCATTGCTGCATGTGAAATCTTATCACCTGCTACACACCTTCCTGCTACTAACAAATTGTTTATTTTAATAGGAACTAAACATCCATATGGTACTTGAAAATATCGTCCTGTAGTTGGTAATGTTAATACACTATATCCATCAACAAATTCTGGAAAAATACCGATACTATCTGTAAACTTGGCCTGATTTAACACATCATAATTTGTAAGATTATATTTTCCCATTATTTTTCTAGTATCTCGAATACCTAGAGTCATACTATAATTTCTTAATTTGGCGTTTTCAAAACCAGGAGTTGTTTCTTTTAATGCATTAATGGCATCTAAACATTTTTTCCTGCCTTCCATTTCTGCTTTTGTTAAATCTTTTACATTAGTAGCATCAATATTTCTTGAATGAACCAAATTTAAATTTTTGGCTTCCCCTTCATTAGTTATTGTTGACCAGGAACCATTAATATTGGAGTTTTTAGGTATAATTCCTTTTTTTTCTGCTTCTTTGAATTCATCTGCTAAATATGGAGACAGTAATTTTTTATTTTCATCTGTAGTTTTTTGATTCCAATCATCTCCCCAATCTGCATATGTGGCTTTTTTTTGATTAGCATAGTTTATAAATTTATTCTTATCTATACCTGAACAATTAAAAACGTTAGTAACTGACATTCGATCCGATTTTTCTAATATTGTACATTCACATCCTGCTAAATAAGCAATATCAGCATCACCAGTACAATCAATTACTCTTTTTGCTTTTATTGCCATTCTTCCAGATTTAGATTCAGTAATTACACCTTTTATTTTATCATTTTCTATTATAACTTCAACAGCGTATGTATGTAAATATGGTCGAATGTTATTTTGTCTAATTAATTCATCAGCTACATATTTAAAATATTCACCATCTAAACATTCACTGTCATTATAAGGAAATTTAATAGTACCTCCCATCTTCGCAGCCATTTTTTCCATTTCAATACCAATTCCTTCAGAATCAATTGTTCCTTCATATCTATACCATGCTATTGTTTCCATACCGACAGTTGTAATAGTACCTCCAAAACATCCATATTTTTCCATTAATATTACATCGGCACCTGCTCTACTTGCTGATATAGCAGCTGAAATTCCAGATGGCCCGCCTCCAACAACTAATATTTGACATTCGTCTAAAATAGGAATCTCTTTTTCTGATTCAATCATTTTATCAGTAAAAGTTTTTTTTCTAGTTATTAAAATTCTTTTTTCATTATTTCTTGTGATATGATTTTTTATATTATTTAATCTTGCGATCATTCTGTCAATTTCTTTACCCATATTATATAACTTTAATAAAATATTTTATAAATTTAATAAAATATTATATAACTTTAATAAAATATTATATAACTTTAATAAAATATTATTCGTGTGAATTATTATCGTCTGAATTATTATCGTCTGAATTTAATTCATCAAAATTAATTTCGCCACAACCACAATCTGAATCACTAGAATTAGTTTGTGATTTGGTTTTTTTAATATAATAAAATAAGAATGCTAATATAATTAAAACAATTAATAAAATTAAAGTATATTTATTTATTTTTTCCATCTTAAAAATATAAATATTTTAATTATAATAGTGGGTAATACAACTCCTATATTACTTTTAATATCATAAACGTAATTTAAATTTGATAATTTTTTTTAATTTATACAATAACTTGACTTTGATTATCTAAAACTATTTTATTTTTATTATATATTTCTTCTTCAATTGTATCCTTTGTTATTAGCTTAATAATTCTAACTTGATTTTTTTGACCTATTCTACAAGCCCTACCAATAGCTTGATTTTCAGATGCTAAAACTTCTTCTTTACTACCACTAATAGGATCAGTAAATATAATATGGGTAGCTTCGGTTAAATTTGTACCTGAAGCAGCATGTTCTAATGATAACATGATAACCTGAATATTTTTAGAAGCCTTATTTTGGCCATCTTTAAAAGAGGTAATGGCATTATTTCTTTGATATACATTACCTTTAACATAAGTATTAGCTATTGAATTTTCTTCTAATGTATTACCAATCAAATGTAGTAATCTATCCCATTGAGAAAATATGATCACTCTATTTTTTGGATTATTGGTAATTTTCTTACATAATTCAATTAATTTACCCATTTTCGATCCATATTTTTTAACTAAACTATTTTCATCATCTTCTTCATGTTGTGGTTTAGGATTGGTTAAAAATATATTTTGATAATCTAATTTTTTTCTACAATTAGGACATTCTTTTTTAAATTTTAAAGCATTATGAATACATTCTTTACAATAAGAATGTCCACAGCTCGTTACAACTAATTCTTTAATATCATCCATACAAATACAACACATTTCATTATTTGATGGTTCCAATTTCTTATCCATATTAGAAAAAATATTTACTAAATACTTGGATTCATTAACTTTATCAGTAAAATTCTTTTTTAACATACTATAACTTTGATTAGTAGGATCAAGTTTAAGAATTTTTTCGGTGTATGTTTTAATTACTTTCTGATGATGTTCTAATAATCCACTTTTAACTTCACTTAATGATAAACTAGCATTACCTAAAATTTCTCTTTCTTTATCAGATATTAATGGATGACAACATAATTGTCTTAAAGTAACAGATGAACATCCATTATTTTTTCTAGTATCATAAAGTTGTCTTTCCAAATCCGATAATTTAATTTGTACAAGTTCTCTAAGAATAGGAGGTATAGTTAGTTCATCTTTTACACTTTCCTGAGTATTTCTGTAATAAATTTTATTTAAAATTCTATCATTAAAGGGTATTGTACAATTATTATATTCGTAAATTTCATCATACGTATTCTTCCTTATTATTTCTTTATTTACATAATTGTTACTACTATCGATATATTTAATTTGGTTTTTGCTTGCTATATTAAAATCTAAATATTTAAGAACTGATTGAAATCCAACATTATTAACAAAAGGAGTACCAGAAACATACCACTGATATTTACTTGAAAAATTATTTATTAATAATTTAAGATATGAACAAGTGGCTGTACTTCCACTACTATTAGTAATTCCTCCAAATAATTCATGTCCTTCATCAATAATTATTCTATGCCAATTGAAAAATTCAAAATTTGGAGCCTTAAAATTTTGTTGAAAATTTTTATCATTTTGTTGAATTTGTTCTAAAAGTTCTTTTATTTTTTTGATTCTATTGGGAAATTCATGAACTATTTGACTAGGAACAACATGTTGATAATTATGTTTTACATAATAATTAAAGTTTGTCAAAAATTGAATACTAACTAATATTACATCAGCATTAATAATATCCAAAATGCTAATTTTTTGATGATTAGTTTTAGTTAAAATAGTATGAATTTGTAACATTGGACATCCTTTTTTAAATTCAGCTGCCCATTGTTTAACTAAATGGCTTGGACAAATAATCAAAGTTGCTCCTGTATTATATTTACTATTATCTCCTAAAAGTTTATCTAATTGAATGAACGACGGATTGGATACAACTAAACCTACGCATGTGATTGTTTTTCCTAATCCCATTTCATCAGCTAAAATACCCCCCTTAGTAGAAATATCATTATTTACTATTTCATCAGTAATAACTCTATTAATTATGTCATATTTTAAATTCATATTGGTCAGTGATTTTAATGATGGTATTATATTTGAAAGATCAAATGTAGATTGTAAAAATAAATTATCTTTTTTATCGATATTTTTTTCAAAACCGACCATCCAATTCAAAGTTTGTAATTGATATTCATATAATTGAACATGTAAAGAATCAGGTTGAGTTAAATCTGGATTACTCATTTTTCTTTCTTTTTTCCAGAAATTATCATTAAAATTTTTTTGCTTACTGAAAAGATAAGAAACATATCTATTAAAAATAACGTTATTAAAAATTTTTCTATTGTCAATTTCATTTTGTAATTTATGAGTATCTAAAAAATAATTTATCTTAATATTTAAATTTTTGCTTGTATAAAAAGATGAATATTCGTAAAGGCTAATCTTTAATTTATATGAAAACAATGAATTGTTAGTTTTAAAAATGTCTAGTAATAAATTGGATTCTAAACCTGAAATTCCACATTTACAAATAATATCACCGACTTCATCGGCTATTAATATGTTATTATTTTTATCAATATCTAAAATCATAAAAGTTTGATTTGCATCTAATTCGAAATCAGGATTTATGGGTTTAACATATCTATTATTATATTCAAGATCTAAAAGAAGTTGTGTCATTATTATAAAGTAAATAATAATTCTAATTACAATACGTACATTTTTAATCAATTTTTTTAAATGGGTCGGGAAAAGTAAATTGTTTATTTTTTCCATCCGTTAAAATAGGATAATCTGGAATAGTATCATTATCGATAATGTTTAAATTTAATTTGGGAGGTGCAACACGCGGAAAAAAGGGGAATATCGGATTTGTTGCTAACTGATCAATAATATAAGGTCCCAATATTTTATATTTTATGTTTAAGTTCGAAAGATTGGGAGTAATATGTGAACTTGCTAAATCGTATGAACTGAATATTCCTATTATTGTAAGGTTAGTGTCTAAATTGCCTCCTAAATTGCCTCCTATATTGCCTACTAAATCTATATTGTTTTTGGTTTTAACCAATATATAGATATTTTTATTATTATTTTCCATTAGATAAATATAGTTAATAAAAAAAATTTTAATATTCATTAATCAAGTTTAATAATTATTAAAATCAATGATGTGATATAAAGAAATAATTCAATTTATAAAAATTTATATAAAACCTAAATCACTCAAACTATTAATGTACAAAAATATATATATCCTAAATCCTACTAGTGGTAGATCAAAGTCGCAAGATATTTTTAACAAAGTAAAACATGTTGTTAAAAAGGAAGAACTAGTTCTAACTACAACGGAAAAAGACCAAGCCTATAAAGTATTATCAAAAATAAATTTAACAAATATTGATAATATTATAGGAATCGGAGGAGATGGGACAATAAAAGAAATAGTTGAAGCGGTATTAGAAAACGAAAGTAAAAAAAATACTTTATCTATAGGACATATTCCTGCAGGAACAGGGAATGGTTTAGCATCCAGTATATTATTTTTAAATCATAAACCTTATAATCTGGATAATAGTATTAAACCAATTACTAATAATGAAAAAAAAATTCAAGAAATAGATATTGCATGTGTTAAAACAGAAAAAAATCAATATCATTCTTTTCTTTCATTAAACGTTGGTTTTATTAGTGATTTAGATATTTTAACCGAATTTTTAAGATTTTTAGGATCATTTAGATATTATTTAGGTGCCGTATGGTGTTTAATTTGGATGAAAACCTTTAAAATAACACTTAATTATTTATTAGATAATGATGAATGGAAAAAAATAGATGATGAATTTATTGTTTTATGGGCATGTAATTTATCTCATCCTAGTTTCGATGTATTTATTTCACCTGAAATTAAATTCGATGATGGATACCATCATATACTTTTACTTAGAAAAGATATTAGTCGTTGGGAAATGCTAATGTTATTATTAAATTTAGATAAAGGGACCGTTCTTAATCACCCTAAAGCTTTATATATCAAAACAAAAAAATATGAAGTCAAGATAAAAAGCAAGGATGCGATAGTGAGTATAGATGGAGAAAAAGTAGAGGATATGGATTATAAAATAGAAATCTTAAATAAAAGATTAAATATATTGATATAATATCTTCAAAAAAATAAGATTAATTATATTGATATAATATTTTCAAAAAATAAGATTAATTATATTGATATAATATTTTCAAAAAATAAGATTAATTATATTGATATAATATTTATAAAAAAATAAACCAACTTACATGAATACTAATCTACTCATTGGTCTTATGGCAAATCTGGCTCCTAGATTTGTATTATGTCTAATAGTAACCATTTGTCTTCTTCCATTTTGACATGGAGGTGGTCTCATAACATTTCCGTGATTGCAATGATTGCAATTAGATATTGGCATGGTTACCTGACCAGTATTTTGTAAAATTGGCATTGTTACCTGACCAGTATTTTGTAAAATTGGCATTGTTACCTGACCAGTATTTTGTAAAATTGGCATTGTTACCTGACCAGTATTTTGTAAAATTGGCATTGTTACAGGATCAGTATTTTCTCCTACATTTACAGCGATCTCATGTTGAATATGAGCGGGTAGAGCAACAAAAACAGCGGGATCTACTCCGGATGGAATTTTGATCAGTTGTCCTTGTGCATTTCTGGCTACGATAGCCTTATTACTTAAGAATGATTGTAAAGAACTCATTATATTATTTTAAAGAACATTATGCATCATCATATAAATTCTTTTTCAATTTTTTCTTCTTCAACTAAATTATTATTGATAACATATTTCTTCAATTTTTTTAACGGACCCTCTTCTTTATCCCATGTATTAATATTTCCTATAATACGTAATACATGTTTTGCTCTTGTCATACCTACATTTAATCTCCTATAATCATTCCAAAAACCTATTTTATTTTCAGACCTAACGGTGGTCATTAAAACTACATCTGCTTCTCTACCTTGAAATGAGTCAACCGTATGAATATTAATTTCAGGATTTATTTTATTAATTAATTTACATTGAGCTTGATAAGGGGAAATCACGATAACTTGTTTAAATTCTTTGGATAATTTTTTATATTCTTTATCCAATCTGATTGCTTCAATCTCATTTTGATAACTAGTACCCACACGTTTTTCTTTTCCTTGGATATTAATAACTTGAAATGGTGCAGTATCGTAATTGTCATGATATTCTGTTTTTAATTTATTATCATAAAAAGTTATATTGGAAAATTCTGCTATTTTTGGATGCATTCTTCTTTGAGTATTTAATAATTCTGCTGGATAATCCATTGACATTAATCTTTCCATTAAACTCCTTCCATTTTTTAAAGATTCTCCTTTTTGAGAAACTAAAGCAGATAACTGTTGAGGATCTCCAGCCATATAAATATATTTCACCTCTTCTCTTAAAAGCCCCCAAATCCATGCTTCTTGGCATTGCGATGCCTCATCTATTAAAATAGTTGTAAATTTACAATCCCTTAAAATAGATCCGGATCTCATAGAAATTGTGCTAAAGACAACTGAATCTGTTGTAGGTTGCCATTCTTCTAATTCTTTAGGAGAGGGTTGATAATATTTTTCATTAGAAATTACTAACGAGCCTTTGATTCCCATTTTTTTAGCCCGAGTATACATATTTACAGTAGCAATATTACTAGTAGCACAAACTAAAATCCTATTGAATTTCTTTTTACCTATAATTTGTGATAATTCTTTCATTAAACGAAAAGTTTTTCCAGTTCCAGGAGGACCATGGTATAATTTTATAAAACAATCTCCTTCGGTTGGTTCACCTTGGAGTAATGTTTTTTCAAATCCATTAAATGGTCTGGTCATGTTTAGAGAATTAATATGTCTGTAAAATGGTAAAGGTGATGGATAAATTTTAATAGAATCGGCAGATACTTCAACTTCTCCATCATCTAATTCATCATTATTACTTAACATTGTCTCCTCTACTAAATCAAAAATATCATTGTGTAAATTAATATTTTTATCTATTAAATCTTTTTCTAATTTTTTCTTTTTTTGTTCTTTTTGATAAGCTCTTTCTATTGCTTTTTTTTCTTTTTCTTTTTTTGTGGTTTCTCTCTTTTTTTGTCTTTCTATTTTTCTATTATCAACTTTATCCTGAATCTTTGTAGCTTTTGCATCGGCAATTTCATATTCCTTTTGTTTTTCTTGTGCATTAGTAATTGCTTTGTCAGCCTCAATTGCCATAATTTCCGTTTTTTCTTTTTGTTTAGGTGTAACATCTTTATTGTTTGCAATACTATCTTGGGCCGTCTTTGCTTTTTGCATAAGTTTGTCTGCTAAAGCTTTTGCTTTTTTAGCTTCTTTTTCTATTTCTTTAGCTACTTTTCTTTCATGTTTAGCTAAAACATTTTCGTCTTTTTCTATTTTTTTTGTTTCTTCTTTTTTTTGTTTCTCTTCTTCTTTTTTTTGTAATTTTAACATTTCAATTTCTAATTGTTCTGGAGTTTTTTCTTTTTTGGGCTTTGAATTCTTTTTTTTTGGTTTTTTCTTCTTATGCAGAATTAATTTCTTCTTTTTTGTTTCTCCGGTAATAATTCCTGGAGTATTAGTATCTAAATTAGCAGCATGCAAAATAGGTAATGAATCTACAATAATCTCTTGGCTCATTGCTTCATTAGCTTCAAATCTTAAACTATTTTCAAACAAATCTACGGCTTCATCAATATTATTAAAGAAAACTGGTAAAGGTTTCTTACTAATAGTATCATTTTGAGAATAAAATGTGATTGCTGAATCTAGTAAATTATCTAAAAATTTTGACGAATTACTCATTATAATGGAACATTAGATATTAATTATTATATTATATAAATGGTGGATAAACTATAATGAAAATGGATAATATAATAGTAGGTAGGTAATGTAAATAATTGAGGTGATTTACTTATTTTTATACTAATGATAATAATTTTTTAAATAAAATATACGAATGTGCTTTATATGAAAAATATGTAACAAATTGGGAAGAAGATAGGTATTAACGTTTTAATTAAAAGGAGTTGATTTTATATTAGAATATAATTAAGCAGGTTAAATATATACGTTTCCATAATTATGATAATTGAAAAAAAGCTGGTAATATATTAAATTATATATAAAGCTATAATTAATTCAATTAATACTAACAAATGACTAATAAGATTATTGCAGAATATATATGGCTAGGTGGTAAGAGTGAACTAAGATCTAAAGCTAGAACAATTGTCACAGATAAGAGAACTCTTGAATTATCTGATTTACCAAATTGGGATTATGATGGGTCATCTACTAATCAGGCAGATGGAAAAAACTCAGAAGTTATTATAAAACCTAGAGCTATTTTTCCATGTCCATTTAGAAAAAACAGTAATATTTTAGTTATGTGCGATACATATACACCCCAAGATCAACCTCTATTTAATAATCATAGAGATAATGCAGTAAATGTATTTAATAAATGTTTACAAGAAAAACCATGGTTTGGAATTGAACAAGAATTCTTTATGATTGATGGAAAAACTCAAAAACCAGTTGGATTTCCTCTAGAAGGTAATCCTAATCCTCAAGGTCAATATTATTGCAGCGTTGGAGCAGGAAATGCCGTAGGTAGAGAATTTATAGAAGAACATTATCAAGCTTGTTTAGACGCCAATATTAATATTTCTGGTATCAATGCAGAAGTAGCGTTAGGTCAATGGGAATATCAGATAGGACCTTGTGAAGGTATTGAATCTGGAGATCATCTATGGATGTCTAGATATATTTTACAAAGAGTAGCTGAAAAATATAATGTAATAATAGATTTTGAGCCAAAACCTGTTCCAGGAGATTGGAATGGATCCGGGTGTCATACTAATTATAGTACCTTAAGTATGAGAGAGGGAAATGATAACAATACCGGATTAGATGTAATTTTACAAGCTATCGATAGACTAGGTAATAAACATAATGAACATATGAAAATATATGGAACAGGCAATGAATTAAGAATGACTGGATTACATGAAACTTCAAGATATGATGAGTTTTCTTTTGGTGTAGCAAATAGGGGATCTTCGGTAAGAATTCCAAATAAAACAAAACAACAACAAAAAGGATATTTTGAAGATAGAAGACCTAGTTCAAATATGGATCCTTATCAAGTTACTTCAAAAATTTTTGAAACAACAGTTACCGCACATCTATAATTAAATTATGGAATTTAATAAAAATTAAATTATGGAATTTAATAAAAATTAAACTATGTAATTCAATAAATATTAAATTACATAAATTAAATCATATTATTCAAAAGGTTTGACGGTATAACAACCAAAAACCATAAATGGACAACATAGAATATCTAGAACAAGGGCACACGGTAAACAAATTATCCCACAATCATTACAACAATCATTATCTGATGGATTATGTTCATTACTACCTATACCAGGCTTATCACATCCGAAACAACAAGCGTCAAATCTTTCTTGTGAGTGCCAATACGGGCATCTAGGATAGTGTTTAGAGCAGCACTTTCCGTTATTATCATTAGATGAAATAGCAGTCATTTCCAATATTTGTTAAAAATTAAAGAAACGTTTACTACTTTTTTTTTCAATTTTTTGAATTTAATATAGAATTAATAATTTCATTCTTTCTTTTATATCTTTCAAGTTTATTTCTTAAATTATCTATATATTCGGGACTTAATTGTTTTGTATACCCTTTAATAATTCTCTTTACATTTTCTAATTCTTTATCATCTATTGGGATTTTAGTTTCTATTTCTATCTGTTTTTGAGTAAAATATCTTAAAGAAGCTTGCCATGAAGGAAAAGCATTTAAATATCCTTGAATTACTTCTATACCTTTTTGACTACTGAAAAATTCAAACTCGAGAGAAGTAAATGTAATTTCTTCTATATTATCAGATGTAGTAATTTTATCATAATATTCTTTGATATTTTTAAATCCAAGTTTTTTTAATGCATAAGCAAACATTGATGTTTCATCATCCATATCAAAATTTGGGTCATATACAGAAATATCAATTATATTTCCCCCTCCAATTTTTATTGTTACCAAACCATTATTTATATTGTAATTCCAAGCCAATGAGGGAAATGTCTTTTGTAATTCTTTATAAAAAGCAATAATTTCTTTTTCTACTTCTTCTAAATCGTCAGAAAAAAATAATAAATCAATATCCGATGTTAAATTGGTCGTATCAATGCCTCTTTGCATTAAATGATATTTTATGCTAGATCCACCTTTAATCTGAAATAAATTTATCATTCCAAATAAATTCAGATCATTGGCTATTTTTTTTTTATTATAGTTTATAATAAATTCAACGAGGTGTGAGAATAGTGTCTCAAAATTAATAATTTGCTGTGAACCACCCCTTTTTTGTTTTATGTAGTCAATTTTATTAATTTGAGATTCTGATAACAATAAATATTTCATTTTATATTTAAGATATTTTGATAGATACATTTATAATTCATACTTATAAAAAAAATAAAAATTAACTTAAAGATTATTTTATTAAATAAATCATATGAGTTATTTAATAAATTGGCCAAGTGAGCAAATAGATCCTCATGCACAAGTAATCGATAGACAATTTAATTGGTATACAGATGTAAGAGGGTTTTTCTTAGAATATGCTCTTTTTTTTACTATTGCCAGTCTTTCTTACTATCCATTAATGTGCTTAGGAGTAAGATTAATGAAAAATAGACAAAGTTTTGATTGTAAGATACCATTATTTTTATGGAATATGTTTTTATCAATATTTAGTACTGTAGGTGCTATTTCATTAAGTAAGATACTTTATTCGCAATTAACTACTTTAAGTTTAGTTGATTCAATTTGCGATCATAAAACTCCTTATACATCAGAATCAGCCTATTTTTTATGGTTATTTGTAATTTCAAAAGTTTTTGAATGGGTAGATACAATTTTTCTTATCTTAAAGAAAAAAAATATTCGTTTTCTTCATTGGTTTCATCATTTAGTAACTTTTTTGTATACATGGCATTCTAGTTTATTTAGTTATCGTGTTGATGCTATAATGTTTTTTGGAGGATTCATTAACTTTTTTGTACATGGTATTATGTATGCATATTATGGTTTTGCTGGAATAGGAATTAAATTTCCTTATAGTACAATTATTACTTATTTACAAACTATTCAAATGTATGTATGTCTAATAATTACCTTAACATCTGCATTAAAATGCGAATCAGCGTGGCAAGAAAACTGGCATGGACTTTTATTTTGTCTTGTTATGTATGGATCTTATGCTTTTATGTTTACCAAGTTATTATTATCTAAATTAAAAACAAAAATTCAATAAATTACTATTTCATCGTTCATTAACCTACATATATGTCTTGATATGTGTCTACAAGAACAATTACAATTTGTTTTTCTAGAAGCACAAATATGTTTAGTAGGGTATTCTGGTACAAAAAAATTGTCATAATCATTTAATGATGGTTTTCTTAATTGATGTTCATTACAACATTTACATTTATTTAAAATCGATAGCATTAATTTTGCTTCATCTCTATCCATTATCATATCAAAGGGATCATGATTTGCAATTGAAAATCTTTTAATAGCAGCAATTTTAAGAATATCATTTTGGATAATCTTAAAATTCTCCTTATGTTGTAATTGAACTAAATAGTCAAGTATTATATTTATACAATCATCTGGTAATATTGTCATTTAAAAAGGCAAAATTGAGTAATCAGATGAAACTAATTATTACTTCAAATTTTTTTTTATGATTATTACATATATGATAAAAAAAAAAAAATTCAGTGCCAATAGAAGTAACAAAAAATTGCCATATAGAAAAGTTGGTGAATGTTATTTAATATATAAAAATAAAATTGTCGCTCAAGACGCATCCCATTATTTATCTCTTCCAGGTGGAGGAATTGATAGAGGGGAAACACCGGAACAAGGAGCAAAAAGAGAGCTAATGGAAGAATTAGGAGCAGTTATAAAAGGGAAATTATTATTAGTTTCTAAAATGAGATGGGATTGGAACCCAAGTTGGGCAAATACACCAAAAAGAAAAGATAGATATATGAAATTTAGAGGCGAAGAGGTGTATTCTTTTTTCGGTATTGTTGAAAAATTTGTAAAGCCTACATCTGAAGAAGGAGATGAATGGAAAGGATCAAAAACAATGAGTTTGAAAAAAGCAAGTCAATTAGCTGAAAAATTTTTAAAAAATAATACACCCGAAAATCAATATGCTTACAATTTAACAAAATTAAATATTCTTTCAACAATATCACAAATTAATAAAAAAAAAATGTTAGTTAAATAAATCCCCTATTTGGTGCTAGGAAGAAATACCCTATTTGGTGCTAGGATTAAATACCCTATTTCTATTAGGATTTATTTAATCCTGGGAAGAAATACCCTATTTCTATTAGGATTTATTTAATCCTGGGAAGAAATACCCTATTTCTATTAGGATTTATTTAATCCTGGGAAGAAATACCTAAATGGTTGCAATTTACTTTTTTTCTTTTTTAAAAAATCTTTATATAACTTATCCCATTCCTCCGACCATTCCCCTTTTTTATAATCACTCATTTTTAAAATGTAATTACTAGAAGTTGCATACGGTCTTCTCATTGTTTGTCCACCTGTTACAAAAAATACCATATCTAAAACATTTTGACACATAACCCATTCATATGAATCTGTTGAAAATTCCATAAACCATTTAAATCCTTCTTCTGGTGCAATTCCACTTAAATTCATAAAATTACCAACAAACATTAATCTTCCAATATGGTGAATATAACCTGTATCAAATCCTTCTTTTATGAAATCATCAATTGGCTTAATACCTAAAGTTCCTTCGTACCAAGCCTTAGTAAGTTTTCCCTTATTTCCAAAATAATTTTTATCAAAATCAACATAAATATAACAGTATCTCTGATATTCTCTCCAAAAAAGTTGTCTTAGATAGCCTTCAAAACTATTTATTTTAACTTTATCCTTATATTTTTTTAATTCTTTAATAATATCAGAAGGATTTAATAACCCTATATTTATTAAGCTTGATAAAATTGAATGAAACATATAATTTTCTCCTTGTTTTACAAAATCTTGATATGGACCAAAATTATTTAATCTTTCTTTTAAAAAATTACGGAGCCATTTTTTTGCAGTTTTATGAGTTACAGGATAGATAAAATTTTGAGTATTACCATAATTACTTTTAAAATGCTTGTTTATATATTTTATAGCAGGATTAATATAATCATTGTCAGCTTTATTTGATGGTAATTTTGGAATTTCAATATCTTTTTTAAGTCTTTGACGATTCATTTTATCTTTGGATTTAAGTGTAGGATATAAATCTAATTCTTTTTTACTCCACATATAAAAATTAGTAAAATTAAATTTATCTGTTTTATCTCGATATTTCTCATATAATTCTTTATCCAATATGAAATTAGGAGATTCAAGCATTTCTCCCTTGAGCTTTATTTTATCTATCGGATCGAAAAATTTATACTCTTCATTAGGCAATTTTTTATTAAAATTTAAGTACTTTACTTTAAAGCCATGTTCTTTCAAATAGTCGTAATAATATTTCATAGAAGCCCTATGTAGAATTAATTTTTTTTTATTAAATTTATATTTTTTAAAATATTGTGGGTGTTCGTATAATATTATTTGGTCTTTTTTATCAATATTTTTCTTTAAATGTTTCTTATCAAATAATTGGTTAGGTAGAATAAGAAATTTCATATATTAATGTATAATAAATTAAGTTATTTTGATTTTAAATAATAGTTATAGTAATAGTAATAGTAATTAAAAATTGATTATAATAAAAAATTGATTATAATAACTATTATTTTTTTTAATCTATACTCATAATTTTTTAAATTAAAAAAAAAATAATGCAAGCAATAGAGTATATACATGAGGGTCAATATATAGGTATTTTGCATCAACCTAATTCAGGGGATCAGATTAAAGAAACAGAATTAAATAATCTAATTGAAATTATTAAAGATAAATATAAAAGTCAAAAATCATTTACCGAACTTTTAGAAGAAGAAAAAGAAGAATTAAATAATTTACACAATAATAATAATGAATTAGCTTTTACGCAGAATACTAATCCTGAAACATTGGAAAGTATTTGTTATTTTTTACAAAGTACATTTGGTCAAAAAATTATTGTTCCACAAATTATGGGAAGTGGTCCCGCGATTAGACATAGACCTTTATTTTTTGAATTAAATAGTGATAATAATACTATAATAGTTAAATATACAACTTTTGGTGATTTTAATAATTTTAACAAGGCATTATCAATATTAAAATAAAGTATTTATTTCATTTGATTTATAAAATTTATAATATTAAAATAAAGTATTTATTTCATTTGATTTATAAAATTTATAATATTAAAATAAAGTATTTATTTCATTTGATTTATAAAATTATACACCACCCCATATAGTATCCATTAATACTGTTTTAAGATCCCATTTTTCAAATAAAGCCATATTTTTTGTATAAATCGGGTATCTCATAATTAATTATTTATTAATCACATTTACCATTAAATGATCTAAAAGTAAAGGTAACGATCAGAACAATAAAAAATAACATTCCATAAATAGCAATATTAGAACCTAGTTGCTTATAATTCTCTTTACCTTTCTCCATTATATTTTGAAAATAGACAAATTGCATGAAAAAAAGCGAAAAAACTAATAATAAAGAAAATATCTTAAACATTATATTTATATTATATAATAATGAACATTTTTATTCATCATAGAGATTTAAGGTTCAAAGATAACACAACATTAATCGAACAAATTAAGGGAGAAGGAAATGTTACACCTATTTTTGTATTTGATCCTAAACAGATCGATAAAAAAAAAAATCCATATTTCAGCGATAATTTAGTTCAATTTATGGTTCAGTGTATAGAAAAATTAAATAAAGATTATAAAAAAAAAGATGGTGAGCTTTATACCTTTAAGGGGGATTATCTTAAAATCTTAAGAGATTTACATAAAAATTATGGTATAAATTCTATTGGCTTTAATTTTGACTATTCACCTTATGCTAAAGAAAGAGATCAAAAGATTATTGATTTTTGTATCAAAAACGATATTCAAATATACAATAAAGAAGATATGTTATTGCATGATTTATTAGATGGAAAAACAAAATCAAAATCAGAAGAACCTTATAAGGTTTTTACTCCATTTAAGAATAATTTAAAAAAAAAAAGGGTAAGATCGGTAAATAAATTTAGAGGTTTTAATTTTAAAAAAAAATCTAAATTGAAAAAATCTAAATATGCTTATAAAGATTACAATAAATTATATACTCAAAATGATAATGTCTTGGTTGAAGGAGGGAGAAAATGGGCATTAAATAGAATAAAAAATTTAAAAAAATTTAATAATTATTCTGAATGTAGAGATCAAATGACTTATGAAACCACTTTGCTATCAGCTAGTATAAATTTTAATGTTTTAAGTATTAGAGAAATTTATGAAAAGGTAAAAAAATTATTTGGTTTAAATCACGGAATAATTAATGAATTATATTGGAGGGACTTTTATTATAATATTTTATATTTTTTCCCACATATTATCAAAGGTTCTTTTAAAGAAAAATACGATAATATTAAATGGAGAAATTCACAAAAGGATTTTGATAAATGGAAAAAAGGGGAAACTGGATATCCTTTAGTAGATGCCTGTATGAGACAAATGAATACTACTGGTTATATGCACAATAGGGGAAGAATGATAGTCAGTAGTTTTTTAATTAAAAATTTATTTATAGATTGGAGATGGGGTGAAAAATATTTTGCTAACAAATTAGTAGATTATAATATTAGTGCTAATAATGGAGGTTGGCAATGGTCATCTGGTAGTGGAACTGATTCTCAACCTTATTTTAGGATATTTAATGTCTGGACACAAGCCAAGAAATTTGATAAAGAATGCAAATATATTAAAAAATGGATTCCAGAATTAGAAGATTTACCCTGTAAAGATATATTAAATTGGGATAAAAGTCATTCTTTATTTAATAATGATACAGACTATCCAAAACCAATGGTGGATCATAAAGAAACAAGAGAAAGAGCCTTAGATTTATTTAAGAAATATTTGTAATATTTTATTATTAGGGTGTGTAAATTTTAATTTAAATAAATAATAAGTAATTAATAATATGAATAAATGTTGGATATGTTTTCTAGAAATAGAAAACAATAAAACAATATTACTACCCGATAAAGATGATTATACCGGATATACTATTTATTTACCCAAAAAATGTTATGAAATCAAATTAGTGGGACCACATTCTTTTTTATATTACAATACATGTTTGAATTGTTTAGATAATTATTTAAAAATTCAAGGAAATATGATTAAAATTTTAAGAAGGCGAGAATTAGGAATCCGAAACTGAGGAGGAAACCCTCTTTTTGTTATTTTTAAATATTGATTTAAATAAAATGAAAAAAAACAATTTATTAATAGGAACTTTTTTAATATATAATTTATTAAAAACAGAAGATAACAAGAGGTATCATAATAAGTATAATTATTATGATAATATTCCTTGTAATTTTCCCTTTAAAGCCTTTGTAGACAATACTGCTTCTAAAAGTAGTAAATCTAAAAGATATACATTGGTAACATTTGACAGATTAAATAAAATTGGATATATTACTTCTCATTCTATCCAATCCGGAGCTAATATTATAATTCATACTCTACATATAGTTAATTATGATGAGTCATTATATGCAATATATAAAGGGACCTCTAATAATCTTGATCCAAACTCTGTTAATTTTTGGCAAAAGTCAATGGGCGAATATGCTCCTAGAGTAATTAATGGGCATTTGTACCATAGAATAGTTTTTTTTAATTAATAGATCAATAATACATCTTCCTTAATAGAAAAAAAATATATATACTTATTAGAAAAAGAAAAAATGAAGAATAAAGAAGTCTTAAACATTATAGCAGCAGTTATTTTAAGTAAAAATTTATATACTAATACAAGAGGAATCAGACAATGTAGTTCTAATTTAACTGAGAATGGATGTCCAGAATATTATGGTAATCAATATAGTAAAACAAGCGGTTATTATAAATTAACAGAATGGAAGGAATATCTAAAGCATAAAGATGGTAACAATACAACTCATGGTTATACTGGGATTATATATCAAGATTCAAATTATAAAGATGTTATTTTTACTGTAGCTGGTGAAATTAATAATAATCACTTTGTCAAAGAAGACTTTATCGTATTAGAAGAATTTACCATTATGGATAAACAAGGGCAATTCTGCATTTTTAAAGCTAAATACTCTCACACGCCGGATTCAGAGGTCTCAAATATTGCAACTAATGTAGATAAAGATACATCTTTATCTTGGTATAAAACTACAGCAAGTCCTGCATTTAATAATATTACTAGATTAAGAGTTGAATTTAATAATGAGCATCCAGATTTATTAAGAAAGATTACATTATGTTAAATTCGTTTCAATCATAATGAGGGATATTTGATAACACTTTAATTTAAATATTATATTTTAAATTAAAATGTATAAAATTAAAATTAATAAAATTGATTTAATTGAATATTTAACTTTTAAAAATATATATTTGGCAATAGTATTTATATTTGCTGCATGGTTATTATCTGGTTTTTATAAAGTTTCTGAAAATGAAAGAGCAGTAGTTTTAAGATTTGGGAAATATACTAAAACTACTGCACCAGGAGTTCATTATCATCTTCCTTTTCCATTTGAAACAGTATTAAAAACAAATGTACAAAATATAAATAAAATTGATATTGGTCTTAAATCAGAATATTCACTCATAACAGGTGATGAAAATATTGTAAATATAAATTTTTCGGTATTATGGAAGATTAATGATTCAGTGAAATATTTATTTTCTACTCAAAACCCCGAACTTATAATAAAGGAAATATCAGAATCTGCTATAAGAGAAGTAATAGCTAAATCAAACATGTCAGAAATTCTAACTGAGGGACGAGAGTATATTCAGGTAGAAGCTAAAGCTATTATACAACAGAAATTAGATAATAACAATACTGGTATCCTAGTAATAGATGTTCTTTTACAAAATGCACAACCACCAAAACAGGTACTTGCTGCTTTTATTGATGTTCAGTCGGCAAGAGCTGATAAGGAAATATTAATTAATGAAGCCGAGGCGTATGTTAATATAATAGTACCCAAAGCTAGAGGTAAAGTTAGTGCAGCCAAAGATAATATAAAACTTATTATAAATCAACTTATAGAAGATAATGTAGATCCTGATGAGGTTAATTGTGGGGGTGAGGATTAACTATCTTTAAAAAAATTTAATATTTAATTTAAAACATGTTTAATATTATATTTGTTACTATTTTAATTATTTTATTTCTTACAATTTTATCTTCAATATTCATTGTTAACGAAATACAAAATGTAATCGTAATACAATTAGGTGCTCCTAAAAGAATAATAACGAAGCCTGGATTATATCTAAAAATTCCATTTATTCAAAAAGTGGTTTATTTTGATAATAGAATTTTTAATTTGAATATACAATCTCAAGAAGTTATTACATCAGACAGAAAAAGAATAATTGTTGATTTAAATACAAAATATAAAATAGTTGATCCCTTACTATTTTATCAAACAGTTAATAATATAAATACAGGTAACGCCAAATTAAATTCAATAATGAATTCTGAAATAAGAAATTTCATAGGTAGACATACCATGCAAGAAATTTTATCAAAAAATAATTTTTTTTTAGAAAATGACGGAAACTTAAATGATAAGACATTAACTCTAGGAATTAAAATTGTTGATCTCACAATTAAAAGAATTAAATTTCCAAATGAAGTAAATCAATCTATTTATAATAGAATGCAGGCTGAAAGAGAAATCGAATCAGCTAAATTAAGGGCTGAGGGAGAAGAGATAGCTTACCGTATTAAGGCTGAGGGAGAAAGAACAGTAAGGCATATTTTAATTGAAGGAAATAAAGAGCAAATAAAAAACTATTTTGAAGATTCTGATATAATTCCTACTCATAAGAAATATAGTAAATTAAAGTACAAATACGATTGTAATATATTTAATGATTTATATAAATTATAAATCAAATATATAATAATTTATAAATCAAATATATAATAATTTATAAATCAAATATATAATAATTTAAGTATGATTATCTCTGAGATATTTAATAATTTCCCACAATACTTTGCAATCCATTTCATTATATTTAATAATATCTTGAATTACCGGAGATTCGTGAATATCAGCTAATTTTGTTTTTTGATATGTTTTCCAAGCTAAAACCATGGCAGTTAATCCATTACTACATGGATTCTCAGTATTCCAAATAGTGTCAATCATTTTATTTTGATATAATGCTTTAGCTACACTTTTTAATCCAAAATTTAGAGATCCTTTAACAACAATTGGTTCCGCTTTAAAAACTTTTAATAGATCGGCAAATTCTAGATTTGGAAATTTATTATTAGCTCTTAATAATGCTTTTCTATAGCATGTTGGTTCTGCATGACTCCAGTGATAAAAGTTTGGCATTGCAGAATTAGGTGTATGTTTTTGACATAGATCGTGAATATATGTCCACATATCATTTAATATTCTTACTTCTTCTACTGGATCAATATTATTAACTGTAAAATCCTTATATACCCATTTATCAGTTACTGGATCTGTATGTCCTAATCCAATCATAAAAATAAAACTTTCTGTATCATGACCTGTTTGTTGGCTTTCTCCAATTTTTTGTGCATTAAAAATACTGGTTAATGTTTCAAAATCAATAAAAAATTCTAACTTTGGTTTTGTCTGCCAATTTTTGTCATTATTTTTAATTTTTCTAGGTAAAATTGTTAACGTATCACTTCTATTTACTTCTAATATCTGATCTAAAATCCCAGGAATTTTCTGTCCCTTAAATCCTAGAACTTCAGATGTACATTCATTTTCTGTCCATTTATGGACATCATTTTCAAATGCAGAAGATCTATTTTTCGGTCCACACATCCAAACTAACGTGATTTCATCAATTTTATCCGCTAATTCACCTTTTAGCCTTTTCCAATTACCATCCATTTCATTACACATATTAGGGTATAACTCAATCCTACTAGGAGTAGGTAATAGAGACCAATTATGACCTTGATTTCTGACGTCTCTTATCCAATTTAGCCCTTCTTCGACTTTTTCATAATAAACATTGTCTGAAGCTTCGTAATCAATTATTCCCAATTTATCAAAACAATTATTTCCGGAATAAGTTACTCCTTTAGTAGTGTAAGTCCATTTTTTCCCTAAAATATATGCTTTATTTGGTGTCATACCTTGAAGTTCGCCTAAAGCCATGTTGTAAATCAATATTTGAGCTTTATATGCTGGAATACTACCTTGATTTCTTAGAGTAATACCATTAGCATTCAAATGTAATGTCGACCATTTTGCATCAACAACTACATAATAGTAATCACTTTCTAAATTTTTTGATTTCATCTTCATTTCATCTTCTGATAGAATATCCGTTTTATTAAAAATTTTATTTAGCCAATCGTTTCTAATTAGAAAATCTGGACATCCATAAGTTTTATTTTTTTTATTATGTAAAACTGGTTGATACAAAATAGGTATTCCTTCTTTCATCAACTGTAATGTTTTCTCTACTTTAGTAGAATCTCTAGCTTGAAAAGATTCAGCAATTTGAATTATATTATTGCTATATTTTTTTTTCCAAAATGCAAAAATTTCATTTTCAAATTGTAAACCTTTATCTTTAATTAATGCTATAAATTCATTATCTTGTTTAAACATAGATCTTGAGTTAGATGAATTCCCTCCAATTCTGTCGGGTCTGTCATAAATACTTGTAATATTATATTCTTCTAGCCAGTCTAATAGAGGATCATTAATCATAAAATTTCTAAGTTTACTTGCAGATACCCATTCCCTCCAATTAATATTCTCATTTTTATGTTTTTTAGACTGACTCTCTGAATGATCTTCAGATAATCTTCTTTTTCTGGATGGAACTGTAATGGTTTCTGGAAAATATTTTTCTTGAAGACCAGGCTCTGAGTCAATAATATCGTGTTCAAAATTAGTAATTCTATAGTATTCTGAATTTTCTGTATTTTGATAAGTCCAAAGACAATAATTATTTCTTTTAAGTTTTAAATAGTCGTGTCTACTTATTATATCATAATGACATCTATAAACATAACATTGTTTCAATTTACAAAAATCTAACAATATTTTTATTTTGAATTTGTAAAAATCAATAATAGGTTTTGGTAATGGATGCGAATTAAAAGTAGATAATAAGAATACTAGATATCCATTTTTATGTAAATATAAACCAGGTATGTGAATACCCTTATTTATCTTTTCAATATGAAAGATTGGAAAATCGACTAAAGCATCTTTATTTTTCTCTAAATTATTTCTATAAAACATTTCACTACTTTGAGATAGAGATGTTGAATTAGAATTTATTTTTTCATATTCTCTATCGTTTATTGTAACTGCTAATTTTTGAAATAATGCTGAATCTTCCATTAATGGTATATCTTCAGGTATATCTTTTGTACTTTGAATCAAGGAACTGATTCTTTTAATTAAAATTGTATTCATTAGTAAATTTAATATTCTATTTCTTATATCTTATTAAATTTAATTATATCAATTTTTTAGATAATCCTAATTATAATTTAACTCTCTGAATTCATTATTCTGTAAAAACGGTGGCTGTTCGCTTATATTAGATTCTTTGTAAAATATAGTATTATCATTTTTATAATCTAGAGATTCAATAAAATTTTCATTATTTAAATCATTAAATTTTTCAAATGCTTTTGCTCTTTGTTCGGTACCCGTAGGGGAAACAGGTTGTTCAAAAATGATTAAATTTTTTGATTCCATGTCATTTATATTATTTTTTAAAATTAAAGATAATGTGGATAAAAATGACCAATAAATATTATTAGTATTGCTGATATCCTGTTTAACCCACATTATGGGACTGTAAATTAAATTGTTATTTTCATATTCAAGTAAAATAGAGGACCCTATTGGTAAATAAAATCTATTTTGCAAAGTTTTGAATTTATAAGATGCTATTTTTTCCTTTAATTTTTTTTCAAATACATCTAAATTAGGAATATGTTGAGATATTTGGTTTAAGTTTTCATAATTCTTAATATTTCCTAGAGAATCATTTGTTATTAAAACGTACGAGTTTTTATCCTTTAGTAAATCATCTAAATTATCTTTTTTACTAAGTAAATTAATATAAATAATATTTATTTTAGTCATAATTTTATTATAAACCTTTCTTTTTTAAATATCTAACCTTTAAATTTAATAAGTTTAATTATAAATTTATTTATATAAACTTTTAATATAATCTAGAATGAGTGATTCTCAAAATGATATAATTTCAAGTATACAGGAGATAGCAAATTCTCCATCTTCTGTAGTTTCAGAAATTACAAAAAAAGTATCTTCAAAAGGATCTAAAAATTCAAGTTTATTGGATAACATAAAAGGCTTATTAACAAAAAAGAATATGTATATGATTTGTGGTGTAATAGTCTTAGGTATTGTAGCATATTATTTCTTATACAAAAAGAAAGAAAAATCATCCGATAATTCTGATGTAGTTATTTCTTTACCAAATGAAAATGTTGATAATAAATTTAATCTTCCTATGCCAAACGATCCAAATCAGGGATTATCAATGAGTCAAGATGAATATATACATTTAATGCAACAACAACAATTAGCACAACAACAACAACAACAAATGCAACAACAATCAAATGATCAACAAATGCCTCAAATAATTCATCCTAATCAAGATATAACAGATGATAATGAAACTCAAAGCCAAGAACCATTGACCGCTAAAGAAATTCAAAATATTTCGAATCAATTACAACAAATGCAAAAAGAAAAAGCCTAAAACTTAAAACAAAAAATAAAAAAAAAAGAAAAAGAAAAATAAAATTAAAATTTGCCCCTCAATTTAATTCATTAAAGTTAAAGTATTCTACCGGTTTGCGTACATATCAAAAAAAGAATATATAAACATTTTATATAAATGTCAAACCCTAATTCCCAAGAATTTTTAAATGCTGCTTCTGTAGTTCAAAAACTTTCTCAAAGACCCGGAGACGATGAAATGTTAGAACTTTACAGCTATTTCAAACAAGCAGTTGCTGGAGATGCGTCTGATGATAGTAAACCCGGAATATTAGATTTTAAAGGTAAAGCAAAATGGAAAGCGTGGAAGTCAAGAGCAGGCTTAAACAAACACGATTCAGAATGCAAATATATATCTTGTGTTCAATTGTTAATTAATAAATACGGTGTCCAACAATAAAATTGAAAGTATTATACTCTCCAATTAATATTAAATATATAAATTAATATTAAATGGATAATTTTCAACTAAATAATGAAAGTACATGTTTAAATAAGAATATAGTGGTTGCTAATATTGATGAAAAATCTCCACAAATTACACCAAATAATGAAGAACAAATTAAAAAAGAAAAAAAATCCAAAAAAAGTAAAAAACCAAGATGTTTTGTTTGTAATAAAAAAACAGGTCTTATTCCCTACAAATGTAGATGTGGTGAAGATAAACTTTTTTGTGCGAAACATAGATATCCTGAACAACATGCTTGTACTTATGATTGGAAGAATCATGCTAAAGAAAATATTATGAAACAAAATCCAAAGATTGTAGCTGATAAGTTTGGTGGCAATAGAATTAATTGATATATAATACCTATCTTTACTAAAAAAATATTTACTTTATTTAGAACAACCATTGTAAATAAAATAAATATCTTTACAATAAAAAAAAAAATCAAAAAATAGCCCTTTTAGCAAGTTACACTTTTATAAAAAAAGATAATTTAAATTATCTTAGAAATTTAGTTAGCAGACAATCATGTAATGATCAAATTGAATGTAAAATTCATGGATGTAAAGGTGCAAAATAACATATAGAATCTATAATTAAAACTACTAATATTAATGCTAACGTTGATTTACAAGGTACTGAGCATGCTTTATCAAATGTAAAGTGTAATAATAATGATATAATTATTAGCTCTCACGATATAACTACACTCTCAAATTATAAAAAAATTCTCTTTTTAACTAAGGATAAATCTTTACAAAATAAGAGTACTTGATTTAACTACCATTTTATGAATCGTAAAGAATAAAATAAAAGTACATATCTTAATTTGTTAAAATATGTATTTTTTTGAATATACAAAAAATTAATTTATGCATCCAAGTTACTCTTACCTGCAGTAATAGTTGTGACGTTATCAAAATCTTCATCGTCCGAATCACCTTCAATTTTAAGAATCTTTTGAATCCATCTACCTTTAGATGCTTTTCCAAATTTATCTTCCATGTATTCTTTCAAAGCACTCTTAGAAGGTAATTGTTTAACATCAGGATGTACATCTTTGAACCAACTCTTAAATGTATCCCAAGCTGATGCCATTGTAATATAATCTTTCTTGTTATCACTATCTTCAATATTATCATTAATAAACTCCAAAAAGTGATCACTATCTTGTTGATATTTCTTAGTAAATTGAACAACATCTGTTGGTTCATCCAATCCATTTTTCTTATAATCTTTAAAAGTTTCAATTAACATAGCAATGAATTGTTGTGACCAGTTTTCAATATCTTGTTTTAATGTTTTATCAATCTTATATTGTCTAGGTCCTACTGGATTTTCTACAAACTCAGATCCGAATTCTACAACTCTCAATCTTCTCCAGGTACCTTTATCAGTTGCTGGAATATGTGGAAGATTATTACAAGTTAATAAAAGTTTGATTTGAGGTTTAACAATAATTGGATCCTTGAACAAAGGTCTTGCTAAAAATTTATCACCACCGGTTAGTTCTTTCATTTGACCAACATGGATTTTATCATTATGTTCTGGTTCTTGAAATACTCCAAATCTTCTACCTTTAATCATTGCTAATTCAGGAGACGCAGCATTAGATGCATTTCTTTTCTTAATCAAAATTGTAATAGGTAATGTTATAGCATAATCTCCCAAAGCTGACATTAACAATTCAATACTTAAACTTTTACCATTTGACCCACATCCTGTTGCAATATGAAATTTTTCATCTGGAATATGACCTTGAAGATAACTAGATAATAGTTTCAAAAAGTAAATTCTCATTTCTTCTTTGGGTTGAATTTGTTTAAAGAATCTATCAATCTTTTTAGCATATGGATCTTTCTTATCATATTTAATATATTCAATATTAGTTGACATTGAAATAAAATCTTCTGGTCTTCCGGATCTAAAGTTACCTCTGTCTAAATCATATACACCATTAGTAAATCCTAATAGATTCTTTTGTTCGTCAAGTCTATCTTGAAATTCAGGATCATAGAAAAGAAGTCTATTTTCTTTCATAACAGCCTCCTTAAATCTAATATCTCTTAATTTAGTTACAATCTTTGCTACCATTTCCTTTTTTCTTTGATAAGTTTCTTTTTCTAAACCTGTAGCATCAATTGCCTTATTATTATATTCCATTTCAATTAATGAATAATCATTAACAAATTCTTCGGATATTTTACTCATTAATGTGTAACCTTCATCAATTTCATTCCATTTATGGTTCTTAAATTCCCACCAGGTTTTATGTTTTAAAGATGAACATACAAACATATCTTGATATTTAGTATACATAGTTTTTGCTACTGAATATGATTCTCCAGTTAAACTATCCTGTAATAAGATATTATAATTATCTCTTACTAATTTACTATAACCAATAGGATTATCTTCTTTTGCCCATCTGTATAATGATCTAATAGTAAAGTTATTATCTCTCATACTTTTCCATTTTTCTTCACATTCGCCAGATTTAAATTTTTTGGATTTTTTACTCATATCAATCCAATCATATAATAGTGAATAACTAATATTATGAAGACAGAACCCAAGTTCGATCCATTTATGATAATCTTCAATTCTATCGTGATTAATTAATTGTAATAATTTTCTTGCTGTCTTAATTTCGCCGTTATTTTTTTCAGTAAATTTTTCATTGTCTTTTAGTGTTTTTATTTGTTTAGAATGTTTGGTAATAATTTCATTTTTGTTAATTGATTCATTACACTGATCTTCATCTTCGCTTGAAAAGTTTCTTATACTTAATCTGTCAATTAATTCGTTTTCTGTATAAGTATCGAGAGGAAGTTCTGATTCATCATGAGCTAAGATTTTGGTTAATTTATATCTCTTTGCTACATTATTTTTTACGCTACCGTACAACAACCATGTACCTTCAATACATTGTTTATCAAATATATCTTGAGGTTCATTTGTTAAGTCAATATTTTCAAAAATATTCTTTGATGTTGCCATTTCAATAACATGTTCTCTAATTGCTTTTCTTAGTTCAACTCTAGCACATATAAAAGGATATAAAATATGAATACCATCTTTAAGATAAGAATCTTTTTCACTTGGACCATCCTTTTCCATAACAAATGCTTGAATTCTGTTTTTAGGGACGTCCAGATATTTACAAATTGCCTCATTATATAATCTGACACAATCTAAAATAGTTTCTTCGTTATAACATCTATCTGTTTCGTATTTTTCTTTATTTACATTAAAATCAATATCACAAACAATTGGTGCATACTGTTTTGCACTTTCTAGAATGTGGTATGTAGAACCTTTTTCTAAAACTGCTCTTTTATAATATTTTAAGAAAGTACTTTTATCTTGATCTGAGATAAAAAATCTTCCATAAGGTTCCCCCATGGACACATGGGTAAAAGTATCATCTTTTCCAACTTTACAACCTTCTAAAAATTTGTTCAACTTGATATAAGTTTTTTTTACTAAAGAATTAGGCATTATATAACTATTAATATAGAATTTTTTAAATGAATTAATTTCATAGTAGTATATATATTTTTCAATTTTTTAAAGTTATATGAGACCAAAATAGGTCTAAATTTAATATTGCGTTTTCTTTTATATATAAAAAAAACACTTAAAAACATCCTAAGCTCAGTAATAATAAGAATTAATATGGATAATTTAAAAAGAATTATAAGTGACATCATAGAGTTTAGAGAGGATCCGCCTGAGAATATCCACATTGAAATAGACAAAGAAAACATAACTAATATCAAAGCTTTAATCATAGGCCCCAAAGGAACCCCATATGAAGATGGATACTTTTTCTTTGATATTAAAATGCCTGCCGACTATCCTCAATCATCTCCGGTTGTAAAGTTTAAAACTATAGATGGTAAAATTAGATTTAATCCAAATCTATATCAGTGCGGTAAAGTTTGTTTATCAATTTTAGGAACATGGGATGGACCTAAATGGACTTCGGCAAATACATTAAAATCTGTTTTATTATCAATACAATCTTTAATGGCTGAATTCCCAATAAAAAATGAACCCGGTTATGATAGGATTCAGCCTAATAACGAAAAATCTATTAACTACAATCATTACGTAACTTTTCATAAGTATAGATTAGCTATTTTATCAGTTGTTAAAAAAGAATTTATTGAATTTAAATGTTTTGAAAATATTATTCAAAAACATTTTTCTGAAAATCAACAAAATTTATTAAATAACTTATTATCAATGGCACAAATTTTTGCAATTAAACAAAGTTTTCATAGTCCAATATATTTTATTAGAGGGACATTTAGTATTGATTACCCAAAATTATTAAGTCAATTCGAAAATTTAATTATTGATAAATCTAATTTAGAAAATCAAACTAATGAATAAATAATATTAATTTATTTTAAATTTAATTACATTAATATTTTTAAAATCAAATATATTAATATAAAATGACAATTATTGATGGAAAAAAAATTGCCAGACATATCACTGAAAAATTAAAATTAGCAGTATGTAATTTTAAAGAACTAAATATAATTCCAACTTTAGTGATTATCCAAGTAGGTGATAGATCAGATTCAAACTTATATATTAAACTTAAAAAAAAACATAGTGAAGAAATAGGAACTAAAACGGTAGTTCAAAAATATAAAGAAACAATTTCTGAAACTGAATTGATTAATGAGATTAAAAAATTAAATAAAGATAAAACAATAAATGCTATATTAATTCAATTACCACTCCCAAAAAATTTAAACGAACAAATAATAATAGATAATATAGATCCCTTTAAAGATGTGGATGGTCTAACTTCAACAGCATTAGGAAATTTATTTCAAGGAAATTTAAATAATTATTGCATACCTTGTACTCCTTTAGGAATAATTAATTTATTAGAAACTTATAAAATTGATATTGAAGGAAAAAATGCAGTTGTCATTGGAAGAAGCAATATAGTAGGTAAACCTATTGCTACATTACTTCAAACAAAAAATGCTACTGTTACAATTTGTCATTCAAAAACCACAAATTTAAAAGAACATACATTAAATGCTGATATAATTATTACAGCTATCGGTAAAGCTAAATTTTTAAAAAAAGAATTTATTAAACAAGGGTGTACTATAATAGATGTTGGTATAAATACTATCAAGGATAAAAAAAGTAAATCAGGACATAAAGTTGTAGGAGATGTAGATTTCGAAGATGTAAAAGACAAAGTTGGATTTATAACACCTGTTCCAGGAGGCGTTGGGCCTATGACAATAGCTAATTTATCCAAAAATACTTTAAATTTAACTTTAAAACAAATTTGCAAAAATTGAAAAAATAAAATATAAAAAATATATTTAAATATTCATTTAACTTAACATTAATAACATGTACTTTTGCCCTAAATGTAAATATATTTTAGATTTGAGTAAAATGGATACTTTTGCTGTTTCTAATGAATCGAATGAATCAAAAAAGAAACCATTAAATAATGTATCTTCGATTATTAAAAGAATAATGAATGATGATAGTTTAGAAGATTATAGTATTAACATTGATTTGAATACTTTAGAAGAAAATAGTAAATATAAAAAACTAGAAGAAGAAGATAGAATAAAAGTTTATAATGCTGTAAGTGAAAGTTTATTTTTAAATAAATCTTCAGGATCAAGCGGTGCTGGTTTTATTTGTCAAAACTGCGGATACAGTAAAGATATAAATCATAGTTTATTATTATACAGTCAAGATTTTTCTGACAGTGTAGAAGGAAAAAAATATAGTCCAGATGATTATAAATTAATCATGCACGATTATACTTTGCCTAGAACAAGAGATTATAATTGTAAAAATGTTAACTGTATTACTAATGATAAAAAGAATGAAGGAAAAAAAGAAGCTGTATTTTTTAGAGCTGGTAATTTCGATGTAACTTATGTATGCACCGTATGTGAATTTGGCTGGACATTTTAATTTATTAATCAGTTAAACGAAATCTAGATTTAAATAATTCTTTATAATCAAAACTATCGATTATATTTTTTTTTATTTGTAAAGTTTTCTCAATATTGGGAATACTCTTAATAATATTTTTATCAAATAGATATTTGTATGCATTTAAAGAATAATACATATAATTAAAAGGATTAGATTCTGCTTCAAATATTGTATTTATATTCTCTAGGAAAGAATTATAAAAGTAAAATTTTTCTTCAATAATTAAAACGAATAATTCTGATAAAGATTTCTTATTATTTTCTTTCAAAAAATCTTTTAAATTAATGTCATTAATATCACTACTTTTCATTTTCTTTAATTTGTCCAATTGAAAATAATTAAATCCCGTTTTCATAGTGGGAATATTACGGAATCTCTTGATATTTTTAGTAAAATAATTGTAGAAATCGATAGGAAAGGAAAAGCAATCTAATATATCTTTTTCTATCATACTGTTATAATTTGAGGAGAAATAATCAAAAGAACAATAATTAAAATGAATTAATATTTCAGGTATTTTAAATGAATAAGCTAATTTAGTAACTAACTCAATTAGATTTTCATCATCTATTATTTCTTTACCATCAAATGATGAGTTCCATTTCATAAAATAATTTACACTTATTTCTGTATTTATCTCTATAAATAAAATAACTCTTGCAGTTTTATTATAAATTGTTAAGGAAAAACCAGTATTGGTTTCAAAATAATAAAATTTTTTGTAAGGACCGGTACTGTCATACCATATAGTGTTAATTCTATATTCTTCATTATCAATTTTAATATAAAGCTCATTAATAGAGTTAGTATAATTTTCTACAAAATAGTTAGCTTTTTCAATATATGTATTTCCATTTAATTCAATTTTCATTAAATCTAAGTATTTTTTGGAAATAGGATTTAGTATTGTTTGAAAATTAGGAATTGGTAAAAAATCATGAAATTCAAATTCATATTTTTTCTTTATTTTTTTTTGAAAATTCTTATCAATATGATAATAATTAAAATTATCATTCTTTGAAATTAATTTAAATCTAGCTAAAGGAGGTAGAATTAATTCTTGCTCATATGGAAAATATGAATAGCATTCAATATTCAATGCTAAACCTTTAATATTTTTTGGAAGTTTTATTTTCATCAAAATAAATCCAAAAGCATCATTATTATCATTTGAATAAAAGGGATCTCTTGTGGTACTCATAATTCCAGTTTCAGTAAACAAACTACCAACTTTTAAGTTTCTTAAATAAGAGTCATCTGTAATAAATCTATATACTATATAATCTTGATCTAATGGAGGACTATTTTTAATAGTATTGATCAATTGATTTGCAAAACTTAATAACATGGAATTATTTAATTTTTTTTTTTTATCTAGTTTACCATTTTTACCTAATATTGACCTTAAAGATTTATTTATAAAATAACTTCCATATAATGAATAATATTTTATTAAATTTTTAGCATCGTTGTTCTTAATATACACACAGTCTTCTAACAATTTTGCAGCAGTAATATCATTTTTTGAAATTTTTTTGCAAATTTTATAATGAATTTCAGGATCAACTAATACATCTTTATTGATTTTTTTTATTTTACCCATATTAAAACCTAAATTAATTAATTCATCTTTTGAATAATAAGGTTTTAAATGTTCAAAATAAGGAATGAAAGATTTTCTTTTACAAATTGTGATATCTAATCCTACTTCTGGAGAAAAATTATATAAAATCTCAATAGATTTTTTATTAATCTTAGCTATATCATAATTTTCAAGAAATTTAATATTTTTTTTTAAGTTTTTTAAATTTTGGGTCTCATCAAAATTAAGATTTTTTTTTTTAAATAATTTTTTGTATTTATTGTTTAACCAGTCAAATAATTGTTTATCAACAAACCGATAGTGAGAATGAATCATTTTATCATATAATTGAGATTTATTAACCAAATGTAATTGATTTGAATATATATCATACATCGGTATGTAATCAATGAAATTTATCAAACTGGATTTCTCGTTTTTAGATAGTTTTATTTGATTTTTTAAAACTTTCTCTAATTTTGTTAAATTCATTGTAATTTAATAAAAAAAGAGATATTTATTTTATTTAGTTTATCATACTATAATTTAACTCAAAAAAAAATTAATGGGAGGTGTGATTAGCATTTATACGAAAATAAGTTATACGCTACACCATGTTTTTTTATCCCCCTTACTCGCGTACCTTCTACGCTCTTGTGAATATAAAATACATCTTTCTGTACAAGGTTCTCCTAAATACATTTGTAAAAAATCTTTTAATTTATTATATTGACTCGCATCTTCAAATCTTAAAGAAACTAAAATTAAAAGTCTATCATTTAATAAATCAATCCTATTTTTTGAAGCAGTATTAACACGAAATTGACTCATTTCTCTTTTTTTCTGAATACAATCATTATCTCTCCAAAAAATTACTTTATTAAATTTGATATCACCTGCATAACCTGTAAGTCTATTCATTGAACGTTTACCATCACGCACATTATTGTATGAATCTTCTCCGGGTGTGACTTTTTCTAAATGAAGTCTTTTATTGGCTTGCCACTTATATCCCATAGTTGATTCTTCAGAATGTCTACTTTCTCTGATTGAGACATCATTTATATCTATACTTTTATCACTAGCAGCTTTTTTAGCCAAATATTTTATTTTATACTTTAAGTATTTAGCTTTATATGACATATAATATATGAAAATATAAAATTTTTCTTCTGTCTTAAAAAAAAATAAATTATGGAACATAATAGCAGGTAAATAGATTATAATCTACCAATTTCTAAAAGTTAATAATATGACTAAAAAATTCAAAGCTATCATATCACAAATTAATTCTTCTAAATTATTATGCTGAAAAAAGAGTTTTATATCATTATCTTTGATTTAAAACTCTTTTTTTTTTATAACTTTACTATATGCTTCAACAAAACCATTTGCGGTATAAAAAACAACCTTTAATTTTAGTTAGTTAATAACAATATAAGATAATAATAAGTAGTAAATAAGTAGTAAATATTTAGAATAATTATGCCATCCGGAGGTTAAAAAAAATATTATTATAAATAGAAATGAAAAGAAATACGATAATTACAATTGCTTTTATAGCATTATTATTATTAATTATATTTATACATAATTTTTATCATAATTTTAAAAACAAAAAATGCAATAATAATAGTTTTACAAAGGAAGTTATTGATAAAGTAAATCCGATTATTGCAATAATATCTGCTCCTCTTGGTGGAACTAGAAAAACAGATTCTTCTATGAGAAATGATAAATTATTCAAAGCTAGATCATATCTACCCTTATCATATGTAAATTGGTTACAATTAGCTGGTGCCAAAGTAATTGTAATTGATTGTTTTGATAATAAAGAAAATATAGAAAATAAATTAAACTATGTAAATGGTTGTTTATTTACTGGTGGTGAAATAGATACTGTTAATGATAAAGATTTAAAAGATTACATTTCAACATGGAAATATGTTTATAATTTTAGCAAAAGTAATAATTGCCCATTATGGGCAACTTGTTTAGGTTTTGAATTTTTAGCATTAATGGAACAAAATGAAATAGAAATTTTTAATATTTTTAGAAAAGGAGGTATTTTAACTAATGTTAAAGGTAATAGAATTTCATCTAAATTAATTCCTTATGAATCATTTAATGAAACATTTAAACTTGATTGTTCATTATTGAAACAAGCAACTGAAAATGAGTCATTATATTATAATCATAGTTTTGGTTATATTTTAGATGTAGCTACTAAAAATGCATTTGAACAAGATAAATTTGATATATTATCATATAATTATGATAGGGATAATGTAAAATACATTGGTACAATTAAAAAACATGGGAAAGAAATATACGGAACTCAGTGGCATCCTGAAAAAGTAATATTTGAATGGAAAATTGAAGAAACTTTACATAATTCTATTTCAATACGATTAGCACAAGAAATCAGTAATTTTTTTATAAAAAAATGTAATAATTATAAACCAAAAAAAGAATTTAGCACAGAACAAAAAAAATGGTTAATATATAATTATGATTTATATTCTTATAGTAAAATAAAAACTGTATTTGAACAACAAAAATATTTTGAGATGTTAGAAGAGAATTTCGATCAATTTTATTTAATAATTGATTACAATTAAAACAAATATTTATTTTGGAACCTTTAAAGAATTAGAAAATGAAATTAAATCATCTTTATTATTACTAATAAATTGAACTATAAAATTAGCATCTTTTTTTTTAAAAAAATTAGGACAGTTTCGGAAATTAATTAGAAATACATTGGGATGCTGCTTTATATTATCAAGAATGTTCATGTAATCCTTTACCCATAAAAGCATAGTGAACCAATTTCCTTCATATTTTTTAAATTTTTGATTGTATAAATTTGCAATTATTCCAACACCAATTCTATTATTAATTTCAATAAATTTAATATCTTTTAATTTATTAACTGCAAAATCGATGCTTACAATTGGATACTTACATTTTAACTCATCTTTATAGTAAGTTATTATTTTCTGTAATTCCTGATTAAGGGGTGTATCATCAAAATAGTTCGGTGAAAGTTTTTCTGAAATAAAATAAGTAAAAGAATCATTTTTATAATGCATTTTTAAATACAATTCCTTGTTATAATTTTTTTTTTCACTATCTAATTTTAAATATACTGAATAAAAATCATAATTATTTAAATATTCTTCGAATACATATTCCGTTAAATTTTCAACCTTATTTAAATTATTAATATTATTTATTTTGAATATATTAACCCCTCCTGCCGAGGATTTTAGCTTTAAAATTATAGGCAATTTAATTAAATTTATATCATTAAATCTCTGAGGTATGGGTAATTTCAAGTCAGTCATTAATTTATGGCATACTTCTTTATTTTCCTCATTTTGGTAATATTTTTTAATATCGTTTTCTAATTGATAATGAAATTCCTTAATATCATCATCAGATCTAATATCACTATCATATCTAATATCACTATCATATCTAATATCACTATCAGATCTAATATTTTGATCGATAATATCACTATGAGTTTCTAACTTTTCTTGTTCAAAAAAAAATTTATAGACATTCTCGTTAGACTTATTATATAACTTACAATTTCTATAATTATAATAAAATTCAAATAATTGGTATAAATACATTAAAAAGTAAAATTATAATTTTTAATTTTTTAATATAAGATATCTACCATTATTATTGTGTTTAATTAAAATCTTTTTTATTAATTTTTATTTTATAATGGATTTATAAAATCAGGTGTGAAATCACAATATATATTCTTCATATCAATTAAATAATTATAGGCAATACCATCTGGTTTCAAATAGTTTTCTTGATCTAATACTTTATTATTTTTTGGAAAATAGTAATTATAATTAGAAATTTCCTCTGATATTACCGATTTTTTAGATGATTGTAGTTTTTTTAGAAAATCTTTTAATAAATATGAATCTACAGATTTTGATGCAACAATATAATTTATACAATAAATATCATAACTTTTTAAATCATCAAATGATTTTTGATTATATTTTTTTCCTAAATCATAACCTTCAACATTATTAACACATGCAATATTTACTTGTCCATTAATTAATTTATTAATTGCATCCTCTGAATCAACATTATCTTTTTTTGTAATTTGTAAATTTTCTTTTTCAACTAGTTTATTAAAAACATATTCGGCTTCAGTATGCAAAGGTAAAGCTGCTGTTACATCACACTTATTTTCAATAACCTTTGAATGAAAACATGTAGTTGTTCCCATACTATAAATTAAAGCCACATCTACAACTTGAACATTTAAATTAGCCTTATTAGCATTAACTATTGGCAAAGCTCCTATACTATACGCAATGTCAATCTCCCCTTTATCTAAAGCTGTCATCATTTCTCCTCCATGTTTATAGTATTTAATCTCTACTTGATCAGATTTAAAGTAATCGGGCTCTATCCAATTTTTAAAAGCACCGATTCTTAATTTTTTAGATGGTTCACATGAATTTCTTTTTTTATAATTAGAATAACCCATACTTAAACCAAGACCATATAGTATTTTTTTATTATTTATTCTTCCCATTTCCTCTACATAATGTTTATATATTTTTTTATTAAATGGTTGATGTTAAAAATGATTTTCTCAATAGATTAGTACTAAATTGTTCATCAGAATATTTATATTTTTTACCATTTTCAAATTTAATATTTATATTTCTACCATCATAATTGATTTTACTTGTTTTTAGAAAAAGACATTGATTCAAATCTATTTTATTTAATATAAATTCATCATCGTATCTCAAGTCAATATCATTTACACATATATCTGTATGAAAATATTTCTTGGTAGCATTTAATAAACATTGTGTAATTTCATATGGAATAGATAATAAACCTAAACCAAGTTTATTTGAATTAAGAATTAAATTCCCATCCTTTCCAATAATATAAGTATGAGTATCACTATACTGACAAAATGAAACCAGATCACCATAGTTATATTCAATTTCATTTGATATTTGCTCAATATTATTTAAGTTCTTTTCTAATGGTTGTAAATCTTCCCAAATTACATATTTTGCTTTTAGATTACTATTTTCCATTATATAAAAATATCTGATTATTTGGAAATCCTTTTATAAATCAAATTTTTTAATTTATTGTATAATCAAACCCTTCATAAAAATCTTGAATGCTTTTAATAACTTGTTGACTACTTTCTTTAGGTCCGGTATAATATTTTCTTTCATGATGACTTTTACTACCACCTCCTCCACTACCAGATTCAACCGACCAAGTTACAGGAATTAAAGGTTTTGCATGTAACCATTTATAATTATCTTTTCCATATTTTTCTAAAAATAAATCATATTTTGTGCCTTCTATTCTAAAATCAACTGTCATTTTTTCCTGTTCTTTTTCAGAATTTTGATACCATTCTAAAATTTTTTCTGAATTATAATCACTTAATGAAAAATGGTTACCTTTTCCATTAGGAAATTTAATAAATACTGTATCAGTTTCACAATAACTTATTTTCCAATTCCATTTTTTAAGAATCTTACAAGATTTAGTATTCAAATTATTTACAATAAAGTCGTCATTAAATCTTAAAGCTACATCACTTACACATAAATCTGAATGTATATATCTTTCTACTGAGTTTGTTAAATATTTTGTGATTTCATAAGGAATGGATAAATATCCTGCAGCTGAGTAATCAGGATTTCCTATTAGTTTGCCATTTTTTCCGATAATATAAGTATGAGTATCTCTATAGTCTGAAAAGGATACCAAGTCTCCAAAATTGTATTCCTTGACATATTCAGATAAATCACTAATATTTTTTAGATTAGGAAAATCTTCGTATGGAGCATCACAAAAAAATACATATTTTGCTTTTGAATTAATTACTTCCATTTTTAAATTTGTTTTAAATAAAACTAAATAATTGATGAGGAAATGATATTATCAATTTTTGTCGATTAAAAGATAAAAATAAATTATTTGTATTATAATAAATGAACTGTTTACCTTATGATGTTGTTCATCAAATATTACCTTATTTAAATAAATACGAATTAAAATATTTGTCTTTAGTTAATAAAAATTTTAATAAACTATGTGTTAATCAATTAAATGAATATAAAAATAAAGCTAAAAAATTAGTTTTAATTTTAGAAAGGTGGGTTTTATCTTTTACAGATCTTAAAAATTTAGATAGATCGGGATATTTAATTAATTATAAAAGATTATATAAATATCCAGAAAAATATATAAGTAAAAAGATTCAATTCATGTCTAGCTTTCAATATTATCCTTATACAGTAGCCCATGGAGAAATTGAGGAAGGGTATTTAGAACCTAATAGTGATGGGACCTATATAATTAAAATAGACAATAATCCTACATTTAGTTTTCAATTATTATTTGATCCTTTTATTTTTAGAAAAAGCTTACGGGTTATTTATTAATTACATTCACCATTATTCTGTAATAGAGGTTTTTTAAAATCTTCTTTTAAAAAATTTATTAATTTTTTACTAGTAGGTCTAGTTCTAGGTGAAAATTTTTCAATTTGAAGATCTTTTGTAATTATATATTTATAAAAATTCCAATTGACATTCATATTAAATTTCTCCTTTATTATTTTGTAAAAAGGATGAAGATTTTTTTCACCCTTAACAACTGATTTTTCTGATAAAAAAAAGGTACCATCAAAATTGACTTCCACAAATTCTAAAATTTCTGCGTTACTTTTAGGTTCCTGTTTAAAGCTATCACTTGGTACACATATTAATAACAAATCATTTATATATTTTTTATGAATTTCTTGTAAACCTTCGTATTGTTTTTTAGTAAATCCACCCCCACTGGCAATATTAACTATCATTATAGTTTTTTTTCCTATATAATCTATTAATTTAATTGGGTCTTCATCTTCTGTAATGTGCTTAAAAACAACGTCTTTAAATATACATTTATCCTTAATTTTCTGTACATTTAAAATATTGGTTCTATTTCGTAAATTATAACTATTTAAAATACTTAACACAAAGGGTAATAAGATATATTTTTTCATTATAATTAAAAATATATTTTATTAAAAAAAAGGTTTATATCTACCATACAATTTATACAATTTCTAATATCTCTTTATAATTTTATTTTAAATCATCTTTTGGGTTGTTGTGTATAAACCATATTAGAACACTGTCTATTTTTACATTTCCAAGATGATCGTCGGGGTTGAATGGACCCTGATCTTCTATAACTTCAAATAATTCGTATGTACTCTCTTCGATTTTTTCGATATTCTTTATAATAAATGTAATTGTTTTAATCTTTCCTTTATCTTTCGCATTAAAATGAAATTTAAAATATTTTTTCATTTTAAAGAAGTATAATTATTATTTTTACAAGCTTAACTATTTTATTTTTATTGTCTGCAGAAGTTCAAAGTTTGCAGTAGTATAACTATCAATTCCTGTTTCATCTGTTGGAGGTTTTTTTGTCAGTTGCATTAAATCATATTGACCTGTTTCAAAATATATAGAATCAAATAAAATTTCTTTGATCTCAACATTTTTTGGTATGGTAAATTGATAATATTGCGATTTATATGTTGGTGCTATAGTATCATCATCTTTTTCATTTTTGTAGTTGAATGAAATGGGATTCAAAACTTTGCCTTTTATTTTACCATCCTCCTTATAAATTATACGTGTATTATAAATACATATCCATTTTTCAAATCCTACATCAGCAGTAACGAGATCTGCCGATTCTTTTGGTTCATACAATACTGCAAAATATATATTAGAATTATCATCATTATTAATTGAATTATGATCACCAGGATCATCATCATTATTAATTAGATTAATAGCATTAAAAGAAAGTTGTTTATTTTTATTTCTTCTACTTGTAGGTTTACTTAAAATTACAAAAAATATTGATAAAATTAATTTAATTTTTTCTTCCATTTTTTTCTTCTATAGATTAAATATATATTTTTTTTTATCTGAGTGGTATTTCATCAACTAATTACAAAATTTCTAATATCTCTTTATAATTAGATTTAAATCCAATACCTTTTTGAAAATCTTCAATACTATTAAAAACAGTTATCAAATAGTATAAATAATTTTCCCATTTATTATCACATATATTTTTAAAATTTTTATTAAAAGAGTACCCATATCCTAAATTTTTAATACATATTCCTTTATGCGATCCTGAAAAACCTCTGTTTTGTTTATATTGTAATGTTTTAATTTTGTCAAAAATAATAGAATCTATAAATACTAGGGGCCAGGATCCAGGTTCTTGAAATTTAAGTGTAAGTGTATATGGAATTTTAACATGTAAACCATAATTAGGTTTAACTATAATGTTTAAAATATTTATACTACTATCATTTCTTATTTCTACCTGACATAAATCTTGATAATAATTACTATAAACAGCTTTACATATATTATGAAATATTCTTAGCGGTCCGTTCATCTTATTATTAAGTTATAGATACTTACTTAAATAATTTATATATAAATTTCTTATTTTATAATTGTTAAATACAAATGCTAAAAAATAAGTAAATATTAAACCTTATTATAATACTCTGGTATTAAATCCAATAATTTTGGATCTGTTTTTGAATAACAATCTGGGTTATTAAACCATGTAAAACCTAAAATAAAGTTACACAAGAAAGTATGTAATTTAGCTCCACAAAAAAATGTAAATTCTCCTAAATATACTTTATTATTTAAACAATAAACATCAATTCTACAGTGTCTATTAAATTTTTTACTCATTCTTTCTACTACATAAACCATTTTATTATATTCCTTAGGTTTGGCTATCATTTTGAACTTGTAATTTTTTTTTAACATTTTATACTTAACAGGTTGCCAATCTCTAGTATACCAAACTACATCAAATTCTTGTTTACCATTTATTATTCTTCTATTAAATGTTACCGCAAAATATTTTATTTTACCACCAAAAGTATAACATTTATAATCATATGGAATATTACCCTTAGAATCTAATAATAATTCCTCAACAATATAACCTGAAAACGGTATAGTACCCTCATACATTAAATCGTGCATATAATGTTCACTACCAATTGTTGATCTTAATATATTCAATTTATTTATAATATTTGTTGAAGTAACTTTAGATTTACTAAAAAAATCAATTTCATTGCTTACTAAAAATATTCCTGCTGATGAACATAAATCAGTAGGCTTTATAACATAATTTTTAGGTAAATTAGAAAAATCTATTTGATGAGGATATTTAACTACTTGATATGTTTTAGGAATATCAAATCCATTAATCTTAGCATATTGTTTAGCTACAAATTTATCCGATAAAATCCATCTAGTATAATCCGGTACTCTTCTGTATTTTAAAATTTGTTGGTAATATTCGATATGCTTGTAATAATATAATATTGTTAAAATAATAATTATTATAAATACTATTTCTTTGGTATTCATTATAATTTAAATTAAGATTAAAAAATATTGATCTTTTAATTATTTAATTAATTCCTTTTATAATTAAATAATTAATAATGGATAGAACTCTTATTCAAACTAATAATATCGAAATTCAAAAATTTACATATGATAAAGAAACTTGGGATAAAAATTTTAAATGGACAAAACAGAATTTGTAAAATTTATTGATCTTTCTTATTTGTATCTTCTACAGGTTTGACTTTTTCTTTGATTATAGTAGTTTTTTTGATTTCTTTTCACATTTTTCTTTTCCTATATTCATTTTTTCTTCTTCGTCAAATAATTTTGGATCAAACCATGATACTTTATTAGTAATTCCCTTACCGCATAAGTAATCATTAATTCTTCTATCATATTCATTTCTAAATTCTTGATATAATTCTAAACATTTACTTTTTTGATTCTTATATTTATTAATCATGTCTATAGCAAATTGAACAGTTATTGCACTAATAGTTACACTAGCACAACTTCCAGTTACTAAAGCATAATCTTTTTTACCTGTTTTTTGATATTTGTCTTGATATTTTTTAGGAACAAATAATTGTTCGATATTAATAGTTTCTGAAGCATATTTTAAAGGACCTAATAAATGCTCAGGGACTTGAACATACTTACCAATCATTAAAAATACAATAGCTGGATGAGGATGATACTTTTTGGCGGGGAAGCCTTCGATTTTAATGTAATCACAACCTTGATATTTACCGAAATCATTAAAATTATTCAAAGGAGACATCCATGTAGCACTCTTTAAATTATTCTTTTGATTTTTTTCTAAATAAGTTGGTTGGCCTAATTTTTTTGTTAAAGAATTATATTTTTTTTTAACAGTAGGATTTTGAATATTAATACTATTGTCGAAATTTTCTATATTTTTTGGAAATAAAAAATTTACAATAACAATAAATAAACAAATTCCAATAATATACTTTAATGTAGTATTAAAACAATCAGTATTTAAATTTTGCATTTATTATTATATATTAGATAATTATTAATTTTTTAAAAATAATTTTAGAATGTTTAAAAATCATTATTAATCTTTATTTGTCCATTCAAAATATATTTTGCTTTTTATTTTATCGGTTTCAATAATATTTCGTAAATAATATACGAACATATAGGTTTTATTTTTATTTTTATTTTTGTAATTTTGAATATCTTCTACATCACCTGGACTAATAAAATTAATTTTGCCACCCATAATATCAGTTTGATATTTTAAATTTTTAGTTGTATAATTATCAAATGATTTAACGTATAAATAGTCATTTAATTTTATAAAACCATTATCTTCTTTTAATAAATATTTAATTAATAATTCCCAAAATTTTTTATTGAAAATTAGTTTATCTATGTTATAAAGCTCTTTATATAAATTTTCAATATCTGAGTTTGATTTTTTCAATTTATCAAAGAACATATCTATATTGGTTGCAAATGAATTTTCACAATCTTTAAAGAAGGGCAGACATTTTGTCATTTTTAGTTCTTTTGTTAAATTTCCAAAAAAGACTGGGTTAAAAAATTGAAATGAATCAATAAGAGACATATTTTTAATATCAATATCATTTATAACAAGTTCAAAATTTCGAGGAACCTTAGGTATTTTAAATCCATTATAATCCTTTAATCCAGTTTCAATATAATTAATTTTTTTTATTTTGTCATTATCTATCTCTAATTGTAATATTTTATTTCGGCCCTTACAAAAGTTTGGAGAATAAATAATATTGTTGTATACGACGGCAGTCTTCCATTTAAATAAATTTTTATTGGGAGATTTTCCTATTATATTTTCATCTTTTTTTGCATCAAAATATTCTATTTGAGATATATTATCATTTTGATCGAATTTTACAACCATTATTTTATATTCGTTGTAAGGTAAACAATAAATATTGTTATTTAAAAGAACAACAGAATACCACTTATAATTAATTAAATTATCATTATAGAGACAATAATAATTTATAGATGAAATTTTGTTATCTGAAAATTTAATTTGCATTATTATATTATCATTATTATTACTACTACTTGTAAAACAATAAAGATCATTATTTCTTAGTATTATAGATCTCCATTTATATTTTCCTATAGGAGGAATACCTTTAATTATTGTATTTTTTGTAGAAAGATCAATATATCTTACATCTAATTTAGTTTTATTCAAATCAATCTGTATTAAGCAATTATCATTTGTATCTCCACTATTTGAAGGAGCATATATTATATTTTTTCTTAAAGTCGCCGCTCGCCATTTAAAATCACCTCTAGGTGGAGTTCCATTAATTGTAATTTCATCGGATGATTTATTCAAATTATGATATTTAATTTCAGATATTTGATTAGTATCATTAAATTTTATAATCATTAAATTATTTAATTCTGGATCTTTTGAAGAATGAAGACAATATATATTATTATCATCACCTAATATAGAAACTTCCCATGTTAATTCTTCTTCATATTTAGTTGATTCTAATATAGTCTGATAAGTAATTTCCTTTATTTTTTTTCCTTGTTCATTATAATTTAATATCATTATTCTATCTTTTTCTAAATCTGCATCGTAAAATACATAATATATAAAATTATTTCTAACAACACTAGTACTAAACTTTGTATATTGATTATGATTCGGCTTATTATTTATTTCTTTTAAATCTATGTAGTTAATTTTTTTTATTTTATTATCAGTTAATTCAACTTCCATTATTTTTTGATCTAAGGAAGAATAAGATAAACAATACATTCTATTTCCCAATAAATTACTTGTAGACCATCTGTATTCATCATATTTTTTCCAACTATCACCCTCAATTGAAAAACCTAAATTAGAAGAATTATATCTATCCGACAGATCATCAAGTTTTAATTTTGCAAAGGAATTACATTGATGACCATGATGATCACGATTCTCTGTTGTCACCAACCTATTATTTTTTTTTAATACTAATCCCGCTAGAGCAGCATAAGCTATATTTCTTTTATTATTTTTTCCCATTATATATATTATTATAATGTTTTATTTTATGATACGGTAGTCGTATATATGATCTAAAAAAATGAAAATATTATTGATATAGTATATACTACAAATAAAATATAACAAATAAAATGGATTCAGGTGATGTATTTATTGTAAAGAATAATAATGAGTTTGTAAAAGTAGGTAATATTGCTAATCAAGGAATTAGTATTCAACCTTGTGGTATTAATAATGTAGATTTATTTAATGAGAAAATTATAGAATATATAAGATCTGCAGATAGAATTAAAACTGAAGTATACGATTTTATTGAAACTAAAGAAATAATTGGTATGGTCGTTCATATCTTAAGATGGAGAAGATGTACTGGTTATTTAGTTCTTCAAAAAAGTTTTGCAGGTAATAGAATTATTTGTTATTTGCATGATAAAGTTGTTCATTCTGCCCAATGTTTTGGTACAAGTTATTTGGATGTTAAAAATGCTGATATTAAAAAAGTTTTACAATTAACATTTGAAAAGTTAGAATCTGATATAAGAAAATTTGAAGCCATATTAAAGTTTAAAGATTTTAATATGAATACAAATTATGGTATTTAATTGATAATTATTTAATTTATGATTTTTATTAACTCAGATAAATGAGATTCATAATTTTTCCAAACTCCAATTGAATCATTATTAATAGGTCTTTTAACTTGTCTTTCACTAGTAGTATGAACATGTCTATTATTATCATAATATTTCATACAATTATCTTCCCAATCCAAGTCACAATAGTTTAGTAATTCCTTTGTTATCTTTTTTTGATTATTAATTAAATCTTCATTTTTCAATGTAAAAATTTTATCATTATAATTTTTTATCCAAAATTCCATTAGATCTTTATGTAATAAATAAAATTCTCCTAATTTTTTTTGATTGTGGCTGTAATCAAAATTTGAGTTTGTGAATTTGTTATAGTATAAAGAAAAACAATTATCTATTGGATTACGATTACAATATATAATTTTACATTCAGGAAAAATTAATTGCAAAAATCCAATAATAATGAAATTATATAAATATTTATCGCAGATATATTTTGATTTATTTCCTCCTTCTAACTTACTTAAATCATTCATTATTAAATTTACATAATCTTCTCTTATTTTTTTTAAAAAATCTATATTTTCCAAATTATCCAAAAATTCTTTAAATTTTATTGTATTAGGATTTATTAGTCTAAACCCTAATAATTTCTCCAAATAACTAATTTCACCTAATCCTGTCACATTACTATGTGAATCTAAAATTTGTTCTATTAAACTAGTTCCAGATCTAGGCATTCCACAAATAAAAACAGGTATAACTGGTAAAACTTTAAAATTAAAGTCAGTATTTAAATGATTTGAGAATTTTTCTTTTAAACTAATAAAAGTTTTTTTAATATTGTTCATATCAAAATTAGATTCTTGATCTAAGAGTTTATTCATTTCTATTAAATATGGCATGGCTTCCATATACTGTTTTTTTTGATGATAGTATTTAAAAAATGCTTCATAAACAAAATTTTTTTTACAAAATTTATCATTCAATAAATTTTTAAAATATTCAATATGTTCATTTAATAAAATATTTTTTTTATTAGAAATAAAAGAAAGAAATAATTTTTCCTTATTAACAAAATTTTTATAATCATTTTTAAAAATAAAGGATATTAGTTTATCACACTCATCTAATTCTCCATTGTATCTATGTGCAAATGATAATAAATAATAGTAAAAATAATTCTTTGGTTTTAATAAAATTAAATTATTTAAAATATCTATACATTCATCAAATCTTATTTTATTTTTAATTAGGGCTAAACAAAATAATTGTTTTAAATATGAATTGTTAGGAAATAATTTTATACTTTCTTCGGCTTTTATTAATAATGAATTATAATCATTTAATACCAAATATGCCTGACACAAGTCTATATTGGCTGGTATAAAATCAGGTTTAATTTCGACAGATTTTTGAAAATTAAATGCAGCTTCTTTAATTTTCTTATTAGCAATTAATATTAAAGCTAATTTATAGTATATCTCGTGATCATTATTATCTTTTTTTAATATATTTCTATACAATTTTTCAGCCTTATCCATTTTCTTATGTTTAAAATAAAAATCTCCCATCTGTTTTAATGTAGAAAAATTTTTATTATCCTTTAAAAAAATTTTTATTAGTTCTTTTTCCCTATCTTCATATGATTTAGTGCTAATAGAATTATGCATTATTTTTAAATTAAGATATAAATTAAAAAAACTTTTTGTCTACCACTAAAACTCTTCTATATAAGTACCATTTTCAATAGCCCATTTCTTTAGTAACATATTGTACACACAATTTACCTTTATCCCTAACATACACAACAAACAAAGAAATACTAGATAAGTATCCCAATTCATTCTTATATTTTGATATACATTTTGAGTTCTCATTTAAAATTAATAAAAAAATAAATTGAAATGTTAACTTATATTTTTCAATTTTTATTAATTGATTTTAATTGATTTTAATTGATTTTAATTGATTTTAATTGATTTTAATTGATTTTAATTGATTTTAATTGATTATATCACCATTTACTTTAGTTATTTTAATAAAATATTTAGGATCTAAAATTCCTTTCACCCCTTCAGTGAGAATTACTCCATTTTCACTTTTCCAAAATCTAATTCCATCATCCATGGCTTTTTTCATATCAATATGTATTAAAACTTCATATCTTAATTTAGGTTGAATATGAGTAACGATTACTTTATCTTTGGAAATATATTCAGCTGGGTATTTTTCCGAAAAGTGAATAGTGTTTCTAGACATTTTATTTAAACCATTAGATTGTATACTATGAAGAGCTTTCCAATTTGTTGCATGAATACAACTACATGGTAACATTATAGGTTGTAATAATTTATCACTTTTAACAGCGTGAATACTATGACCTTGATTAGCTCTTATATACCAATCATTATCTTGGTATTTCAATGTGAATCTATTCTTAGGATTATTAGAAACTATATCTTTCAATATCTCTAGATCCAGCCCTTGCATTTCATGTAAATTAAATAATTCATTTACTTTTACATAACCATCTTCTGCAATATTTAATTTATATTCTAATGCTTCATGCCTTAATATTTTAGATAACCTCCTGCTTATTCTTATTTTTTTGAAATCTGACATCATTGATTTTTTTTTTACAAATATATCATTTATTTAATATCTTTTTATTTCAAATTTATTTAAAAAAATTAATAAATATATTTAAATACTTAATAACTTTTTTTAAATAGTTATGACAACAATTAAAAATAGATGTCAAGAATGGGGAATTGTTAATTCGCATTTTTTGCACGATGCTTTGCAATTTGATTTACTCACTGCTTTAAAAGAAAAAATTGATAATTCTTATAGTGCTGGAGCTAAATCTTTCATTATAGGAAAATATCAACAATTCTTTTTTTTATATGATGATATGGGTATGACCAAAGAAGAATTAGAAGATTATATAAATTTATATAGAGCACCGCCTAGTAAAAGACCATTAAAAAAAAATTCAATTCCAAATATAGGCAAACATGGTTTAGGAGGTAAAGAAGCGGACTGTATATTAAGTTCTAAAGATTGTTGTAATATTCTATCTACAAATGATGGCAATAATTATTACAAAATTAATATGAATTATAAAACTATGTTTGACGACATTAGTAAAAATATTAGTAATCCATGGTCAAAGAATATGAAAATAGAAAAAACAGATAATAAGTTATTTAATGAATTTTTAAATTCGATTAATTTAACTAAAAAGGTAGGAACTATATTTTTATATCATCAAAATGCTATTTATGAAGATATAGAAGACTTGTCATGGAAAATTGGTTTACATTATGAAGATTTAATAGATGATGGTTTTGAAATTCTTTATTATGATAATCATTATACTAAAGTTGCTTCTTATAACCCTGTAAAACCTTCATTTATTAGTTTTCCCGAAAATAAACATCCTAAGATTTATTTTGCAGAAATCGATATTCCAATTTATAGTAATTTGGATGAAAGTGAATTTTATGTCAATGATTTAAGATTTATGGATAAAAGAATTAATTTAAAATGGAATAGATCAAATAATAGATGTGTCCATTGTAAAAATAATAAATGTATACCTGAAGATGTTATTTTGTTAGGAAACTTTAAATTCAAAATTTCGGCTTTAATGGATTTAAACAAGGAGGATAAAGAATTAATTCAAAAAAAAGAAATAGAATATTTTGGAAAACAATTATATGGTTGTAGAATTAAAAGATTGGGAGTTCAAACAGGAGATAATTGTTGGTTACCTAATTTAATAAGAAAGAATGAGAATATGTGGACCAGATGTACCTTAAGTTACGAGTTAGGAGACACTGGTGATTTTGATATCTTTTTTCAACCTGGTATTAATAAATCTAAAATTAATCCTAAAAATCTTATTCATAATTTAGTTAAAGAATTATTTATTCCATTTAGAAGTCAGTTTCCCAAGCACCAAAAAGATGGTGAAGTTGAAGAAAATAATTATTCTGAATTGGAATCTTTTTCAGATTCTGAATTTGATAAATCTGAATCAGATAAATCTGAATCAGATAAAGCTGAATCAGATAATGAAAATCCTAAATATAATCATGACAATGTAGTATTTATTAGCAGCAATGAACTTGAAAAAAATAGAAATAAAAAGAAAGAAAAGAAAGAAAAGAAAGAAAAGAAAAATCATTTTGAAGATTTAGATTTATTATCTGACGAAAGTTCTGCGAGTGTCTATACTATATCTAATTCAGAAACTGAATTGGAATCTGAAGATGAAATCATATATAATACCAATAACAATATAAAAAATAGTAACAATGAGATAACATATTTTATTAAAAAAATTACAGAATTTAATAAAAAAGATAAATTAAAGGGACAAAAAGAAGGTACATCTTTAATTCAAGAATGTCATAAATTTAGTGAACCTGTAGATTTTCACAGTTATTTACAAGAATTGAATTCTATTAATGAAGACATTTCAAGTGAAAATTTAAGATTAATTTTATTAAGAAAATGTTGTACTATAATAAATAAAGTTATTTTAAATTGATAAATTCGGTTAATTGATAATCACCAAAAAGACCATTAACTTCATAAATTATTCTGTTATCGATAAATTCATTAATTTTATTTTCTATAAAATTATTAAATTGATCCTTTTCATCAAGATTAAAACTAAAAAATATTTTCTCTTTAATTTCGGGTACTTTTGGTATCTTTTTAATTGCTTCAAAATATTGATCTGACCATTTATCATATTGACTATATTTTATTTTAATTGGTATTTCATCTTCAGGTAAAATAATTTGTTGACCTACTTGATAGTTACTTAAAAAATTATCAGGAATTTCCCATTCAAATTCTTCTACCCATTCGATATCGTCTTCTTTAAAACCATATTTGACCATTACCATATCACCTGCTTTCATTCCTAAAGTAAAAGTAAAATAAATTGGTAATAAATATTTATTTTTAATTTTTTTTTCCATTGATTCTTTTACTAATTCATTTCTCATTTTATGTTCTTCTTTACAACTGGATAAAGTTAAATTAACATAAAACTCTTTTGTAACATCGCTTTGATTTAATATTTTTTGGTTATCATTATCTAAAACTTTTAAATAAGTTCTTAAATCTGAAGTACATATTCCCTTTTCTTTCTGAAGAAGCTTTATTAAAGATTGAATATGTTCTTTATAATTTTCAAAGCCATGTTTTTCAAATAATGTTCTTAATTTATCTTGCATGTAATAACTTCTTTTACCCCAACTGATTCTAGATGGTACTTTACATGTATATTTTAATTCTTCTAATGTAAGTTCTTCTTCTACTGGAGCAAATCTTTTAAGAAAGGATTTTTTTTGTAAATCATTCGCAAAAATATAATTATCATATTTTAATTCTTGTCTATGAGGTAGTTCTTTTTTAAGTTCATTAATATTAGCAACCCATTCATTTAATGATTCTTGTCTTTCTCTCAATAATTTGATAAAAGTAATATCATAATTAATTGATATTTTAATATTGTCATTTGTAACATATTTTTCAGAACTACCGACTCCAGAAGAAATTCCTCCATTAATGTGATTAGAATCAATCTTAGTTGTGTAATAATCATTCATAAAGTATGTGTATTCATCTTTGATTCTTATACTGGAATTAAATATTCTATTTGAAATTTTTGACAATGTATTTTTCTGTGTTATATTTCCCATTGATTATTTTAATTCATTATACTACACATTCTCTAAAAAAATATCAATTTTTTTTATAATAATATTAGACTTAAGAATAAATTAAGTAAATTAATTAATATGGCAGCAAAGTCTTCAGTTTATTCAGTTTGTGGAGAATCCAAAGAAGTAGAGAAACAAAGTCTGTCAATAAAAATAATTACAAAAGATGTTGATAGTCAATCATGTTGTCAGCACTTATGTCAAGCTTTACCCTTAGTTGGTAAAAATTTAAGCTTAAAAATACAAGACAACTTATTATTAGGAGAAGAGCATAATCAAAAGATTTCATCTGATTATTGTACTCCTAAAAAATCAAAAATAATAAATATATCAAAAGAGGAAAAAACTGAAATAGTTTTAAATGATCCCAAATTTGGAATGTTTAGTTTATTTAAATATCATTTAAGGAGAGGATATTTAAATAAAGAACTAAAAAAATCTAACAAGGTTTATTGTTCACATATATTTTCTTTATTATTTGCTTTACCTATTATGGTATTTATTAGTCAATGGATTATATTTATAGCCTTAATTGTACATGAAGTTAAAAAATTTGATGGCGATTACTGTCCCAATAAAAGTTCTTATGAAAGTAAATTTATAATGTGTGGCATTGGTTTAATTTATTTTGTTAAAAGTTTTTTTATTTGGGATAATTTAACAACAAGAATAGGTTTTAAAAAAATGCATAGAGTTGACAGTATTTCAGTCATACTTGATACTTTTCAAGAATTCTTATTTAATATAATAATTTTTGCTGCTAATCTATGGATTATATTTGTAGAAAATGACATACAAAATATGATTTTGAATTCATTAGCTATGGAATTTTTAATGATGTTAGACAATGAATTTGAAGAAATTTATTTTAAGTATTTACCAGGGGCTGCCGAAGATATATATGATCGTACGTATGTTACTTTTGATACTAATAGAAAACTAATTAAGAAAAAACAAAAAAGAGATAAATGTTTTAGATTTGTCTCTTGTTTATTATTTATACCTTATAAATTATTAATTTTAGCTATATTCTTTTTTCCATTGGTCTGTCTATTAGTGACTATCGGAGGATCAATATGTAAGTGATAAAATTACAAACTTGCTTTTACCATGCCAGGTAATTCCCCTTTTAATGGCATTTCTCTTAGTGCACTTCTTGATAAACCAAATTTTCTATAATAACCTCGCGGTCTACCTGTTAACTTGCATCTATTCCTTTGTCTTATAGGAGCTCCATATCCTTTTGCTAGTTTCCAAATTTTTTTGTGTCTAGCACGTGCTGAGAGTTCTCCTACTCTAGGATCAACAAAAAGACAACCATGATCAAATTGAGATGGTATGACTTCACGATTATTTATATGATCTATAATATCAAAATTAAAAATTAATGCTTTATTTTCATAATTACATTTATTTAATGTAATAATTATTATTTTATCATTAATACATAATGCTGCATTAGGAGGATCAATTGTAAAATTGTTTGATTCCTTAGTTGACCATAATGATGAAAACTCATCATGATCTAAGTTTTCAACTTCTCGAAAAGGTCTATTAGTAAATGCTATTATATCCCCTGGTTCAATATTTTCTAAAATCAAGGTATTATTATTACAATTACCACCTTCAAAATCAATTGTAAATAACCATTCTGGTTCAATTTCATCTTCATTTTCATTATCTAAATCTAAATCTAATTCAACTTCACATTTTAATTTATTATCAGTCAGTTGACAATTCATTCTATCGTATACACATTCATCTTGAATTTCTGCAAATTTATCTATTATTTTTTTAGCTATCTCAGAATTCATATTAAAATTTAAATTTATTTTAATATTAATTTCGGTTGTTAATTTATCCCTACTCTATTAATAAGAATTTAATAAATATCCTTTTGGTGAATAATTAAAATATGATAACCCAGTGATTAAAATAAAATTTCTTATTACACACAAATATTCATCATTAATGTTAAGTAATGAGGATGCTTTAGCTCTATATAATAAATAAGGATTAATCTTATAAAAAAATGATATACTAGGGGAATTATAAAAATTTAATAAAAATAAGAACATAATATTAAATAAAAATCTGTTATTTTGGACAAAACTAGTCAAATGAAAATTTCTAAATTTATAATAAAGCCCACTTGGTTTTAAATAAAAATCATTGTGATAATCTTTGTTACCAATTAACATAAATAAAAATATTGCATCTTTGGTATAGTTTAAAAATGGCTTTGTAAAATAATTAGAAGAGAACTTGAAATAATAATTTAGATAAAAATCACTAGTAAGCTGATAATTAATTCTAAAATAATACCTATTTTTAAAATACCAATTATAAATTAATACTAATTTCTGAAAAAAATTAATATATTTTTTATAATTAAACGGGATAGGTAAAGTATTAATATTAAGTAAAAGAATAAAATTGGAATTTAATAGATAGACTAGGGTACTTTTAATACTATTATTTTTTTGTGAAAATTGTAAGAAAGTTTTTTTAGTTAAAATATTTCTAAAGTTTTCATTTATTAAAGTATTATAATCTATTACATTTAAATTAATACTCATAAATTTATCTTACAATAGAAATCTTTTACTAAGCCGGGTATCTTATTCTTTCAAACTCCATAGCATATACACTCAACCTTGTTTGAGGGAAACAATCGCTTTCTTAGAAATTTTTCGATGGGAATTACTTACTCCCCTGGTTTCCCTTGGAGTATTCATCGTATTGAAATCTACCTTGTTAACTTTACACGTAGACTCAACTGCATTCTTGATCCCAGCCGCATATTGATCTTCAGAAAAAGATAGTTTATGAAATATTTTTTTTTTATTTTGGCTTATTTTAATGAGATAATAAAGTGAATAAATTATTGATATTGCTATTAATATGTACATTTATTTTATAAAGTTATCTATTTTTATATTAGATAAAAAAAATTGATATTTCAACTTGTTAGGTAACTTTTATTTTAGGGAAAATCATTAACATGTTTAAAAATACGCTTTTTTTTCTTGTAATAATCTCATCTCTTTATCTAGCTATGTCCCTACCACTTCTAGGAGGATGCAAGGGCACACAATTTGGATGTTGTAATAATACTATGCTACCCTGCCTGAATAAGAACTGCACTAATTGTTTGCTAGATGATCAAAAGCTCGTAGGAGGTTGTCTAGGTACAGAGTTTGGATGTTGCAAGAATACATCATATCCGTGTCTGACTAAGAATTGTTCTAATTGTTTGCTAAATCATCAGAGTCTTATAGGAGGTTGTCTAGGTACAGAGTTTGGATGTTGCAATATGACTAATCTTCCCTGCCTGAATAAGAATTGTACTAATTGTTTGCTAAATCATCAGAGTCTTATAGGAGGTTGTCTAGGTACAGAGTTTGGATGTTGCAATAAGACAGATCTTCCCTGCCTGAATAAGAATTGTACTAATTGTCATTATGTAGCAATAAGTTAGTGAGTAAATACATCCATACCTTATTTTATTAAATAACATTTAATATATGTTTAATGAATATGATTTTATAAAATATTATAGATGGAAATCCCTAAATATAATAAAAGACCGGGGACATATTGGTAGTATAATAAGTACTTGTCCAATTATTTTTGTATTATTCTTTTATATTTTAAATATTCATCCTGACTTGATGGAATGTAATATCAGAGACAGATTAGTTATCAGCAATAGTTGGAATTCAAGTTTATATTATCAAATATTATCTGATTTTGGATTTCCAATTCCTGATTTAAAAGACTATAGACGATACTTAATACAGGAAACATCATATAAATATCCAGCTGCTTCAATCGATTTGTCAACCGGAACTATTGGACAAGGTTTTGCTTCCGGTATTGGTATTGCTATTGGATTAAAATATCAATCGAATAATTCAAAAGTTTATATTGTAATCGGAGACGGCGATATGATGGAAGGTGTAGGTTATGAGGCTATGTCTATTGCTGGAAATTATAAGTTAGACAATTTAATTGTAATATATGATGCCAATAAATTTACTTATAATAAAGTTTCATCGGTATTTTCTGAAAATATAAAATTAAGATGCCAAGCAATGAAATGGGAATATGCTGAAATTAAGGAAAATAATCTAAGTTTTGAAAATATAAAAAGTGGTATTTTAGATGGTAAATTAAATCAAACTAAACCATTATTAATAAAAGTTAATACAACAACTGCTTGGGGTACTAAATTGGAAAATGATTATGGTGCACATAATAATCTTATATCAGATGATATTACAAAAAATTTTGAAATGAATGAAAAAGAAGAACTAATAATTAAAAAAAAATTATATGATTTAATAGAAGCTAGAAAAAATACCGTATATGAATATTTAAAAAAACTAAATAAATCTTTAATTAAAAGTATTAAAAAAATTCCAAAATTAGAAATACCCACACCAATTACCGTTGTAAAAAACCCAGATTATCTTTTTGGGATAATTAAAGAACTAATTAAAAATAAGAATATTTTAATCACTTCACCAGATGCTGAAATAAGAGCAAATATTAATCAAGTAGATACTATAACCTCAAGTAATTTTAATAGACAATTTATAAAATGTGGCTTGAGAGAACATGGTTTAGCATGTATGGCCAATGGTCTAAATGCTGTTAACATTACTCCTATTGTTATAGCTGAAGTTCCTTGGATAGATTATGCCTTACCAGCTTTAAGAATGGCAGCAATATCAGGACATAAAGTTTTATATATACTAAATAGAGGATTTCTTAATACTGGAGGTTTTCATGGTTCATATTTTGATATAATTCCAATTTTAAGATCAATTCCAAAATTATATACTTTCAAACCATTTAATCATAATGAAATGATGCATTCTCTAAACACTTCTTTTAATTTTGATGGACCAAGTGTTATTATATTACCTTATAATTTTACTTTTGATAATAATTATGAAATTCCAGAAAATAAAATGAAACATGGTGCTTATGAAATATATAATTATGGCAAGGCAAGATTAATTATTATATCAACAGGATGGGAATTAAATAGATGTGTTGAAATAATTAAAAAAAATAAACTAAAAAATATTAAAGTTGTTTCTATGTTAAATATGAAAATATATGATCAACAATCTCAAAATTATAAAGATTCTTTACTACCCACATATATTCATAAAATATCTTTAGAAATAGGAGGAACAACAGGATGGGAAAAATATGTAGATGTAACCTATGGTTGTAATGAATTTCTAACCGGTTTTAAAGATATTGAAGATGCATATGAATATTATAAATTTTCTGATAAACATATATTGGAAATTATACAAGAGAATTTAAAATAAATGTATATAATGGGTAATAAAAAACAATCATTATTTAAAAATATATATTTATATAAACTAATGATTAGTTCATATAAATATTTTCCTGCTAGAGTTTTCCTAAGTTTGATAGCTAGTGTATTTCTTATTATCTTAATAAGAACTTTAATTCAATATCCGATTTTAAAAGCATTTAATTCATATAGTTCATCATTAGCTTGGCTAAAAACTACAATATTTGATTTTTATGTTCAAACTTTTGCTTTTTCGGCAATTGTATTAGCAACAGAAGGTTTTAAAAAGGGTATTATATGGGTCTTATTAAATTTTTGTTTAGGATCACCATTTGCTGTTATTTATCTACTTACTAAAAAATTATGGAAATTAGGATAATTTCATTTCTTTAATCATATCTTTTTGAAATTTATCTATTTCAGCCGACCATTGGCGAATTATATGATGAGTACTTGAAACGGTTGATTTTAAATCTAACATTTTAACATAACTACTACCAATACAAATTGTAGGACATAATGAAAATAAAAATATCTCTACATACAAATTTGATTTTGCTAAATGTATTAATTCTAATACTGTTGGTATTTTTCTATGAATTTCTTCCAGACCATCCGATGTTATTAAATAAGCCCCTGCTCCATTAATAATATCATTATCTATATCATCTTTTATAGGATATTTTATAAATGTTTTATTAATCTTATTTAAGTGTTTAAAAGGATCAATAGAATAATTTGGTAAATTAGAGAGTTTTAATATTTTATATTTTTCTAACTTTACATTTTGAATTTCATTTTTAAATAAATCAAAATATTTTACTAGAAAACTTAAATCTGCATCATCCTCAATAATAATAGCATATTTGACACAATCCTCGACAGCCCTCATCATAGCTCTATAATGACCAAGTAATACACATAAATTTATCATTTTGTAATTATTCACTTCTATATTTGTTTTATTTTTTTTCATATAATCAAAAAGTCTAGAATGTTTAAAATTTTCTATATTTATCTCTATTTTATTCTTAGCTAAATACTCATTTAATTCATTTGGTGTAAATCCTAAAATAATCTCGAATTCTAATTTTAAATTTTTAAGATGCTTTTCTACCCTTTCTAAACGTGGTGAACCTTTAAAGGATACCACATAAACTTTAGAAAATATATTCAACATTAAATTTATAATTATAATTTATTTATTCATGATAGACAAAAAATTGATTTTAAAATAAAATAAAGTCAAATTGTATTAATTATTTTACAATGAAATATTTAATGCATGAAAATTTATTTGACCAATTAAGTTGTGTCAGAGGGTTTAATAATATGAATGGAAAAACTTATAATGATCATATAGTTTTAATTTTTGAATTACAAGGAGAAATAAAAGAAGAAGTGTTACAAGCTAAAACTCCTTTAGATGCTAAAAATATATTAAATAAACATAATATTCTATTTACTCACGCAATGAATGATGAACCGGTCGATACTTGAGCATTTAATATAATTTATTATTAATATATGAAATTTAAAAAAGATTTTTGGTTAAGTACACCTAGATTTTGTGAGCACTATTTTTGGGAATCAGGTAATGAATATTTAAATACAATAAGTTCATTAGCTATAACATTTTTTGGTTTATATGGTTTGTTGCAATATTCTACTTTTTTTATGGTAAATTTATTATATGGATTTTTATTTTCAAATGGAATATTTTCAGCTCTGAATCATTGGCATGGAATAGATGGATGGGCATACGCCGACGCCTTAACAATGATCCTTCCTGTAAGTTTAGGTTTAATATTAATTTTTGATATGTATAATCAATTTCATTCTATTATTGGCATAAGTAAAATAATTAGTTTTATTTTATATCCACTTTTAATCTATGTTCCTATTATATTGCACAAATATACAGACATTTTTTCATATTTATTTTTAGTTTTAGCATTATCTTTATTATCTTTTATTCCTGTTGTTTTATCAATTAAAAATAATGTGTCTCCGATTAATGCAGCAATAGCAACATCGGCCATGTATAGATTTTTAAAAGGAACATTTTTAGTAATATTAGGTGCTGGCTTATGGTTCTCAACTGAACCAAAATGCCATTGTCCTAAAACAGATCCTGAAAAAAAGAAAAGATTAGGTAAGTTATGTTTTCATGTAATGTGGCATATTTTTGCAGGTTGGGGGTTTTACTTAATGATAAGTGCATTTGATATAGTACAAAAAATTATTTAAACATGATTAGTTCAGAAATATTATATAGCCCATTGAATATTATAAAATTTGAGAATATTAAAATAATTTTGGTAAGTTTTTAATTTACCATTAGGAATTATATTTACAAATTTAGGAGAAAATGTGAAATTAGTTGTATTTAAAAAAATTTTTTTGCAATTTAATTTTTTTGCCTCATTTATTACTTTATAAATTAGTAATCTTCCTATTCTATTTCTAGTATAATTTGGCAATAAAAACCAATGATGAATAAAACCGGTTTGAGATAAACTAATAAAACCCACTAATTTGTTAGAATAATAGGCACCATAAAACGTATATTTATTATAACGTATTATACTTGTACTAATACATAAATATAACCAAATTAAAAATAAAATTAAAATAGGTATCTTAATAGTAAATAAAATTGATATTAATAAAATTATTTTTACAAATAAATACCTTGTAATTAAAAATAAATACGATCTAGCTTGTATTATACTTAATAAATAAATGTTTGGTTCATTAATTTTTTTAATTATTATATTATTCATTTAAATATAATTAATAGTAGAAAAGATATAAAAAGATAATTAATAATCTTGCTAATGTCAAAAATAATTTTTTCTTTTTTTGCAGTAATTTCTCAGGTTATTGCTGCGCCCCCTATAAATAATTGTTGTTTGGATCATCCACAAAAAGAGGTGTATCCTACATTTATAGGTAATTATGATTGTTCTCAATTAACAGATTTTGGGAAAACACGCTGTAATGAAGTTTTAACAGGTAAAACATGTATTTGGAAAACTGGGAGAAGATGTAAAAATAATGAATTAAAAGTATGTAAAAGAATTCCAAAATATGAAGTTCATTATAATAAAGCTATTGATGTTGGTAAATGTATAGGTCTATGTAAAGATGAAACTACTATATGTTCACCAAGTAAATATGTTATGGAAGAGATTGATACAGATATATCAAAAAAAGTAAGAATAATAAAAGATTGTGATTGTGAAAACTGTGGTGTAAAGGAGGAAATGCAGATGATTGAGATTCCTAAAGGCAAATGTTTTGGAAATTGTAATCAAAAACAATATAATAAAGTATGTGTAGCTGGTTTAAATGATGGTTTTGATACAACTAATTTAGAAAACTCATCACCATCAACTTTATTACTTTCAGGAATATTATCGCAATGTTCTGCAGGAGTTCAGAGTGGTTTTGATATTTTTATAGATAATAGATGTTTTGGTCATACGATTACCAACTGTTTAACTAGGGGACCTTGTGATCTTAAAAAAGCTATTCTGCATATTTGCATTCAAGCCGCTCAAGTTTCCTTAACAAATACAGACAGTATAATATTAGGTACTAATGGTCAATCATTGTGGGGAAGAAATTTGGGAATATTAAATGGTGGTTCTTGGAATCCAGGAGATAGTATGTGTTTGGATTTAGATTTAGACAATTTACCAGGTGGTGGTAGTATTTTAAATAATATTGATTCAATAGGACATTTAGATGTTGTCGTACAAGATGATAGTGCTGTAGATTTTGTAAGATTAAATATTCAATACGAAAAATGCTTAGATTGTATTCCTGGAAAAAGTACCTTAAACACATTATATACTTTAAACGGAGTACAAGAATTTGAACATATAACCGATTGCGATTGTGTAAATGCCACTAAATGCCATAGAACAGAATTTTTACAAACTCTATATCCTGGTACAATATATGAACAAACACATGATATAGGTCAATGTATAGGAGGATGTGACAAAGGTTTAACATGTAGAGAAAATAAAGATGAAAATAAAGTTATACAAATCAAAACCCCACATGGTCCTAGAGAATTGACACTTATTAATTCATGTTTTTGTGAAAAATTAACATGGAATGAGCATATTCATAAAGAATAAATCAAGTCTAAAATATCGGGAGATAAAATGGTAATAATTTTTTTAATTATATTTAATTTTTATAAATGAAAAAATTAAATAAAATAATAGGTGTAGTTGCTCTTTCAACATTACTTCAAAATAATTCTATTAATAAAAGACATAAATCTGGAGGATTAAACGTAGCTACATCAATTTTACCAATACATTCATTAGCTAGTTATTTAATGGATGGTGTTGGTGAACCTGAACTAATAGTACAAGCGGGCGCGAGCCCTCATACATACAGGCTACGCCCTTCTGAAGCGAAGGCCATTCAAGATGCTAATATTATATTTTGGGTAGGTAATGATTTAGAATTTGTTTTTAAAAATGCACTTGATTCACTTGGTAATAATGCTGAAAAAATAGAGTTAATGAAAATAAAAGGTTTAAAAAAATTAAAATTTAGGGAAGCTCATGATGAACACGATGACCACGATGACCATGATGAACACGATGACCATGATGAACACGATGACCATGAGAAACACGATGACCATGAGAAACACGATGACCACGATGACCACGATGACCATGATGACCATGATGACCATGAGAAACATTACGACCACGAAGGTCATGCACATGGTGAATATGATCATCACATTTGGTTAGATCCAATGAATGCTAAATTAATTTTAAATGAAATGGCTAAGCATTTAATAGAATTAGACCCTCAGAATGAAACTATATATAATATTAACTTACAAAATGCACTTCTAGATATCGATAAACTCAATGAAGATGTTAAAAAAGATTTAAGTGAAAGTAAAAGTACTAGTTCAATAGTATTTCATGATGCTTATCAATATTTTGAAAAAAGATATAATGTTACTACAATTGTGATCCCAAGTGATGAAAAATTAGATAAAATTAAAGAAATAATTGAGGATAAAAACGTAAGTTGTGTATTTTCAGAACCTCAATTTAATCCTGATATCATAAATGCAGTTGCTAAAGGTACAAATATTAAGACTGGTGTTTTAGATCCATTAGGAGCTACATTAGAACCTGGTAAAGATTTGTATTTTAAGTTAATTAGGAATATTGCTGATTCTTTTAAAGACTGTAATTCTATTATTAAAAAATTAGAAATTAATGGTGGAGAATTAATTACAGATAGTGTAATGGGAGGTAAATCGAAGGGAGAAATGAAAATATATGATAAATATATTAATCTATCTGGAAATATAAGCTTGGAAAATAATGATGGTTTTATACAAATTCAATATAAATTAAAAAATATAAATACAAAAAATTATCAAGGAATAATCATGGAATGTAAAAAAAATAATGATGAAGAAGGAGGATATTACATTCATTTAAAAAAAAGATATCAATTTCAATGGAATTATTATAGTGCAGAACTTAAACCAAGTAAAGAGTATAAAATTATTAAATTACCTTTTTCAAGTTTTAAACATAATAAAAATGATAAAACTATAGAAGACAATATATATGCTCTCAGTGTTGTAGCGAAATTTAAAGAATTTTATCCAGATCTAGATATTCTATCTATTGGGTTTTATTAATTTGTAGGAGGATTTATCAACCGAAAATATTTTAATTTATATTATAATTTAATGAAAGGTTCTATTGATACTTTTGATGGAATGCTGGAAATTGTGGATAGAATGCAAACTAGGATAAATAAAATGAAAGAAATAAATAATAAAACGAAACTTAGTGATTTTCCTAAAAAAAATTATAGAAAGAACAGTGAGATCCATAATTTATTAGATAGAGTTTATAAAAATAGACAAAATATAAAAAATTTAGATGATAATGATACTGCTCTTAATGAATTAAATTTAGAAAGTTATCAATCTATTTATTATTCCTTAGCAATAAATATTTATTGGTATGGCCAATTTTTAAACAATTATAATAAAAATAAAGACCCTTATTATCAAAAAGAATTATTTTATTATAATGATTCTAAAGAAGTAAAAAATATTTGTCAAGTAGCTAAGGCAACAATGATCTTAAATGGCCTTGAATTAGAAGATGAAGATGAATATTTTATGGATTTTTAATTACTAAAATTGAATATTAAACTATTTAAAGGAATTGATATTACATAAATAAAAATGGATAATCAAAATATAGGTCAAGTAATAGGTAGCCAAGTAGGGGGAGATTTGGGTGATATGGCTGGAGAATATATTGGAAGTAAAATAGGATGTGGAGAGGAATTGGGCCAGGTAGGTCAAAAACTTGGAGAACATTACGGTGGTATTATAGGAAATGATATCGAAAAAGACCTCTAAATTTCTTTTATTTTTATATAAATATATTTTATATAAATATAATGCAAGATTTAAAGTACAATCAAGATGCAAATGCTAGTTTGAATTCTTACAAAGGTAAGTATTTGAAGTATAAGAATAAATATTTAAATGAAAAGAAAAAATTAAGTAATAATCTATTCCAAAATCAAGCTGGAGGGGCAGCCGATGCTGAAGAACTTAGAGTTCAAAATTTAGAAGATCAAGTAATTCAATTAAGAAATCAATTACAAGCTAATGTAAATTTAAATCAAGAAAATATAAATTTTATAGTAAATAATGTATTAAATGAAGTAAATTTACGTAGATTACCGGATGACACCATTGTTGTTTTAGTTCAATATATAAGAGATAATGTAAACATCCAATTCATTAATTTTAATGATTTAGTTACATTAATACAAAATTTCATAAGAGGTATCCAAGGGAATGAAGAAGAGTTAAGAAATAATTTAAGATTATTTTTTGAAGATAATAGTGATTTAATTAACGACAATATAGCTATCATATTAAATGGAGTATTTGCATTTATAAATGCAAATGGATTATATTTAAATAATATAATAGAGTTAACAAATCATTTACGTGGAATGAATTTAAGAGCATTAAATTTTATTCAAATTAGAGATAACATAATTGAATTTTTGAGAAATCAAATAGGAGAACCTGAAAATGAAGTACAAAGAGAAAGAAATAATTTAAGGTTATTTTTGCAAAATAATACAAATTTAAATAATGATGATATAGATACAATTTTAAATAATGTATTTTTATATATACATGATAGAAGATTACAACCGAATATAATTCCCAATCTAATGAACCACCTAAGAGGTGTTAATAATTTAAGAAATATACAAATGGATAATGCATTAGAAATTATTATGGATCAATTAGAAAATTACTTTCCTATAATAATGTATTAATTGTCTATTAATCCAATTTTTAATTTTTATTAATCCAATTTTTAATTTTTATTAATCCAATTTTTAATTTTTATTTATTAATAATTATTAAAAATTGAATAATCTTTCTTTACTTTAAGAATTAATTGAGTTTATAATAAAATGGCTAGCGAAATTCAACAATTGTGGAACCAATTTACAGAGAGAAATTGGTCTAATATTAAAGAATATCCATTTAAGAATGAAGAAGATACAATAAAAAAAGAAGCATCTACAAATAGCGAGAAATTAGTAAGAAATACAGGTAATCCATCTGTGGCAGTAACAGGAGCTGTGGAAGGAGCTATCTTAGAAGGGTTTGGAGAAGGATCTAAAGGGGGAATTATTAAATTGCACTATATTGATGGCGATTACAAATCTCAGTTAGTAGAAAAAGAAAAAATAAAGAGATTTAATAATAAAAGAGTTTTTTCCTCCTGTTCCAAAATTGTAGAAGGAATAATAAATAACAATGAACTTAAATTACAATTTTTAAATAATTTGAATCAAGAACAATATATTGGTCTTTCAAATGAAGACAAACAGAGTAGTTTATTAGAATATAGTGATAAATATCCAAATCATAGAGATATTGGAGGAAATGATATGCATTGGAGAATTCAAGTAATAAGATTACCTAACAAAATGATAGAAGATTTATATAATGAATTTGGTGATAATGCTAACCAACTAATTGATATTATTGTCAATAAACAAGCACCTTACTGGTATGTTCATGATTTAGTCAGTTTACATACTAACTCCGGATCCATGTCTTCTAGTAAACAATTAATGACATTTAGAAGAAGTGCTTGGAGGTTGATAGATACTAATATAAATAATAATTTTCAAGGAAAAATAATTAATCTTGAAGAATCAGGTGATATATATGTTTTGGATAATATTTCTTACAAATGTAAAAAAAGTAAGAAAGATATTATAATAAATCAAGATTTGAATTTAGGAATAAAAGCAACTATTAAAAATGGTTGTGAAAAAGATATTTATCATTGGATATGTAAATTATTAAATGTATCAAAAAAAGATGTTGAAAAGGACATTTTAAAACTTGAGGAAATAGATAAAATAAAATTTATTGGTACAGGTGTTTATAAGTCTTTAATGCAAAAATTAATAAGATTTCAACCAATTAAATGCAAACTACCAGATGGATATCTAATTAATTCAGACCTAGTCCTTATTTATAGTATGTACAAATTATTAACAAGTCCTCCTCAATATTTACCATCACTACATAGATCAGTGCCGGGTGTAGAAAATTTAACTAAAAGATTAGGTGTAATAGCATTTGAAGACAGTGATCCCAATATAATTAAAGACATTGATCATTTATTTGCTGCTGCTTTATTAGCTCAAAGAGTTCCTACATGGTTTCCTTCTGAAAACTTAATTTTAAAGTGGTTTAAAATAGGATTAGAATTACAAAAATCAACAAATGCTATTATTTATAAAACTAAATCGGATTATCCGATTAGTTTGAATAATTGCGATTGGTCAAACCCTTTTCAAAAATCAGCAATGCTTTTAAGAATAATTGGATCATTTGAAGGAGATATGAGAATGTTAGAATATCAGATTTCAAATAAAGAAAAAATTTCTGAAAGTAATGGAGAAAGACCGGAGTATATGTTATATCCTCTGCATTCTTTTGATCAACATGTTAAACCTAATATAGTCTTATATTTTTCAGATGATTTTGAATATCCAGAATCTAAGAATATATTTGGTGGGAGAGTTGGAAAATTATTTCATGATTGTACCGGTATAAATCCCAGGAGAAATACAAAATGGAAAGATTTTAGTAGTAACTCTTTTGTTAAAATGGTACAAAAAGCTCAAAAAGATTACTATCAATTACTTACTCCTGAAGTATTAGTTCCTAATAATTTAGATTCTAGACAATATCAATTACAACTTTCGAATGAATGGATAGCAGGCTTATTAGGAGTATTTCCATTAGGCAATATAAGTGTTAATAGAGGATCAAAAAGTATTAAATGTCAAATGACAGCTAGCTTAAATCCTTTTGATATAAATTCTATAGTAGTAACACCAAAATCAAGTGTTAGAGGCAATCTTGAAAATATTAAATATGCCTTTGATGATGATATGCAGAAAGTTGCCCTTAAAAAAGCAGAAAAATTACTTTTAGAAGGTAAACTAAAATTAACTAAAATAAAGAAAAATAACTTACCATTAAATATTTATAATTGGTACATTAAAAAAACAGGTACTGAATTTAAATTATCTAAAGATGGAAAAAAATGGAGAGATTTAAATAAAATTAATTCATGGAATGAAGATTTTCCTATTTATGTAAATAATATCGATAAATATAATGGAATCGTATCAGATAATGAACTTTTAGATGAAATTGAAAAATTCTCAATAGGAACTAGAAGAAGAGTTTTATCATATATTAAACATTCTAAATCTTTTTTCAAGATGGCAACTATTGCAAGAGATGGTAGTACGGGAGATGGTTCTGATCAAATTTCAATTCATGATTCCCAAGCTTTTAAATTCTTTTTAAAATTTTCAGAATTGATACCTTATGCTATAAGACCTTCGGTAATACAACCATTTGAGTTTAAAGTAGAAAAAACCTTAATGCTAAAGCATTTGAGAGAATTAATTGAATCAACTTTGAAAGAGAATAATGATTGTTTTGAGATTTGGTATAAAAATGGAGAAGAGTATTTTGATAATTATAATAGAATTTTATATGACTTTCAAAAAGAAGCAATAAATAGAATGATAAAAGATAAATCTAACAATAAAACAAGGCATTTTCTAAATATTAAAGTCGGATTAGGAAAGACATTAATTGTTTTAACATATCTAATCAAAAGAATGTTGAGTGATGTCAAATATATTGTTTATACAATGCCTAAATCTGCATATGGCAGTGTAATAGATGAAATATCAGCTATGGGATTTGATGTTTACATTTATGCCAGTTCTAAATCTATTGATGAAATTTGGAAAAAAAGTTTAGAAGATATATCTAAAATAAACAATACTAAAATAGTAGTCAAACCCTTTAGCACTAAGATTAAATTTAAAAAGGGGGTTGTTAATTTAATTGAACATGATGGATTAAGAAAATACAAAGAATCTTTATTAAACATTATCTCCGATAGTATATTTATAATAGATGAAGTTCATAAATGTTTGCCTAAAGGCACTCAAAGAAGTGGAATTGCATTAGAAATTAGCAAATTAGCAAAAGAAACTATAGCATTTACAGGAACACCAATTATCAATTCACAAGGAGCTAAAACATTAATTAACTGGTTAGAAGCTAGTGTAGATTTTAATTTAAATTTAGATAATTTTGGAGTAGCTACAAATTCTATGATAGCTTATTCAGTTAAAACTGATGTGGAAATACAAAATATAGATATTAGATGTAAATTAGATTCTGAAGAAAAAGAATTATACAAAAAAGCAATCAAAAAGAGTAACTTAAATCAAATGGTAGAAATTTGTTATCAAGCATGTACAAGAAAAATAGTAGAAATAACTATGGAGAAATATAATAATAAAATTAAAGTATTCATAGTTGCTAGAAATAGATCTCATCAAATATTTCTGGCTAATCAGCTAGTTAATAAAATTGATGCCAATGTAGTATGTATTGGTTTTAATAAAAGAGATTCAAATTTAGATGAAGATTGTTATTCTCTACCTTATATAAATTTAACTGATAAAAGTGTTTTGGAAGGGGAAACCGACTATGATATTGTAATAACTAGACAAAGTTTTTCAACAGGTTATAATTTAACAAGAATGACATGTATGATTTCATCAGTTTATTTCTCAAGTGAACCAACTAGAGAACAACTTAGAGGAAGAATCAATAGATTGGACCAAAATAATAAAGAAATTAGTTATATTACTGTAATGGCTGGTATTTTGGAACTAATACATAATAATTATGAAAAAGTGAAATTAGTTTCAAGATGTCTACAAACAACACAAATTAAGGATAAAGATAAGAGTCAATTAAAAAAAATATTACATGTTGTCTAAATATCTAACATTACCAAAATTTTTTTTATTTATCCCATTCTAATAAAATGCTTTCAAACTCGTAATTTGTTTCCTTTTTAAGACCCAATCGTAAATTACATTTTGGACAATATATATTGGTTATATTCTTATTTAATTCGACATTAATATTCATTCCTTTTAATTCTGTATCAACGTAAAAAGTTACTAAATAATCCTTTATTTGCTTAGTATTATATTCCTTTATTTGCTTAGCATTATTATCCTCTATTTGCTTAGCATGTATGTCTGCAAAAAAAGAATTTTTAATTTCCTCAAACTTTAGGTGATTTACGCCGAATTTAAGATTAGTTTTACAATTTATACATCTAAATTCTGTTTTATTTTTTTGATAATTATAGTTTACCAACCACCAATATATAAAAGTATAATAATCTACTGCTTGAGGATTTAAAATATTTTTTTGACTTTTTGTTTCAATTTTTGTATGTATCTTAAAATTTAGCCAAAAGTTATTTTTTTCTTTTAATATTGAAGTCATTTCTTTTCTTAATTCAGGTAAATTTTCTTGGTATTTTATAATATTTGTACCCTGATAACTTTTGTTTTTGAGTAGATTGATAAATGATTGAGTTATTTCAAATTCTATTTCACTTAATTTATCACTATTAATACAATAATCATCATAAAACAATATATTGTCTATTTGCTCTGTAAATTTTTCATTCTTTTTAGACCATGATTTATAAATCTTACATTTATTATCATGACTTAATGCACCATAAAATATATAACTCATATTAGTAACACTGCTAACATCCCAAGAATTTATATTTCCATTAAAACTAGTAGCTCCATTAAACATATTATTCATATTAGTAACACTACTAACATCCCAAGAACTTATATCTTGATTAAAACTTTCAGCACGAAAAAACATATTATTCATATTAGTAACACTACTAACATCCCAAGAACTTATATCTTTATTAAAACTTATAGCATTTTTAAACAACCCTGACATATCTGTTACCTGACTAACATCCCAATAACTTATATCTCCATATTCTTCTTTAGCTTTACTTGGCTTTTTTAACCATTCTTTTACAGCTACTCTAAGAGTTTCATTATCAAATTTATAACTGGGGCCGGTACTGTCTTCACATTCCTTAGTATTCCATGATAGATACTCTTCTTTAAATTTTTCGCTCTTTTTAGACCATGATTTATAAATCTTACATTTATTATTAGCACTTAAACTTCTAGCATAAAACATATCGCTCATATAAGTAACACTACTAACATCCCAAGAACTTATATCTTGATTAAATCTTTTAGCATTATAAAACATATTATTCATATTAGTAACACTACTAACATCCCAAGAATTTATATCTTGATTAAATCTATTAGCTCTATAAAACATATTATTCATATTAGTAACACTACTAACATCCCAAGAACTTATATCTTGATTAAAATTAATAGCTCGGTTAAACATATTTGACATATCTGTTACCTGACTAACATCCCAAGAACTTATATCTTGATTAAAACTAATAGCCCTAGCAAACATCTCAGCCATATTAGTAACACTACCAACATCCCAATAACTTATATCTCCATATTTTTCTTTAGCTTTACTTGGATCTTCTAACCATTCTTTTACAGCTACTCTAAGAGTTTTATTATCAAATTTATAACTGGGGTCGGAACTGTCTTCACATTCCTTAGTATTCCATGATAGATACTCTTCTTTAAATTTTTCACTCTTTTTAGACCATGATTTATAAATCTTACATTTATTATCAAGACTTAAACTTCTAGCATAAAACATATCGCTCATATAAGTAACACTACTAACATCCCAAGAACTTATATCTTGATTAAAACTTTTAGCATTATAAAACATACGATTCATATTAGTAATATTACTAACATCCCAAGAACTTATATCTTGATTAAAACTATTAGCGGCAAAAAACATATTAATCATATGAGTAACACTACTAACATCCCATGCTGTATAAGCTGTTCCCGTAGAAGAATTTTCTTTTAAAATATTTTTAGTATTTATATCTCCATTAAAACTACTAGCCCCAGCAAACATACCATACATATTAGTAACCTTACTAACATCCCAAGAACTTATATTTCCATTAAACTGCCTTGCTCCACTAAACAATTTTGACATATCTGTTACCTGACTAACATCCCAATAACTTATATCTCCATATTTTTCTTTAGCTTTACTTGGATCTTCTAACCATTCTTTTACAGATACTCTAAGAGTTTTATTATCAAATTTATAACTGGGGTCGGAACTGTCTTCACAATCCTTAGTATTCCATGATAGATACTCTTCTTTAAATTTTTCGCTCTTTTTAGACCATGATTTATAAATCTTACATTTATTATTAGCACTTAATGCTGTATTAACAAATATATTCACATTAATAACACTACTAACATCCCAAGAACTTATATCTTGATTAAAACTATTAGCCCCCGCAAACATATTAATCATATAAGTAACACTACTAACATCCCAAGAACTTATATCTTGATTAAAACTTTTAGCATGAAAAAACATATTAATCATATTAGTAACACTACTAACATCCCATGCTGTATAAGCTGTTTTCGTAGAAGAATTTTCTTTTAAAATATTTTTAGTATTTATATCTCCATTAAAACTACTAGCCCCAGCAAACATATTAATCATATAAGTAACACTACTAACATCCCAAGAACTTATATCTCCATTAAAACTAGTAGCAAATGCAAACATACTCCTCATATCGGTAACATTACTAACATCCCAAGAACTTATATCTCCATTAAAATTTGTAGCATTTTTAAACAATTCTGACATATTTGTTACCTGACTAACATCCCAAGAACTTATATCTCCATATTCTTCTTTAGCTTTACTTGGCTTTTTTTTCCATTCTTTTACAGCTACTCTAAGAGTTTTATTAGTAAATTTAACTTTCTTTTGTCTTTGATTTAATATTTCTTTTTTAGAAGACAAATACAATAATGATGATATTAATATAATATGATGTTTATTTTTATTTTTCATCTAATTATATTATTATTTTTTTTTTAATATAGGTGGTAAATCTGTCTTAATTTTATTATATCCAATATTTTAATAAAAAATTTAATCTTTTATTTTATATTTAAGAGTAACTAATTTATTTCTAAAATAACTTTATAATATGAAATATAAAATTTATTATAAACAATTCGGAGGTAATCGTGATAAGAGAATTCGAAAAGAATTTGAAAAAATGCCAGAAGAAATAAAAGAATCAATAATTATTAATTCAAGATTTGATTATACTTATAAAGACTTAAATATAGTTATACCGGAAGAGTATCCTTTTAAAGCTCCTATTTTAACAGAAATATCTACAAATAGATTAATATCATTAGAAAAACAATATTGGTGGGGCCCTGCAAGATCTATTTTAGACATTATTAAAAATTATGATACTATTTTAAAATTTGGTAATAGAGATTTATCAATACCTTCGCAAAATGAAGAATTCTTAAAATGGGTTTTTTTTAAAACTGTACATAATATTGGTGCTAAAAGTTTTAAACAAACTCAAGAATTCTTTATAGCCAATAAATGTAAAATATTAATAAGTTTTGACAATAATGAAAAAGGTACTGAATTAATTAATTTATTCATAAGTTATACCGAACCAACAAGAAAAAATATTATTAATTATTTATTTGATAATAACACTAACATAAAATATTATATTTGTAACAATAAATCAAATGTCTATTTTTATGATATCAATATATTAAATATATTTCTAATAGCCTTAAAAGCAGGTCAATTATATCCGATGGACTTTACTATAAATGATTTATTAGAATTATCTTGCCAATGGGTTACAGATACCGAATCATTTGAATATTTGTTGATACATATATTATTTGGAAGCACAGAAAAGTGTGGTTGGCAATCAGAACCTATTGATGCAAAAGTAGATGTTTCAACAATTAAAGATACTGATTCAGATAGAATTAGAAAATTAAAATTGGTTTATCAGATTCTCTTGAACGAAGTAAACAATTAAAAAACTTTTGGAATATCAACTTTATAATTTAAAATAGACAATAACTCCCCTTCTATAAAATCAGATACAACAACCTTTTTACTATTTTTTTTTTATTTTGAATTGAAAGATAAAATTTACATAAAAACTATTTAATATTATTAAATAATGATATTAAATAAACGTCTTTTTTTTGCTATAACTTCAAATTCAAATTTAAGGGGGTTTGCATCAAGACCAGAACATGCAAAATTAAGACAGCACTTAATTAATTGTAAGAAACCTAATTGTTTAATATGTCAAAGAAAGTTGCCTATTTATTTATTAGAATGTTCTCATATAAAACCTCGTTCATTAGCAACTAGGCATGAAAGACATGATTATAATATTGTAAATTGGATGTGTAGAATATGTCATAAAATTTATGACAAAGGCGATATAGGTATTAAAAATTCAGTTATACATAAAAATTCCTCTCTCGATAAATATACAGATTTAGAATTAAAGAATTTATCTGAAATCGATTTTAATGAATATTTAAGAAGTAAAAAGTATTTTGATTATCATTTTAAGAATATATTTAATGAGGAGAGGGATATTTAATATTGCATTATTTTAAGTTTTATGCCCTAAAAAGAGGCTTATTAAATTAATCTATTTAACCCATCTTCTAAATTAATAGTTATATTCCAACCCAAATTTCTTAATTTTTCATTACTAATATAATAACGTTTGTCATTAAATGGTCTATCTTCAATATATTCAATCCATTTATTATAGTCTTTTGTTTTTTTAATTTTTTCTATTAAAATTTTAGCAATATCCATTACGTTATATTCCATATTTTCATCACAACCAATATTATAAATTTCGCCTAAAACTCCTTTTTCTAAAATATATTCAAAAGCTCGTGCAGTATCATAAGAATGCAAAAAGGCTCTAACAGATGATCCATCTCCTTGTATAGTTACTTTTTTATTGTCATTTAATAGCTTGATAAATCTAGGTATTAATTTTTCAGGATATTGATTTGGACCGTAAACATTATTTCCTCTTGTAATAATTATAGGCATTTTATATGAATGATTATATGACTGAGCGATGAGTTCAGCTCCAGCCTTAGTTGCAGCATAAGGATTAGTAGGACATAATATAGAATGTTCCGTCTTATGTTTTTCATTTATATCTAACATCGATTCACCATATACCTCATCCGTTGAAACATGTATAAATTTTTCTATTTTATTATATTTTCTACTGCATTCTAAAAGAGTATGTGTCCCTAATATATTATCTTGAGTAAATTGTAATGAATCATCAAATGAATTTTGAACATGTGATTGAGCAGCAAAATGTATTATTAAATCAATATCGTAATTGTATAAAATGTGATTTATTAAATCTTGTGAACATAAATTACCTTTAATTAACTTATACCCTGTAGAGTTTCTTATATTTTCTTTAATATTATTTTCATTAGCACAATAATACATCGCATCTAAATTTATTATATTATATTTATTTTTTTCAAAAATATAATTAATAAAATTTGACCCTATAAAACCGCATCCTCCTGTAACAAGTAAATTCTTCATATTATATATATATATATATATATATATATATATAAATGAAAGTATTAATTTATGGTCATAAGGGATGGATAGGAAGCCAAATAATAAGTAATCTTAAACAACAAAATATTAGTTTTATAAAGGGGTTAGAAAGAGTTAACAATAAAGAACATTTGGAAAAAGAAATATTGTATAATAACCCAACTCATATTATTAGTACCATAGGAAGAACACATGGATTAATAGGACAAAGAATATTTACTACTATTGATTATTTAGAACAAAAAGGAAAAATATTAGATAATGTAAGAGATAATTTATTTAGTCCTTTAATTTTAGGTTTACTTTGTAAAAAACATAAAATACATTTAACATATTTAGGTACTGGTTGCATATTTAAATATGATCAAAATCATCCTTTTGCGTTAGAAGAGAATGGATTTACAGAAGAAAGTAAGCCTAATTTTTTCGATTCTTCTTATTCAATAGTTAAAGGATTTACTGATGAACTAATGCATATGTTAGAGGATACTGTTTTAAATGTAAGAATTAGAATGCCTATTACAAGCTGTGATAGTACAAGAAATTTTATAACAAAAATAACCACTTATGACAAAATATGTAGTATACCAAATTCTATGACTGTTCTTGATGAACTTATCCCTATTATGTTAGATATGGCAATGAATAATAAAACAGGGACTATTAATATGACAAATCCTGGACTAATTTCACATAATGAAATTTTAGAGATGTACAAAGAAATTATTGATCCATCTTTTACCTATAAAAATTTTTCATTAAAAGAACAATCTAAGATATTAGATTCTGGTAGATCTAATAATTATTTAGACACATCTAAATTAGAAAAACTATATCCCGAAATTGATAATATTAAAGTTGCTGTTAGAAAAGTATTAATTAAAATGAAAGACAACAACAATTTATCATTTTAAGAATATATTTAATCAGTCTAGACCGAATTAAATATATTTAAAAAGATAAAAGCAATTTATTTGAATGAAAAGATTTGCATCAAATAATTTTTTAAAACCCTTAAAGAAAGCAGATACGGAACTTTATAAGATAATAGGAAAAGAGTTTAAAAGACAAAAATTTGGATTAGAACTCATTGCCTCCGAAAATTTTACATCTAGATCTGTAATGGATTGTTTGGGTTCAGTATTAACCAATAAATATTCTGAAGGATATCCTGGAAAAAGATATTATGGAGGTAATCAGTATATAGATCAAGTAGAAAACTTATGTATCCAAAGAGCTAAAAAAGCATATAGATTAGATGAAAATTGGGGTGTGAATGTTCAGTCATATTCTGGTAGTACCGCAAATATGTCTACATATTTAGGCTTGTTAAACCCTCATGACAGAATAATGGGTTTGGATTTACCATCAGGTGGGCATCTGACACATGGATTTTACACTAATAAAAGAAAAGTATCCGCAACATCTGTAGTTTTTGAATCTTTGCCGTATAAGGTTGATCTAGATGGACTAATTGATTATACTGAATTAGAAAAATTAGCTAGAATTTTTAAACCTAAATTACTAATTTGTGGATATAGTGCCTATCCTAGAGATTTAGATTATAAAAAATTTAGAGAAATCGCAGATATAAATAATTCTATTTTAATGTGTGATATGGCTCATTTTAGTGGTTTTGTAGCTGCTAAAGTATTAGAAAACCCATTTGAATATTGTGATATAGTAACTACAACTACACATAAAACATTAGTAGGTCCTAGAGCAGGGATGATATTCTTTAAAAAAGAATATGAAAATGCTATAAATAATTCTGTATTTCCCGGTACACAAGGAGGACCACATGAAAATACTATTGCAGCCATTGCAACTCAATTAAAAGAAGTTAATACAAAAGAATTTAAAGAATATATTGAACAAGTTCAAAAGAATTCTAGAACTTTAGCTAATAAAATGATAGATTACGGTTATAAAGTATGTACTAATGGAACCGATAATCATATTGTATTAATAGATTTAAGAGATAAAAAAATTTCTGGTAATAAAATTGAAAAGATATGTCAAGAATGTGATATATCAATTAATAAGAATTCCGTGCCTGGAGACACTTCAGCATTGGTTCCCGGAGGTATAAGATTAGGAAGTGCAGCATTAACTACAAGAGGATTAGAAGAATCTGATTTTGAACAGGTAGGATATTTTTTAAATGAAGTAATCAAATTAGCAATAGATATTAATAAAAATACAAAAAATTTAGAAGATTTTAGTACTGCTATTAAAAAAGATGACAAAGTAAAAAAAATTAGAAAAAAAGTAAAAGATTTTTCAAAAGGTTTTGATTTTTATAAATAATTCCAAAATAAATAAACTCCGATATTTCCTATTAATATTAGGGAAATAAAAAAATAGGTTTTAAATGAATACGATTCTAAGCCCAGTAAGTTGTAAATAATACCTGAAATAATTATAGGCAAACTAGAATACATAACAGTAGGAATATAGGTAGTTTCTCTCTTTTTTATTATTATAGCCTTGAAATAATAATACCTAGAAAATAAAGTTAAAATCATTCCTCCAATGTAAAAAAAAATTATTTTGTGATTATTTTTTATTTTGAACCAAAAATTAATTAAATCTGAAGAACTAATAAAAGGTAATAAAGTAATAAGACCAATTGCAGGAAATAATAAATATAAATCAAAGGCATCGTTCAGCGTTATGTCTACACCTTTAGCTACAAATAGATTTCTTATACTACGAAATAGACTTATAATAAATGAATAAAGTAATATATACATTTATTATATTTTTAATAATTTTTTTAAACAGGTACTTGTGTAACACCCATAATTCCTATAGTTAAAATCAATATTGATATCCATGTTCTATAGTCTACCTTTTTTTTCTTTTCGAAAGCAATCATTACACCTGTAATTATAATGGGTAATGTTGAGCATAATACAACATATAAATAAGACTTATTTTTAATTTTCCAAAAAAAGAAGAGTTCCGTTAATATTATATAAGCTGATAGTAATGCAGAAACTCCAAAATATTTTAAATCTTTATTAAATATCATTTTTCTTTTCTTAAAAATAAATTTTCTGATTATTAGTAAAAATAAATGTGTTAATCCGTATATTATGTAACATTCTTTAAATGTAAGATATTTTATAGCTGATGCTACAATTACAGGTTGAAATCCCCAAGAAATAGCACTAATTAAAGCATCCTTTACCATTTATTTTTTTCTAATATTTTTTTTTTTATTTTACGGTAATGGGTCTACCTTTACTACATTTACTACATGCTGGATTTTGTTTATCATTCCTCTTACTTCAGGTGTATCGCCATTTTTATCTTTTTCTAATTTACGTAATTCTAATCCTGAGATTTTTAATTTTACATTTTTTGATTTATTTTCACTTATATATTTAATTTTTTGTAAATTAGGTAAAAACCGCCTTTTTGTCCTATTATTACCGTTCATTGGTTTTTTTCCTGTTATTTCACATTTTTTAGCATCAATAAATAAACTACCTTGAGAAAAGGTTTTAGGAATTACAGTTTCAGATAGCATTTTAATTTTAAATATTAATTCATTATCTATTGATTTGCAATCATGTAATTCTATAACATAATTATTTCCATCCAAATTCAAAACAGCATTTGGATTATCAATATAAAAATCGTTAGATTGAGTATAAAAATCGTTAGATTGAGTATAAAAATCGTTAGATTGAGTATAAAAATCGTTAGATTGAGTATAAAAATCGTTAGATTGAGTATAAAAATCGTTAGATTGAGTATAAAAATCGTTAGATCTTAGCCATAAATTAACTAATTGTTGGTTGCTAACAGGACTCCATAAACGATAAGGTCTATCTGTAAATCTTATTAAATTTTCTACTTGATATAAATTTAATTCTAAATATTCTCCAACTTGTCTAACATCACCTTCTTTAAAATTTAAGCTATATAACCATTCTGGTCCATAAGGTTCTAATACTTGTTCTAAAGGTTCATTATTTATTTCAGTTATTTTTTGTTTATCTTTACTATATTCTTTTATTGTATTTTTGTATAAGACTACTCTTCCATCAGATAAAGTATCAAATAATTTGTTTTCCATTAAATAAAAAAATTAAAATAATTTATTTAATGGATAATAATGTATCCACTAATTAAGTTAATGGATAATAATGTATCCACTAATTAAGTTAATGGATAATAATGTATCCACTAATTAAGTTAATGGATAATAATGTATCCACTAATTAAGTTAATGGATAATAATGTATCCACTAATTTAGTAAAGGCTCCTTTTTTTTAATTTGAGGCAAAGTTGTTGGGACAGTAGGTAATGCTTCTAATTTTTTTTCGGTTTCAGATTTTTGTGGTAATGTATTTGGAATCTCAGGTAAAGTATTTAACATTTTTTCTAATTCAAGTAATTCAGCTTCTTCTTTTAATTCTGCTACAATAAATTGATTTTTATTAGTATGTAAAAATTGTAAGACTTTAACATATTTATTTGATAATCTTGTAAATTCACCTCCCATATTATTAAGTTTGAGACCTTCTTGTAAAATTGGTAAGTTAACACGAGTTAATTGATAATCAAACTTAGAACGAATATAATACAAAACATTTTTATCATGTTTAACCGCAAAATTATATATCATATTTAAGACTTCTCTAATTTTTTGTAATCTATCTTGATAATATTGAATTGGTTTGTCTGTCATGCTTATAATTTAAAGTAATATATTTATTTAAGTTAAATTTATTCTCCCTTTTTCTATTATTATTCTATATTTTTGAATTTTCTAAGAGTTATGCTAATTCTCCTGTCATTAATTTTTTTTCTTTTAGGAATAGAATGCGTATGGGTTTTTTGGCATTTTCCTCCCATTATTATTAAAGAATTATCATTCAAACAGATTTTGGTATTTTCTTTGGTAGTTTTATTTTTTAAAATAAAATCTCTATCTGCACCAAATGAAAAACAATAAATTGAAGATTCCTTTATTAATTGTCTTTCATCATCTGAATGATGACCAATATAATGATCTCCATTTAAATACCAATTAACCAATGCCATATTAAATATATCATCTGAATCTTCTTTTAAATTAGCCCAATCAATAAACTTTTGTATCATCGGAGGTATCGGTAAAGCGTTATTAACAGTTCCACTAAATGAATATGAAATTCCATAGGCTTGTTGCCATCTGGGTGTTTCTAGTTGCTTTCCCATAATTTTAACTTTACCTTTTTCCTCAGGATGTAAATTCCATAAAATTTCAAAATCAGTTTGGTTTATTTTTACATTTTCTGGGATATTAGAATAATACTTTATCCAACTCTGTTCCAAGGGATCTAAATAAGTATGTGACATGATTTTTTTTTAAATTCAATATTAAATTTTCAAATTTAAATAGTTTCAATTTTAATTTGAAACTAATCATAATATATTTTTATCTCAAATAACTATATTATGGAAAATAATAATATAGTATTTCAAAAATACATTTCTAATCTCGGGGGGTCATCTGAAGCAGAAACCGTACAAAATATAGCCCCAAAATCTGAAAAACAACCAACCAGTATACTTATTGCAACAGGAGTATATGTAATATCATTAATTGTTTACATAGCGATTATTATTACAGAATATAGAAGAGTAAGAGATGATGAATATCATAAAGATAGTTCAGGTACTCAAGCAAAACCATTAAAATTTTCTGATCCTATTTGGATAATTATGGGTTTAATGTTTGTAATATTTGTTGCCGTTGGTTATCTTTTGGTTCATCATTACAAAGATAAAAAATAATTATGATATAAAAATATATTTTGATTTATTATCTTGATTTATCATATAAATCAAAATGATTTCTAATAATGAAATTTTTTTAAAAAATATAGCCTTATTAGGAGGCTCTGCCGATAAAACTGCTGTTTCTAAAAAATCTATGGGTAATATTTGGATAGCAGGAGGTGTACTTTTAATTGCTGTTTTAACATTGGGATTGACTATTTATAGTATAGTTGATAAAGCTCAAGATGTTCATGAAGAAGAAACTGAAAATAATCTTGTATTAAATACTGAAGGTAATGATGACGATAGTATAACCGATTATAATGCTGTAAGTTCAAGTGCAAGTAAGACTGAATTTTCCGATAAACTATGGATAATAATTGGCTTAATAGTAGTTTTATCCTGTACTGGTGGATTTTTATTTTATAAACATCATCAAAAAAGTAAAAAATAATAAAATAAAAATAATATTATCATAAAAATTGAATAATACTTTCTAATAACTCAAATTAAAAATAAAAAATTAAAAAATGACAGAAAATTTACTAAAAACAGGATCATGTTCAATAATAATTGGAAAAAATCATTATTCTGGATATTTTAATTACAAATTAAATAAATTACTAAAAGTAACTAAAATATTAGATAATCATAATGAATTGTCTAATATGGAAATTATAAGGAAAATTCCTCAAGCTTCTCAATATTTTGTTATTCCAGATAAAGAGATATTTACTATTTTTCCTGAAAGCATTTTTTATAAATATCTTCAAAATATTACTCCATCTGATTGTAGTAATATTTTTAAAGGAAATTTATTTTGTTTTTATGTTGACAACGCTGGTACTCATGATCTATTGGATTCAATTAATGATATGAATTTACATAATTTTTCTAATACTTGGACTTCATACCAATCAATATTAAATTTTACTCAGCAAATCATGAGAGGCTTATCATTCCTTCATTTTAACAAGATTTGTCATTTAGATATTAAACCTGAAAACATTATGATAAATAATAATAATTTTAAAATTATAGATTTTGGTTTTAGTTCAATAGAACCATTTGATGATTTTATATCAACTATGAAAGGTACTCCAGGTTACTTTCCAAAACATTTTTATGATTCTGTTGAACCAGGAATGCCAGCGATAAAAGCTAATGATTTAGAGTATGTCAATGGAAAAATTCCTATGACAATAGATAGAAAATTAGTTTACAAAATTGATTCTTATTGTTTAGGAAGAGTTATAAATTTATTAATGTACCATTTTCAAGATATTACATATCCATCTTGTTTATGTTTTCCAAATTCTACAAAAAAAAAGATAAATAAAATCAAAAATTTGTTACTAGAAAATGATGTTAATAAAAGATTATGTGTATCTGATATTCTTTTATTAAATCTTATTTAAAAACGTCATATTTATTATCAATAATGAAGTTTTGTCCCTTTTTTTTAATAATGTATTTGGGAATTGCTTTGGGAATTTTTTATATATTAATTCTAGAGCCAATATTTGAAACAAATAAATATAATTCAACTATGTGCAAAATCAATGAAATAGTATATCCTATTTCTCTGCCAAATCTTACCGATACTTATTTGTGGGAATCGTGTGATTGTGGAAGACAATGTGAAAGTTTAAGCCCCTGTTTGCAACTTCATGTATCAATGGTTAATGATAGTACTTCCTTAATTCTACAATCGCATACACTAAATAAATTAAACAATAATCCTCGCTGTACATTTATTAAAAAAGAATGTGATAGTGGATTAATGGAAATGTTAGAAGATTTACAAAGTATTAAAACACACGCTGAACCATATAACTATCTCCTAAATAATAATTTAACAATAGAATGCTATTCTAAATATCAAGGTGATGAAGTTTTTTTAAATAATAATTTACCAATTGAAGATATACAACAAGCATCATTAATTTTAGGAATATCAGTTATTTCATTACTTTCATATTTAATCTATATTTGCTATAATATAAAAAAAAATAAAAAAATTAAGAAGAAAGTTCTGACTGTACCATAAAATTATAACATAAAGTTCTGAAATAATTAATATCTTTAACTATTTTATCAGGATCTTTAGCATTATCATCATAATTCCTTATTTTAAGAGAATTTTGAAATAATGGATCAGATTCAAATTCTTCAGCTTCAAATTGGGTCATTGGCCCTCCTTGAGCTAATAAGGTTTGTTGACTTGCCAGCGTTAAATTACTTTGATATTCCGGATACTTATATGTTAAATATCTTTTAGCTTTCACATGATTAAAAACTAAATCTGGGATTGGATATGTGAATCCTGTATTTATCAGAAAATCATATCCAATTTTTTCATGATTTTTATTTCCAAAATTCCCTATTTGTTCAGTTTTTTTTACTAATTGTCCAATGTCATGGAATAAGGCTGCTAAAACTATTTCTGGGCCTTGTAATTCATCTTCAGCTAACATTGCAGCTTGAATCATATGATTTGTTTGACTTAACGATTCTCCAATATAATCTTCATTTCCATGTTGCAAATAAAGATTAAATATTGTATCTAATTTATTTTCTAAGGACATTACTTTTTTTTATTTACTTATAATTATTTTTCTAAAAAACTAATTATTTTTCAGTTTTTTTTATCTAAAAAACTATTTTTCATAAATTTTAATTACCACAATTTGTGAATCTTCAAATTCTAAATTATTCCATAAACCTTCACCTGAAACATTATTAATATATTTTGGAGGTAGATTTAATTCTAAAAGGTTTTTTTCAACAAATTTTGCTCTATTTTCAGACAGAACTTTTTTATCAAAACATGTTTCTTCTTGAGGAGATGAATATCCTTTGATATCTATTAATAGATTAAGTTTTAAAACTTTTGAAATCAGTTTTCTTAATTTAATAAATTCTAATTCAGATTCTATTTTTCCAAATGCAAAATGCATAATATATTGATTTTTAATGTTATCCATTGGTGTAATAATAATTCGATCAAGATTACAAAAGTTTCTTAAATAATAAAAATTACTTAACAGATAATGAAAAGTTCTATTTTTACCATTTTTCTTAACTAAAAGAATACTGTAATCTTTTGAAATTCTAATATAATAAGGAGTAAATTCCATCTCTTTTAAAACTACTATTTGTTCATCTTCGATTCTTAAAACTTGTCTTTTGTTATTATACAAAATAACACCATGAGAACATAAAGGCTCACTTGGAATCTGATATTTTTCTTTTTTAAATAAATACCTTAGTAATAAATAGAGGATTATCAAACTTAATATTAATAAATAAATATTCTTTATAGGCATTTTACTTCTTAATATATAAAATATTAATTTTAACACAATGGTAGATAAAAGGAAGATTATTAAATAAATAAAAAAATGCTTTTTTATTATAAATGGAAAAAATAATAAAAATACCCAATATAGGAGATTGCATGTGTCCGGAGTGTCGTGGAATGATTTATCACACGCTTAAAAAAAATTATGAACTATATCCAACTAATACGATCGTTTATTATGGTTATTTAGATCAAAAACATATTTTTAATAAAGATGGTTATAAAAGGATTTGTTTAAATAAAGAAGTAGGTAGTAAAAAACATTAATTATGTCAAGTTTTTGCTTTAATCTATTACTTACCATCTTTTAGTTTTTGAAATAGGTATAGTTTCTCTTATTTTAACCATATCACCTACCTTAAAATCATTATTTTCATCATGAGTAATGTATTTTTTTCTTCTTTTAATAACTTTTTCATAAATCGGATGCCTAGATCTTCTTTCAACTTTAACAATTACAGTTTTATCTGATTTATCCGACACTACCATTCCTGTTAGTATTTTTTTGGAATCTATAAAAATAGCTCCATTACCAAAGGATTTAGGAATGATGGGATTTTGAAAAGAATGACTATTGAGATATGTAAATGATATTTCTATAGTATTATCGATTAATAAAACATTCTGAATTGTTATAATTCTCAAATAATTCTTAAATTATTATCAATATAAATAGAGGCATTAGGAGGATTATAATTAAAAGAACTTCCTTTGTCCCATAATTCTACAAATTCATTTGTATCAATAATACTAACATATCTAAAGGGTCTTATCCGAAAATTCTATTATTTTATCTATTCCATATAATTTTAAAGTAGTACCGTTACAAGAGCCACTTAAAAATTGACTTGCATATAATAATTCAATAATTAAATCATTTTCAAGATTTACTTTTAATTTATCATTTGTTAACTCAATATTGGATGTTTGATAATCTTGAGTATTAATTTTGTCTATTAAATATTTACCTAATTTAACAGTTTCTGGATTCATTAAATATAAATTTATATAAATTTATTTTACACCCTATATTCGCATGTTAAAATATTAAAATATTATATATAATTAATGAATGAAGTATTACAAATAGAACCAAAACTAAATGATGAACATAGAATCTGGATTAACGTTCGTTCTGATAATTTTGATCCTATCAATATACCTCCTAAATCACAGGATGATCTTTTTTATAATATTGGAGAAAATATTATAAAATGTCCTATTTGTTATGAGGTTATGTGGTCTGAAACTAAAAAGTTACAATGTAATGAATGTAATAAAATACTCTGTAATAATTGTTTGGAAAATATAAAACAGGTTAGCTATCGGAATAATAGAAATATAAATTGTCCTTTTTGTAGAAATATTATTGAAGTTGTTCATAGACCAAATATTAGACAAAATATTCCCAGAATGAATCCTGGTCTAATAGGTTTTGCAGCTATACTTAATATAATTCCAAACAATAGAAATAATAATGTTTCGATGATAGTTTCTACAATAATATTAGTAATATTAATGTTTAGTCTTATTATGTTAGGAATTGTTATTATGTACTACGTTTAACAATTATTAAATTATCTTTTCCTAGATATTTACCTATGAAATCTTTTGTAATTTCAATATCCTCTAAGCTTCCGGTTTCAAATGCATCTTGTTTATATAATTGTTTATCTAATATTGTAGCATCCCCTATTTTTCCTAGTTTCTTTATTTTTGTATCGAAATCAGCTCTTATCTTATCCATATTTATTTCATAGCCAGGTTCATCCTCCTTTACCTTCCATATTTCCTCTTCATATAAATCTCTAAGAAATGTATTATAACAATCCTCCTCATTATTATCACAAAAATTTTGTAAATGTGTTTCTCCTAAAATCATAATACACATAGGTATATTCTCAGGAGTTTGTATAGATTCAGCATTTAATAATCCTAAAAATGTTGGATGAAGCGATACTACCGCTTCAGCATGTGTATTTACATCAGTAAAAATGGGATTGGGAGTAGACATTAAATAGGCTAAAACTAATTTTAATTGTTTATATCCTTTTTGAATACCATCAATAAATGATTTTATTTCTCCTATTGCTAATATCCTATTATCATTGTCCAATATTATCAAATCAGTTTCAAGACTTAATGAACCAAATTGATAGTTTACACCACTTAAAATTCTTATATTTGTTAAAGAGAGCTCTGCTCCTGGATAAATAACTGTTAATCTACTTAATATTATTTTACTAACTAATAGTATATTTTTAGCTTCAAATTTTAAACCAAAACTACCCGTATCATCTATTACTTTAAGAACTTCCCGTAATGTTCTTCCTCCATCTTCAAGTGTCAAAAAATGAATAGGATAAAAAATTTTTTGAGAATTTAATTTTAGCTCATATACTTGCTTTTCTAATTCTATTTGTTTAGCGTCTGTTAAATTTGGAGGTCTTGTTACATAATCAAAATTTATTTGAGGAGTGGGATCTACAGCAAAATTTAATCTGAAGAAATCTGTAAATTTCGGGATATCAGTTGTAAATTTAAATTCACTAACATCTCTGGTTCTTTGATAATCGATAACCTCTAATTTTAATACCTGAGTATTCAAAAGAGCTCTTATTCTTTCAAAATATGAATTATCTAACTTAAATTTCATACTTATATGTTTATTTTTTTTAAGCCTATCTTGTAAAAAAAAATTGGGTTTCATATAGTAGCCTAGGTTGTCGGTTTTTTTGGGGGAATAGCGAAAAGCTGCTAAATTTTGTTTAATATAAATAATATTACTGTATAACTTAAATGGCCCTGTTGTAGAAACAAAAGTAAAGGTGCTATCTCCGTTATCTGTTAATGTACCAGTCATAGTACGAATTCTGTCATTAAATGTAAATGGATAATAATTATCAGTTATTATTTGAGGATTTGATTCCATATGGGTTAATGCTTCATTTGTAATAGGATAATAATAAAAATTATTAGTTCCAATAAAAATAATATTTGGATCATCCATTGGAGGTTCCGTTTCATATATACAGCTAAATAAAACATGCTGTATTTCACCTATTTTTATTACTCTGTTTTCTTTTCCTAAAATTTTAATTTGTTTATCTAATAATTTAGCATATATATTGATTTCTAATTCTCCTCCTATAGTATCCGTATTATCTAGATTACGTTTGAAATTTGTAGTTTTAAATTCTAGTCCATTAATTTCATCTAATGGTTTAGTTAATAAATCGCAATAAAATTCTAAAAAGGAATTAATTAATGAATCTTTTATAGCTCGAACTTGTGAATATAAATTATCAAAAAATGTATCATTTAATTTTAAGGTACCTGGCCAATAGGATAGTATTAACAAAACATTTTGTGATTTTTGGGCTTGCGAAAAGCCTCTTATTTGTGCAACTATTTGACTTTTAATATCGGCAATTGTTATACTCCTATTAGGATCATTTTTTTTTAAAGATTCCCATAATCCTAAATAATTTGGTGCTTCTTTCGTTACTTTAAATTTTTTTGATATAACAAGAGGAAGAGCATATGGATCTCCATCATAAAAAATTTCATCAGGCATACTAAAGTCCTCCGGATACTCTCCATCATTATAGTATTTTATAATTTTAGAAATATCATCTAAAGTATAATTAAAATTCATTAATTTAGCTATAATTTTATTTAACTGCCCATAGTGATGTTTTTCAAATGTTAGGCGTCTATTTCCAGTTTCATGAGTATCAATAGTAGACTGACCATTTAATTCTATTAATCTTGTTCTAATCCTACTATCTAAATTTTCCTTTTCTTCCTTTAAAATGATATCTAAAATACTTTCCTCGTTCAAAACAAAATTTAAATAATCGATTAAACTTGCTTGAGTATTTTCCTTTATATTAGGTATTGAATCATAAAAATCTTGAATCTCAGTATTATCAAATACTTGAGTATTTAATGATCGTCCTGCATAATCTCCGATTTGCTCTGTAAAATAATCTGCTATATCTTCCCCATTTGTGTCCTTCACCATTAACTCATCCTTTAGTTCTTTTGCAGCTTTAATAAGTAGTTCTACAGTCGATGGTTTTAACAAAAATTTAGTGAAAGTTGTATTATATTTACGAATGCTACTTTTCATTTTTTCATTGCTTAAATCATCAATTTTAATTCCTTCTTTAAAAAAATTAACCAAAAGCAGTGCAATTTTTTCATCAGCTAGAACTGAATTGAAATAATTGTAATAAAAAAAATCCCAGGGTTTCCCCCCAATTTGGGAGTAATTTATAACATATCTAGTCATATAAATTGATAAATATATTTTTTAAAGTTAAAAAATTGATTAAAATTAAATCTATTGGATAATAATAACTAATATTATATACTTATGCAGAAAAATGAAAAACCGGATGCGTTAATTGAAGAATTTTGGTATGGATTAAAAACAAGTATGCAAAATTTTTATAAAAATACTAAAAATAATGCTGGTAAAAAGCAAGTAGAAGATTGGTCAAGAGAATTAAATAAACTTCAGGAAGATCAAAATTACGATGAAATAGAATATAAAGTTAGAGAATATATAGCTTTATTTGCTTTGCATCCATTGAAAGAATGTAATAGTTATCATATGGGAATTCTTTTTACTAATATTAAAAGATGGAATAGAATTTCTAATAAGTTTCAATTTAAACCTGCAAAATTAAAGGATAATAGTATTTTATCTATTACAAGAATTTATATGTTAATAGATATATACAAATCTATAACAACTATGAATTTGAACGTACTTCAATTATTATTTCAAGATCCTAATAATTTATTTGAGCCTACTTATAGTTTATTAATTGATTTTAGTGTAAAATATAATAAACCATCTGTTTTAGAAAAATTAGGAGATTATATTGGATTTGAAACTCTTAATAAAATCATGAGAGAGAAATATGATTTAGATATAGGAAATTCTAAAATTTCATATAAAAAAATTATTAAATCTATTTATTCAATTTATAACTTAAATTAATTTTTTTTGTTTTAACATCTAATTCTGCAATAATATGACTATTTAAATTTGAATATTTTCTCTTTCCATTTTTTTCTTCTATATTATATAAATTATGTTTTGAATTATCATTAAATATAAGTTGAATTAAATTTTCAGATGGAATAATATTTTTAATTCTACTTAAATCATCTTTTTTTTTCCCTGTATTTATCATATTAAAATTTACTAATAAATTTTTAATTTATGGGGGAGATATTTAAAAGAAAAACAAGAATAATATTTATATGATAATATTGGATTTTTTATTAGATATGATTGATATTATTATAAGAATACGAGAAGAAATAGGAATTAGCTTTTACTTTGATCTTTTTGTTTACTTAATTTGGATTTATTGTTTATTTATTCAACAAAATTATATAATATGTTGCATTATTTTTATCGGAGTGTCGTTTTATATTTTTCTTTTTTATTTATTTTCTTTCTACTTTAGCTTAGAAAATTTAATATTTACAGAAAATTTTTTAATTGGTGATAATTTTTTATTAGAATATTATATTCAAGAAAAGGAACTGTCTAATACTTTAGAATGTTCAATTTGTTTAGAAAAATTAGAAACTGATACTAAGGGTTATTCTATATGTGATAATAATCATTATTTTCATGCTAGTTGTCTAAAAAAATGGATTGAAAAAAATCCATCTTGTCCATTATGTAGAACCTCAATTTAACATATTTAGTTTTAACATACATGGGAATTTCGGTTCACCATTAGGTCCTTTATCTGCCATATTATATTGTTCAACATTTGTAGTATTTGAGACATGAATTGTTTTAATATTATGACAAAATACTAAACCCATAAACCTTATATTTAACAAATCTGGTTTTTCTGCTATCAAATTTTGAGCTATTAAAGATATCATTTCTTTATCAGGTAATAATATTACACTAAATTTGGCTTTTTCCTGGAGATTATCTGATAAATCTGGAGGATAAATACCAACTACAATCCCTTGGTTGTGCATCTTTTCTGGAAAGGAAATAAAATTTTTTTTATCTTCCATAGTCCCATCAATTTGGAATATTTGTCTTAATTCAACAGGAACATATATTATAAAATCATTTGGACAGTCTTCATCAAATTTAATTTCTACTTTACATGAGGTTGGAATACTATTTGAATTCATTATTTTCTTTATTATCATTTTCTTCTTTAAATAAATTTGATTTATTTTTTAAATATAATAAGCACGACTACCTATACAATCTAGTCGTATATTACCATCCGGAAAAATTTTAATAGTAGAAATAGAAGCTAAAGGTACGTATAACCTCATCCACGCAGTAGGATCTAATTGTAAAACCCTTAATAAAATATATCTTATTAAATTCCCATGGCATACTAAAACAGTAGTATAATCTTTTTTAAATTTATCTTCAGCTCTATGAATATAATTCTTAAAAGCTTTTTCTGCTTTTAGATTATTTTTAAATAAATCAACATTAGATTTATACCATTTTAATTGATTCGGTTCATTAGGGCATACTTTACATTCTTTTATATCAGAAGTTTTTAAAGCTTTATATTTAAAATCATCCCCTAAATGTTTATCAATTATATCAAAAGAGTCCATTGCTCGTTGTAAGGTAGAATAATAGACTTTATTTAAAATCGTTTTCTTATTCTTAAAATATTGTTTAAGATATAAACCACATTTATCAATTTGTTCTCTTCCTTTTGACGTCAAACCAAAATTGTTATAACCATCTTTATGATATTGGCCATGTCTAATTAAAATGATAGTATGTGTAGCATTACAATTAGATGATTCCATTCCATCCCAATTAGAAAACCATAATTTTTCAGGTTTGGGTAAATGAAATTCTGATAAAGAAATAATATTCATTTTATTATTTGAATCTAAAATTGTTTCAGTATTATTTAATTGATGATCAGAATAAATATATGGATAATTAATCTTATAAGTATCAGGTTTCTTATTAACTAAGCTTAGATTATCATCGTTTTTAAAAAAAGAATTAATTATGTATATATACATTATTTTATATATAAATAAAATTTTAACAAAAGTATTACATTCCCTCCCTAATTAATAAATTTCTACCTTCACATGGGATATTAAAAAAATTTAATATTGTTGGATAAATATCTAAACTTTTAGGTTCTAATATTTCACCTGTAGTTTGCATTTTAAACTTGGATATCTGGCTTAAAAAACAGATAGTATTTAAATGAGTTTGTATATTTAAACCATGATAGCCTTTTACATTTTTCTGTCTTCTGGCTTTACCATAATTATCTCCATATGTTTCTCTAATTTTATATAGATCTTTAATCATTTTAAATGGCATAAATTTTTCTGAACTTCCCCCGTGATCAGATACTATTACAAATAACCATTCCTCATTTTTTTCTTCTATTCTATTTTGAATTTTATTATAAATATTTTCTATTCCACGTGACATACGACCTATCATTTTTTTATAATTAATATTACACGGACTGAAGCCCTCCGCATGGCCTACTTCATCTACACTTAATAAATATACTAGATTAATGTCTTCTACATCATCTTTATCTAAATTTCTAATTGCTTCATTAATTGTTTTTTTATCTGATTTGTAAAAATTTTTTTTATTTAAAAGTTTCTTTGTGTTTATATATTCTTTCTTTTTGAAAATATTATAAAATCCTTTCCATTCACTTACAAATAAGGAGGTCGGTTTATTTATTTTATCTGTAAATGTATTATCTAAAGTAAAGTTATCTTCTTCTAATTTTTTATTAGAAGTAATTTTATGAGAACTTTTTTCACCTGTTAAAATACTTGCCCACGAAAAACTACTCCAGGTATGTTTTATAGATTGTAAATAAAAACTGTATAGACATTTTTCTTGCTCGATTAAATTTTTAAAAAAGTCAATTTTAGACATAGCGAAAGCATCTGAACGTACTCCATCTAAACAAATAAACATTAATTTTCTTTCAATAGGTTTTAATGTTTTAATTGTATAAGATTGATAACATGTTTGATGACAATCTTTCTTACATATATTTTTACATAATAATATTGTGCATTCTTCATTTTCATCTATTTCTATTGGTCTTGTAAAATTAAGTTTATTTCCATATAAATTTGCTGTTATTTCACATAATGAAATTTTTATAATAACTTCTTGTAATTTATTGTTATTCTGATAATCTTGAATTTCAATAAAATAATTTTTTACTGCCATTCTTAATATATTTTTAATAGAAAATTTTTATAATTAGGGTAGAAAATAATGATTAATATTTTAAACATTTATATTATCATAACCACCGTCACGTCTTATTCTATCATCTTCTTTTTTTAGACATTTTCTTATTGTCCAAAATATTACGACTAATGATAAAATAACGCAAGGATTTGCTAATAACATAATTAATGCTTTCCATAACATGGGATAAGCATTTGTCCAGTATGTTTCACAAGACTGGCAATGAATAAGAAATGCTACCCAGCCAAATGCAAAAGATCCAATTAATAATAAATAAAAAATACAACTGCACAAACTAAATGCAGGACCTTTAGTATCTTCATCTCCTGTTAAACATGAGCACATAAATTTATGTAGACACATTAATGCAAAATATATGGCTATAATTACTGATGAAATAGCCATAGAAATAATTGCAACATAAAGCATTTTTTGTTCATCAAGTAATGAATTATATATCCATCCATATTTACTTATTGCTATCCATGAATAGATAGCGCTTACAGCGTTAACAAGAGCAATAGAACATATTTGTAGTTTATTTATAGACATTACTATAGACAAATATTTTTTTCTTAAGTATTTAACGTAATAAAAAAAAATTAAATAGCATGTCTACACAAAGGACAAGTTTGATGCCCAGCCACCCATTGGCCCAAACAAGCCCCGTGAAAAAAATGTCCACATTGTGTTCTAGCTACTTCAATTCCGGACTCCATATCTTCTAGACAAATTGAACATTGACAATCTTCGGGTAACATTACAATATTGATTGGAGGATCATCTTCTGCAGCATCGATCACGTCAACAACATTGCCTTCTACATCGTCTTCTTCATTATCTCCAAGATTTACATTATCTTCTAGATTTACATTATCTTCTACATTATCTTCTAGATTTACATTATCTTCTAGATTTACATTATCTTCTACATTGTCTTCTAGATTTACATTGTCTTCTACATTGTCTTCTAGATTTACATTATTTTCTATATCATCATTATCATCATTAAAATTATCGTTATTAACAATATTTTCATTAATAATGAAATTATTTTCATTATTAATCAAGTTAATTTCATTATTGGCAATGTTATCAATAATATGATTGTTAATAAAATTAAAAACATTTATATTATCGACATTATAGTTCTGAATATTGTAAATGTTATTATTTCTAATATGATTAATAATTCTATCGACAAGAGTTCTAATATATCCGGCGTTAAATAATCCATTCGGATAATTTAAAAGTGCATCTAATTCATTATCAGTCATGACGTTATCAAGCTCCAAATTATTTAAATTGGCTCTGATATGATCTAGATCATATGCTAAATGAATATCATTGTAATCATTGGGCACATTAAAAAAGTTATTATTATTGTTATTAATTAGTATATCAACCATTTTCCCTATTTCCAAATTAATTTTGATAGAATCAATACATAATTTTATTTTCAATTTTTTAGGTAGCTACCAGATTTTTATATTTCATTTTAAAGTATTCTTCAGCATAATATATCAAAACTTGAAAAAATTTAAATAAGTTTTCTTTGCTATTATTAGATATACTAGACCATAATTCTTTAAATTTTAGTGCTTTCATTATCGATTCTTCATTATCATCATTTAATAAACTCGCCTCATCATGATTTAAAAAAAATGACTCATCATTAGCCACAATTTTATCCTTATATGGTAAGACATGAATTATAAATTGTTCAATTGCTTTACTAGAATTTATTCTCCTTAATTTAGTAAACATACCTTTGTACAATTTAATATCCTCATCGTTAACACAATTATTTAATTGTGTCAACATTTCCTCAATGTAGTCATTGAATTTGTTGACTGTGCTCGAAATGCTCATTTAATATATAAAAATATGATCTTTCTTTAAATATAATAATAATAAAAATTGAATTAATTAGATATTTATAAATTAATTAATGTTTTTAAAAACAAAATGGAAAAAGATAATGATGAATTCTCTTTTAATAAAAATGATAAAGAAATCTTAAAATTTTGGGATGAAAATAAGATTTTTGAAAAATCATTACAAAAAAATAAAAATTCTCCTTTATGGACTTTTTTAGATGGCCCACCTTTTGTGAATGGTACGCCTCACTCTGGTCATGTTTTAGTATCTTATGTCAAAGACAGTGTAATTAGATATAAAAGTATGAATGGATTTTACGTACCAAGAACGATTGGATACGATTGCCATGGGCTGCCTTTAGAACAAGCAGCAGAAAAAAAAATTGGTATTAGTAGAAAAGATGAGATTGAAAAATTTGGAATAGGAAATTATAATAATGTATGTAGAGAAATAATTTCTGAATGTTCGGATGTATGGGAAAAATGTTTTCATACTATGGGAAGATGGGTAGATGTTGACAGTAAATATAAAACGATGGATTTACCATTTATGGAAACTGAATGGTGGGTTTTTAAAGAATTGTTTAAAAAAGGACTTGTTTATAGGGGATTTAAAATAATGCCCTATTCATACGCTTGCACTACCGCGTTATCTAATTTTGAAGCTAATTCGAATTATAAAGATGTAATTGATCAAACTGCAACTGTAACATTTCCTATTTTAGATGATGATAGATTTAATAATTGTTCTTTTCTAGCCTGGACGACTACACCATGGACATTACCAAGTAATATAGCATTGTGTGTAAATCCTGATATGGTATATGTTAAAATTTGGGATAAAAAAAGAGAACATTTTTTCATCTTAGCCGAAAGTCTATTACAATCAGTTTATAAAATCAACAAGAAAAATAAAAAAGAAGATTGTTATTCAATTGAAAAAACTTGGAAAGGTGTCGATTTAGTTGGAATTAAATATCAACCTTTATTTTCATATTTTTCACATTCTGAATATTTTCAGGTTGTAAGCGATAATTTTGTTACAGATACTAATGGAACAGGGATTGTACATTTAGCTCCAGCATTTGGAGAAGATGATTTTAGAGTATGTGAAGATAATGGAATAGTTAATAAAAAGGGTGATAGGCTAGTATGTCCTGTAGATGAATCTGGTAAATTTACGAATCAAGTGAAAGATTACTCTGGAAGATGTGTTAAAGATTGTGATAAAGATATTATCAGAGATTTGAAAGGTATGAATAGACTATTTTCTCAAGAACCATATAAACATAGTTATCCTCATTGTTGGAGAACAGATGAACCTCTGATTTATAAATGTATCGATGCCTGGTTTATTAATGTAGAATCATTGAAGGATAAATTGTTATCAAATAATGCTAAAACAAATTGGACACCTAATTATGTTAAAGAAGCAAGATTTCATAACTGGCTTAAAGATGCTAAAGACTGGTGTGTATCAAGAAGTAGGTATTGGGGGACACCAATTCCTATCTGGATGTCCGATGATGGAGAAGAAATTGTTTGTATTGGATCTGTAGAGGAACTTAAGAATGAGACAGGAATAGATAATATTCAAGATTTGCATAAAGAATATATTGATCATTTAACTATCCCTTCTAGACAAGGAAGAGGAATGTTAAAGAAGATACCTGATGTTTTTGATTGTTGGTATGAAAGTGGTTTATGTGGATTGGCTAGATATCATTATCCTTTCGAAAATAAACAATATTGTGAAGACCATTATCCAGTAGATTTTATTACGGAATCATTGGATCAAACTAGAGGATGGTTTTATACGTTAACAGTATTATCTACAGCATTATTTAACAAACCGGCATTTAAAAATGTTATTGTAACAGGATTAATTCAAGCAAGTGACGGAAAAAAGATGTCAAAAAGATTAAAAAATTATACTGACCCAATGATATTGATTGATCAATTTGGTTCAGATCCTTTAAGATTGTATTTGATCAGTTCTCCGGTTGTTAGAGCAGAACCTTTTTCATTTCAAGATGAAGGTGTTAAACAGGTAATCAGAAAATTATTGCCTTGGTATAATGCTTATAAGTTTTTTAATCAGTGTTATAAAAAGTTTAAAATTAATTTTCCAAATATGAAAATCTTATCACAAGAAAGCGACAATGTAATGGATCAATGGATACAGGTAAAATTAGATTCATTGTGTAAACATGTTAGAAAAAATATGGATGAATTCAAATTATATAAAATTCATAATCCATTAATGGAATTTATAGATCAACTAACAAACTGGTATATTAAATTAAATAGAGATAGATTAAAGGGTTTGAATATTCCTTCTCCAGAAGATAATTGTATGCAATCCTTATCAACACTTTACAAGATATTATATAAATTTAATATAATTATGGCACCTTTTACTCCCTTTTTCTGTGAGTATTTACATCAGGAGCTAAAAGATTTAGAAAATACTAATAATCAAGAAAGTGTTCATTTGTTAGATTATCCTGAAAATATTCCAGAACCAAATCCAAATATTGAGAGACAAATGGAAAGAATGCAATCTGTTATTGATATTATCAGAAAAATGAAAGTAAACCATAAAATTAGTTTGAGTACACCAGTACAAAAAGTAATTGTATGTCATTTACAAGAAACTTGGAGAAATGATATTCAAATGATGCAAAAATATATAATTTCTGAAGGTAACATAATTGAATTTGAAATTCAGAATATTGAAAAATATGTTAAATTTGTTGTTGTTCCCCAAAAAGGTACAATTGGTAAAAAATTCAAGAAAAAAGCAAAACAAGTTATAACTCTTATTAATCAAACTCCTATTAGTGATCTTCCTAATTTAACTTTCGAATCAGAAAAAATAGAAACAGAATATTATGCTATTAAACCAGAATTAAATACAGAATCAGATTATGAAATTGTATTAGAAAATGATATTTTGGTTTTTATGGATACAGAAACAAATGAACTAGTTACTAATTTATATTTAGTAAATCAGTTTAAAAAAGAAATTCAAAATCTGAGATATGAAGTGGGATTGGAACCATGGGAAAAGATCAAAATATTTTATACTAATTCTGAATCAGAATTGGCAAAGATTATTCAAAAGAATATTGAAAAATTAAAATCAATGATCTCTTATGATATATTACCAGTATCACATTACAACGTAGAAAAAGATGTTATAATTAGTAAACAACTAAATATTATTAATCATGAAATACAAGTAATCTTGGTAAGAGATATTTAGTAAACAACTAAATATTATTAATCAATACAAATTAAAATCATTTGACCATCTTCACTCCTTTTTTTATTATTTAAATATTTACTAACTTTATGAGCTTGTATGTTGGTAAGTAAATATTGTTTTTTATTATCTGATTTTTGTTTTATATAATCAGTAATATCAATTAATCCCGTAGTTTCCCATGATTTATGGAAGTTATGATGTTCATTATTTATAACAACTATTTTTTCAGGGTTTTGCTTTGGAAAAGAAATTTTCCAAATTCCAGAATTATCTCCACAATCCTCTTGAATAAAAATTTCATTTCTTTTATTCCATAATACATTATCTGGTTTTCTTATTTTATTATATGGATCATATTTAGTAATTTTAGCAGAAATTTCTGAAGGATATCCTTCTTGTACATTTTGTACTTTATCGATATCAATTAAATAAACTCCTTCATTTGTCGCACTAAAAAATGCTTGGTTTTTATTATTCGGATTTAAACAAATATCCTCAGGTCTATTAAATAAATATGGTTCATTGTCTGATTCTATTTTTTTAAATATTCCTGCCCAATAATTTAAGCCATTTAATTCATTTTTTTGATCTAAACACAAAGAATATTTTTGATATGATTCTCCAAAACCTAATTGATCTAATAAATTTTTTGACTGATAGTTTCTTTTACCGATATATAAAAATAAAGGTCTTTTACCATAGTCATCGCCAATTAAACAACATGTGTAATCTGGCATATTAATATCAATCATAACAATGTTTTCAAAAGAATGATTACCCAAAGCAGGTATTTGATGTAATACTTTTTCTTCAATATCTAAAAGAAATGCTCTACCATTCCTAAACTCTTCCCCTGTTAAATATATATCTTTTATTAATCCAAATTCTCCTTTTTGATACAAACTTGATGAACAAAAACGTTTTAGTAATGGAAGAGAACTATCAGAATGAATTTTATTAAAAGCTACTTCAGCATTAGTAATAGTAAATTTTTTTAAATTTAATGTAAATTTTGTAATACTAGCAGGAATATATTCATGATTACAGAAAATAAAAAGTTCTTCTGGATTATCATGATTAAGAACAGCTCCCATACCATCTAACCAACCTATAGGTTAATAATCATTAATTACATCTCCTACATTAAATAATATTTGACAATCAATTTGTTTAGAATGAGATTGTACAGGTTTGATCATTATTTTTTTATTTAATTTTCGATTGGTTTTATTTAAAATTAATAAGGTAAAATAATATTGAGTAATTTTTTTTTTATCTTCATTTGAAATTCTATAAGAAAAAAATTATATTTTGGGATATTATCTATCTCTTACCTCCCACGTAAAAAAAGCATAGCTTTTGGATTATAATAAAGTCTATCTAATTTTGGTAATAAATCCATAATTATTGCTTCAATAATATTATCAGGAACTTCTGAAAAGTTTTCTCTCATAAAATTCATAAGATCGTCTTTAACTTCCGTTTTATTTTCTACTTCGATTGACCCACATCCGAATTTTAATTGTATTTTTCTTTTGATTTCATCTATATCAAATGTTTGATTACTAAAATAACATATTAAATCTTCAGTATTAATTTTTAACATTGGTTTTGTGGAGCCAGTAATACATGATAATTTTGGATTATTGTTGCATTCATTTTTTTTTTTTATTATCTTACCCTTAGATGATTTCCCTATATATTTATCTAACTTATTTAATGTATTATCATTATCATTACAAATAAAAGGATTATTATTTGACATATTAGTATATTTTTTAACATTAATAGAGTCGCATACATCTACTTTACATGGAAAACAATCATTATCATTTATAATAGAATCATGATAATCCTCATTACACCCAATGCTATCATTATTTAATCCTGTGTCAGAAATTATTACGGGAATAGTCTTTAAACAATTATCAGTACAAATTGGATCTGGATTGACTATTATTTTATCTGGTACGTTATAAACATTATAATCAATATTATCAATACTTATATCGTTTTCATTACATTTTTTTGAATTTTTGCTCTTACTTTGTTGACAGGGATATATATCATCCAAAAGATTTTCAATATTTGCTATTATTTCATTTTTATTAACAAGATTGTCCTCTTTAGTATGACAGCTTTCAACTACTTTATCACATTCAACAATAACTTTAGGTTCATTACATGTACTTTCTTTTTCAACTACTTTATCACATTCAACAATAACTTTAGGTTCATTACATGTACTTTCTTTTTCAACTACTTTATTGCATTCAACAATAACTTTAGGTTCATTACATGTACTTTCATTTTCAACTACTTTATCACATTCTATAATAACTTTAGGTTCATTATATGTACTTTCTTTTTCAACTACTTTATCACATTCTACAATAACTTTATTATTATTATCACATTCTACAATAACTTTAGGTTCATTACATGTACTTTCTTTTTCAACTACTTTATCACATTCTACAATAACTTTAGGTTCATTACATGTACTTTCTTTTTCAACTACTTTATCACATTCTACAATAACTTTATTATTATTATCACATGCTGATATCATATTGTTTTCTTTCACATTTTCATTATTATAATCTTCAACTATAACTTTATTATTATTATTATCACATGCTGATATTATATTGTTTTCTTTCTTTTCTTTGTTAAAATCTTCAACTATAACTTTATTATTATTATTATTATCACATGTTGATATCATATTGTTTTCTTTCTTTTCTTTCTTTTCTTTCTTTTCTTTGTTAAAATCAACTACTATTACATTATTATCATCACATGCTGATAGCATATTATTTTCTTTTTTTTCTTTGTTAAAATCAACTACTATTACATTATTATTATCACATACTGATATCATATTGTTTTCTTTCACATTTTCATTATTATAATCTTCAAGTATAACCTTATCATTATTATAATCTTCAAGTATAACCTTATCATTATTATTATCACATGCTGATGTCATATTGTTTTCTTTCTTTTCTTTCTTTTCTTTGTTAAAATCAACTACTATTACATTATTATTATCACATGCTGATATCATATTGTTTTCTTTTTTTTCTTTGTTAAAATCAACTACAATTACATTATCATTATTATCACTATATGCTGATACCATAACTTTTGGATCACAGCAATTTGATTTTTCCATACAATTATTTTCATCGGAATCTTCATTGTCTAATTCTTGTAATATTACATTAAGACATGAATCATTGTTATTATCACCCAAATTTTCTAAATCTGGTATAATATTATTTGGTGCCTCGATAGTATTTTTTTTATTATCATCCAAAAAAATTTCAGATGGTTGATCATCCTTCTTTAAACACCCTCTTTTTTTAACATTTTCTGAATTTTCATTTAATGTATTAAGTAATCTTGTTTTTAATTCATTAATATTTTCATTAGATTCAGATTCAGTTTTTGAGCCACGAATACTTTGACCGATAGCCATCATGCCAACAACTATTCCTCCTAAAATTTTATTTTTACTCATTTAAATCTTATTAAATTAAAATTAATATAATTTTTCTACTAAGGTGAAATTTCACCCCCTCAAGAATATTCAAATTAAAGATACTAATGGAATTAAAAAAAATTTTTAATTTCATTATTTAAGTAAACGATTTCATATTATTTAAATAAATATAATAAATTTCTTGAATTATTTAATTGAAATTTGTTAATATGTGAATCTTCTAATATCGCTTGTATTTTATTAATTATTTTTTCTTTACCCACAGGTTCATAATTTTCGCTTTGTGATTTAACGGACGTAATTGAATCATTTATTGTTATTATATTATTATTGTTATCGTTATTGTTATCGTTATTGTTATCGTTATCTTCATAATCATAATCATAATCATAATTATCACATCTAGAACTTGCATCACTTTCATCACTTACTGAAAAAGATTCAATATCATTATTGTTGACAAAAGATGATCTAGTCTCTTCATCATTTGAATTACTAGGAATAAATAAATTATCATTGATTTCTTCTACTTTTGGTTTTCTTGTATTTAATATTACTTGGCTTAATGCAATCAAACCTAATCCTCCTAAAAATAGTTTTTTCATATAATATTATTTAAAAGTATTTAATTAAATAATCCACTTAGGTATATGTTTCACCCATTTATTGACAATGTGTTTCTAATTTCATTCTAAGACTTATGACATCACATCCTTCTATTCTATCTAAAATATTAATTTTAGCTTGATTTGTTTCAGGTGTATATTCTAATTTTGTTAAAATTTGAGTTGGTAAGGAAGCAACTTCATACATATTAATTAATTCTTCATTTTGTTCATCATCTGCATCCAAATAGATTACGTGTAATTTATTGGATAATTCATTACAAATCCCTTCGGTAGGATTGCTTTTATCCCATAATTCTTTTTTTAGTTGTTTACAAGGCCCACACCACGAGGCTGTAAATAAAAACATTACTATTTTGTCTTTATTATCAAAGACAGCTTTATTGACATTTTGAATACCTGAAAGAAAGTTAGGTTCCATTTTAAGATAAATATAATACAAATTTTATGTTTAAATATTAAATAAAATCAAATTTTTTGAAAAAATTTGAAATTACAAGTAATTATCATCTATTTTATACTTAAAAAAAATAATAAAAATGCAGGTTGAAACTTCTCTACCAAGATTTACAATTGATAAATGTTCATTGATTAGTCAATGGGCGTGGACAACACAAAATGATTGTTGTCCTATATGTAGAAATTCAGTTAATGAAGAATCTATAGTTACCGAAAATGATCCTGATTGCACTAGTCATGTAGTTGTAGGATTATGTGGTCATGCTTTTCACTATGAATGTATTAATAAATGGGTTACGACTTCTTCTAACGTTTGCCCTCTGTGTAATGCTCCTTGGCAATATCAATCAAAACTAGACTCTTCTGATTTTGAACCAACTAATAAAGAAAATATTACAAATATTATTCCTCCTTTAAGTCAATCTTTTGCACTTCCAGCAGGTTTATCCGTATCCAGCAATATTACAAATATTGAAGAACAAATAATTGCTGATAGTGAAGATGAAATTACTGATGATGATATGCCAGCTTTAATAGATGATCAAGGAAATGTTGTTTGAATGGGTGATAAGTAACATTATTCAAATAAAATTTTTAATTTATATATTAAATGATTATCTTTGAAAGTAAATCAAGTAATGAAAGAGATTTTAATGAAATACTATCACAAGTAACAGGAGTAGCTAGCATGACTTGGGATTTTGATAATAATTTCAGTAATGACTCGCACCAAGATGGAATAAGTTTTAATTTTGGAAAAGAATATGAAGGTATTGGAATAGAAATTGGTATTCATCTTATTCCTGCCAATCATAGAACAACAGACACCAATGATGGTTTTGTGGAAGATGTTTTTAATTTATCAAAAGCTAATATTCAATTCCCCCTACCTTATAATCAACATGCAACAGTTGGTCAATTTGATAATCCAATAAGTTATGAAAGTTACGATAGAAGTTTAAATAACTTCAATACTTTGAGTGATGGATATGCATTAACACCTACCACTTTTAGAGGTATGATGTTAGATGTAAGAACATTAAAAGATATGAAAACAAAAACAGGAGTAATTTATGATACCCCAACATTTAATTCATTTCCAGATACTAATTTCCAGAATGAGTTTGGTTCATTTGTTTTTAATAATTTTACTGGAAGTCAAAATACTATGTATAGTGGATTAGAATTTGATTCGGGTGTGCTCAAATACATGAATAGGGGTGTAATGTTATCAACATATGTTCTTCGATTAAATAGTGCTTTTATAGAAAGAACTTTTAAAATAAAGAATTTAGAATTTGAATATGCTTCTAATTCTATTTTTAATAATAATAATTCATCTGGTCAAAATAAAGATTTTATTAGACAAGTTACTGCCAAATATAAAATGAAAGATGATATGAAGATTAAAATGAGATATGAATGGGGTGAAAGTGAAGGTGTTGCTTTAACTGCTCAAAAAGGGATTGAAACATTTACCATTGGACTAGAAAAAGAAATATGGCCTAATATTATTTCTAGAGTTGAATTTCAACATGCGGATGACGCAACTAAACAACCTGAAACACAGACTTATATAAGCAATACTTTAAAATTTTAATCAAATAGTGTAGTATGAAATCCTGGTAACCTATGCGGAATATTTATTTTATTAAATATTTTTCCGGTATTTATATCGGTAATATATAAATAAGATTTATTAACTTCATGAGAAAAATATAATAAATAATTATCATATGGAATTACTTCTCTAGTTGTTTTTCCTGGTAAATACAATTTTGAACTTTCATTAGTTTCGGTATTATATTTAATAATTGCTGGTAAATCTTCTAAACAACTACCTATTAATTCTCTATTTTTTTTATTAATAAAATCCATTTTTAACTTTGTATCTATTACCTTGATAATTTCATTAGTATCAAGATTAATTATAATTTCTTTCAATTTAATATCTAATTTATCAGTCCCAGTCAGCCATCCAGCAAAATTATAAACAAAAGGAGCATATATTTTAATTACGTTTCCATAAAGATTTTTTATATCAGCAATATGAAATATATCAGCATATTCGTTCATTTTAATTTCGTAACATTTATTTTTTTCCTTATTATATATTAACCATCCGGCCTTGTTAACACAATTATCTATTGGAATATCTACTATTTTTTTCAAATAATCATACAGTCTTCCCATTCCAGTACTCATTAATGGAAATATATAAAAATTTTTATCTTCTGTAGTTTTGCAATCATGCACTAAAAATGGATATTTATCTGGAAACCATGGTATTTGAATGCTATCATTTAATTTTAAGGGGGCTTTATTATTAAAATCATAAGAAAACATTGTAAATTCATCAACCATATGTGCACTCATTCTAGTGAATTTATCTGACTTTTCATTGTAATATAGTTCATCATTTTCATTATAATTCAATCTTATAGGAATACAAGATTCTTCGACCGCATAATATTGATTATCAAATTTTAAAACTGCTGTATTTCTTGTACCTGATTGTACAGTTTTTGTTTTGAATAATAAATGTGGTAATTTGCTGATCATCGCAATGTAATCTCTCTTTAAAAAGTCACTTATTGGAAATGATAATTCACCTTTTTCCTGAGGAATTATTACTTCTGAAACTATAGTCTCATTTTCTTTAAAAACTAAACTTGTAATATGACCAATACCATCAAAAGGTGAAAAAAGTTTATTTGAATTATGAGGTCCATTAACCATTATTTTTTTTCCCCATAATGATTTAGGTACATTAGTTTTAATAATCCAAGAATGTAATAAATAAAATAAAATAAATAATAATATAGATCTTAACATTTTTATTTAAGAATTACTTACCTTTTTAAATAAAATTTATAAAGAAAATTTTTTATTTTAAATCATTTAATCAAATAAGAAATATTCATTTGCTAATTTCTGCTCTCTATCCTTAGTTGAATTTTTCTTATTAATTCTTGGTCTAAAATTATTAGGATCTCTTCTAAAAGTAACATTTAAATTTTTTAAAAATTTGTTAAATCCATCTTTTAAACAAATGGGTTTATTAGCTTTACATTCAATTCCTGGTTGACCTTCAAATACAATGATAGTATCTGCAATTGTTGAAGTCATTAGAAAATCGTGTTCTATCAAAAAACAAGTTCTGTTTAAATATTCGATTAACCATTTTTGGATTACTTTAGATACTATAACTCTTTGCTCACAATCTAAACCAGCAGAAGGTTCATCTATAAGATATAAATACGCAGGTGTTCCCAGACAAATAGTAATTGCTAATCTCTGTAATTGACCACCTGATAGATCACAAACTCTTATATCCTTTATTGAATTTATGTTCAAAGGATTTAATACCATAAATTTAAAATTTTTATCACCCAATGATTTATTTATTTTTTGTTCCATATATTCCTCTACAGTTAAGTTAATTTTTGAATATTCATTTTCTAAATGCTGTTGTTTGTGACTATAACTTAAATTTGATAATGATTGACTTAATAAATTTATAAAAGTTGTTTTTCCAGAACCATTTTCTCCCATTAAACATATTATTTCATTATTATGGAAATGACCTTCTTCAATGTTTATTTTAAATCCTGAAGATTCGTAATGTTTAGTCATTTTAGGATATATTTGTTTTTGTTTACTATCTAAAATTTTACTTTCCAATGATAAGCTATTTTTAAAAGATAATTCATAAGGTCTGAATTTTACATTTTCCGATCTAATATAACCTTCCATAAATTCATTTATTCCATTATTTACATTTATTTTATTACTTACAACACCATACACACTTGGTTTACCATATAAACATTGAATATAATCACTTACATAATCTAAAATTGCTAAATCATGTTCTACAACTATTATATATTTTGATTTTGCTTTATTATCAGAATTCCAATTAATTGGATCTATCAAGCCTCTTATTATGTCATTAACTACCAATCTTTGTTTAACATCTAAGAAAGAACTACATTCATCAAAAAAGTAAACGTCAGCATCTGACATAACAGTGAAAGCTATAATTAATCTTTGTAATTCTCCTCCGGATAAATCTTCAATATTTCTTTCAAATAAATGAGATATTTGCAATTTTTCACATATCTCATCTTTTTTATTCCTTTGATCTATCTTATTAATTAGATCTTGAATATTTTGACCCTTATATTTAGTTACATACTTAAAAATATTTTGAGGTTTGACACATACCTTCGTTTTCTTATTATATATTTTATTAAAATAATTTTGTAATTCACTACCTCTATAATATTTAATAATATCTTTTTTAGTAGGAACATCTTTGTCAATATTTCCAAAATTAGGTAGTAATTTACCAGAAAGTATATTTAAGGCAGTAGATTTTCCTATCCCATTGATACCCAATAATCCTAAAACAGTTCCGGGTTGAGGAGTTGGTAACCCATGAATTTTAAAACTATTTTTTCCATAACAATAAGTTACATTTGTTTGTAAGTTAGTTGGAAGTTTAACAACAGAAACAGCATTACCGGGTGATCTTTTCGCCGAATTAAAACATACCATGCAACAATTTTCGGATATTTCTATTTTTTTGTCTTTTAATATAATACATTCTTTGGGACAAAGTTTTGATTTACTTACAAGATAATCGTAAACTGTTGTTTTTGGTTTACATTTTTCATGATCTATAATAATTATTTTAGCTTCTTTATCAATATTCTTGTCTTTTCCTCTTTTAAAATTAGCCATATATTTATTTATGTAGATTTTATATTTAAGTCAAAAACAAAATAGTTTCAATTATTTTGTTTTTTTGTCGTTTATAAAAATTTAAATAATTCAAATATGTGATGATATATTAAAAAAATTGAAAAAAAAAAATCATAATGTATGCATTAAAAAGTAGATAAGTAGCGATATTATAGCATTAGTATTCTTCTAATTAGACTCGAAATACAATGCACAAACTGTTATGAAAGAAATTTAGTACCAATATGGTCGTAATATTCAGAAGTAACGGAGAAGTTTAGCATCTCTTCTCTTGAAACCAAAGATGTTAGAAGGATTAAGGAGCTTCATTTTAATAATAGAAATATTATTAAAGTAAAAATTCCAGACCTTTACATAAAATTATTCGTTTGAATAATTAAAGCAAGGGCTATGAAAATGTACTGGTAAGCTGAGTTTAAAGGGACATGTGGTTAAGCTAACGAGCTGGTTCCGCCTTTAAACAACATTCTTACTTTGTCTTTGGATTATGACGGATTGGAAAGACAATCTGACTGATAGTGAAAGAACAATCAGAGTCACACCTATTATAACGATATGATTTAACATATGGGCTAATAATCCATATTGTTTGCAACATTAAATCCTAATGCCATAGGAGCATTCCTCAGGGGATGTTATAGGATGGTCTAAGAAGCCATTAACAAGTTCTTCGACAATCTGGAAAGACAGATAATTTACTTTATCAATTGAAATTTAATTGATATTACGTATTTTTTTTTATTTTTTTATAAATAATTGAAATTTGTTTTTATTATTAATAGTAACATTACTATTAATAATAAAAATGAAGATTTACATATTATTATCTTTAATAACTCTTTCTGCAGCTTCAGAATATATTTTATTGGAAAAGTTTATTCATCCTACAAAATATTACATGTTACCATATCAATCATTGCCACTTGAATTCAGTTGGGCCAATGTAAATGGAACATCTTTTATTACCAGAACATTAAATCAACATATTCCTCAATATTGTGGTTCTTGTTGGGCTCATGGGGCCATTAGTGCATTAGCTGACAGAATTAAAATTGCAAGAAATGCTAAGGGTCCAGATATCGGCTTATCTATACAATACGTTTTAAATTGTGGAAAAAAAATAGCTGGCTCTTGTTATGGCGGTAGTCATCATGGAGCATATGAATTCATTAAACAATCAGGCTTAATTCCATATGAAAGTTGTCAACCTTATATAGCATGCTCTAGTGACAGCAATGAAGGCTTTTGTAAAGATGTAAAATATCTTACAACATGTCAAGCTGAAAACATTTGTAGGGCTTGCTCTACCTTTACAGCTAATAATGGAAAATGTGTTGGAATTAGTAGTTTTCCAAATGCCTCAATTTCTAATTATGGCTCAGTCAGAGGAGAAAAAAACATGAAAATAGAAATTCTTAATAGGGGACCAATAGCATGTGGTATAAATGCTTCTCCTGTATTAAATTATAAAGGAGGAATTTTTTCAGATTCTTCAGCTAGTAAAGAAATTGATCATATTGTATCTATAATTGGATGGGGATATGAAAAAGAAACAGATAAACAATATTGGATTGTTAGAAATAGTTGGGGTGAATATTGGGGAGAACTTGGATATATTAAGGTACAAACTGGCAATGTTTTAGGTTTAGAAGATGACTGTGCTTGGGCTACTCCTGATTCATGGACCGAATATAATAAACCTTGTTATGAAGATGGGAGTAATTGTTAAAACCAAATTTTGACATTGATTTATTAGAATTAAGTTTTTATTGCGTCTATAAATGAAATCCAATCCTCATTATGAGAATTACATACTTTATCAAATACTTTTTCCATTAAAAAAAGTTCGTAATATTTTTTTTTATTATCATAATCAAAAGAATATTGAACTCCATAATCTCCATTTACATTCCACTTGACATTATAATTACTATGATTACCACTATTATCAGTAATTTTAATTGTACATTCTTCATTTATTGTATTGTCATATCTTTGATAATAGTCACTATAAGATGTTTTATAAACATCTAAGCTAACAGTATAATTAATTTCTTTTTTCTTTTTTTCTTCTTCTTCTTTCTTTTTTGCTTCTTCTTGCTCTCTGACCAAAAATTGTACAAATAGATCAACTATATTATCTATGATTATTTTTTTTGATGGTTTCTTACTTGAAAATGTTAAATCATACCTATTTGCTATTTCAATTAATTCTTCTTTATTCTTTTTATTTAAAACATAGATCACAAAATTTTTGTAATAAAAATTAGGTTCAAAAAGTAGAGGCTTTAAAATATTATCAATATTTAAGTTGTTATCAAAAAAATTAATTATGAATTCATAATTAAATTTAGTAATTTTATTTGAACTATAATTAATGCTTTTTAATATTTTAGTTACATTATCACTATATTGTTTTGGATTTTCTTTTAATTTTTCTAGCTTTTCATTTAATACAGGTTCTTCTGGATTTTCTATATCATCTTCTGACAAATCAATATCAGAAGATTCTTCAAAAATACCATTTTCTTTTATAAAATCATATGAAAATTTTAATTTACCAGAAATATCATGATGGTATTCGTCATCATCTCGATAGTTTGCTTCAGATTCAATTGTATCTAATTTAATATTATGAATGTAGGGATACCATGATTCATTTTTAAAACAAATATTTTCTTTAAATTTTTCTAAAGATTTATTTGTTTTCAATAATTTCAATTGTTGTTCTAATTGTTCTATATTAGTTGTTACAGTAGTCATTTTACAATAATTATTGTGCAAATAAATTATATATAATTTATATATTTATAATTCAATTTTTTATAAAAACTGCTCTATATAAGAGCATATACTTATATGATTATGTAAATTAAAAAAAATTGATTTTTTTTTTATTTGCTGTCTCCTTAAAATTTAGAGGTTTTTACCTTTATGGTTATATTAAAGCTTTATTCTTCGTCTCAGTCTAAAAAGCCCACACACAAGATAAATGTTTGATGTTAAGTACACCGTGTCAATATGACCTTTGTAATTACTCAAAAATTTGCTTGGGGAAAATCTCAGTTGTTGTTTTCTATAATCTTTAACAACTGCAAGGGGTAAGATCCTTGATACAATAATCCAGCCCTGTTTAATTTAAACGGTATAATTTGTAGCTTAACGGTAAAGCAATCGTGCTTTTAATGCGAATAGTTGAAGGTTCGAATCCTTCCAAATACATTACTTTTTAAAAATTGACAGGCAATATTTATAACTGGTTTGCTGAGGATTAAGGGTCATGTGGTCAAGCAATGTTGCTGGTTCCGCCTTTTTTCAACACTCATACTTTGTTATAAAAGTTTAGACATCTGGAAAGACAGATGACATTATAGGAAAGACTATTAGGACAATCTTAGTACTATTATAATTATTAAATTCCATGTTATTTGTGTTAATAGCTCATTTAACTGCAACATCAAATCCTGATGCCATAGGTGCATTCCTCAGGGGATGTAATAGGATGGTCTAAGAAGCCATTAATAAGTTCTTTGACAATCTGGAAAGACAGCGATATCTCAACGACTGGTAATTGAGGAAGGAGGTCACGTGTATGGCAAGGTGATCCCAATCCGATATATAGAGGCACCATTCCGCTTCTTCCAACACGTTACTTTGTTTTAGGGTATGTGACAATCTGGAATAGACAGATAACCAATCAACCCCATTAGTTTAATTATTTATTTACCGATATAATATAGGTGTTAATAGCTCTTATATTTGCAACATCAAATCCTGATGCCATAGATATTTTCCTTTTCTAAGGAGAGAAATAGGATGATCAAAGGAGTCATTAATAAGTCCTTTGACAATCTGGAAAGACAGATAATTTACTTTATCAATCTTAAAAAATTGATTAATTTTTGATATATATATACCATTACTATTTAAAATTGCATGTAACGTGCCCGAGTGGTCTAAGGGATTGCAATTAAAATGCAATGCAATATGCTTCGTGGGTTCGAATCCCATCGTTATTATGCTTTGTGGGTTTGAATCCCACCCTTACCAATAATTGGTTTTATAAAAAAATACATGTATCAATATGGTCTTTATATTTTTAAAAAATTAATTTTGGAGAAAATTTCAGTTATTGTTTTCTAAAATTCTTGAATAACTGCAAGAGCAAAGATTCTTGTAAAAAATCTAGTAATATATTATTTTATTAACTTAATTTTAATAATAAAATACTATACTTAAAGATAAAATTTTAATTTTAAATAAGATGAGTAAATTAGTAAAATCATATTCAGATGATCTTATTGAAGTTGGCATAGACGAAGCTGGACGGGGACCTTTTTTTGGTAGAGTTTATGCAGCTGTAGTAAAATGGCCCCAAAATTTAGAAAATGATGAAATAAAAGATTCAAAAAAAATAAGTTCAAAAAAACGTAAGATACTAAAATCATGGATTGAAGAAAATGTATTAGATTTCGCTATAGGATATGCCGAAGTAGATGAAATAGAAAAAATAAATATATTGCAGGCTTCATTTTTAGCTATGCATCGAGCTCTAGATAAATTAGAAAAAATTACACCTGAATTAATATTAGTAGATGGAAATAAATTTAAAAAATATAATAATATCGATTTTTTATGTATACCTAAAGGTGATGATAAATTCTTATCAATTGCTGCCGCATCTATTTTAGCTAAAGAATATCATGATGAATATATATTAGAATTATGTCACAAAGACCCAACATTAGACATTAAATATAATTTAGTTGCTAATAAAGGCTATGGTACAAAAGCACATCGCGATGGTCTACTTAAATTCGGGATGACAAAATATCATCGAAAATCATTCATTAAGTTTTTATAATTTAATAAAAAATTATAAAAAATTTCTCATGAAATGTTATAAATGTTAAATAATTTAATTAATTCCAAAGTATTGATTTTATTAATAATCTTAGTGATCTTCTCTCAAACTAAAATACAAAGAATGATAGAAGATTTTACAAATTCATACAATCATCAATGTAATCACGGGATGGGGAAAGTATTAGGGGCTGTTGCTAAAGAAAGAGGTATGGTTTCAAAAAAGAAAGGCTGGGATTTTTATTTTCCTTGTGGTTATAATTATTGCGAACTTGAGTCATCTAAATTGAAACCGGAAAATGCTGATCAAAAGTTCTTTTTATTAGACGGGTGTGATAAAATAAACTCTAAAACTGCTCTTTGGGATGCTATTAAAAGTAGATATGGTAGATTTGAAGCAGCTAAAATAATGCCTAATACTTATTTATTGGATAATTCGAGTGAAATGACAGAATTTACCAACTATTACTCACATCTAAAGTTACAAAATCCAAAATGCAAATTTGTTTTAAAAAATCACAGACAAAGACAAGAAGGAATTAAATTAGTCAACGACCTAAAAGAAATAAAAAAAGCTAGAAATAATGGTTTTTATTTAGTTCAAGATTATAAAGAAAATCCATTTTTAATTTCAAAAAGAAAAATAAATATTAGATATTATTTATTAATAGTTTGTTCTAAAGATAAAATAGAAGGTTACATTCATAATAATGGTTTTATGTATTATACACCTAAATTATACAAAGAAGGTACTCTTGATTTTAAGGAACATATAACTACCGGATATATTGATAGAAAAGTTTATGAAGAAAATCCATTAACTATTTCAGATTTTAATACACATTTAGAAGGCTTACAACCTGGTTTATCTGATGAGTTTTTCAAAAGAGTTAAAAATCTATTTCATAAAGTCATGGTTTCGTTACATGGTAAAATATGTAAAATGGAACACTTACAAAAAAATACTTTATTTCAATTATTTGGTGCTGATATAGGACCTGATGAAAATTTAGAACCTAGTTTAATGGAAATAAATAAAGGCCCGGATCTCAGTCCAAAAGATGATAGAGATGGTAAAGTAAAAATTAAAGTCCAAGGTGATATTATGGATATTGTTGATACTGATGGAGACTATAAAATTAAAGAAACCAACGGTTTCAGTTTAGTATATTCTTCTAATAAATAAACATATAGGTTTAGTGTCACTCAAGTAAATAAAAAATATTTATAAATAATAATATGACAAAAAAAAACAATAATCAGACTACTAAATATGGAAATGATTATTTATATGAGTCTCCAATTGATACCTACCTTTGTCATCCATTAGGTTTGTTTTTTGTAGATTATGCTTATAAATTAGGTTTAAGTCCGAATCAAATTACTTTATTATCTACTATCTTTACTTTAACATCGTGTTATTGGATATATAATAATAAATTAAAAACTGCTGTTGCGTTTTATTTGATAGGATATTTATTTGATTGTATTGATGGTAGATTAGCCAGAAAATATAATCTAGGCTCAAAAAAAGGTGCAGCTATGGATATGGTAAGTGATGTAATTACCAATAGTGTTTTATTTATTACATTAATAGTTTTTAAAAGATCTTCATTAACTCCTATAAAATTATCTTTATTATTAATATTCTTTTTTGGAATTACAATATGTCATGGATTTACTGAAGCTATATCATCAGTACGTAAAAATGGAAGTGATGACTTTTTAGCACCTATTGAAAAAGAATATGGAAATAGTACTGTTCCCTTGTATAGATTATATGTACAATTTAATAAAAATTCATATAAGACATATAGATGTATGTTTAAAGAATATGATGATGAAAAAATTCATAAATATATGAAATTCCTAAAATATTTCGGACCTGGTAGTTTTAACATAATAATGGCATTTATAATACTTGGATTGAAATAAATCTAATAATATTGTCTAAGAAGAAGAGACTAGTAAATAAAATTTGTTTTACTATGCTAAATAATAAATAGCTCATTACTAATAATTGAATTTTATAACTAATATTACTAGGAAATCTTAATAAAGGATTTCTTTGAATTATTTTTAATGTAAAAATTCCAGTAGCAATATATACTATAGGAATTGGCATCCTAATATAGCAGTAACTTACTAATAACATTAAATAAATAATTAATGCATTCCATGAAAAAAGTTCCTTATATCCAATCTGATGAGATCTTAGAATCATAAATAAAGTATAATACAAGAACAAAGTAGTTAATATAGAAGATGGTATAGTCATTATATTTATGTTATATATTTTTATTTTTTTTATAAATATTAATCATTCCTTTTTTTAAAAAATGATTAAGATTAGTAACTTTATTTTGGTAGATAAAATCTTATACCTTATCGGAAATATCTAATTTCTGAATTCTTTTTTTAAACCTATCATCTAAGGTCGTGTATAAATCATCCTTATGTGTAGTAAAAATAATTTTAATATTAAAATTATTTAATACATTTTTCAATATATTGGTATATGAAATTGAATCAATATTGGTATCTCCTTCGTCTAAAATCAAATATTTTATATTTTTATTTATTAATATTTTATAAATCGCACTACCGATTAGTAACCTTTGTCTTTCGCCACCTGATAATTGTTTTATAGATTCCAATATTGGTAATTTATTTTCTACTATTTCCAAAGCTTTTTTGCCCATTTCATCAGAATCCACTGTATTAAATCCCTTCACTATTCTTAATGGGGTGTTATTTTTCATATCTAAATTTGATAATTGTTTTAAATATACTGATACTGCTCTCATTTCTTGATTATTATAAAATATAGCATTTAACAAGGTAGTTTTGCCTTTTCCACTTTTTCCTTTTATATGTAATATATCTTTATTAATTTCAATATCAAATAAGAACAATTCCTTATTTATAATTTTAATAAAAGAATTGAAATTATCAATAAATGTATTTCTCTTTTTAACAGAAATTTTACTACTTAATGATTTATAGGTACCCAATCTTAAAGATATTTCTGTCACGCTTTGATAAATATTTGACAAATTCATTCCGATCCAACCAACGTTAATTGCCCCAATTGCTAATTTGGCTGCATATTTAATGGCACTTTTGCTACTAATATCTAAGCTTGTTAAATAAAAAATTTTAATTGCTATTACACTATAAACAAAGAAAGTCCAAATACGTAAAATAGTAGCTGGTATTCTCTCTATTTTTCTCATAGACATATCTAAGTCATTTTCTTTTAAGATTAAATCTGTAACTTTTTTATTGTGGTTCGAATCTTGGTATAGAATAAAATTTTCAATATCAGAAAAAATATAATTTAAACCCTTAAAAATATCATGTTGTTTATTTGTAAATTCTTTTCTCTTATTTTGAATGGCATCTATTCTTTTTGAAATAATATACCTCTGCACAAAATATGAAGAGATTAAAATTTTTATAAACCACTTTTTAGAAAATATTATAATACCTATCGCTGAAATGATAAAAAACATAATCCTACCTTGAATTCGAATTAATTCATAATTTAGTCTTTCATGAGTAATAAGTAAATTTTCAAATAATCTATACAATTCAAAATTATTATATGTACTAATATCTGATGGTGGTATACTTTTAATCTTTTTTAATAAGCCATATGTAATATTATTTTTTGAAGGATAAAAATAGTACTTGAAAAAAGATATATCATAAACATATCCATCTGGACCGAATGTGAAATATAAAAGAATAACTATTATGAATATAATTAATTTACTCAACGTATTATCTACTAATGCATTTTTCCAATAGTTTAAAGCAATAAATTGTTGTCCTGCAATTAAAGTCAATCCTAATAAACCTAAAATAATTAAATTTGAAAATATTTTATCCCCATTACTAGAAAGATGTAGGTAATACTCTTTATTATTATTATCATTATTATTATTTCTTTTAGTTTTATTAAATTTATATCTTAAAATATCAATAAATATCAAAGTTGTTAATAAATACAAATATATATTCTTTTCTAATAAAAGTATTAATATACTTAAGCTAAAAATAATTAATTCTAATTTATTCATCTAAATTTATTAACATTTTTTTGTTAAAAATAGGGGATATATTATCCCTTAATATACTATTCTAGTTTTTTAAATCATAAATTATAAATAATTTAAAAATCTATTGTATGTAATTTTTGTAAATAATGTTTTTACTTTCATCTGTCCATTCGTATCCCAATTTGTCTAAATAAATATTTAATTCGGACTCTTCTGAAAACGGTACTTGAATACCAGCTAAAACTCTACCTATATCATCACCATAGTTTTTATAATGAAACAAAGAAACATTCCATTTAACAGGTAAACTTTCTAAAAATTTTTTAAGGGCTCCTGGTCCTTCCGGAAATTCAAATCTATAAACTTTTTCAATTATGTTTTTAGGTTTATTTAATACTTTTCCTCCCATTAAAAATCTCAAATGAGTTTTAGCTAATTCATCTTTACTTATATCTATAACCGTGCTAGTTGGGATACTTTTTATTATATGGTGAGTAACATTTTGCATATCTTCTTCAGTGTCTACGGTAAAAGATATAAATATATTAGCTGTTTCTTTATTAGAATATCTATATGAAAATTCTAGCACATTTCTTGGATAAATACTATTATACATTGTTAAAAAAGTACCTGGTTTTTCGGGAATTGTTATAGCTAATAAAACTTCTTTCTTAGTTTTTATATTTGCTCTATCTGATACAAAACTTATTTTTTTAAAATCCATATTTGATCCTGATAATATTGATATTATATTTTTTCCATTTAATTGTTTCTGATTAATATATTTTTTCATACCTGCAACAGATAATGCTCCTGCTGGTTCCATAATATTTCTAGTATCATTATAAACATCCTTTATAGCTAAACAAATATCATCAGTATCAACTAATACTATATCATCTAATATTTCTTGACAAATCTCATATGTCAAATTTCCAACTTCTTTAACAGCTGTTCCGTCCGAAAATAATCCAACATTGGGCAAAATTATTTTTTCTTTTTCATTTATTGATAAATACATACCATTTGAATCATACGTTTGAACTCCTATAACTTTAATGTTAGGATTCATAAATTTTATGTATGAAGCAACACCTGAAATCAATCCTCCACCTCCAATTGGAGCAAATATATAATCAACGTTAGGCATTTCTTCCCAAATTTCTTTCCCTACAGTACCTTGTCCAGCAATAACCTCTAAATCATCGAAAGGATCTACAATTGAACCATTATTCTCTTGTGCTAACTCATAACATTTAGATTTTGCTTCATCAAAATTACTTCCAAACAGAATAACATTTCCACCAAATCTTTTAACATTAATTACTTTAATTTCTGGCGTTTTGATTGGCATAACTATATGGGTTGAAAAATTAAGATGGGTACCTGCTAAGGCAACACCTTGGGCATGGTTACCAGCTGAACAAGCATAAATTTGACTATCTTTATTTTTAATTTCTAACATCTTATTATAAGCACCTCTTATTTTAAAAGAGAACACTTGCTGTTCATCCTCTCTTTTAAAATATATATTATTTTTATTTGAAAGATTTTGAGACTTGTGTAAACTTGTTCTTTTGACTAAATCATATATTCTCCCAGATGCTTTATCAATAAGTTCTTTTGTTTTGTACAATTTATTAATTCCATCTAAACTTACTTTTGTAGACATCAATTTAGTTTTTTAATTAAAATAAATTATTATTTATTCTCTAAATATCAATTTTTCCAAAATTATAAACTTTATTAGGAGTTATACAATAATTTAATTTCATATCCTGTTTATTAGAAAGCCAAGTATCTGGATAGGCCTCTTCAAACGATAATCCAATTCTTATAGCTGTAGGATATTCTTTAACTAAATTATCATAAAAACCTCCTCCATAACCAATTCTATTTCCTCTATTATCAAATGCTAAAAGAGGTATTATAAAATAATCAATATGTTGAATTTTATATTGATTTGTATTAATTGGTTCTAATATTCCTAATTTATTTTTTTTTAATTTTAAATCATCTGTAAATAAATAATTTGTAAGTTTATATTGATCGGCAATTTTAGGAATTAAAACTGTATGCTTTAATTTTCTTAAATGATCAATTATTTTAAATGTATTGACTTCTTTATCCTTAGATAAATAAATATGAAATATTAAATTTTTAGATAAATAAATACTAAATAATAAATCCTTTTTTTTCTTGAAAAATGTTGATATCTTATTATTCTCTTCTTCGAAATATTTTGATAGATTATTAAATATCTTATTGTTCTCTTCTTCGAAATATTTTGTAGGATGTTTATTACGTCTTTTAATCATATTACTTCTAATTTCTTTTTTTGTAATTTTTAACTCCACTATTTTATCATTTATATAATAGTCTTTTTGTAAATCCAATTTTACATCTGAACATAGAATCTGATTTTCAATATTAACTTTAATTGGATTGTTTTTATCTGTTATTAAATTGTAAAAACCATCCCTTTCATTAGACACTATATCGTATTTAAAATTCATCGTAGTTATACTTTAATCGAATATAATATTTTTTAAATTCGATTAAATTTGATTAAACTTATTTAATTCAAGTATTTATTATTAATTTTTTTACAAACACTTTCAAAGTCTCTTGATTTATTTTCACTTTCCAATTTATCTTTAATATTTTTATTATTAATATTCATTTTTTTGACTAATTCAATTATTGTATAATATTCCAATTCTTTTTTTTGTTTTTTATCTAGACTGGAATAATTTTCATCAATGAATTTTGCTATTTCCTTTTGTAAAAGTTCTTTATTTTCTTGTGCTAATTTTTTATATTTATAAAATTTTATTTGATTAAAAATAAACTGAATAAAAGAAATAATGAATAAGAAACTTAATAAATAAATAATATTTTGTTTGGTAATTAATATAGCTAGGAATGTTTGAATTTTGTTGATCATTATTAATTAAAAAAAATACTTAATATTAAAATAAGGTGTAGCTTATCATCCAAAAAGTATACATTTCGAGTGTGTAATTCTATTTATATATATTAGGTAGATGAGAGTATCGTCCAATTACAAAAAAAAAAAATTTAGTTATAATAGAAATGAAGAATGAACTTAATGGCATAGGATTAATGACTGCTACTGGATTATTGGTAGGAGGTCAGGCCTATTTTTCAAAAAAAAATAATAAAAATAATGAAAGTTCAACAAAAAAAAGAAAGACTAAGGAAATTAAGGTTATAAAAGAAGATTCAAAAGAGACTCCTAAAGAATCCGATTCTATTAAAAAAACCCAAGATGATTCAAAAGTAAATACAAAGTTAGAAGATAAAAAACTATCATGGTTGTCCAAAATGAATTTAATTAAAAATTTAGAAGGATATTGGCATTTATATGAATCCAGAACTGAAAGAATATTACTTTTTATGTTTATTGATTTGACTATGGAAAAAAAACATGTACAATCATCATTAGTTCAAGATAATGATAACTTCCCAATTATGGGCACATTAGACTTAATATCATATGATAGTAAAAAAATAGAAACAACTATCATGTTATCAACTAAAATTAAAATTAGTAAAAAAAAATCTACACCAGGTAATTATAAAATAACCTTGATGAATTTACCATCTGATAATTTAGTTTATAATCAAGATATGATAGAAGGAAATATTTTAATGTCATATGATTTTCCGATGTATCCAGAATCACCTATATCAACATTTATTAATTTTAATAGTAAAAAGACTAAATTATCAGATATGGAAAATTATGGAGTAAATCTAATAAATCCAGATATTTTATGGAATAGAATTAGTGGAACATGGAATATTTCTCGTAACATTAAAGATGCCCTAAGAATTGTTAATTTTCAAGATATATATTATAAAAGTGAAACAAGAAAAATTCAAAGATATTCAATATCTAATATAGCTATGAAAGGGTTAAGTTTGACAATAGAGGCAAATAATGTAGAAAATCAAGAAGTATTAAAGTTACTTTTTATAATATCTTTAACTACAGAGATATCTGTGTTTATGGATTTATTTTCACCAGCATCTATAACTTTTTCTAACAATAAAAGTTTTTCTAACAGTAATATGATTCATCAAAAATTTATATTAAATAAAAGTAATACAGAAATTTATTTAGAATATGAGTACCAACCATCTTTGAATTATCAGATTAGTATTTCAGATGGTTTAAACGGTTATATTGGCAAACAAGGTGCACAAGGTCAGAAAGGTGAACAAGGTGCTAAAGGTGAACAAGGTCAGAATGGTGAGCAAGGTCAGAAAGGTGAGCAAGGTCCTACAGGTGCTAAAGGTGTTAAAGGTGAACAAGGAGAAAAAGGAGAAAAAGGTGTTAAAGGTGAACAAGGTGTTAAAGGTGCTAAAGGTGTTAAAGGTGAACAAGGAGAAAAAGGAGAAAAAGGAGAAAAAGGAGAAAAAGGAAACAACTACACCGATCAAAAATTAGAAAATATTACTCTGGGTGAAATTATAGATTTAATAGATGTTCTTAAATCAGATTCTTGTGAAAATTTAGAAAAAATTTGTGAAAAATCAAAATCTTCAGAAAATTTAGAAAAAATTTGTGAAAAATCAAAATCTTCAGAAAATTTAGAAAAAATTTGTGAAAAAAAAATATCTTCAGAAAATTGTTCCCGTGTAATAATTGGCGACCCTTTAATATATTTGAACCAAAAAAAAAATACAAATGAAAACGATGAAACAAACTCAAGAAAAAACAATAGAACAAACTTACATTGCTTAAAAAATGGGGGTAGATGTAGTACAAAATAAATATAAAAATAAAAATACTCTTAAATGCTAGAACAAATAAATAATGAATTTAACAAATATTTTTTAGTTAAATTAAAACATATTCCTAATTTAGTGGAAATTGTGTTAATTAGAGGTATTTTATTAGTAATTTTATTTTTATTTGGTAATTTTTTTATTAAATTAATTAATTATTTGATTTCAAAAATAATTAAACCTTCAAAAAATGAATCAGAATATAACAATGATATAATATTAGATTTTATATTAAAAACAGTTAAAAGAATTATTTATATAATTTATGCTTGTATTTTTTTAAGGCTTATTGGTGTGAAAACAACTACATTATTAACTCTAATAGGTACCGGAGGTTTAGCTATAGGATTTTCTTTGAAAGATTCATTATCCAATTTTGCAGCTGGTATTCTAATTATAAGTGTTATTCAACCCTTTCAAAAAGGGGATTATGTAGAAATTGCTAATACTCAAGGAACAATAGATGAAATTGGAAATTTTACTACTAAATTGATAGAACCTTCTGGAAATATTATATTTATTGCTAATTCAAATATAATTAATAGTAAAATAATTAATTTTACTAATACAAACAATAAAAAATTTAGAAATCAAATAGAATTTAAAGTTAAATATGATTCTGATATATCCAAATTATTAAATTATATAGAAACTGATATATTAAAAAAGGATAAAAGAATTTTAGAAGAAACATATAAGAGTGTGATACCTGCTGTAGCTATTGAAAAATACGATCAAACATCTATTCAGATTACTATTAGATATTATACCTTAATCCAAAATAAATTCCCAGTATATTATGAGCTTATGAAAATTATACGAGAAGATTTATATGAAAAGAAAATACTAAATGTAGATATTCCACAATTAACTGTATATTTAGATAAGTAATATTATATAAAACTTAAATCAGCAGCTTGTAAAAAATGATCAGAAGGCAGGATTTTATTAGGAATAGAAACTCCGATGTTTTCATAAATTGTCTCATTTAATGCATCTAATATTTTAAATTTTTTATTTACAAAAATATAATCTAAGGTGTCCTTAAAATTGAATGTATAATTTGTATATCTAGGTTCCTTGCCATATATTTCTTTAAAACAACTTTTTAATGAATATTTAGTAAACTCAGACGGTGTTGTTATATAGGGTTTTAAAGTTTTAGGAGTGAATTTGTTTATTGATTTTCCAGTAGTTATCCCATGATATACTGAACTAGAAGGTATCGAATTGAAATCCCCACATAAAACAATTGGAATATTTTTATCTTTATCTATTTTTTCTATAATTTTCATAACTATATACGCCTGAAAATTTTTGATATCCTCAAATGCTGGCATTGCTTCCAAATGTACGGATATTATAAAAAAAAGATTATTTGTTTTTTTATCTTTTAATCCCATGGCCAGACCGCAGAATCTTTTTTTTGTTCTATCTAATAATTTTGGATCATCTAAATATTTATTAACTAATTCATGAAAATCTATTGACATTATACTCTGAGGAATAAATTTATTAATATTAAATAAAATTACAATTCCAAAATTATCTTCCTCTGTTTTAATACTAGTTCTAAAATGAACTTGTGGGATATAATAACCTTGATAACCATGTGAATTAAAATAAGGAAAAATATCTTTAAAAACATATGATGTTTGTGCTTCTTGCAAACATATGATATCTGGTTTTAAATCCATAATTTCTTTTTTAATTAATTCGAATCTATAAAACCATTTTATACATTCTTCTTTACATGATATTTTATGTAAAGAATTATTCTCTGCTACAGATGGTGCTAATATATTATAAGTTACAATTCTAATTTTATCCTTTTTTTCAGGAAATTTAAATTGTCTTTTCATTATTATACTAAAAAAAGATTTTAATTTGGAAAGTTAATAATCGTATTAGATTCAATTAAATATCAGACTTATTTAAATAAAAGAAATTCTTAAAATATAATCTTACTATTTAATAAATGTACTCTAAAAAATACTTTATTAATTATGGCGGTGCTCGGCAACGAGAAGAGGATGAAATAGATATTGGTATACAAAGACAAATATATGAATCAAGTAGAGGTTCTTATGGTTTCGATAGAAGATTTTCTTTTCCGAAAGATGATTTGAGATTGAAAATAATGGAACAATATACAAAACAAATTACACCATATACAGATTTTAAAAAATTTAAGAGTATAGGGGAAATTGTGGCAGCTACAAATTTACCTTACAAGGGTCGAGAAAGAAGTTATAAAGGTATTTATTATGCTGACGATTTTGTCAAATTTCACGGAGATACTTATAATTGGATTAAATTGCAAGGTGTAACAAATGCTAATTATTGGGATACATCTACTTCGGATTCTTTATTTAGGATTCGAGATGGAATAAATCCAACAGATGGTTTATCTACATTTTTTGCTGGCCCTACATTTGCAGATTGTGGTAATGTTATTATGGCATCTATCTATCAATATATTTTGAATATAATAGGAACAACTAACTTTGATAAATTATTTAATAGTCCATTGTCTCAATTTATAATTACGAAATATTTATATAATCAACAACCTGAGGAAAAAGAAATTTCTGGAAGTCCAATTTATTTCTTATTTGATGAAATTCCAGATATATCTTTAGAAAATTTAAAAGATGGAGATATTATTTATGTTCGAGGGGTTAAAGAATATTTTTTTAAACATTTAGCAGGATTTGCCCCGGGATGGAATTTAGTAGTAATAAAAAAAACTGGTCAAGAAACTAAATTTATAGGATTTGGCCCAGATTCTTTCTCCAATGGACCCATAACATATCTAGAATTAAAACAAATATTAATTACATATTACAATCAAGATAGATCCAAAGAAACTCTTAGTAAAATAGAGCAGTTTACAGATCCTGATTCAAAAGGAATATCATCAATAGGTATTGGGGACGATGAACATATATTAAATCAGACAAAAATAATGTTATCTAATACTTTATCTGATGATAAAAAACCATTAGATTCTGATATTATTGGAATCCAATGCGGAATTAGATTTAATAAAAGTAAATTAGATTCATTTCTGGAATTAGTCCTAAGGCCCAATAGTTGGATGACATTGCCAATTTATAATGGTCAAAAATTTCCTTTAATATCTTCTGAAGGAGAAAAAATTAAAATGAGTAAAATAAGTGCTGAAAACATGAAAAGTGATTTTGATAATTATTTAACAGATACCAAAGGAAGAAAGGAATTATTTGATTTAATGCTTAGATTTGGAAATGCTATTAATTCTAAAAGACCAGAAGATCCCTCATTAGGATTAATAATAAGTGGTAAACCAGGAATTGGTAAAACTCATTTAAGTATAGCACTTTTAAAATATGTTAATAAGAATGTATTGTATGTAGATGAAAAATTTATATCAGATCAATTTCAAAAAACTGCAACTAAACCTGATTTTTCTCATTGGTTAAAAGGTATAGAATTAGTTATATTAGATGATTTAAATTCTATTTATGGTATTGGGTCTCAATTTTTAAAAGTATCTATTTCATATTGTATTGCTAATAATAAGTCTATTTTAATTTCAAGTAACACACATTTAGATGTTCTTTATACTTTAGTTCCTTATTATATTAGTTATAATAGCCAATTAAGATTTAATTATACTATCGTAAATGATTTGATAGCTCTTAGTTTTAGAAAACCATGGTCAGAACCATTAATTAAACTTGATAATAAAAGTAAAATGGATAAAATATTATCTTATACAGGTGATCAATCTGCGGGTATAGTTTTATTTTATGATGAATTTAATTATGAAACTTTACAAAGTATGGAAACAGATATTATAAAAAGGTTACCTTATTCCAAAATCAGATTGGCAAGAGAACCATTAAGAAATCAAAGAGTTTATGATCTTTATATGCATGATATTCAAGAATATAATATATTTTTAATTAAAGTAGAGAATAATAACGAAGGTGAACAATTAATTAGATTAGTTGAAAACGCCCATGATAAGGGATCAAAAATAATTGTAATATCAAAAAGTGCATCAGAATTTAAATCAAAAGTTGATAATTATTTAAATTCCTTTCTAACAGAAAATTATAAAGTAAGAAGAACAGATAGATTAAGAATTATTTTTCCCGGATATTGGTAAATTTTTAGTTGTTGGTAAATTTTTAGTTGTTGGTAAATTTTTAGTTGTTTTTACTCCACGAAATTAATACATCTAAGCATTCTTTGATTATTATTGGATCAGAAGAAAAAATATCGTGTAATCCATTATCCACTTTATAAATTTTTAAATTTTGAATAAATTTATATGAATAATCTTCCATTTTTTTAACATTTAAAATATGTTCACCTTTAACTTCATTTGATTTTCTAGAATAGTTATAATTATTAGAAAACATTATTGTAGGAATATTACACTTTATTTTGCTATTCTTTAATTTAGAAATTTCATTATAAATATCATGCATTAATTTAAGCGATATTGAAGGATTTATTACAAACATATTAAAATCTAAATAATGACTTTCTTGAATTTTTTCAATTATTTCTTTATTAGATTTTTTACTTATTTTGATTTCATTAACTTTAGGTATTTTGCCCAAAATAATGGTACATAAAATTAAAATATAAGTCAAAAAAATGCTTGATACTGAACAATGTAATAATGGAGAATTTAAAATTAATCCATTTATTTCTTTTGGATATTTTTTTGAATACATTAAGGCAATTAATCCTCCTAATGAATGACCATATAAATATCTTTTTTCATATTCTTTTTCTTTTTGTTGAAATTTAATTGTTTCTTTAACCTGTAATATTAAATCTGATATATTTTCAATATGTAATGGAGTGTTTTTTTTATTTAAATTTTCTCCAAAATTATCAAATTCTATAATCCATAAATCCATGTTATTTTCTAATATTCTATCAGCTACATAAATATGATAAAAAAAATCATTATATCCAGATATCCAAACAATAGCCTTCTTATTATCCACTTTTGTTCTATATTTGATATTTAAATATAAATTTTCTTTTTCTAGATAGACCATTTTCTTGGAAAATTTATTTATTTCTTTTAAATACAGCTGTTTAAGGTCTCCCATTACTATAATGTTTTTTTTTTATTTTAAACAGGTAGATAAATAGCCCTATTAAAAAATTTTCCTTGTTATATATATATATATATATATATATTGTAAAATAAATGTATAAAAACAATTCGTTGAATTTGATAATTGTATTTGTTTTGGTAATTTTGATGTTTTATTTTATAAAACCTAAAAACAATTATGATATTGAGAAAAACAGTGTATGTGCTCATCCTAATTTTATAGGAGGTTCTATTAACCATACTCCACCAGTACAATATAAATCCGAAGTATTAAAAACCATTAATTTTATGGATACAGGTCTCAATTGGATCAAAAATAATGAATATATGACAAATTTAGAAATATTTTCTAATTTAAACAAGGAACAAAATAATAATAATTATTTTATTGCATACGGTACTGGATCAGAAAACAAAGGAATTTTGTTAATGCATGCTGGAAAACAACTGGGTAAATTTTGTTCAGTAAATGACCCTAAATGTGAAGTTAATACGGAATCGCTAATAGGAAAAAATTTATGGAATTATAAATCCTTAGATGGTGTCTTTGCTGTTAGAATTTGGGTAGATTTAGCAAAATCAGGCGGTGGATGGTATGCCTATTACTGGAATGATCCAAAAACCGGACAGATTGTCCCAAAATATACCTACATTAAACAAGTACCAAATAGAAACTTTTTATTAGCTACAGGATTCGAGATAAATTAAATTTTTAATAAATAATATTGGCTTAGATAATTGCTTCCTTCTTTCTATAATTTTGCTTTTTTAGTAATTTTCACTTCCAATTTTAATTAATTTATAATGTTAATAAATTAATTCATAATTTCTTTTCTTTTTTTTTTTAAACATTTAATCTCAAAAATTAAACAGGCAGCGTAAAACATTATTCCAAAAAAACTATAATGGAAGGGATCACTGTAAAGTAATGTTAATAGACTAATCGTTATCAATAAAAATGAAAAGGTAATACAAATTCCTAAATATCTTACCTCATATTTAATGAAATATAATTGTAATACTTTAATTAAAAAAATCAATGATAGAAAAAAAATAGCTAAAATTTTGGCTTCTATCAAAGGAATTAATAAAATACTAATTCCTAAAAAAAAATTATATATTGCCCAACAATTGTAAATACTGAATAATATTAAGAGGGGGTTAATTTTTTCTGTATCTTGCCAAACTTCATACATATTTAATATTAATATTAAGACTAATAATCCACAAAACAGCGTAGCAATTCCTAAATTTTTATTACTCAGAAAAAAATGGAAAAGACAATTTATAATACATGACAAAAAATAACTAAATATGCCAATATCCTTTAAACACATCCCTGAAATAATAAATCCAAATATTAACAATAGTAATATAATATTCCAAAAATAAAGAGTAAAATTAGGCGGTAGTAGTAAAAAATCACCACTGTATAAATTATAAATAGAGAATGTAGAATTAGATTTATAAATTATATAACAATTAAGAACTAAGGTAAACATTGTTAATGAAAATTGAATTAAACTACAAGTCATTATTAGTATTTTTTAGTAATTACTTCTTTAATTATATTTTGAGAATTTGTTTTTTGTATTCTGTTTTCTAAATGATTTCTAATCCATTTTTTTTGACGTCTAGCATATTGTCTGGTAGCCTGTTTCATCTTTTCAATACCTAGTAAAAAATCTTCTTCTTTTTTTGTATTGAAATATTCTTTAAACTCTTTGAATCCAATTGCTTGAAATATTCCCTTTGATCTTATTCCATATTTATTAAAAAAATCACATATTTCTTTTTGCATTCCGCTTAATATCATTTTATCTACTCTCGCATTTAATTTAGGATCTAATTTTTCTAATTCTACCTCAATTAAATGAATTTTATAATTTTGAAATACTAAATTTTGTAAATTTTGTTGTTCGATCAATTGACTATGTTTTTGACCATAGGTATAAAATATCTCTAGGGATCTTTTTATTTTTCTAGTAGCATTAGGATGTAATTTACCAGCCATTTCCGGATCAACTTTTTCTAATTCTTTATATAAATCTTCTTCTGGAATATGAATAGAACTGATTAATTTTTGGGTAAATAAATAATCATTCCATATTAAACTTTCAATATAATAATTAGTCCCACCTACAATAATTGGTGTTTTATTACGTCCGATTATATCTTTTATAATTTCGATAGCTTTTGCTTTAAAATCTTGCACTGTAATAATATTTTTTGGATCTTGAAAACCTAAAAGATGATGTTCAATACCTTGAAAATCGTTTATTTTATTTGTTACAATATCTAATCCAGAATACATTTGAACAACATCAGCATTAATTATTTCTCCATTTAATTCTTTGGCTAATTTTATAGCATAATCTGATTTTCCTGTACCTGTACAACCAATGACAATATGAATTAATTCACTATTCATTTTACTTATTAAATAATAATTTGTAGGTTTTATGTGTATTTGGATCAATAAAATATTCAATTAAAATCTTTTTACAATCTAAAAATAATAAACCAGGGGTATGGGGAAGAATTTTAAATGTATCTGTTTTTAAACAATATACTAGATTTCTTTTATCAAAATTTTTTAAAGATAATTTTGATCCTATTTGACAATAACCTAAAGGCCAAGCCTTATGATTTGGATGCTCTTTAGCATGGAATACAATAGTATTATTGGAACAATGATGACAATGGAAAAGATCATATTGAGATATTTCAACTTCAACTCCATTTTTTTTATATTCGCCAATAGCTTTTAAAAATAAATTTTTAATATTATAATGTTCATAACCTTTTAATTCAATACTTTCTTCAGGAATTAAAACACATTTCCTTTTTTGTTGAGTATTTGAAATTAATATTACTAATGGTATTAACCAAAAATAGTTCATTATATTATAACAAATAAATTAATTTTTAATTATTAATCCTTATAAATAGTATTAAATATTATGTATAAGGTTATTAATAACTCTTCCTCTACTTGTTTTAAGCTCTAAGAATAGATGAAAATGAATTAAAAAAAATTTATTTAATTATATTGTCCATCAGCTTCATAAAATTCATCTTCATCAGATCCATTATGACTATCATTAAGGCATTCATAATCTGTATCATTATTTGTAGCATTTAGGGTTTTATTATCTGTTTCATTTAGAGATTCATTATCAGATTCTATCAATTCAACAGGTAATGATTTTTTTTCCATTCAAACCAAAGATTTTACCCATTTTAATAAATAATACGGTTTCTTATAATTTTTTAAGATTGTATAAAGTTTTCAAAAAAATTATTAGCAATATTTGTACTAAATAAACAAAAATTAAATTTCCAATTCTCTAATTTCATATATAATCCATGACCTCCTAATTTTGTATCAACTCTAATAAAATTATCAGAATCTAAAATTGGATAATGTTCATTATTAAAAACTTTAACTATTGGATCATCTATTGAATTTAAAAAAAGACAAGGTACATTTATTTTGTTTACTATTCTTTTTTCTACTTCACTTTCATGTTTTAAATTTATATCTGTTAAATCATTTATTTTATTAATAATAGTTACTAAATCATCATTTTTTGAAAATAAAGGACAATTTAATGATTGATTTGCTCGACTTTTTAATCTATGTGAAAAATATTTTTTCCATATTTCTGGCATATTATTTAAATTATCATTTAATTCTAATGTACCAGCAATAATAATACTAGCCCGTACATTTTCTTCAATAGTTTGACTAGTCATATATTTAAAAATATTATAAGATCCTGCAGAAATCCCCATTAAAAATACATTTAGGTAACCTCTACTAATTATCTGACGCAGTGCTTCCATAAAATTTTCTGGCTTTGCAATTAAATGGAAATTATTCTCTTTTTTAATAGCTCCGCATTTCCAAAAAATACAGAAACTATAACCTTTTGAAGAAAAATAATTAATATGACTAGAAATTATAGGATCAATTTTAGTTTCAACTAAACCAGGAGAATAAAAAACAATCTTATCAAAATTTTTTTTTTTATATGCATCATTTTTAATAAATTCTAAATGAAATGTTTCATTACCTGACCCAAATTCAATTATTTCAGTTTCATATTTTTGTAAAAATAGTAAATTATAAATTAAATATATTGATACCTGAATACTAAAATACATATTCGATAATTTATTTTTACCATCGTTATTCATATATCTTTCAACTTTATTAATTAATAACTTATTATTACCTATGATTTTATAATCATTATGATTTTTTTTTTTTAAAAATATAAAAGGAATAATAGTCAGTAATGATAAAAAAATTTTATTCATTATTAAGAGAAATTTATAATAATTATAACTTGGTTTCAAACATCCCTCATTGTTTTATTATCTCATTTGAAAGGTGAATATAAAAAAATTGATTCCTATTTATACTACTTATTATTTAAATGATAAATAGAATAAATAATGAATGAATACAAAGAGCATTATGTCGAACTAGAAAATATACATCAAAAATTAAAAAACGATGGCGTAGCAGTTATTAAAAATGTTTTAAATCAAAGTGAACTAGAAGAAGCAAAAAGTAATATGTGGGCAACATTAAATACCTTAACAACTAACTTAGAAAAACCTATTCAAAAAACTAATCCTTCTACGTGGAGGACCTTTTATTCATTATATCCAATTCATAGCATGTTAGTACAGCATTGGTCTATAGGGCATAGTCAATATGTATGGGATGTGAGACAAAACCAAAAGGTAGTTAATGTTTTTAAAGAAATATGGAATAATAATAATCTTTTATGTAGTTTTGATGGAGTTAGTGTTCATTTTCCACCTGAAAAAACAAATAGAGGATGGTACAAAGGAAATGATTGGTTTCATACTGATCAATCAAGATTGAAAGTAGGCTTAAATTGCATACAAGGAATGGTAACTTTATATGATGTAAATCCTGGGGATGCAACTTTAAGAATATTGAAAGGTTCGCATGAAAAGCATCAAAGTTTTTTTGAAGATAATGATATTCAAGAAAAAGGAGACTGGTATAAATTAAAAAATGATGAAATCAATTATTTTGATGAATATGAAAAAAATTGTATATTAGCCAAAGCAGGAAGTTTAATTTTATGGGATTCTAGAACATTTCATCAAGGAATAGAACCTAGAAAAGAAAGGGAAAAAGCTAATTTTAGAGGTATAGTTTATGTTTGCATGACTCCCAAATCTTGGAGTGATGAAAAGAATATTTTAAAAAAACAAAAAGCTTTTAATGAAATGAGATTAACTAGTCATTGGCCTCATAAAATTAAATTATTTCCAAAAAATCCAAGAACATATGGAAAAGAATTAGAAAATATAAATACAATAAATCCACCTGTTTTATCATCATTAGGTATGAAATTAGCTGGGTTTTGAGTTATAATCAGTTAGAGACGATAGCTATAGAAATTTAATATATACTTGTAAAAAATTGAAAATTATATACATTAGGAGATCTATTATATATAATTTGGTAATATAAAATTAATTTTTCTTTCAAATAGAATTAATTGTATCAATATGATCTTTGGTTTTTTTTGAATGACAGCTGGAAAGACAGATAGGCCCCTATTCCAAATAATAGGGCGACATCTTGGAAAGACAAGAGATATAAATATTAATATTAATTAGACACTCTGGAAAGACAGGGAACTTTAAATATAAATTAGACACTCTGGAAAGACAGGGAACTTTAAATATAAATTAGACACTCTGGAAAGACAGGGAAACCCTTTAACTGGTAATTGAGGAAGGAGGACATTTTTATGGCAAGGTGATCCCAATCCGATTTATAAAGGCACCATTCCGCTTCTTCCAACACGTTACTTTGTTTTAGGTATATGACACTCTGGAAAGACAGAGAACTTTACGTATAAATTTACTTTATTTTAGGCCAAAATAGTATTTAGTAATTTAAATCACTTGGGCTTGTAGAAGCTTGCCAATTTTGATTGGTTTGCCAATTTTCTTTATTTTTATTTCTACACATATGACTAAGCATATTATTTAAATCCTGTGGAGAAGAATATCTAACAGCAAAACCGTTTCCTATATTAGTATCATAAAGGTTGTTATAACCATCTAAATAGGAATTATATGGATGATTATCTTCTAATAAATAATATGAATCTTGACTCCAAGGTTGGATACTTGAATTATTCATTAATTGATCAGCGTAAACTTTATTTCTTACGTTAATTCTTTGACCTATATAATTACTAAATGCATTTCTATGAGCATCTTCGCACTGATTAGTTGAGTTATTAGATGCCATTTGAGAGTAAACGTCAACTTGTCCGAAATTTTCTTTTAAAACTGGGACAATTGGTTGTATTGGTGCTTTGCAAGGCGGGATATCTAGGGTGCTAGGTACATTAATTTGCCTAACACTTCCATCTATTTCGTACACAAACATTAATCTATAATATATTTATATTATATATTAATTTTTGATCATCCATCATTTTTTTCTAAAATTTTGTAATAAAATATTATCCATTAATACTAACGCAGCCATTGCTTCTACTATAGGTACCGCTCTATTGACCACACATGGATCATGCCTACCTTTAGCTTCTAATATTACTTTTTTCCCACTGAGTGTTGTTGTTTCTTGAGGCATACTTATTGATGACGGTGGCTTGAAAGCAACTTTAAATATTATATTTTCTCCATTACTTATTCCTCCCTGAATTCCTCCACTATAATTTGTTAAAGTTCCTAATTTATCTCCTTTATTGATAAATATATCATTGTGTTCAGATCCTTTCATCTTTGTACCTTCAAATCCAGAACCAATTTCAAAACCTTTAGTAGATGGAATTGACAACATAGCATGAGCCAACATTGCTTCTAATTTATCAAAACATGGTTCTCCTAAACCACTTGGTGAATTCTTTATGACACATGTTACAGTTCCTCCAATTGAATCTCCTTTTTCTTTTAATTCCAAAATTAATTTCTCCATTTCTAAACTCTTACTTAAATTTGGACATCTCACTATAGAACAATCTATTAATTGTCTACTTACTTTTTTAATATCAATATTACTTTCAATATTGCCTACAGAACTAGTCCATGCTATGATTTCTATATTATATTTTTCTTTCAACCATTTTTCTGCAATCGAACCTGCGATTACTCTACCTATTGTTTCTCTAGCACTAGATCTACCACCACCACTAGACGCATGAATACCATATTTTAAATTATAGGTAAGATCGGCGTGCGATGGTCTAGGAATATATTCGTCTTTAGATAAAAATCCATAATCTTGTTTTCTAGTATTTTCATTATTTACAATTACACAAATTGGAGTTCCCAATGTCAAACCATTTTCTGTTCCCGATAAAATTATAGGTTTATCTTTTTCATCTCTAGGTGTAGATATATGACTTTGTCCTGGTCTCCTTCTTGATAATTGAGGTTGAATATCTTTTTCGCTTAACTCTAATTTGGAAGGACATCCTTCAATGGTAACTCCTACACTTTTACAATGCGATTCACCAAATGTCGATATTTTAAATATTCTCCCAAAAGTACTCATTTATATAAAAATATTTATTCTCTCTTTTAATACCTTTCTTCTTTATCGGTATTTATGCTTGTATCTTTTAATTCAATTATTCTAGTATTAGTCGACTTTTCTGGATATAAATTAAATCTTAATTTTTTTTTAGTTTTACTTTTTTTATATTTAAATGTAAAAAAATACATCAGATGCACATCCCATTAATTTTCTAAATTGTTCTGGTTTTTCATAGGAAATATTTTCCATTCCAAAAATAGTTAAGTTGTTTTCAAAATCAGTTAGAAATGATGTGATTCCTCCAGCAGATATTGATTTAATATTTATTTGATCTATATTAGTAAATTTATCAATATATAGCATATCATTTATATTTAGCTTGCATATGTTTTGATTTATTCCTAATTGATTTTCTCTATTTCTTCCACAAACATAAACCTGATTATCAAAAGTTAATAACATACTATGTCCCCAACCAGCACTAATATCTTTAATTAATAGATTTCCGACTGATTTAACTAATGTTGGTTTTCTAATTACATTATCATCACTATTTTCATCATCTGATTCTGCACCATTATCACATGTATTACCTAAAAATTCTAATCCTAATTGACCAACTCTATTATGACCCCAAGTGTATAATTTATTAGATTTAGTAAGAGCTAATGCATGATAGCCTCCATGACCTAATTGTATTTTTGAAACTCTATTATTTTCAGAAAATTTTATAAGCTTAGGTATTAAAATATCTTGTTCAGCATTCGGATGTCCTGAATATTTTTTTTGACCACATGAATATAATTTCCCATCCTTTCCTAAAATTATCATAATTGTAGAACCTCCTTCTACTGATTTTGGAATAAAATCAATATTTACTTTTTTAGGTATTTTACAATCTTCTGTATCACCATGACCTAATCTACCATTTTCACCTGCACCCCAAGAATATAATTCATCATTATTAATTACAGCTGTAAAAGAATATCCACAACAAAAATGAATTACTTTGTCATATTGATCATGTAAATATGGTTCTTGATAACACGATTCTTCTGAATTATTTCCAATTTGACCAAAACTATTAGATCCCATTGTAAAAAATTTATTATCATCGGTTAAAAATGCACAATGATTACCTCCTGCTTTAATTTTTTTTACCTTAATATCCAATGATTCAAAATTAAGTTTGGTTTCACCGCACGTAATTAAATTACCACATAATTCTCGTTCTAAATTTCCATTTACTAGTTCTTTCAAATTATTAAATTTTTTTATTAATTTAATAATTTGGCCTAACATTTTCGCACAATCTTTAGTCCATAATTCTTTACCACCTGCGTTTTTTATTGATTTACATAATTGAATAAATTTAGCTTTATCAATGTTATGATCATAACCAAAAGTTAATATATATACGATAGTTTCACCTAATGCTTTAATAATCAAAGGTGTATTATTTAATTCTGTTAAATTTAAATTATTCATATTTCTTTTTTTAATTTGTAAATATTATATGCGTCTAATTAAAATTATAATTTCAATTTTTTACATAAAGGTTGTAGTAAATTTTGAGGTTTTTCTGGTTGCTTTTTTAAATTTTCTCGTATATTTCGATCTAAATTATTATTTATTCCATTTTCTTTAATAGTTTGATGAGTCACATATCTTAGTAAATAACTATTACTAAATGCAATATATTTATTATAAAATCCAATATCCATTTTTCGTGGTTTTTATAATAAATATAATTTATTTTTTATATTTTTACTAATTGTTTTTATTTTCAATCATCTCTTTACCATCTTCGGTTCTGCTTACTATTTGCCCATTAACTGTTTTTATCTGGGTAACCACACCATTAATATTTTTTGTTTCAGTTACAATTTTTTGGCCATTAATATAGGTTTCGGATCTACTTGTACTTGAGAAATTAGACATATTACCAGAATTAACAAACATGTCTGAATTATCAAAAAAGGAATTGTGATTAAACATGTCTGAATTATCAAAAAAGGAATTGTGATTAAACATGTCTGAATTATCAAAAAAGGAATTGTGATTAAACATGTCTGAATTATCAAAAAAGGAATTGTGATTAAACATATTAGAATCATTAAAAAATGAACTTCCAAAAATACTAGAGAATATATCATTAGCATCTGTAAAATCATGATAATGTGAAGGCATTGAAAACCCTCCCATATCATATTGTTTTCTTTTATTTTTATCTGATAATATTTGATAAGCTTCTGATATTTTCTTAAACTCTTCTTCAGCTTGTGGGTTATTTAGATTTTTATCTGGATGCCATTTAATAGCAAGTTTTTTATATTGTTTCTTTATTTCAGCATCGGAAGCATTTTTATTAAGCCCTAATATTTTATAATAGTCTGGCATATAATAATAATTATTAATATTATTTTAAATATTATTAAATGCAATATTTTATTAATCTTACAAAAATAAAATAGAGTGATACCTAGGGTTAACCCTAATATAAAAAAAATATTTTAATTGTTAATGAAATCTGTTATTATAATATTACAATTAGACTCGACACTTATTCCTGAGTCAGATAATTATATATGTATTAACGCATCTAATAAAGAATTCATTAACAATCCTGATTTCTATTTAATGTTTATAGATAATTTTAGATCACAAAAATTACCAGAAAATATTAAAAATAAATTGCTTTTAATAACCGATTCAGATAAATTTCAGGCAAAATATGTAAAAGATGCAAAAGAAGTATATAAGATTTTACCTATAGATGAATTAAAAAATCTTAAACAGAAAGAACACAAATTAAATATTTTATATCACGATTCAGTAAATTTAATACCAATACAAGATGATTTCTCTAATTTGAATTTGTTTTATTTTTTAAAAAGACAATTATTATATACAGACTGTAAAAAAATCGCTAGAGTTCTTAAAAATCGCAACTTGCAAAATTTAATGTTATCTAATGTAGTTGAAAATTTTACATCCAGAGTTTTAGTATACTTAAAAGAAAAATTAGAGAAAAATGAATGTTTTATTAAAATTACTTTATATAATAAAGTCTCAATGTCAGTACCTATTACATTTTATAAAAAAGACTTGTATTATTTAAACCTTACAAATCCAATAGTTTTAATTCCTGGATTAGTTTTCCAGATTAATGACTCTAAAGAAGGAATAATTATTGAATGTGATAAGATAATCCCTAGTAATATTAGTTTACCTTTATTAGAATCATGGGGTCAAAATAGAATAATTGGATATGAAAAAAATATATATTCCACTTCCCCATCTTACTATAATATAGATATAAGTATAAAACCCTTGCCTCCTATATATGATCAACAAGATACAAATTGGTGTTGGATAATTGCAACAACTAATATGTTAAATAATTATTTGTATAATAAAACAAAAAAAAAAATCCAACTTTCGACAAAATATATATTTTTTTGGCATATATTAGAAAAGACTAATGTAATATTTGAAAATACTATCAAAAGTAATAACCAGATGAAAGTGTTTACAAAAAATTTTGGAGATATGGGAATTTTTTCCTATGTGGTAAATATTATCAATAAGTATGGTATTGTAGAAGAATTGCAGTACCCATCTACTATTTCTAAATATAATGATTTCTTTTATAAGTTACATCAAAAAATAAAAGAATGCACCTTATTGATTATAAAAGAAAATAAAGAAAAATGTGTTACAGAAATCTATAATTTTTTAAAGGAAGAATTAGAAGAACCACCAAATTCCAATAATGAACTATCTAAAGCTTTGAAAGATATAAATTGTTTCAAAAATGTAGTAGTTAATTCCAATAGTAGATTATCAAAAAAAGAAAATTTAATTAAAACCTTAAGGAATATGGATGAAATAGAAAATGTTAAATATTACGATAAAAAAATCAAACAAATTCGCAAAGCCTGTATTAGATCTCTAAAAGAAAATCAAAGCATATTTTGTTCCTTAAATACCAACTATTATTTTGATAGAGAACATGGAATAGCTGATGATATAATTAAGCCGGAATTATTAAATATTGAAATAGAAAAAATAAAATCAAATCATAGTGTTTTAATAGTTGGATATTCACAAGAAAACAAATGGTGGAAAGTACAAAATAGTTATGGTGAAAAAAAAGGTATTCATGGTTATGTATATTTATCAGACTCCTGGTTCCGTAAATATATTCAATCCTTTGTTATTCTTGATAAATATTTGGATATTAAAGGCAAAAATTGAATATATAAATTGTTATTAGTAAAAACAATATATTAATAATTTAAATGTACTTAAAAGCTCTTATTAATATAATATTTCTAGTTTCTTTCACATATGCCATGGATTTTGATCATCAAACAGATAAATTAAATAATCTATTTCCTGAAAATGAAAATTTTAATTCGGACCAATGTGAATTAAATCCAGAACCTTTTGTTCATAATAATTTTGGGATGTTTGTTGATAAAACCTGTAATTTAATATTAGTAGTAACTAATTTTAAAGAAAATTGGAATGGTGAAAGCATGTATGAGTTGGGACCCAATCAAAAATTACATTTAGTAAATAAATTGAAAGATAATTACTATAAATCGGATAATAATTATGTTACTAGTTTTACTCATACAACTTCCCAATTTCAATGTGAAACTATTTTGCATAATGAAGAGTATAATTCATGGAAGGAAATGCAATTATACATGATTTTAATTACAATGGCCCTTACTATGGGAGTAGGATTATTTAAAATCCTATCTTATTTTTTAATCCATTGATATTTTCGGTTTAAATAGAGTATTAATGAATTAATTACTTTATTACTTTATTACTTTATTACTAGAATTATAAGAAAATTATCTATATAAAATATATATGAATCGAAATTTGATTCTTATTATTTTAATTATTTTATTTGTTATTACAACTTATAATTCTAATATTAAAGAAAGAGCAAGAAAATTAGCAAATAAACCCTCTGACAAAGTATATTTGATTCCTAATTTTTTGGATGATGAAATTTTCTTAGATGTTCAAAATTTAATTGAAAAAGATTATGATGAAAATAAGAAATTGTATTATAGATCGCAAAATTATATGAGGTCTGGATGTTCACGATCACATGTACAAGCTAAAAAAACAAATTTAGAAAAGGTTTTTAAATTAATAAAAAACAGTAATACATTAAATAAAATTCAAAATGAAGCGAAGCTAAATTTACAATTTGTTCCAGGAACTGATCCCAATCAAATAAGTGTACTTATTTATGATAAAGAAAATGATGGCATTGATTGGCATTATGATAGTTCTGAATATCACGGTAATCGATGGAGTGCAATTTTAATTATTTCTAACCAAGGTTATAACACAAAATATAGTTCATCTTCATTTATGTATAAAGCTAATCAAAAGACTGTTTCATTAAAAGGTATGGAAAATAATTTATTATTATTTCAAGGAAATCGGATAAAACATAAAATTTCTAAATTGTTAAAAGGTGAAAAAAGAATAGTAATATCAATGGTTTTATGTGATATATGTACACCTTCTTTGAGTATCCTATCCTTAATTAAACAAAAATTTATAAATTTCTTCTTTTATGGATAATAATAAATATAATTAATAATAGAATTTAATAAATATAATTAATAATAGAATTTAATAAATATAATTAATAATAGAATTTAATAAATATAATTAATAATAGAATTTAATAAATATAATTAATAATAGAATTTAATAAATATAATTAATAATAGAATATATACAAGTTCATGTAACATTAATCTAAAACCTTTATAAAAAAATACTAAAGTATAAGAGTTTTTCATTTCAAATCTAAATTCCGATTTTGTAATTTTACCCTTATGGTTCCACCAAATTTGTGCATCTCTATTTTTTCTATAAAAAATATTTCGATAATACCAACCCTCATACTCTAAATATCCTTCTTTATCCCATTTAATTAATGCAGGCCCAGTAAATCTACTCAAACCAGAATTAGTTTGCCATTGTTCTGTTTTTTTCCTTCCATTTTCATAATAAGTAATCAGATTAGGATGAGATATTGTATACCCATAATGATCTTCTATTTTATAGCCTTTTTCATTCCAAATTGTTTTCCAAGGAATACCTTTTTTTATTTTCGGATTACCATTAATAAGCCATTTTTCTATTTTTTTTATATTATTTTCATACCACTCTTGATAAGCAGGACCTTTTATTCTACTTATCTTGTAATTTATCATCCAAATTTCTTTTTTAACACTTCCATTTTTAAACCACGAAATATAAGCAGGTTTATTTAATCTGTATGGGTTATTATCTTTAAACCAACTCATAAAACTTAATTCTCCAGATGTATACCATTCTATCCACGCAGGTTTATTCTCTCTATGTTTTTTTTCATTTCTATACCATATTTGTCTTATTCTAGTATCATCGTAGTAAAGAATTTCTATTTTATTTTTTTCGACCTCCCATATTATTCTTCCAACTGTCTTATTAATATTAAATTTAGTTATTTCGTAGGTGTTATTATTTAAAAAATATAAATTATTAATAATCTCTTTAATCGTAAAATTGTATTTTTTAAAAATTTTATTTTTATTAATTCTAAGAAGATATTCATCCAAAAATCTTTGGCAGCGTATTTTATTTCTTTTACTTGTAATAGCAAATTTCGATATTTCTTCTGGAGCCAAATAATTAAATATTTTGACCATTACATCATAATATAATTTTTCCATTTTTAAATTAAAAACATTAATTTTCTAAGTAAATTTCCATAGCTTTTTGGTAAATATTGGTTTTTTGATTAGTCCAACAATTAAATTGATATTCTGCTTGTTTATATAATACCTTAAACCCATCTATTGTAGTATTACTTCTTATTTTTTTATATCCCATGTCTACTATAATAGTATCTTTACTAAATCCATCTAAATTAAGCTGTATTTCTGGAGGTACGCATATTATTATCGTTTTATTTTTATATAATAGTTCGGAAGTAGAATTGAAAGGGAAATAATTTTCACCATTAAAATCTTCTATTAATTCCATTCCTTTATTATCATTTCTACACATTATATCAAATCTTATTCCTGCTCTTTCAAAAGCATAACAGGCGGCTCTAGCAGCACCTCCTGATCCGATTACTAAACCTGAATTACTATTTTTTACAAAATCAAATAAAGCTTTCCAATCTGTATTATCACCATATAATTTGTTTCCTTCTTTCCATATTGTATTAACAGCTCCTATTTGTTTAGCATCCTGAGATAAATCATCCAAATATGAAATTATAGATTCTTTATAAGGACATGTAACCGAGGCTCCCTTAAAATCACTACTATTTAATAATTCTTTTATTTCATTTTCATCATTCGTATCAAATATAGTATAATAATTAATCATATTCAATTCTTGAAATACAAAATTATGAAGAAAGGGGGACGGGGAGCCTTGAATTTTTTGGCCTATTAAATAGTAATTTTGATTATATAATATTTTTCTAACACTTAATATCTCATTAATTGTCATCTGGCCTTGAGCTGTAACAGGTAATAGATCATGTGTTACCGGAGTTAAAAAATTATTTTCTACTCTAGATATTTTTCCACCCAAACCTTTGGCAATAATAATACTCTTTTTTGAGAAATTTCTTTTAACAAAATCTTTTGTCCTTTCAAGGAGTTTTTTTGGACCAACTAATTTTAGAATATCCACAGAGTGTTTAATTATACCTTCCTTAACATTTAATTCCATATAATTCCAATTATCAAAATGACAGGAACCTATTATTTGACAATGTTTTTTATTAATTGTTTGTTTTAAATGTAATTCTACATCAATTAAAGAAACCCCATTATAGATAGCATTTTCTATATTATCTTTAAAATTTTTATCATTAAATTCCCCACCTTCTTTTTCAGATCTTAAAGTATATATTATTGGAATATTAACATTTAATCCTAATAGATGAATTTGTTCATCAATATTGACTTTTTCATTTAATAAATCAGCTCTTAATTCAACTGCATTAGCTTGACAAGTTACATATTTAATATCATTCAAGATAGACTTAATATCATCAGTATTAATACATACAAAAAATGAATTGTCAATAATCTTAGGTGGTTCGATTATATTATTTAGCCATCTTATAAAATAATTCTTGCTTTTATTACTTTCAAAATTTATAAATTTATAATTTGCTAATTTATTATATATAGGCTCTCTTTTTTGCCATGTATTTTTAATTCCTTCTGGCCAAATTATTGGATCTATATACATCTCTATTTGGTTTATATCTCTGTAAATATAAATAATTTTACTACATTTTTGTAATTCTTGTCTGTTCTCTTCCTTTTCTATCATTCCTCCACCCGTAGATATTATAACATATTCATTTTGATATTCTTCAATAACTTGCTTAATAATTTTAGTTTCTAAATTTCTAAAATATTCCATTCCTTCTTGACTGATTATATCTGATATTAATCTACCTTCTCTATTTTCAATTAAATCATCAGTATCTAAGAATGAATATTTGTTATTACTATTATTATTATTGTTATTACTATTATTATTATTATTATTATTATTATTATTATTATTACAACAACTAAAATTACAAAAATACTTACCTAATATAGTCTTACCTGCTTTCGTCATTCCAATTAAACAAATTGCTTTTTTATTATTACTATTATTGCTATCATTACTATTATTACTATTATTACTATTATTACTATTATTGCTATTATTGCTACTATTATTACTATGAATTAAATTTTCTTGTTTTATAGTTGATAAGCCAAATGATCTAATATCTTTCCAAAAATTATAATAAGTTTTATTTACACAGTGACAGTTGGATAATACTACTCCTGGAACTTTGGAAGCAAATAAGGTCATACTCATTGCTATTCTATGGTCATCAAAACAATCTACATAAATTCCTTTGTAATTATGCTCAGTTTTGCCCACAATTTCTAAATCATTATTTATTCTGTTTATGTTTACCCCAGCCATTTTAAGATGATCATAAATAACATCTATTCTTTTGCATTCTTTTATATTTTGGTTATCAATATTTACTATTTTAGTTGTACCATTTATAAAACAAGCTACAACTACCCAAGTTAAAAAAGTGTCGGATGAATCCATATCTAGAATTCTATAATTTTGAATGTTGAATATTTTATGCTTGAGAATAGTTTCCTTAGGAGTAATTAACATTTGATAACCAAATTCTTTTAAAGCATCTGAATTATGTTTAATATCCCCTTGTAAATTTGTACTATCTAAATTTGAAATTAAAACTTCATTATTTGTTAATACTCCTAAACCGAACAAATATGAAGCAGTGGATGCATCTGCTGATATTGTATATTCTAAGGGATTTTGATAAAATGTATTTTTTGTTGTATAATTGTATTTATTTTTTAGAATATCGACATCAAACTCTTTCATTAAATTACAAGTTAAGTCTAAAAATTTGGATGAAACGATTTGGCTATTAATGTTTATTTTGGATTCAGAAAAAAATGGTAAAGCCATTAATAATCCACTTAAATATTGAGAGCTTTTATCTACCTTTATATAAAAATCTTTTTTAATTTCTCCATTATTACCTTCAATAATTACAGGAGGATAACCATTATTACAACTAATTTTAATTCCACTATTTTTTAAACATTCAATTAAATCTGTGATAGGTCTTTTTTTCATATATTCATCGCCAGTTAGAATAATTCTTTTTGGAGAAATAATAGCTAAAACAGCAGTTAAGAATCTCATACAAGTTCCAGAATTACCTAAAAATAGTTCGGTATTGTCCTCAAAATTTAATTTTCCATTTACTCCATCAACTAAAACATTATCACCATTTATTTGAATATTAACTCCTAATGTTGATAATGCCTTTAGCATATGAATTGTATCATCTGAAATTAAAATATTTTTTATTTTACATTTTCCTTTTCCTAAACCAGCCATTAGTAATACTCTATTAGTTTCGCTTTTAGAACTTGGACATTCAAAGATTAATTTATCTTGTTCTTTTACTTTAGTATTTACAATTTTTACGTTTTCATATATGGTTGAAGATAACATTTCGATATTGCAATCAATTATTACAGGATTATCGATATCCTTTAATAAAACTAAGCTAGTACTTTTCTTGTCATTTTCTAAAAATTTAATCATATCCTTTTGATTTATATTATATTCACATTTAATAGGTAATCCATAATTTAAAAGACATGTTTTAATTTGACTTTGTAGATAAAATGGCACTATATATTCTCCATCTTCAGTATATAACATTTCATAACATATACCCATGGCTACACAATAACCATGTTTTTGTAATGTTATTTGTTCTAAAGCATGACCAATTGTATGACCAAAATTGAGAATTTGTCTTAAATTATTTTCTTTAAAATCTTGATTTACAATTTTAATTTTTGTTTTACATGCTAAATCTATGATTAATTTTAATAGATCTGAATTTATAATAGAATCTAAATTATTCTTAATTAATAATTCCCATAATTCTTGATTTGCTATTATAGCAATTTTAATTATTTCTGCCATGCCATTAATGAATTCATCTTTAGGTAAAGTCTTTAAAAATGATATATCTACTAATATTTTTTGGGGATTATAAAATGATCCAATTAAATTTTTTCCCCATTTATTATCTATTCCTGTTTTCCCACCTATACTAGAATCTACCATACTTAATAATGTAGTTGGGATCTGTATATAATCAATACATCTCATATAAGTAGATGCTATAAAACCACTTAAATCTCCAACAACACCGCCTCCTAAAGCAACTATACATGATTTTCTAGTAAAATTATTTTCAAACATAAAATCCTCAATTTCCGTTTTAACAAAAATAGATTTAGAGGGTTCGCCTGGTTCAATATTAAAAATAAAATATTTTTCAGCAGAAAATAATTTGTCAAATGTTTTTTTATATAATTTTTGAATATTTAAATCAGTAATTATTAAGATTTTATCATACTCCTCTAAAAAACTATTTATATTTTCTAATTTAAATTGTTGATAATTGTAGCTTGGATCTTTTGACATTTATCAAATTAATTAAGTTTAGTTTAAGTATTTTCTTAAAAAAAGATTTAAACATAAACAACAAGTATATATAATAAAAATGACAGCTAAAAAGACTTTTTGCAATTGTGATTGTGGAATATGTAATAAAAAATTTAAAAAATGGGATATAGTAGAACTCAAGAATCAATGGGGAAAAAATGATCAAGGGATCATTGTGGATATTGTGGATGGAATGGTTATTGTATCTATGAAAGCATTTAAAGGAGATTATTCTGTATTTCCTTTAAATTCTCCTTCTGATCATGATGTTAAGAAAATCGAAGCGGATGATATAATAAAAAAAAATATAATTAGTCAATTTGATCCTTGGTGGCAGGAGAATTATAATTTAGACGGCATAAATTGATTGTTCTAAATTTGGAGTACTTATTTTGCTTAATCTATAGATTAATTGTTCTGCTATTTTCATATTACTTCCAAAACAAATTCTTATATTTCTAGGAGCATTAAATATATCTCCTGGACTGGCTCCGACATCATGAACTTTCAGTAAATATTCACAAAAATCACTTGAATTTAAAATTTTATGACCATCTATTTCTTTATTAAAATAATAAGATATATCTGGGAAAATATACAATCCTCCTAATGGATAATTGCATTTAAAACCTGGTAATTTAATAATTTTATTAAATAAATAATTACTTACTTTTTCTACCTCTTTAATTACATGATCATATTTTTTATAATTTTTTAAAGCTACTATTGCGGTTTCTTGGGAAATTATACTCGGACAAGTAGTTATACAACCTTGAATCAATTTTAGTTTAGAAATATGTTTTTTGGGTCCAGCCGTATATCCTAATCTTAATCCAGGTAAAGCAAATCCTTTTGAAATACCATTAACTGTAAAAGTAAAATCTTTCATTCCTTCTAAACTTGCAAATGAAATATGACCTTGATAAAAATCTAATAATTCATATATTTCATCAGAAATAACATAAATTTTGGTTTCTTTTATGACTTTAGCTATTTCCTCTAAATGTTCTTTGTTTATTATATTTCCAGTAGGATTATGAGGATTACATAATATAATTGCTTTGGTATTAGAATTAATACTTTTTTTTAATATATCAATATCAATTTGGTAATTATCTTCTACTTTTGTTTCAATAATTATTGGTGTGGCTCCTATTAATTTTATCGTATTTATATAAGAGCTCCAAGCCGGTGTAGGAACAATTACTTCATCACCTTCATTACATAAGTAGAATAATATCTGAAAAATAGATTGTTTACAACCGTTACTACATATTATTTCATCAGGTGTGTAAGTTATATCTTTCTTTTCTTTTAAATACTCACAAATTTGTAAAAGTAATTGTTCTTTACCCTCTACTTTAGTGTATCCATAATTACCACTTTTAGATGCATTTATAATTTCCTCCTTTACTATATCAATTGGTTGAAAATCAGGTTCACCAATAGTTAAATTTAATAGATTATTATTCATATTTTCTTTTAATTTGTCAGCATAAGTAGTAATATTATTATTAGAGATCATTTTAATACTCTTTCTAACTTCATTTTGATTACATAAATTATTTAAATCTCTAATTGTAGTATCAATTGCCCCTTTAAAAGAATCTAAAGTAGCAATTGAATGAACATTATTATCATATAATCCCTTAAACAATTCAAAGCTATCATTGCAGGTATCTCCCATAATTTCTAATAAATAATTAAATCCTCTGGTATTGATCGGTGTTGATTTTATATTAACTTTTTCTAAAATTCTGCCAGTTAAATGTGTTATAAATTGTGAATTTGCCGAATAATTATCATGTTCTTCACATGTCATATTAATCATTTTACACCCTTGACTTTTAAAAAAATCAATGAACATATTAAATCTATTCTCATCATTAATTTTAACTTTATCATAAACAAAAGGTAAATCTTTCCATGAAAATTTAGCACTATCTGGACCAAACATTGGATGGGTACATAATATATCAGCTTGTAAATTTAAATTAGTTAATATATTCTTAGGATATGATTTAACTGATAATACATCCACTACCAATTTATTACTAAAAAATTGCTTTGGTATAGCTTCAATAACATCTTTAAAAGATAAGATACTCATTGAAAGAATTACAACATCCATTTTTTGTTCAATAAAATCATCCATTTTTTTATAAAATTTAACTCCTAATTCTTCGGCTTTATCCTGATGATTACTTTGAGATGTAGCTATTACATAATGTTGTTTATTTAAATACTTTGCTAAAAATTGTCCAAATCTTCCAAAACCAATAATTCCAATAATTAATTTTTCATTAGGTTTATCATGTGGATTTAAAGATGCATAATTTCCTAACATTCTAAAATAAACGGACTTATTTTCTAATTCCTTAACTGCTTGTTCACACTCTTTATTTATCATATTTCCATCAATATCTAAATAAAATAAATATTGGTATGGTATATTTATTGAATTCGCAGTTTTATTCGGTCTACTTTCAATTTTACTAATATTAATAGATCTGGAAGAAAATAATGTTAATGCATTAGCCAGAGCTCCAGGATTATCTTTTAAAGCAAATGCAATTGATATTTTATTTTTAATAAATTTATCAAGTTCTTTAATTTGTTTTGTTTTAGATAGTAAAATAAATCTTGTATAATTAATATTTGTATCCTGTATATTCTCTTGTAAAATTTTCATATTATATATTTTAGCTGCTTCTTTACTAGCAATTGCAGCTACATTTTTGGCTTTATTTTCATTAATAAATTTAACAGATCCAGCTGTATCAAAAAAATCTTGGGATTTTAAATTATTTTTCTCAATAAATTGATTACATTGAATTAAAGCTTGAGGATGACTAGTAATAAATTTAATATCTTCTAAATTCTCTCCATGATTTGCTATTAAGCAATGATTAATAGGTAGATTATATTCTCCTACTATAAAAAAATTATGTTTGATTAGTAAATCGTAGTTGACATGTAAGCTACCTCCTATACTATTTTCTATAGGAATCAAAGCCATATCTATTTCATAGTTAGTTATTTTATCAAAAACAGTTTCAAAATCTTTGATAGGAGTAAATTCGTATGAATCTCCTAAATATTCTTGTAACGCTTGTTCGGAATAGGAACCGGGAATACCTTGATAACCAATTTTCATTATTATCAAAAAGGAGTTGGTTTTCTTTTAAATGAATTTTAATATTTTATATATAACATCAAAGAATAATATTTTTTATAAATATATAACATCAAAGAATAATATTTTTTATAAATATATAACATCAAAGAATAATATTTTTTATAAATATATATATATATATATATATATATATATATATATATAACATAAATGAACAGAGATGATAATTCTAATATTTACAAAACTAAATATTTCAAATATAAAAATAAATATTTGTATTTGAAACAAAAAGGTAGTAGTTTAGAAGATTCTTTTCCATTAATTGGTTTTGGATCTTGGTATGAAAAACCTGAAAAATCAGTTATTATTAATTCCTGGAAATGTGCCTTACAAAATGGATATAAGGTTTTTGATTTTGCCGCTTATTATCCGAGTTCAAATTATATTTCTGACTTTAATAAACTAGTTTTAGAATTAAAAATTACTACAGATATTTTTATAATAGCTAAAGATTTGCGCCCTGAATTGTTTAATTTACCAAATTATAAAATAATTTATACAAAACATTTTGGACTTTTTAACTTTCAAGAAGTCATTGACCTAAATAAACAAATTAAAGAGGGTGTTATCTACAAATATGGAATTGGTAATATTTACGAGAGGGATAAAAAACAATTAGAAAAATTAATATCATTTTGTAATGAAAACAATTTAGAAAAACCTTTTTTGAATGAAATGGAAATTACACTTTTCTCTCCGCAATTTGATTTCATTAATTATTTACAATCTGAAAATATAATTCCTGTTGGATATTTTGCTTTAAAAAATCCACTTTTACTTAATTCTGAACTTGAAAAATTTCAAAACGACAATAAAATTAGTATTCACAAAACAATTCTTAGTTATTTACAAAGCAGAAATATAACTATACTAACCACTTCAACAAATTGTGAACATATAAAAGAAAATTTAGATACTATTAGAATTGATCCTATGTTATTGAAAAAAATTAATGAAGGCTTTAATCAAAAAGATATTTTTTTAATGGAAGGTAATCCTATATAATTTTTTAATTTATTATTTATAATTAGGTTGTTACCAAATTAAATAAAATAAAGAGTATGCTTAATTTATCATATTACTCTGGAAATAAATCCACCAAATCCTAGTAAATAACTTTCCAAGAATTTTGTATAGTGGATTCTTTGTGTAGAAACAATGATTTTGTAGAATTCTAATGTTTTCTCCAAAATGCCATATTCTTTGTCTCAAATCATGTTTTTCCAAATCATTGGCAGTTGGAATAATTCCATTAGCTTCAATTGATGCATACACCTTAGAGTCAATATCATCTTCTAACAGACCAATTCTAAACTTATTTAAGTGTTTTATATGTTGTTGCCAATCTGGAAGAATTTTCAATTTATTATCTGGATCATCAGATTTCTTTTGACAAATGAAATGACTCATTACATGTGCAAATCTTACTTGTTCCTTTGTAATAGTAAAGTTCACTCCATAAAATTTCTTTTCTAAATATCTTAATAGATATGGTATCACAATCGAATTAAGTGGATAAATTCTTGACATACTCCATACCATAAGATTGTGAGCTAAAGCTTTCTTTTGTTCTAATTCATCTAATCCTTCTAATGGTTTATAACACCATGTCCAACCATCTTTTTTCGTTAGTTGTTTTTCTGCCCAATCAAAATATATTGAAGTATGACCCTCTAAGTTAGAATTTAATGGACAAAGTATTGCTTCTTCCATATCAGGCTTACTTGGACTATCTCCATGAATATCATTACATATTTTCTTATGTAGACTTACTAAAGGATAACAATAATTTTTGCCTTCAATTCTGGGTAAAGGTGATATGCAAAGATCTACTACCTCCGGCCAACTATATCCTGCATAAATCACATATCCTTCAGTATCGAGTCCTCTTCTACCGGCTCTTCCTGATGCTTGGTGATTTAACAAAGCTGTTAATGTATCTGGAGAATGAATGTCTTTGAATAGACACGAAGTCTTGAATGGCATTGAAACTCCAAATGCTAACTGTGAATCTGAGAAAACAACTCCCAATTTCTTTTGTTGAGCTAACTGTTGTACTAATCTCAAATATGCATGAGGCATTCCTTGAATGTAAATTCCAATTCCTCTATACAGAGCTCTAATAATTGGATGCAAGTCATCTCCAGCACCTTTAAAATCCCATTTTAATAGCCTTCTGAATTCTAACATTGTAGATTCAGTAAAAGCTTGAGATTTAGAAATGATAAAGTCTTGGTGAGGAGATAGCATTTCAGGTTTTTCTACAAATTCATTTTCTTCTTGACCCGATGCTACATGTTTAGTAAATTGTTTTTCAGACATTTCTGCAGTTTTCTTTTCATTCTTTTCATTCCATTTTTTCCACTGCTTTAATCTTTTCTCCATATCTTTCTTTCTATTAGGATACTTTTGGTCTTCAGCATCCTCTAACTTGCCCAATAGATCCATAGCAATCTTGAAACAAGATATGTTATTCATTTGAAAGCAAATTACAGGTAACAAACTACAATCTCTAATCTTTAACATCATATCCATAATATTAAGGTCTCCTTGCTCCAAATCCTTAGGATGAAATTCATTAAGGATTTTTCTAATTGTAACTTGACCTTTTTCACCAGAATGATATAATTCAACCATGAATTGTAAAACATCTCTGAAATAATTATTACAATCATCTAATGATAATCTTTTAGTTTCATCAAAATATTCATTTGGATCCAAATCTCCTAAATCAATTATATCCATTATTTTTTCAACTAAATTGTAAATATCTGTTGGAGTCATTTGAAGATTCTTATTCAAAATACTTTTATCTTCAAAATCATGTTCTTCTACCATTGATAAAGGATTAACTGCATTTATATCATCTCCTTCTGCTAAATATACACATTTTTGAAGATTAAAGAATCTACCATTGTATGATACTTCTTTAATTGGTTTTTCTGTGAATCTTTGCCACCACGCAACCAATTCTTCAAGATTACCAATTGTTGCTGAAAGTGCCAAAAATGGTATACCCTTTGTCATTTTACAAATTCTTTCAATCGCTTCTCCTTGTTCAAGATCTAGATTATGAATCTCATCAAATACCACATATGAAAAAACATTTCCTACTTTAGTTAGAACTGTTTCCAATGCCATAGGAGTACCTACAATTACAGGAGATACGTGTAATAGTTTTTCATTTTCTTCGATATCGTTAATAGTATGAGTATTATCTGTTTCAATTGCAATTACAGAATTCAAAACCTTAGTAAAGTGTGCTCCTACTTGCATCGCCAAAGCTTCGGTTGGAACTACAAAAAGAATCTTACCATTACATGATGTAACATATGTACTCATTACTGTTTTTCCAGAAGATGTTGGACACATAACAATAACTGATTCCTTATCATCAATATAATTAATGACTTGCTTTTGCCAAGGATCCAAAATGAATTCCTTTCTGTCCAAAGGTGGTAATTGGTTACTAAACTTTGTAAATTGTAGTTTAATAATATCCAAATCTTGCACTAGTGTATTCATTTTAGACAATGTTTGACTAAATTTCTTTTTATTTTGTTTACTAAGTTTCTTGTCTAAAAGTTTTATGTAACAATTAGCAACAATATCATTCATGTTTTTTTCTAAAGCATAATCTAATATCATTAATAATTGCAGTTCTTTTCCTTCAGGCGTTTTGGTATGGACTTTTAAACAACTCTTTTTCAATAGTGCCATATCTGTGTCTACTGCTTCTTTCTTTTTTCTCTCAATATTTTCTAGCCTAATTTTATCGGCTGTTTTCAGGGTTGTCCCTGCTTCTATTTTTGCCCTTATAACATCTTCTAGAGATTCTAAAGGATTCATCATATCTTCAATATCATTTACATTGAAAGGAATTGAAGGTGCTAACTTTGCTATAACTCCAGCAAAGGTATCAAATTTAAGGGGGAATTGCCATAACTTGGCATGGTTGCCTCTTTTCGAATCTTCGAATTCAGGCATGTTATTATTTATTTGTTGATTACTCGACATTATTACTATTTTCCAATTATACACTTTGTCTTTAATATTAAAAATTCAATTTTTTTACATATATAAGGGATTTATAGATTTTTCAACTTTTTATATTTAGCTTTATATTTAAGATATTTATACTTAAATGTGTCATGTATACCTAATCTTTTATATTTATTATTAATCATTGTTTTCATTATGTCTTTAATTTGAGCTTTGGGTAAACCTGGATTTATGTTAACGACATCCGTAACTAATATTTTAACTATTTCTTTTTCCAGATGATTTTCTTCGGAAATTTCATTAGTTATTTCATCAATTA